>Ga0310810_10000068_pt1 | contig 113491 bp, 88 predicted proteins | sample NCmetagenome_FD_207641 | JGI IMG/M metagenome (GOLD analysis project Ga0310810, IMG submission 207641) | Soil microbial communities from experimental microcosm in Duke University, North Carolina, United States - NC | ecosystem: Engineered > Artificial ecosystem > Soil microcosm > Unclassified ... | reverse complement strand
ACTGGGTCGACTGGAACTGGAAGGTGATCAAGGCCCTCTACGGCGTCGCCGACTACATCTCGATCCATCGCTATTGGGACAACTCGGACGACTACTACGTTCTCCTCGGCCAGCGGGCCATGGACCTCGACGAGAAAATCACCATCACGGCCAACCAGATCAAGGCCGTCATGGCGGTGGAGAAGAAGAAGCCCATGTACGTCTCGCTCGACGAATGGGCGCCGCCGTTCATGGGCGGCCACCTGTCGACCCTGGCTATGGCGGAGTATTTCAACGCGTTCATCCGCCACGCCGACGTGCTCAAAATGGCCAACTTCACGGCGCTCACCTCGATCCTGTCGCGCGACTTCAACGCGCCGGAGAAGATCTACAAGTCGCCCACCTTCTATGCGTTCAAGGCCTACTCGACCCGCTGCCGCGGCGAGGCGCTCGATACGTACGTGGGCTGCGACACCTTCGGCACGAGCGATTACTACACGAAGATCCCGTACCTCGACGTCTCGTCGGTCTACGATGCGGCGGCCAAGCAGGTCGTCATCAACGTGGTCAACCGCCACAAGACCGACGCCATCGCGACGGACATCCAGTGCGTCGCCGGCACGTTCGCGGGCCAGGCCACCGTGACCCAGATCGCCAGCGACGACGTCAAGAACGCGCCGTACACCTACGAGAATCGCGACCAATACCCGCCCAAGGTCGACCATATCGCCGCCGACGGGACCACGATCCATTACTCCTTCCCCGCGCATTCGTTCACCCAAATCGTCGTCGGCCTCCAGCGCTAACCCCGCCGGGCCCCACCTGCCATGCCCACCCTGTGCCCGCTGCTTTCTCCGCCCGGAACCGGGCGGGACCATTCTTTCCCGCCGCCGGCGGCACGCTGGTCCCGCCGCGCCCTGCTCGGCCTTGGTCTGACGGCGGCGATCGCGTTCGCCCAAACCGGCGATCGCGTGGATCTGGGGCGACTCTCCACCGGCGCCGCGGTCGCCTTCGTCCACGGCGCAAATGGTGAATGGGGCCTCGCGATCACGGGGTCTTCCGTCCCCGGTTATCGCCAGGCCCAACCCGCCCGCATCGAGGTGTATCGCGGGCCCGGAGATATCCGTCCGCTCGCGGCCGGTTATCGCACGGTGGAAAAATCGAAGGGCGGCGAAGGCTTCGAGGCGCGGGCCGATCTCGCCGGCGGCGATGGAGTCGCGTTTCACGTGCGGGACGAGTGGAACCTGCAGGGCGACGTGATCTCCGTGCACCGGGCGATCACGGTCGAAGGCTCGGCCCCGGGTGGATTTGAATCGTCCGTCGTCTTCACGGCCGATCCGTCGGTGAAATGGGCCGACGTCAATTGCCTGGCCCCGGGCGCCCTGTACGGCGATCCAACGTACGACGGCGAGCGCTCACCCGGCGGCACGCTCAACTATGCCGCCCGCCAGTTTCTCCTGCGCGAGGACATGCTTCCGGCGCCCTTGTTCGCCCTGCAGTTCCCCCAGGGCGTCTCCGTCGCCGTGCTCGATCCGGCCCCGCGCGGTGACTCGACCGTGGAGGAAACCCGCCTGACGCAAACCGCGATGGTCGACGCCCGATTCCAGTTCGGCGCACTGGGCGCCTGGCAAACGCCGGGCGGCCCGATCGAGTTCGGCTTCCGGTTCCCCGGTACCGCGAGCCTTTACAGCTTCGCGCCGGGCGCCTCGACGCCGCCGGTCTGGTACCGGCGTTATCACCCGATCGCACCGGGCACCGTCCATAGCTATAAAGTGAGTTTTCGCTTCGGGTCGGAAGGATCGTTCCGCGAGCTCACGCACGATGCGTGGCGGTGGGCGTGGGACACCTTGCGGCCGGTGGCCAAGCCCATCGACGTCGAGCTGGTGCGTCGCGTCCTGATCGACCACCTGCAGGCGCAGGCGACGACCATCGACGGCCGGACCGGCATTCCGTTTGTCCTCAGCACCGTGACCGACCAGCGCCAGTGGAACTCGTCGATGGTCGCGATGGGCTTCGTGGGGAAAACGATCGAGTGCGCCGACCAGCTGTTGCGCGAAGGCGACCGCGACCCCTCGGCGCGCGGACAACAGATGCGCGCGACCGGGTTGGCCATCATCTCGTCGCTGCTCAAGGCGCTGCCGACGGTCCCGTTGCAGGGCGCCGGCTACGACCTCGCGACGGGCCGGCCCTGGGACCACATCTGGCTCGCCCCGTGGCTGCGCAACGCCACCGAGGACATGCGCGTGCTCGTCCGTGCCTACCAGCGCGAGCGCACGCTCGGCCGGCTGCATCCGGAGTGGTTCGACTGGGTCAAGCGCTACGTCGACTGGCTGGTGCTCCAACAGCGACCCGACGGGTCCTTCCCGCGCCGCTGGAAGGTCGGGAGCAGCGAGGTCGCCGAGCCGACCGGCACGGCGAGCTACTGTCCGGTGCCGCTGCTCGTCCTGATGTCGGAGGAGACCCGCGAGCCGAAATATCGCGAGGCGGCGATCCGCGCGGCGGATCTGGTCTGGAAAAACTGGGGCGAGCGCGGGCTGTTTATCGGCGGCGCAAGCGACAATCCCAACATCACCGACAAGGAAGCGGGCATGCTGAGCCTCGAGGCTTTCCTCAGCCTCTATGATGCCACCGGTGACCGCACCTGGCTGCAGCGCGCCTGCGCCGCGGCCGACTTTGCCGAGAGCTGGATCTGGATCTGGAACCTGCCCATGCCGCTCGATGCCAACGATGCCGACCTGCGCTGGAAGAAGGGCGTGCCGATCATCGGCGGCCAGGGCATCACCGCCCTCCATGTCGGCAGCATGGACGAATACCTGGACTGGGCCGTGGCCTCCTATGCCAAACTCTCCAAGCTGACCAACGACCCGCATTACCTCGATGTCGCGCGCATTCTCCTCCACGGCACGAAGTCGATGGTCGCTCTGCCCGGCCGCACCTACGACTTGAAAGGCATCGGCTGGCAGCAGGAAGGCTTCCGCATGGGGCCGGGCGGAGCCGGGCGCGGCACCAGCGGTCATCGGTTCTGGCTGCCCTGGATTTCGGCGAACCATCTCTACAGCATCACCGGGCTGGAGGAATACGACCCCGCGCTGTTTCGCCAGCTTTCGGGTCGGCCCGCCGGACCGGCGGCCGTCCGCCCGCGCTTGGTGGCCGTCGAACGGCTCCCCAATGCCCTGAACGTCACGTTCACGGACATCGAGGGTGGCCTGGTTTTGAAGGACGGGCACCCGGAAGCATTCGCCCTCTGCGGCCCTGACCGCGTCTGGCATCCCGCCCACGCGAAGGTCGTCGGCGATTCCGTCGTCGTCTCGTCCTCCGAAGTGCTCGCTCCGGTCGCCGTGCGCTACGGCAGCCAAACCGAAGCCACCGCCACGCTGTTCAACGGCGCCGGTCTGCCCGCCGCTCCGTTCGAGGCCCAGGTGGACCACGGAAGCAACTAGGACAGCTCAAAATACCATGTCCGCCCATTCGGCTTCCACCTGGATTCTTCGCTTCGCTCAGAATGACACGTTTCGGCTCACAGCTTTCGATTCTGTCATCCTGAGCGAAGCGAAGGATCCAGTCGGATCGAGCGATCACGCCACCGGCAACGACGACACTTCAACTTAAACCGGATTCACCATCCGTCGCCTCGCGCCTCACCCCTTCTCCGCACTGCCATGATCCAGCCCACCAGTAAAACCATCCTGACCACCCTGCTCGCGCTCATTGTCGCCGCCACCTGCCTCGCGCAGTCGCCCGCGCCCGTCATGACCGAATCCGGCCTCGTGCAGGGCACCGCCGCCGAAGGCCTGACCATCTATCGCGGCATTCCGTTCGCCGCGCCGCCGGTCGGCGATCTCCGCTGGCGCGCACCGCAGCCCGCCGCGAAGTGGGAAGGCGTCCGTGCCGCCGACAAGTTCGCGCCCGATCCCTACCAGGGCGACGGCAAGGGCAATGTCAGCGAGGATTGCCTCTACCTCAACATCTGGACTCCCGCCAAATCGGCGAACGAACGTCTGCCCGTGCTCGTCTGGATCTATGGCGGCGGCTTTTCCTTCGGCTCGACCTCCACGCCCGTCCACAATGGCGAGCATCTCGCGCGCAAGGGCGTCATCCTCGTCAGCATCAACTACCGCGTCGGCACGCTCGGCTTCCTCGCCCACCCCGAACTCACCGCCGAGTCGCCGGACCACGTCTCGGGCAACTACGGGCTGCTCGACCAGATCGCCGGCCTGCAATGGGTGCAGCGGAACATCGCGGCGTTTGGCGGCGACCCGGCCAAGGTCACGATCTTCGGCGAATCGGCCGGCGGCATCTCCGTCAGCATGCTGTGCGCCTCCCCGCTCGCGCACGGGTTGTTCCGCGGCGCCATCTCGGAAAGCGGCGGCTCGTTCGGGCCGACGCGTCCCACCACCTATCCCGGCGAAAACATGCACACGCTCGCCGAGGCCGAGCAGGCGGGCGTCGCTTATGCGGCGAAAACCGGCGCCTCCGGCCTGGCCGCCCTGCGCGCGCTCCCGCCCGACAAGCTGCCGGGCGGATGGGGCACCGGCACCGCGTGGCCGATCGTCGATGGCCACGTGATTCCCGACGACCAGTTCAAACTCTACGAGGCCGGCCGCTACAACCACGTCAACATCCTCGTCGGCATCAATTCGGACGAAGGCCTCAGCTTCACCCGCGAGAAGACACCGGCGGAATTCATCGCCAATGTCCGGAAACGCTACGGGCCGTTCGCCGACCAGCTGCTCGCGGCCTACCCGGTCGGCGAGACGACCGTGCCCAAGACCGCGCGCGACCTGATGCGCGACGCCGCCTTCGGCTGGCACACCTGGAGCTGGGCCCGCCTGCAGGCCGCGGCCGGCGAAAAGGTTTTCCTCTATTACTTCGACCAGCATGCGCCACATGCCGCCGGCTCGCCCGAGGCCGACCACGGCACGCCGCATGGCGTGGAAGTGCCTTACGTTTTCCAGACACTCGACCGCAAGGACCCGAAGCTCACGCCCGCCGACTGGACGGTGTCCGACCTCGTCTCGACCTACTGGACCAACTTCGCGAAGCACGGCGACCCGAATGGCGCCGGGGTGCCGGCCTGGCCGCGGTTCACGCGCGAGGACGGCGAAGCCATGTATTTCCACGGCGGCGCCCAGCCCGGACCGGTGCCGAGCCTGACGTCGTTGAAAGTCCTCGATGCTTACTTCGCCTGGCGGCGCACGCCCGAGGGCGTCGCCTGGGCCCAATAGCCGCATCGGTTATCTTTTTTCCCGCTGCTCACAAAACTCATCCCACTATGAAACATCTCTCCCGCATCCTCGCCCTGCTGGCGCTGGCCTTCGCGCTCTCCCCAGGTCTCCGCGCCACCGACGACCCCGCCAAGCCAACCATCGTCATCGTCCACGGCGCCACGGCCGGCGGGTACGAGTGGAAGAAGACCGGCAACTTCCTCCTGGCCGATGGCTACACGGTCTACCGCGTAACCCTCACCGGCCTCGGCGAGCGCATGCACCTCAGCAGCCCGGAGATCGATCTCCAGACCCACATCAACGACGTGGTGAACACGATCCTGTTTGAGGATCTCCACGATGTGATCCTCACCGGCCACAGCTATGGTGGCATGGTCATCACGGGCGTGATGGACCGAATCCCGGAGCGCATCCGCCACGTGATCTACTTCGACGCCGCCGTGCCGGACGACGGCCAGTCGCTCTTCGACCTGTTTGGCGGCGGCGCGCGCGATCCCTCCCGGTTCAAGGACGGCATGATGCAGGTCCCGTGGGTCAAGCCCGGCGCGCCGTTCCCGCACAACACCCCGCAATCGATCAAGACTTTCGAACAGAAGGTCTCCTACAAGAATCCACCGGCCAAGGCCCTGCCGGTGACCTACGTGGCCTTCATTCCCGAGGGCAAATCGGCTGACGAGCGCGCCGCGAAGGACGTCAGCTGGCACCACGCCCTCGCCCGCGGGTGGACGATCCGCACTTTCCCCGGCACCCACGTGGCGATGCTGGAAAATCCGCGGGGCATCGCGACGCTCATCGAGGAAGCCATCAACGACCGCAACCAGCCGGTCACGGCGACCGACAAACCTGTCGCCGCCCCGACCCCCTGACGCCGCGCTCGGCCCGTGCGAGGGCAATCCGCCACCCGCCCCATGAATTCCCCGTGCCTTCGTCGTTTGGCGCCGCTCCTGCTGCTGGCGGGTGTCCTCGCGGCGGGCGCCGAGCCGGCCGCGCCCCGCCCGCCGGGCTTCAGGTTTCCGCCGCGCGGGGAAAAGAAGCCGACCGGCATTGTCCTCGTCGACCATCTCGGCCCGGCCTCGGCCACCGTTCCCCACACGGAAAAGGATTTCGGCGGCTACGTGATGGTTTACTTCAAGGACCAGACCCAGTCCGCCTACCTCGCGGTCAGCCGCGACGGTTACACGTTCACCGATGTCAACGGCGGCGAACCGGTGTTCGACGGCGAGATCCTGGCGGAACAAAAGGGGGTGCGGGACCCGCATCTCACGCGCGGCCCCGATGGCGGCTTCTACCTCGCGATGACGGATCTCCACATCTTCGGGCAGCTGGCGGGATTTCGCGACACTCCCTGGCAGCGCCCGGCGGAGAAATATGGCTGGGGCAACAATCGCGCGCTCGTGCTCATGAAATCCTGGGACCTCATCCACTGGACCCACGCGGATTTTCGGGTCGACCAGGCCTTCCCCGAACTCGGCGACATCGACTGTGCCTGGGCGCCCGAGACCACCTATGACCCCGAGCGGGGCCGGATGATGGTCTATTTCACCATTCGTTACGGCAACAAGCGCGCCAACCTCTACACCGCGTATGCCGATGACGCCTTCGCCCGGCTCGAGACGGTGCCCCGGATGATCCCCGGGATCGGCGGCATCGACGGCGACCTCACCCACGTGGGAGACAAATGGCACCTGTTCTATGTTGGCGGCGCCGCCATCCATCACGCGGTTTCCGCCCGTCTCACCGAAGGCTACGTGGCCGAGGAGCGCCGGATCGACCCCGAAACCAAGCCGACCGAGGCGCCGAATCTCTTCAAACGGCTGGGCACCGACACCTATGTGTTGATGTATGACGTCTATGGCGGCCGCCCCAACAACATGGGATTCAGCGAAACCACCGACTTCGTCACCTACCGCGATATCGGCCATTTCAACGAAGGCGTGATGAAGGGCACCAACTTCGAGCGACCCAAGCACGGCGCGGTCACCTACCTGACACTCGCCGAGTTGCAGGCGGTCGCGTCCCACTGGAAAATCCCCCTCGACCTTCCCTGATTCCCGTCCCGCCCGCCCCGCCCCGCGCATTCTTCACCATGAAAACCACCATGCCCCGCGTCGCCGCGCTCGTCCTCGGCGCCGCCCTCTGCGCCCATGCCCAGGAAAAGCCCGCTGACGCCTCGCCCGAGCGCGCCCGGCAAAACTTCGCCCGGAAGATCGAACTCGCCCCCGACGACGTCCGCGCCTTCCCCGAGGCCCCCGAGGGTTACCGCACGGCCCGCGCCGGCATCCCGCACGGCACCGTGGAATCGTTCGAATACGATTCGTCCGTCACCGGCAAGCGCCGCCATGCGAACGTCTACCTGCCGCCGGGCTACGCGGCCGACAAAAAGTATCCCGTGCTCTACCTGCTGCACGGCATCGGCGGCGACGAGAACGAATGGCTGCGTTTCGACCAGCCGAATGTCATCCTCGACAACCTCATCGCCGACGGCAAGGCGGTGCCGATGATCATCGTGCTGCCCAACGGCCGCGCGCTGCCCGACGACCGCGCCGAGGGCAACCCGTTCACACCGGAAAAGGTCCAGGGTTTCGCCAACTTCGAGAAGGACCTCCTCGACTGCCTCATCCCTGCGGTGCAGGCGAAATATTCGGTGCTGACCGACCGCGGCCACCGCGCGCTCGCCGGCCTGTCGATGGGCGGAGGCCAGACCTTCAACTTCGGACTCGGCCACCTCGACACCTTTGCCTGGCTGGGCGCGTTTTCCGCCGCGCCGAACACCAAGCCGCCCGCCGAGCTCGTGCCCGACCCCGCCGCCGCCCGCGCGCAGCTGAAGCTCCTCTACATTTCCTGCGGCAACCAGGACGGCCTCATCAACTTCTCGCAGGGCGTCCATCGCTACCTCAAGGAGCACGACGTCCCGCACATCTGGAACGTCGACGACCACGCCCACGACCCGGCGACCTGGGGCAGCAATCTCTATCATTTCGTCCAGCGGATCTTCCGGTAAACTGGCATCAATGACGGACAATCTTCGAGTCCTCGCCGCCAGGTTCCCGGTCGGGGCGCAGCCTTGCTGCGCCCATGGTAGGGCGGCGACTCCGTTCGCCGCCGGGAACGGCGCGGATCGGTGTCCGCGCCCTACCGCAGATCCTCGAAGCGCGGCCAGACGGCGCCCCTCCCCGCCAGGAATCGGAGTCGGGTTTGCGTTCCTTCTCGCCTTCGGCGTCGCGGCCCACGCCTATGACGTCACGACTTCGCCCGATACCAGCGCGAGCAGCGTCGTCCTTTCCGACGGCCGCGTCGCCGCCGCCCTGGTGGTCGACTCCGCCGACTTCCCGGTCGTGTCGCTCGCAGCCAACCTCCTCGCCGACGATGTCGCGCGCGTGGCCGGCGTCCGCCCGACCGTGGCCAACACCGCGCCCGCGTCCGGGCCGGTCGTGATCGCCGGCACGCTCGGTCACAGCCCTTTGATCGACCAGCTCGCCGCCACGGGCCGGTTGGCGGACCTCGATCGCATCAAGGGCCGGTGGGAGGCAACGCTCACGCAGGTCGTCGCGAATCCGATTCCGGGCGTCGAGCGCGCGTTCGTCATCGTCGGCAGCGACCGCCGCGGCACGGCCTATGGACTGACGCAGCTCTCCGAGAAGATCGGCGTGTCGCCGTGGTCGTGGTGGGCCGATGTGCCGGTCGCCCGCCGCGCGGGCCTGGTCCTGCGCGCTCCCGGCCCCGAGGTCGACGCCCCCGCCGTCCAGTACCGCGGCCTCTTCATCAATGACGAGGACTGGGGCCTCTTTCCGTGGGCCGCGCAGACCTTCGACCCGGCGTTCGGCAACATCGGGCCCAAGACCTATGCCAGGGTCTTCGAACTGCTGCTCCGCCTGCGCCTCAACTACCTCTGGCCCGCGATGCACGCGTGCTCGAAGGAGTTTGCGCTGACGCCCGAAAACGTCGCCCTCGCCGACCGCTACGGCATCGTCGCGGGCTCCTCGCATTGCGAGCCGATGCTCTGCAACAACATTCATTGGGACGAGGCGAAGCAGGGCCCGTGGAACTACAGCCTCAATCGCGACACCATCCACGCGTATTGGGAGGAGTCGGCCGCAACGCGCGGCGACAAGGAGGCGGTCTGGACCCTCGGCATCCGCGGCATCCACGACCGGGGCATGGAATCGCCCCCGACCTCCGTGCCCGACCGGATCAAGCTCGTGGAAAAGGTCATCCAGGACCAACGCGCGCTGATCGCGCAGCACGTCACGCCGCGGTGGGGTCCGGTCGCGCAATGCTTCGTCCCGTACAAGGAAGTCCTGCCGCTCTACGATGCCGGCCTCGCGGTGCCGGATGACGTGACCATCGTCTGGGTCGACGACAACTTCGGCTATGTTCGCCGGCTCGGCGCGCCGGCCGAGCGCGCGCGGCCCGGCGGCGCCGGCGTCTACTGGCACCTGTCGTATTATGGCGGTCCGCACTCCTACACCTGGATCAACACCACCCCGCCCGCCCTCATGTGGGAGGAGTTGCACAAGGCTTGGGACAACGACGCGCGGCGCCTCTGGGTCATCAATGTCGGCGACATCAAGCCGATGGAAATCGGCATCAGTTACTTCGCCCGGCTCGCGTGGAATCCGGAGGCGCTCGGGCCCGATTCGCAGCCGGCTTTCCTGCGCTCGTTCGCCGCGGAGCAGTTTGGTCCGGCCGTGGCCGACCAGGCGGCCGAACTCCTGGTCGAATACTACCGCCTCGGCACGATCCGCAAACCCGAGCTGATGAACCGCGCCTGGGCCATGTCGCTGCCGTCGCACCGTGCGGCAGACCTGGCCATGGCCTACGCCCAGCTGCTTGCCCGCGAGGAGAGCCTGGCGGCGGCCATCCCGGCGGAAGCGCGCGACGCGTGGTTCGAGCTGGTCGGCTTTCCGGCGCGCGTCCTCGGCGCGGCCGGGTCGATCTTCCTCGCCGATCGCGAAATCCAGGCCGGCCGCAACGTCGCCGCCGATGAAGCCGCCCTCGCCCGGCATCGCGTCTTCCTGCAGGCGCAGGTCGACCACTTCAACAACGACATCGCCGGCGGAAAATGGAACCGCGTCATGCCCGGACTCGAGACGGCCCCCGACTTGACCAAATGGAACAGCCAGGTGCGCTGGCCGTGGGGCGAGAAGCCGGCAACGGGCGCGCCGGCCGCGCCGGACCCGGATCGCACCTGGCGCGACGCCGCATCCGCCGATCGAAATTGGAAAATCAAGGCGACCGGCTGGACGCCCGTCTCCGGCCTGGGCTCGTCGGGCCGCGCACTTGCCCTTCTTCCGGCGGGCCTTTCGTCAGCGTGGGCCGAGGCGGACCCGGCCGCGCCGACGCTCGAATACGATTTCGAATCCGGCGGTGGCTCGGCCGGCGACGTCCTCATCGATTTCCTGCCGATGTTCCGCATCTACCCGGGCATGAAACTGCGCGTGGCGGTCGGCATCGACGAGCAGGCCGCGACCCCCATCGAGGTTCCCGGCTCCAGCGGGCGCGAGGATGAGAACGGCACGGTCCGGAGCGACGGCATCCAGGACAATTACGTTCGCGCCCGCGTGCCGCTGCCCGCGCTGCCGCCCGGGCGCCACGTGCTGAAGGTCCGCGCCGTGGATCCCGGCGCGGTCATCGATCGAATCTCCCTGCCACCATGAAACTCATAATTCCTGGAGGGCTGGTCTCCTGACCAGCCGCGGCCGGCCGGGAGGCCGGCCCTCCATCAAGCTCATCACCACACTGTCCCCATGATTCCCCCCGTCGTCTCCATGAAAACCATCGCCCTTGCCTCTCTGCTGCTCGCCGGTTCGCCGCTGCTCGCCGCCGAGGCCAAACCCGCCTATCTCGATACCGCGCAACCGCGGGAAGCACGCATCCACGATCTCATCGGCCGCATGACCCTCGAGGAAAAGGCCGGCATGATGAGCAACAGCACCCCGGGGGTGCCGCGGCTGGGCATCCCAAAGTACGACTGGTGGAGCGAGGCGCTCCACGGGGTGGCCAACGCCGGCATCGCCACCGTCTTTCCGCAGGCCATCGGCCTGGCGGCGATGTGGGACGCACCGCTGCACCAGGATATCGCGCACGTCATCGGCATCGAGGGTCGCGCGAAGTTCAACGGCTACGTCGGCACCAAGCAGGAAGGCACCATCTTTCACGGCCTCACGTTCTGGTCGCCCAACATCAATATCTTTCGCGACCCGCGCTGGGGCCGCGGCCAGGAAACCTACGGCGAGGACCCGTTCCTAACCGCCCGGCTCGGCGTGGCGTTCGTGCGCGGCCTCCAGGGGGACAACCCCGACTACCTGCTCGCCGCCGCCTGCGCCAAGCACTACGCCGTCCACAGCGGCCCCGAGTCGCTGCGGCATAATTTCGACGCCACCCCGCCCGACGCCGACCTGTACGAGACGTACCTGCCGGCGTTCGAGGCGCTCGTACGCGAGGGACACGTCGAGGCCGTGATGACGGCCTACAACGAGGTCAACGGCACGCCCGCCTCGATGAACCCGCTGCTCTACACGCTGCTGGCCAAATGGGGCTTCAACGGCCACGTCACGTCCGATTGCGGCTCGGTCGACGATCTCAGCCGCACGTACAAGCGCGGCGACCCGGCCGAGGCCAACGCCCTGACGACGCGCGCCGGCATGAATGTCCGCTGCGGCAACGAGTCGGCCGCGCTCGTCGAGGCCGTGCACCGCGGCCTCATTTCCGAGGCCGAGCTCGACTACCGCCTCGACGCGCTCCTCCGCACGATGTTCCGGCTCGGCTTCTTCGACCCGAAGGACCGCGTGCCGTTCAATGCCATCTCGCCCAAGGAAAATGACACGCCGGAACATGGCGCGCTCGCCTTGCGCGCCGCGCGCGAGTCCATCGTGCTCCTCAAGAACGACGGCCTGCTGCCGCTCGACCCCCGGAAGGTGCACCGCGTCGCCGTCATCGGTCCGAACGCCACGTCGACGCCCGTCCTGGTCGGCAATTACAATGGCTCGCCCTCCGCGCCCGTCACGGTGCTCGCGGGGCTGAAGGCCGCGCTCGAGCCCGCGGGCGTGACCGTCGACTATGCGCATGGATGCGAATACGCGGTGCGTCCCACCGCCCGCCGGCTCATCAATGCCGGCTGGGTCCACGGCGAGTACTTCACCAATGCGAACCTGGCCGGCGAACCCGCGGTGCAGCGCATCGAGCGCCCCCTCAGCTTCGATTGGGGCAATCCCAAGCGTTTCTTCGGCGGCCGGCCCGACAACGTCCCCGACCACGGGGTCTCGGCGCGCTGGAAGGGCAACCTCGAGACCACGCTCGCCGGCGACTATGGCTTCATCGTCCACGGGCGCGGCGGCTTTCGGCTGAAGGTCGGCGACCAGACGGTCATCGATTCCTGGACTCCGCCCGCCGGTGAGGAAGGCAAGGAACGCGAGGTGAGCGCGACGCGGGCCCTGCCGGACAACGCTTCGCTGCCCATCACCCTGGAGTACGTGCAGGGTGACGGCCCGTTGAACGTCACCGTCGACTGGACCACCCCGGCGCCCGATTCCGGCGTGGCCGAGGCCGTCGCCAAGGCGCAAACCGCCGACGTGATCGTGTTCGTTGGCGGCATCTCCGCCCAGCTCGAGGGCGAGGAGATGCGCGTCGATTATGAAGGCTTCTCGGGCGGCGACCGCCTCGCGATCGAGCTGCCGCCGCTCCAGCAGCAGTTGCTCCAAAAACTCCAGGCCACCGGCAAGCCGCTCGTCTTCGTCAACCTTTCCGGCAGCGCGGTCGCGATGCCGTGGGTCGATGCGCACGCGGCCGCCGTCGTGCAAGCGTGGTATCCGGGCCAGGCGGGCGGCACCGCCGTCGCCGATGTCCTGCTGGGCAAATACAATCCCGCCGGCCGGCTGCCCGTCACGTTCTACCGCGCCACGGCCGACCTACCCGACTTCAAGGACTACAACATGGCCGGCCGGACCTACCGTTATTTCAACGGGAAGCCGCTGTACCCCTTCGGCCATGGCCTGAGCTTCACGAAGTTCACCTATGCCCGCCTGCACGCGGCCCCCGTGGTCACGGGCGGACTCGCGGTCACGGTCGACGTCACCAACAGTGGCGGACGCGATGGCGACGAGGTCGTGCAGCTCTACGCCACGCCGCCGGCGTCCTCGCACCCGCGCGAGCACCGCGCCCTGTGCGGTTTTGCCCGCGTCCATCTCAAGGCCGGCGAAACGCAGACGGTGAAGCTCGCCGTGCCCGTGTCGGCCCTGCGCCGCTGGAGCGACGAGAAGAAGGACTACACCATCCCCGCCGGCGATTGGACCCTCGGCGCCGGCGCCTCGTCGGCCGACATTCGCCAATCCACCGCGATCAAGCTCTAAGCCTGGAGGGCTGGTCTCCTGACCAGCCGCGGCCGGCCGGAAGGCCGGCCCTCCCTTGGCAACACCCGACATCATGCGCCGATACCTCGCCCTCGCCTTGCTCGCCGTAGCCCCGCTGCGCGCCGCCGAGGAGTCGGTGACGTCGCCCGACGGCAGCGTGGCCATCACGGTCAGCGACGCCGACGGGCTGCGCTACCGCGTCAGTTTCCAGGGTGAGCCGGTGATCGTCGACTCCCGGCTCGGTCTGGATTTCGCAGGCGGCGTCTCGCTCGGCCGCGCGGCTTCCCTCGAGCGGACCGATCGCACCGAGCAGGACAGCACCTGGGACAATCCCTTCGGCCAGCACCGCGCCGTGCGCGATCATTACCGCGAGCTGAAGGTTGCGCTGCGGGAACATGCCGATGCGCCCTCGCGGATGAATCTGATCGTGCGCGCCTACGACCAGGGCGTCGCCTTCCGCTATGAGATTCCGGTGCAGCCGGGCCTCGAGGACTACGCCGTCACGAGTGAGAACACTGAGTTCATCTTTTCCTCGGACCTGACCTGCTGGGCGGGCAACTACTCGGATTGCGCCGAGTGCCAGTATCCGGAGAAGCATCTCACGGAGCTGGGCGCCAGCCTCGCCCGCCCCCACGTGCTGCCGCTGCTGGTCAAACTGCCGCACGGCTACGCGGCCATCGCCGAGTCCGACCTCCTCGACTGGGCCGGCATGTTCGTCGTCGCCGCCGGGCCGCGCGCGGACGGCTCGGCGCGCCCCGGTGCGCGGGTCGCGCTGGCGCCGCGCAAGGACGGCCGCGGGCTGGTCGCCGGCCACGATCGCCGCGTGAGCCCGTGGCGGGTGATCCAGCTCGCCCGCGACGCGAAGGACCTCGTCGCGAGCGAACTCATCCCGACGCTCGCCACGCCCTCGCAGCTAGCCGACACCTCCTGGATCAAGCCCGGCATCACCACCTGGGACTCGTGGTGGACGGGCCTCAATCCGACGCAGCCCGACTACCGGGGCCTCCGCGCCCGCGGCGACACGCGCTCGCACAAGGAATACATCCAGTTCGCCGCGGACATGGGTTTCCCGTACCAGTTGATCGACTGGTACTGGTACGAGCCGATGAACAGCCCGAAGGCAGACCTGACCAAACCGGCGCCACACGTCGACCTGCCCGGACTCGTCGCCTTCGCGCGCGAGCGCAACGTCCGGCTCCTCCTCTGGCTCGATTCGCACGACCTGAGCCGGCAGGGCTTCGAAAAAGTGTTCACGCAGATCGAGGCCTGGGGTTTCGACGGGGTGAAGATCGATTTCATGAACAGCGACAGCCAGGAGACGGTGCGCTGGTATGCCGACGTGCTCGCCGCGGCCGCGCGCCACCGCCTGCTGGTCGACCTGCACGGCGCGTACAAGCCCACCGGCTTGGCGCGGACGTGGCCCAACTTCATCACGCAGGAGGGCGTGCTCGGCAACGAGTACAACAAGATCCGCTCCGGCGCGTGCTCGACCCTGCACACGATCACGTTGCCGTTCACGCGCGGTCTGCTCGGCCCGATGGATTTCACGCCGGGCGGCTTCCTCAACCGCACGGCGGCCGACTTCAAGGTCACCGCCCCGGCCGAGGTCGTCGGCACCCGGGCCCGCCAGCTGGCCGAAACCGTGGTGTACTTCAGCCCGCAACTCTGCCTCTGCGACAGCCCGGAGAACTATCGCGGGCAGCCCGGCGTCGAGTTCTTCCGCGGCTTGCCGACGGTCTGGGACGACACCGTCGTGCTCTCCGCCGAAGTGGCGCAGCACGTCGTGATCGCCCGCCGCTCCGGCGCGCGCTGGTATCTCGCCGCCATGAACGGCGACGCTCCGCTCACGCTGAAAGTCCCGCTGAAATTCCTCGGCGGTGGCGCGTGGACGCTGCGCGCCTTTGCCGACACGCCCGCGTCGGCCTCGCAGCCCACCTCGATTTCCGACGCGTCTTCGGCGGTTTCTGCCGGCGACAGCATCGACCTCACCCTCGCCCCCGCCGGCGGCTATGCCGCCGAACTCTCGCCGCGCTGATCCCTCCGCTCATCGCCCCAGCGCCATCGCCACCCGCCCAAGGAGCCTTACCGTGAAAAACAAACTGCTGGTCATTGCCGCCCTCGCGCTTCCCGGCCTTCTCGCCGCCCAGGACAGCCGCAAGCCCTACGAACCGACCTTCGCCTCGCTGGAAAAGGCGACGCCGGTGCCCGAATGGTTCAAGGATGCCAAATTCGGCATCTATTTCCACTGGGGCGTCTATTCCGTGCCGGCGTTCGCCAACGAATGGTATCCCCGCACGATGTACATCGCCGGCTCGACCGAGAACCGGCATCACCTGGCAACCTACGGCACGCTGGCCGAGTGGCCGTACGACCATTTCATCACCGGCGATCGCGACAAGCAGGGCCGCTGGGTCCAGTTTGCCCCGAAGCTCAAGTCCGCGGGCGGCAAGTTCGATCCCGACGAGTGGGCGCAATTGTTCGCCGACGCCGGCGCGAAGTTCGCCGGACCGGTGGCCGAGCACCACGACGGCTTCTCGCTCTGGGCCAGCAAGGTCAACCCGTGGAACGCGCAGGATATGGGCCCGCACCTCGACCTGGTGCGATTGCTGACCGACGCGATCCGCCGGCACGACATGAAGGTCTTCCTGTCGATGCACCACGCGTTCAACATCACCGGCTACTACAGCGCGGTGCCGAAGACCGACGACCCCAAGCTGCAGATGCTCTACGGGCAGCAGGGCAAGGAGAAGAACGAGGCGTTCTGGCTGGCCAAGCACAAGGAGATCATCGACGGCTACCAGCCCGACATCATCTACCAGGATTTCAACCTGCACCTCATCTCCCAGCCGGTCCTGCTCGGGTTCCTCGCCTACTACTACAACCAGGCGGCGACCTGGCACAAGGAGGTCGTCGCCACCTTCAAGGACGGCCTGAACGACAAGTGCGCCGTCCTCGACTACGAGCGCGGTGGCCCGGCCGACATCAAGGAGCCCTACTGGCTGACCGACGATGCCATCAGCTCCTCGAGTTGGTGCTACACCGAAGGACTCGGCTACTACTCGACGCAGCAGATCCTGCACGGCTTCATCGACCGCATCAGCAAGAACGGCAACATGGTCCTCGACATCGCCCCCCAGGCGGACGGCACCATCCCGCCGGAGCAAAAGGCCATTCTCCACGGCCTCGGCTCCTGGCTGCACAAGTATGGCGAGGCCATTTATGCGACCCGCGCCTGGGTGCGCTACGGCGAGGGTCCGACCAAGATGGGCGCCGCGCACGGCGTCATGGGTCCGCCCCGCGCCGGCACCGCGCGCGACGTCCGTTACACCCGCTCGAAGGACAACTCCACGCTCTACGCGATCATGCTCGGTTGGGACGCCGGGCAGACGGCGCTCGATCTCTCCTTGCTTTCGTCCCGGCGCCTCGACGGTTCCAGGTTGAAATCCGTCGAGTTGATCAACGGCGCCGCCGGCAGCTACCTGCCGCTGCATTTCGCGCAGGACGAAAAAGGTCTCCACGTCACGCTGCCCGCGCGTCCCTTCGACGAACTGGCCTACGTGATCAAACTCCGCTTCGACGGGGGCATCCCGCCGTTCGCCAACTTTGTCGAAGTCGATACGTCCCGTTATTATCACCTCGTCCCCACCGGCGGTTCTGGCGACCTCGTTCTCGGCTCCGCCATGAAACTGACCGCGGCCCGAAAGGACGCAGCCAACCAGTGGGGCTTCAAGGCCGTCCGCCCGGGCGTGTACGCGTTTCTCAGCCGCCAGGACGGCCGCACCACCCTGGCCCGTGCGGCCGGCACCGGCGCGCTCGTGTCCGCTGCGTTCTCCGGCGCCGACGAACAACTCTGGAAGCTCGATGACGCCTACGACGGTGAGGTCGTGATCGCCAGCGTGACGGACCCCGCCACCCGCCTCGGCCTTTCGTCCGCCCCCGCGGCCGACGTGCCGGCGGTCCTGGCGGGCGCCGCCGGACAACCGCGCGCGACCTGGCAGCTCGTCCCCGTCTGCGACATGAAGCAGGAACCATTCAAACCGCATTCGCTGCCGGGGACGATTGAAGCCGAAGACTACGATCTCGGCTGCCCGGGCGATGCCTACCACGACCGCGACGAGATCAACGAGGGCGGGCTCTATCGGCCGGACAGCGGCGTCGATATCGGCGCCGTCGACGGCGGCGGCTACACGCTCGGCTGGACGCACGCGGGCGAGTGGACCGCGTACACGGTGAACGTCACGGCGTCCGGCACCTACAAGGTCTCGTTCCGCGTCGCTTCCGGCCAGACGAGCGCGAAGTTCCATCTCGAGTCCGACGGCGCGAAGCTGACCGACATCATCGACGTGCCGAACACCCAGGGCTTCCAGAATTGGATCGTCCTCGACCGCACCGTGCGGCTCGACGCCGGTGCGCACGTGTTGCGTGTCGTCATCGACGGCGACTTCGTCAACCTCGACAAGATGGACTTTGCCGCCGAGTGATCCCTGACTTCCCCCCATCCTCATTCCATAACGCTGGAGGGCTGGTCTCCTGACCAGCCGCGGTCGGCCGGGAGGCCGACCCTCCCTCCTCACCGCCCAGTTCGACAATCACCAACGCGCCTCTATTTCATCCCTTACCTGGAGGGCTGGTCTCCTGACCAGCCGCGGTCGGCCGGAAGGCCGGCCCTCCATTCGCCGTCCCCCGCCCTTTTCTACCAACCCAACCAACCCCAACCATCCATGACCATGCCCGCCATGTTACCTCGCTTGTTCAAGACGGCCACTTTGGCCTCCGTGCTTGCGTTCGCTGCCTCCGCCCTGGCGCAGGACGGCACCGTGTATCCACTCGAGGCTCCCGCCGAACCCGGCGCCATTCCGCTCGGCACCGGCGGCGTCGAGAACCAACCCGCCAAGGAAAGCTGGTTCCGCCAGTGGGGCGAGCCGATGGTGCGCAACGTCACCGCGGCCACGCTCACGCCGTTCCTGCCCGATCCGGCCAAGGCCAATGGCACCGCGGTCATCGTGGCGCCCGGCGGCGGCTTCCGCTGGTTGTCGATCAACAACGAGGGCTGGAAGATCGCCAAGGCGCTGAACGCCCAGGGCGTCGCCGCCTTCGTGCTCAAGTACCGGCTCATCCCGACGCCGGAGTCGCTCGATGCCTTCAAGGATTCGATGGGCCGGCCGCCGCCCGGAGGTGCGCCCGGCGGTACGGGCCCGCGTCCGCCGCGGCCCAATCTGGCCAACCAGCTGGCGGACGCCGAGGCCGCCTACGCCATGATCGTCAACCGCGCCCAGGAATGGCACGTCGATACCAGCCGGATCGGCATGATGGGCTTCTCGGCCGGCGCCGGCCTGACGATGGAGAGCGAACTCCATTCGAAGACGATGAAGCTCGCCTTCATCGCGCCGATCTATGGCTTCCTCGGGGCCGTCGAGGTGCCAAAGGACGCACCGCCGCTGTTTGTGGCCCTGGCCATCGACGACCCGTTGATGTTCCACGGCGATTTCGGGCTCATCAAATCCTGGCACGACGCGAAGCGGCCGGTCGAGTTTCACCTCTACCAAGACGGCGGCCACGGCTTCGGCATGGGCTATCCGGGCCACCCGACTCAATGGTGGTTCGAGCCCTTCACCCACTGGCTCGACCACAACGGCTTCCTCAAGTCCAGCGGCGCCAAATAAGCCTGCCGACATCCGTTCACCGGCACCGCCCCGGTCCCTCGATAAAATCGCTTCCCTTCATGTAGGAGCCTGCTTGCAGGCGATTCCCCCCGCTTGGGTCGCCCCCTGAATCGCCTGCAAGCAGGCTCCTACATCGCCCCACCCTGCCAACCCTGCGACCAATGAAAACACTGCGATACGTTCTCTCCTCCGTCCTCTTGACTGGCTTGACCGCGGCCAGCCTCATGGCCGGCGACACCGCCCTGATCAAAATCGACCCCGACCGGACCATCGGCGCCATCGACCCCAACATCTACTCGAGCTTTCTCGAGCCGGTGGAGCGCAGCGGTGCCGGCCCCGGTTTCACTGTCGTCTATGGCGCGCTGTACGACCCGAAGTCCCCGCACGCCGACGCCAACGGCTTTCGGAAGGAATACATCCAGCAGATCAAGGACCTGAAGGTTTCATCCGTCCGCTGGCCCGGCGGCAATTTCGTTTCCGGTTACCACTGGGAGGATGGCATCGGGCCGAAGGACCAGCGTCCCGTCAACTTGGACCTTTCGCGCAGCCGGCAGGAAACGAACCAGATGGGCACCGATGAGTATGCCGCGTTCTGCCATCTGGTCGGCGCGGAGAATTTCATCTGCATCAATGCCGGCACGGGCACGATCGAGGACGCCGCCCATTGGGTCGAATACTGCAACGCCCCCGCCGGAACCCGCTACGCCAACCTCCGCGTGAAGTACGGGCATCCGGAACCCTACAAGGTCAAATACTGGGCCTTGGGGAACGAGCCCGACGGCCCCTGGCAGCTCGGCCACAAGAACAAGGAGGACTACACCAAGTTCGCCATCGAGGCGGCCAAGACGATGCGCGCGGCCGACAAGGACATCCGCCTGATCGCGGCCGGCGCGTCGAACTATCCCCTCGTCACGAAGAATTACGATCCCAAGGACGGCTGGACCGATTGGAACGACTACGTGCTCGATCAGATGGCCGGCTATATCGACTACATTTCCCTTCACCGCTATGTCTTCCAGGTCCTGCGGGGAATCGAAAAGCCGACGTTCGCCGACCAGATGTCCCTCGGCCTGGAAATCGATCGCATCATCAAGGTCACCCAAGGCTCCATCGAGAAGGCGATGGCCAAGTCCGGGACGGACCGGCCGATCTATATCTCGTTCGACGAATACGGCGCGCGCGGCAACAACCTGACCGGGCCGCTGCTGCTGGCGCAGCACCTGAACGCCTTCATCCGCCACGCCGACATCGTCAAGATGGCGAACCTGACCTTCCTGACCAGCCTCGTCGGCCTCACCCCCACGGGCGATTACAAGACCTCCCTCTACTACCCGTTCGATCTTTATTCGAACCATTGCCGCGGCACGGCCCTCGACGTCTACACGCGTTGCGCCACCTACGACAATTCGGTCTTCAAGGGCATCCCCTACCTCGACGTCACCGCCGTGCTGAATCAGTCCGACGGCAAGCTGGTCGTGAATGTCGTGAATCGCAGCGAAGCGGAGGCGATCCCCGCCGACATCGACCTGCAATCCGGCGCCTACACCGGCAAGGGGCAGGTGCACCTCATCAATGCCGATTCCATCGAGGCCACCAACACCGCCACGAAGGAACAGGTCCGCACCGTAACCAGCGACCTGGCGTTTACCGGCAACCGGATCAGCCACACCTTTCCGGCCCATTCGCTCACCCAACTGGAAATTGCGCTGAAGAAATGAGTCGGGCCGCCCGGGTCGCGCCGCATCTCCAATGGAGGCGGGACGCCCTCGTCCCGCGGGTAATCATGCGCGCTGGCCGTTAGCGGGGTGAGGGCACCCCGCCTCCATTTCCCATTCCCTCACCCAGCTGGATCGCTTTCCCGATCGATCAAAAACGAAAACATCATGTCCCATTCTCACCATCCCACTGGCACCAAGTTCACCCGGCGTCAGGCGCTGCTCCTCGGCGCCACGGCCGGTATCGGCGCGGCCTTGACCGGCTCCCTCCGCGCGGCGGACCCCGACCGCCCCGCCGCCGAAAAGCGCGGCGGAAGCTGTTCCACGCCGCGATCGGCGGTCGCGAAAACGAAGTACGGCAAGGTGCGCGGCTATGTGGAGGACGGCGTCCTCACGTTCAAAGGCGTTCCCTACGGGGCGGACACGGGCGGCGAGAACCGCTGGCTGCCCGCGAAACCGCCCGCGCCCTGGGAGGGCGAACTGCCGGCGCTGACCTACGGTAGCAACTGCCCGCAGCGCCTGCACGATTGGTCGAGCGAACAGACGTTTCTCCAGCAGTGGACCGACGGCTGGCAGAGCGAAGACATGCTCAAGGTCAACATCTGGACCTCCAACCTGGAGGGCAAACGTCCCGTGATGTTCTACATCCATGGCGGCGGCTTCTCCTTTGGCTCGGCCTACGAGCTCGCGTCGCAGGATGGAGCGCAGCTGGCCCGGCATCACGACGTGGTGTCCGTCACGGTCAATCACCGCCTCAATGCCCTGGGTTTTCTGGACGTCTCCTCGGTCGGCGGGCCGGCCTATGCCGACTCCGCGAATGTCGGCATGACCGATCTGGTGGCCGCGCTGCACTGGGTGCGCGAAAACATCGCCAACTTTGGGGGCGATCCCGATTGCGTCATGATCTACGGCCAGTCGGGCGGTGGTTCGAAGGTGACCACCCTGCTCGGCATGCCGTCCGCGTCCGGATTGATCCATCGCGCCTCGGCGCAGTCAGGCGGCGGCGGCAATCCGCCGGACAGCGACCAGTCCGGCGAATTTGCGCACCAGGTGCTCGCGGAACTCGGCGTGAAGGATATCGCCGCGCTGCAAAAGATGGAGTGGGCCCGGCTGAACGACGCCGGCACCGCGGTCATGACGCGGATGAATCCGCCGTGGGGCCTGTTCGGCCCGACGCCGCCCCCGGGCACGGCCAAGCCGCGCGTGGGCTGGGGGCCCACGGTCGATGGCCGGATCATCACGCTGCGCTCGTTCTACGACGCGGCGCCCGCCAGCGCCAAGGACGTGCCGATGCTGATGGGTTCGGTGAGCGAAGAGGGCAATCGCATGCGCTCCCGCCCCACGGAGGAGGAGTGGCTGGCCACGATGACGAAGAGCTACGGCGAGTCCAAGGCCCGGGCCCTCGCGGCGGCCCTCAAGCAGGCGCACCCCGAAAAGAGCATCCGCACGTTATCCTACATGTGCAGCGGCGGCGGGCTGAATACCTTGAGCATGCGCAACAACGTCACCCGCATGGCCACGCTCAAGCACGCGCAGATAGCGGCGCCGGTGTTCACGTGGTATTTCACCTGGCCATCGCCCATGCTCGAGGACGCGGGGGCGTGGCACACCGCCGAACTCGCCTTCTGCTTCGACAACACCAAGCGCTGCGAACAAGGCACCGGCAACACGCCGGAGGCCCAGAAACTAGCCAAGCAGATGGCCGGCGCCTGGGCCGCATTCGCCCGCACCGGCAACCCGAGCCACGCCGGGTTGACGTGGGCGCCATTCGAGCCGGAGCGCTGCCCCACGATGGTGTTCGACAACGCCTGCGGCATGCAGGACGACCCCGAAAGCGAAGCCCGCAGGATTTTCGCCAGCTGATCTTCCCGCCGGCGACTGCCGCATCGCCCTTCGCGGCGCGACGCCCGCGTCGCGCGGGTTTCGCCCACGCCGCCCTTACCCCAAATGGAGGCGGGACGCCCTCGTCCCGCGGGTTGGCGCGCACGCTTCGCGGGGAGAGGGCACCCCGCCTCCAGTTTCGACCGGACACCCTCGGGTCAGAGGGGAACTCCGCTGGCCAAGGCTTGCTCCCCTCTAACAAGAGGGGTGGCGCGCAGCGCCGGGGTGTGTCAGGTGAACCGCAATTACCGTGTGGGCCGCTTCGCCCAGGTATTATCCCTCTCAATCCTTGAACAGCAGCGGGGCGAACTCGCGCAGGTCGCGGCGCCACGACAGCCACTCATGCGCCGTGTTCGGGGACACATAGTAATGGGCGTTGATACCGGCCGCCTGGAGCGCATCGCAATCCGCCTTCGGGTCGTCGCCGCGGCGGGTCTTGCCGCCCTCCACCTCCCGGCTGCCGTAGCCCACGAAGACCAGCTTGTTGGCCGCCTTGAAGGCATTCAGGTCCGCGATGTCGGCGGGCTTGATGCTCCCGCCACTGAAGAGTCCGATCGCTGAAAACGTGTCGAGGTCTTTCAGCGTGATCGTCTTGGTCTCCATGCCGCCCATCGACAGGCCGGCCATGGCCCGGTGCGGCTGGTCGGCGAGCGTGCGGAAATGGCTGTCGATGTAGGGCACCAGCTCCTTCACCAGGACGGTTTCGAACGGCACGATGCTGAACTCGTTCATGTGGCCGAACCGAACATCGTTCGTCATGCCATAGGTCATCACGATCAGGAATGGCTTCGCGCCGCCGGCGGCGATCAGGTTGTCCATGATCTCGGGGACGCGGCCCTGGTTGCCCCAGCCGTATTCGTTTTCGCCCCAGCCGTGCTGGAGATAGAGCACCGGGTAGCGCTGCGCCGCATTGTCGTCGTAGCCCGGCGGGGTGTAGACGAACGCGCGCCGCTCGGCATTCGTGCTCGCCGAGTGAAAGTAGATTTCCCGCAGCTGGCCGTGCGGCACGTTCTTGATCGTGTAGAAATCCTGGTCGTGCGCGGGGAGTTCCACCGCGCTCCCCCAGCGCAGCGCGCCGAAATACATCAGGCTGTTCGGGTCCGGCACCTCGGCGCCGTCGATCTTGATCGTGTAATAATGGAAACCCTCGTCGAGCGAGCGCGTGATGCCATACCAGGCGCCGTCCGGTCCCTTGGTGAATGCGCCGGTGTCCTTGAAACTCACGCCCACGCTCTTCGCCTCGGGGGCCACGAGGCGGAACTTCACGCGGCCCTCGGAGTTCACCTGGGGAAAATCCTTGCCGGGCTGGTTGGAGGTGGCCGGCTTCCAGTCATCGGCGGGCGCCTTTTCCTGGGCTTGGGCGATCATGGGCTGGGCGCACAGCACGGAGGCCAGCGCGAACACGAGGGGCAGCTTCTTCATGGGTTCAGTCGTTCGGGGTTGGGAGGCGGGAACGGGCAATTCAACTAAGGTACGTATTGCCCCGCCGACACCTCTTCGCCACATGACCGTTAGGCGGATCGGCGGACGCTAAGATGCGCGCAACAACGGCGGCATGCACCATGGTGCAGCCCTACGCGATCAATCCTGGATCAACCCCCACCGGTAGGGCTGGACCTCGGTCCAGCCGCGACTGACGCCAGCGCTGGTTGCATCCCATCCGTACATTACCGTCATGCGGTCGGGCACTTTGCCCCCGCCCGCACGCCGCGAGATGTTTGGTCAAATCGCCCGCCGTGTCCCCCCGCCCCCGGCCGGGCCAACACCCTCCCTCGTTTCCCCCGATGCGACCGGTCCGCTCCCACTTCACCCTGCTACTGGCCTGCCTCCCATGGTTCAGCGCCAGCCTGCCCGCCGCCACCGGCTTGGATTCCGCCGGACAGATGCAGGCCGTCGTGCCCGCGACCCAAGGCGGCTTTTCCTATGTTCGCCTCGATCATGGCGTCCAGTTTCACGTCAACGGCGTCACGAAAAACGTCATTTTCTACGGGCCGGGCATCGTCCGCGTGAACGCCAATCTCGGCCATGCGGACACCGCCCAGCCGAGCCTCGCGGTCGTGGCCGGCCCCGCCAACGTCGCCTTCCGCGTCGAGGAATCACCTGCCAGCCTCACGGTGGCGGCCGATCGGCTTCGCATCGTGGCCGACAAGCAGACCGGCGCGCTCGCCTTCTTCCGACCCGACGGCGGAGAAATCACCCGGGAGCGAACCGACCGGCCGGAGACGATCAAGGAGGTGACAATCTCGGGCGCCCCCACCTACGACATTGCGCAAACCCTCACCCTCGCCCCGGACGAATCGCTCTACGGTCTCGGCCAGTACAACCGGCCTTACATGGACTATCGCGGCCAGGACGTGCTCCTGGTGCAGACGAACATCGGCATCGTCGTGCCGTTCCTCCTTTCGACAAAGCGATACGGCATCCTCTGGGACATCTATTCCAAGATGACCTTCAAGGACGATGCCTCGGGCGCCACGCTGTGGGCCGAGAGCGCACCGGCCGGCGTCGATTATTATTTCGTCGCGGGCGACACCATGGACGGCGTGATCGCCGGCTATCGCGAGCTCACGGGTGCGGCGCCGATGTTCCCGAAGCAGGCGTTCGGCTTGTTCATGAGCAAGGAGCGCTATCAGACCCAGGACCGGCTCATCGATGTCGTGCGCCATTTCCGCGCGGCCGGCTTCCCCCTCGATTACATCGTGCAGGACTGGCAATACTGGGGCAGCGACCACGACGGCACCTGGAGCGGCATGATCTGGAACAAGGACCGCTACCCCGATCCGGCCGCGTTGACGCGGACGCTGCATGACGAGCTGCATGCCAAGCTGATGATCTCGATCTGGCCGTCCATCGGCAATGACACGGCGCTGGCGCACGAGCTCGACGCGCACGGCCTGCGTTTCGCGCCGCTGCACTGGATCTCGAAGCAGGCGCGCATCTACGACGCCTACAGCCCGGAGGGCCGCGCGATCTATTTCAAGTACATCAAGCAGGGCCTGCTCGATGTCGGCGTCGACGCCCTGTGGATGGACGGCACCGAGGTCGAGGTCGGCGGGGCCTGCCACGACCCCGCGGAGGTCGAACGCGACATCAAGGGCCTCGGCCGAAACGCGCTGGGCGACTTCACCCGTTACCTCAACCCCTACAGCCTCGAGACCACCAAGGGCACCTACGAGGGCCAGCGCGCCACGGGCGACAAGCGCGTGCTCACCCTCACGCGTTCCGCGTGGGCCGGGCAGCAACGCTACGCCGCCCTGCCGTGGTCGGGCGACACCACCGCGAGTTGGGCGACCCTCCGCCAGCAGATCGCCGGCGGCCTCAACGTCGCCATGGCCGGCCTGCCCTACTGGACCCAGGATACCGGCGGCTTCTTCGTCAACTACGAGCACGGCGAGAAGAATCCCGAGTACCAGGAGCTCTACGCCCGCTGGAACCAGTTCGCGATCTTCAACCCGCTCTACCGCATCCACGGCACGAGCATCGAGCGCGAGCCCTACATCTTCCAGACGCTCGCGCCCGACCTTTATCATTCGCTGCTCGCTGCCGCCCGGCTGCGCTATGCGCTGCTGCCGTACGTCTACTCGCTCGCGTGGCAGACGACGGAAAACGGCTACACCATGATGCGCGGGCTGCCGATGGATTTTCCCGACGATCGCAAGGTCCGCCAGGCGGACGACGCCTTCATGTTCGGCCCGGCCTTTCTCGTGCATCCGGTGACTCGCGCGATGTATCACCAGAGCGATCCGCCGGCGGCCACCATTCCGACCGCGGCCCTGCGCACGCCCGACGGCCGCCCGGGCCTGGCCGTCCAGTACTTCTCCGGCGTCGACTTCAACGAACCCGCCGGCACCGCGATCGACGAGCGCGTCGACCATGACTGGCCGGGTCCGCCGCTGGCCAACCCGCCGCCCGGCCTGCATGGCTTCGACAACTTCTCCGCCCGCTGGGAAGGCACCATCACCGCCCCGGAGGCCGGCGAATATGAATTCGGCATCGAATACGACGACGGCGGCCGCCTCTACCTCGATGGCCGGCTCCTGGTCGATGACTGGAGCTATGGCGCGCGGCGCTATCGGCGCGCCTTCGTCACCCTCGCCCAAGGCCAGCAGGTCATGGTGAAGGCGGAGTTTCACCAGGGCGGACAAAACCGGTCGTTCCGCCTCGCCTGGCGCACTCCGTCCGAGCGCCGCGCCCTGGCAAACGCGGCGAAGACGCTCGACAACACGATGGTAACTTACCTGCCGACCGGGGCCGACTGGTTCGACTTCCGCACGAACGAACGCTTCCCTGGCGGCGCGACGGCGAAATTGGCGTGCCCGCTCGACACCTTCCCGCTGTACGTGCGCGCCGGCTCCATCGTGCCGATGGGACCCGCGGATCTCCAATACGCGACCGAGCGGCCGGATGCGCCCTGGACCATCCGCGTCTACCCTGGCGCCGATGCGAAGTTCACGCTCTATGAGGACGACGGCGAAACCTACGCCTACGAGCGCGGCCAGCGCGCCACCTGCGGCCTGGTCTGGCACGACGCGGCCCGGACGCTCGAAATCGGCGCGCGCCAGGGCTCGTTTCCTGGTATGGTCGCGCAGCGCGAAATGAAAGTCGTCCTTATCGGCGCCGAACCCGCGACCGCGACCAAGACCGTCACCTATCGCGGCCAGCCCGTTGATGTGACCTTCCGCTGATCGACCCGCCTTTCATGAAGATCCTCGTTTGCCTCGCCTTGTTCACCGCCAGCCTGTGCGTGCCTGCGCAGGCGGCGGCCGAGCCCGCCGCGCCTGCTCCCCAGATCCTCACGCCACCGGCGCCAGCCACGCCGCGCATCAACGGCCCGGGCATCTTCGGCGTCCGCCCCGGCGCGCCGTTCCTCTATACGATACCCGCGACCGGCCGGCGGCCGATGACGTTCGCCGTCGACGGCCTGCCCGCCGGCCTGGCGGTCGAAGCTGCCACCGGCCGGATCACGGGCACTCTGCCTTCCGCGGGCGAATTCACCGTGACGCTCCGGGCCCACAACGACCGCGGCGAAGCGACGAAATCTTTCCGCATCGTGGTAGGCGATCGCATCGCGCTCACGCCGCCGATGGGCTGGAGCAGCTGGAATTGCTGGGGCGATGCCGTCAGCCAGGAGAAGGTTCTCAGCTCCGCCCGCGCGATGGCCGAAAAAGGGCTGCGCGATCATGGCTGGACCTTCATCAACATCGATGACGGCTGGCAGGGTCCGCGCGGCGGCGAGTTCAATGCGATCCAGCCGAACAAGAAGTTCCCGGACATGAAGGCGCTCGCCGACGAGATCCACGCGCTCGGCCTGAAGTTCGGCATCTACTCGAGCCCGTGGCGCGGCACCTACGCGGGCTATCCCGGCGGTTCCTCCGACAATGCCGACGGCACCTACCCGTGGGTCGTCGCCGGCGACGTGAACGAATTCTATCGGCTCCATCCGGACCCGAAGCCGCCCGGCGCCAAGCCCAACTGGGTCAACTGGACCTTCGGTGCCCACTCCTTTGCCGCCGTCGACGCCCGGCAGTGGGCGCAGTGGGGCGTCGATTACCTCAAATACGATTGGTTCCCCAATGATGTGCCGCACGTCGCCGAGATGACCGAGGCCCTCCGCGCGACCGGCCGCGACATCGTTTACAGCCTTTCCAACACCGGTCTCTACGACAGCGCCGCCGACTACCAGCGGCTCGCCAACGTCTGGCGCACGACCGGCGACATCGTCGACACCTGGGCGAGTGTCAGCCGCAACGGTTTCTCGCAGGATCGCTGGGCCGGCTACACCGGACCGGGCCATTGGAGCGACCCCGACATGCTCGTCGTCGGCCGCGTGGGCTGGGGCCGCAATCTCCACCCGACACGCCTCACGCCGGACGAACAATACTCGCACCTGAGCCTCTGGTGCCTGTTGTCCTCGCCGCTCCTCCTCGGCTGCGACCTCGCCCAACTCGACGACTTCACGCTCAGCCTGCTCACCAACGACGAGGTGCTCGCCATCGACCAGGACGCCCTCGGCCGGCAGGCCACGCAGTTCAGCAACAACGACGGCAAGGTCGTCTATGCGAAAACCCTCGAGGACGGATCGATCGCCGTCGGTTTGTTCAACCGCGGCGAGGCCGCGACTTCGGTCTCGGTCAAGTGGGGCCCGTGGGGCAACGTGCCGACGGCCCGCGCCGGCATGACTTTTCGCGTCCGCGATCTCTGGCGCCAGCAGGACCTCGGCGAGTTCAAGGACCACTTCTCCGCCGAGGTCGCGCCGCACGGCGTTGTGCTCGTGCGATTGATCCCTAAGCCGTGACAAACGCTCGGCGACTTATCTGTTCCCTGTTACCAATCCCTCCTCACATGAAACTTCTCCTCCTTTCAGCTGCCCTGTTTGCCTCCACCGCCACGGTCTTCGCCGCACCGGCGAAACTCGATATCGATCTCGCCCACCCGGGTCATGCCATCCCGCCGGGCTTCTATGGCCTGATGACCGAGGAGATCAACTACAGCTACGATGGCGGACTCTTCGCCGAGCTGATCCGCAACCGCACCTTCCAGGACCCGGCCGCCGGCGCCACCAGCCGCGATCCGCGTCCGCCGGTCGGCGTCGTCCCCCCGCACTGGTCCGTCGTCGGCGCCGCCCGCGCCGCAACAAACCGCACCGACCCGGTCAACGCCGCGCTGCCCGTCAATCTCCGGCTCACCCTCACCGGCGGCATCGGCGGTGTCGCCAACAACGGCTATTGGGGCATCCCGGTCCGGCCGGCGACAAAATACACGGCGACGTTCTATGCCCGCGGCGTCGATGGCTTTGCCGGCCCCGTGACCGCCGCCCTGGTCCTGGACGATGGCGCCAAGGTTATCGGGCAGGCGGAAACTGAACCGATCTCCGGCGCGTGGAAGAAATACTCCGTTACTTTCAATACCGCGGCTGATGCCCCCACCACCGCCGCCGCGCGTTTTGTTCTCTCGGCGAACGGCACCGGTGGCGTCGACTTCAGTTTTGTGTCGCTCTTCCCGCCGACCTACGGCGGCGTGCCGAACGGCCTGCGGCCGGACATCATGAAGCTGCTCGCGGCCATGCATCCGAAGTTCATCCGCCTGCCGGGCGGCAACTATGCCGAAGGCTCGCGCTTCGCGGACCGCTTCGCGTGGAAGACAATGATCGGGCCGGCCGACGAGCGTCCCGGCCACATGGGTTGCTGGAGCTATCGCAGCAGCGATGGCTTCGGGCTGCCCGAATACCTGCTCTGGTGCAAACAGCTCGGCGCCGAGCCGGTGCTGGCGGTCTTCGCCGGCTACGTGCTCAATGGCGACTACGCCCACCCGGGCAGCCCGGAGATGGCGCTCTACACGCAGGAGGCGCTCGACGAGATCGAATACGTCATGGGCCCGGCCGACAGCGAGTGGGGCAAGCGCCGCGCCGACGACGGCTTCCCCGAGCCGTTCCCGCTCCACTACGTCGAGATCGGCAACGAGGATTTCTTCGACCGTTCCGGCAGCTACGAGGGCCGCTTCGCCGAGATGACCAAGGCGATCCGTGCAAAGTATCCGCAGTTGAAGATCATCGCCACCACGCCGGTGAAGGACACCAAGCCCGATCTCGTCGACGACCACATCTACGCGACTGCCTCCACCATGCAGCGCGAGTTCACCCGCTATGACGTCGGCTCCGGCCACCCCGAGGGGCGCAAGGCCGACGGCGTGAAGGTGTTCATGGGCGAGTGGGCCACGCAGGGCGGCTCGCCCACGCCGAATCTCAACTCCGCGCTAGCCGATGCCGTCTTCGCCATGGGCCTCGAGCGCAACTCCGACGACGTCCTGATGGAGTGCTACGCGCCGCTCTTCGCCAACGTGAACCTCGAGAACAAGGAACGCGGCGACCCGCGCGGCTGGCAATGGCCGACCAACCTCATTGGCTACGACGCGCTCCACGCCTTCGGCTCGCCGAGCTACCACGTGCTCGCGATGTTCGGCGCGAACCGCGGCGACAAGGTGCTGCCGGTGAACTTTGACGTTCCCACCGTCACGCCGCCGATCGACCCGCATCCGCACGGGCGCTTCGGCGTCGGCATGTATGGCACGCGGAACGAGTACACCGACATCGTCGTCACGGGCCCCGACGGCAAGAAGCTCTCCTCCGCCAATCTCGCCGCCGAAGCCGGCCGCTGGACCTTCACACATGGCAAGTGGTCGATCGAGAACGGCGTGTTGCGCCCGCCGGAGGGAGCGCAGCAGTCATGGGCCCTCGCGGGCGAGCCAACCTGGGCGAATTACACCGTGACGCTCCGCGCCCGCAAAGTCGCGGGCGGCGAAGGCTTCATCCTCCTCTGGAATTCGGCCGACGGCGACAACTACCGCTGGTGGAACCTCGGCGGCTGGGGCAACACGGTTTCCCGTTGCGAGGTTTCCGAGAACGGCGGGCGCGAGCCGTACGGCCCGAGCGTCCCCTTCACCGTCGAGACCGGCCGCTGGTACGACTTGAAGCTCGTGGTCGACGGCCATACCGCCCGCGGCTACGTCGACGGCAAGCTCGTCATGGAGGCCACCGACACTCAGCGCCAGCCGACGCCGGCGGCCTTCGCGTCCGCTTCGTACGTCGACGCCACCGGCGAGGTGATCGTCAAGGTCGTCAACACCGCCGCGACTCCCCTCGAGGCCGCGATCCATCTCGCGGGTGCCGCACAGGTCGGCGCCGGCCAGGCCATCGTCCTCGCCGGCGACCCCATCGCCACCAACTCCGTCGCACAGCCTGACAAGGTCGCGCCGCGCGAAGAGCCGCTCGCCAACGCCGCGCCCTCATTCACCCGCACCTTCGCGCCCTATTCCGTCACGCTGCTGCGCTTCCCGGCAAAACGGTGAGTTATCCCATGGTTCGTACCCCCATTCATGTTGGGAGCCGGAAGCGGTTGGTAGAGGCGCAGTCTTGCTGCGCCCGTTTGCGTTCGGTAGGGCTGCCGCTTGCCGGCAGACCGTCTGGACACGGCGCGGCGACAAGCGCCGGCCCTACAAAGGCGCAGCAAGACTGCGCCCCTACCCAAAGAATAATCTTCGCCCCATGAACTTCCGCTCCTGCTTTCTTCTCGTTGCCTTCGCCGTCGCCGCCGCTTCCGTGCCGGCCCAGATCCCCAGCACCGCCGCGCCCACCGTCATCGTCAGCACCGCCGCCGAGCCGGTGGCGTCCGGCCCGTTCCAGCCGGCGTGGGCCTCCCTCCAGCACTACCAGGTTCCCGCCTGGTTCCGTGATGCGAAGTTCGGCATCTGGGCCCACTGGGGTCCGCAGTGCGAGCCGGAACACGGCGATTGGTATGCGCGCGAAATGTATGGCGAGGGCAGCTCGGACTACCAATTCCATGTCGCTCACTTTGGCCACCCGTCGAAGTTCGGCTTCAAGGACGTCATCCACGCATGGAAGGCGGAGCACTGGGACCCGGACAGGCTGCTCGCCCTCTACAAGCGCGCCGGCGCCGAATACTTTTTCGCCCTCGCGAACCACCACGACAATTTCGACAACTTCGACAGCAAGTACCAGCCGTGGAACTCCGTGAACATGGGTCCGCAGAAAGACCTCATTGGCGGCTGGGCGCAGGCCGCGCGCAAGGTCGGCTTGAAGTTCGGCGTCAGCGTCCATGCCTCGCACGCCTGGAGCTGGTATGAGCCCGCCCAGGGCGCCGACGCCAAGGGCCCGCTTGCCGGGGTGCCTTACGACGGCAAGCTGACCAAGGCCGACGGCAAGGGCACATGGTGGGACGGCTACGACCCGCAGGACCTCTACGCCCAGAACCACGCGCCCGCGCCGGGCTTTGAGAAACTGGGCAGCATCCACAAGCGCTGGAATTGGGGCAACGGCGTGACGCCGCCCGACCAGGCCTATTGCGAGAAGTTCTACAACCGGACGATTGACCTCATCGACAAGTACCACCCCGACCTCATCTACTTCGACGACACCGCGCTGCCGCTCTGGCCGGTCAGCGACGCCGGCCTGAAGATCGCCGCGCATTTCTACAACCGCAACCAGCAGTGGCATGGCGACGACGGCGTGCTCTTCGGCAAGATCCTTTCCGCCGACCAGCGCCAATGCATGGCGTGGGACATCGAGCGCGGCAGCGCCAACGAGATCCAGCCCCAGCCCTGGCAGACCGACACCTGCATCGGCTCCTGGCATTACGACCGGCGCATCCTCGACCGCCACGGCTACAAGACCGCGAAAACCGTCATCCACACCCTCATCGACGTCGTGAGCAAGAACGGCAACCTGCTCCTCAGTGTCCCGCTCCGGGGCGACGGCACGCCGGACGCGGACGAGCTCGCCATCGTCGAAGGCATCGCCGATTGGATGCAGGTCAACCAGGAGGCCATCCACGGCACGCGGCCCTGGAAGGTTTTCGGCGAAGGCCCGCAGATGGCCAGCGCACGCCCGATGACCGGGCCGGGCTTCAACGAGGGCAAGGGCAAGCCGTTCACCGCCGCGGATGTGCGGTTCACCACCAAGGGCTCGACGCTCTACGCGTTTGTCATGGGAGGGCCGACCGGTCCGGTGAGCATCAAGTCGCTCGGCGCCGACGCGAAGCTGCTCGACCGCAAGATCGCCGGCATCGCGCTCCTCGGCAGCGCGGAGAAGGTCGCGTGGACGCAAACTGCCGACGCCCTCGTCATCACCGCACCGTCGCATGCGCCGAGCGACGTCGCCAACGTCTACAAGATCGCCACCCATGAATAGACGCTCCGCAACATTCCGGTCCTTGCCGGTAGGGGCGCAGTCTTGCTGCGCCCGCTTGCCCCGTAGGGCTGCCGCTTGCCGGCAGGCCGTTTTGTCGCGGCCCGGCGACAAGCGCCGGCCCTACATCGTCGGTCACGTTTGGTTGTGGCGGCTCCTTGCCCTCGCCGGCCTCGCCGCAACCGCCCCCGCCCGCGCCGCCGAACCGCCGCTGGCCGTCGCCCCGGACACGCCCGCGAAAATCTACCGCCTCGACGCCGTCCGCCTGCTCGACGGCGGCCCTTTCCCCGCCGCGGTGAAGGCGAACCGCGAGTATTTGCTCGCGCTTGAACCGGACCGGCTGCTCGCCCCGTTCCGCCGCGAGGCCGGCCTGCCGGCCAAGGCCCAGGCTTACGGCAACTGGGAGAGCATCGGCTTGGACGGCCACACCGCCGGCCATTACCTGTCGGCGCTCGCCGACATGATCGCGTCCGGCGCGGACACGCCCGACGGCGAACTGCGTCGCCGGCTCGATTACATGGTCGGCGAACTGCAGGCGTGCCAGGCGGCCTGGGGCAATGGCTACGTCGGCGGCGTGCCCGGCAGCAAGGCGCTGTGGGCCGCGGTGGCCGGCGGCGACGTCCGGGCCGTCAACAAAAAATGGGTCCCCTGGTACAACCTGCACAAGACCTTCGCGGGGCTGCGCGACGCCTACCTGCAGGTCGGCAACACCCAGGCCCGCGACGTCCTCATCCACCTCGGCAACTGGTGCGTGGACCTCACGTCCAAGCTCAGCGACGAACAGATGCAGCGGATGCTCGACCAGGAACACGGGGGCATGGATGAGGTGATGGCCGACATTTTCGCGATCACCGGCGACCGCAAGTACCTGGTCACCGCCCAGCGCTTCATCCACCACGCCGTGCTCGATCCGCTCATGGCACAGCAGGACCAGCTCACCGGCAAGCACGCCAACACCCAGATCCCGAAGGTCGCCGGCCTCGAGCGCATCGCCACCCTGACGGGCGACGCGGCCGACGAGACCGGCGCCCGCTTCTTCTGGCAGACGGTCACGGCCCACCGCTCCGTGGTCTTCGGCGGCAACAGTGTGTCGGAGCATTTCAACGACCCGCACAATTTCCACGGGATGCTGGTGAGCCGCGAGGGTCCCGAGACCTGCAACACCTACAACATGCTCCGGCTGACCGAGCAGCTGTTCGCCCGCGAGCCGGATGCCGCCTACGCCGATTACTACGAGCGCGCGCTCTTCAACCACATCCTCGCTTCGATCAACCCGGACCACCCGGGCTACGTTTATTTCACGCCGATCCGCCCCGATCACTACCGCGTCTATTCGACGCCCGGCGTCACCTTCTGGTGCTGCGTCGGCACCGGCATGGAGAATCCCGGCAAATACGGCGAGTTCATCTATGCCCGCGCCCGCGACGGCATTTACGTCAACCTCTTCATCGCCTCCGAGCTCACCGCGCCCGACCTGGGCCTCACGCTGCGCCAGGAAACCGCCTTCCCCGACGAGGAGCGCTCGCGCTTCACGCTGAAGCTCGCCCGGCCCGCCGCCTTCACGCTGCACCTGCGTTATCCCGGCTGGGTTGCCGCCGGCGCGCTGCGCGTCCGCGTCAATGGCCAGCCCGTGGCCGTGGCGGCCGGGCCCTCGTCCTACGTGCCCGTGCAGCGCGAGTGGCACGACGGCGATCGCGTCGAGATCGACCTGCCCATGCGCACGACGGTCGAGGGGCTGCCCGACGGCTCCAACTGGTACGCCATCCTCCACGGCCCGATCGTGCTGGCGCACCCCGCCGGCGACCGCGACTTGAAGGGCCTGCGCGCCGACGATTCCCGTATGGGCCAGGTGGCCTCGGGCCCGGCGGAGCCGCTCGACCGGGCGCCTGTGTTGCTCGCCGCTCCCCAGGCCATCCCGGCCAGCGTGGTCGCCGATCCCGCGGCTGGCCCGTTGCATTTCAAACTCGAGCGCGTCGTCGAGCCGCCCGCAGCCGGCGGACTGGAGCTGATCCCGTTCTTCCGCCTGCACGACGCCCGCTATCAGATGTATTGGGAAACGACGACGCGCGAAGGCCTGGCCGCCCGCCAGGCTGCCCTGGCCGCCGCGGAACGCGAGCGGGCCGCCCGCGAGGCCGCCACGATCGACTGGGTCGCGCCGGGCGAACAGCAACCGGAAGTTGAGCATGGGTTCCAGGGCGAGGGCACCGCCAGCGGCGTCTATAACGGCCGGCGCTGGCGCCACGGCCGCTGGTTCCAATACACGCTCGACACCCACAGCGAGAAAGCGGTCACGCTGTCGGTCACCTATTCGGGCGACGATTCCGGCCGAAAGTTCGAGATCCTCGCCAACGGCACGCTCCTCGCCGTCCAGAATCTTGCGGGCAACCGCCTGGGCGAGTTCATCGACCGCACCTACGAAATCCCCGCGAGCGTCCTCGCCGCGGCGCCTGGCGGCCGCGTGACGATCAAGTTTGCCGCCGCCCAGGGCCTCGCCGGCGGCGTCTATGACGTCCGCCTGCTGCGGACATCCCATCAACCGTAGGAGCGGGTTTATCCCGCGATCAAAAGTACCATCGCGGCGTAAAGCCGCTCCTACACCAAGTGCATCAAATATGAAACTGCGCGCTCCAATTTCTTTTCGCCACGTGTTCCTCGCGACGATCGCCTGCTTATTCGCCGTCCTCGCGCGGGGCGCGCCCGCCGCCGATGCCGCCCGCACCACCTGGATGCCCGACAACGGCAACGGCACCTACACGAATCCGCTCTTCTACGACGAGTTCACCGATCCGGACATGATCCGCGTCGGCGACGACTACTACCTCGCCGGCACGACCATGCACGCCATGCCCTGCCTCGTGGTGCTGCATTCGAAGGACCTGGTGAACTGGAAATTCCTGAGCTACGCCACCGACCGGCTCGACTACGGACCCGAGTTCCGCCTCGAGGGCGGCAAGGAGATCTACGGCCAGGGCATCTGGGCGCCCTGCATCCGGTATCACGACGGCACGTTCTATCTCTTCTCCAACGTCAACCACCGGAAAACCCAGCTCTTCACCGCGACCAATCCGTCCGGGCCGTGGAAGCACACCGAACTCGGCAGCTCGCTGCACGACCTCTCGGTGCTGTTCGACGACGACGGCAAGATCTACGTCGTCTGGAGCTACAACGCGGTCATGTTCGCCCAGCTCAAACCGGACCTGAGCGACATCATCCCGGAAACACGGCGCACCCTGATCCCCGCCGGCAGCGGCATGGGCGAAGGTCACCATTTCTACAAGATTCACGGGAAGTACTACATCATCAGCGCCAACTATGCGCCCGTCGGCCGCATGCAGTGCGCGCGCGCCGACCGCCCCGAGGGTCCGTACGAAACCGTCGTCATCAGCGCCAACGAGACGATGGGCACACAGCGTGCGTGGGGCGTCCGCGGCGCCGGCCTCGGTCGCGACCTGCCCGCGCCCGGCGCGAAGTTCGAGATCTTCAAAACCGACGACAACCTGCTCGGCGCGGTCGCGCTCCACCAGGGCGGCATCGTCGACCTGCCCAACGGCGACTGGTGGGGCTTCTCGATGATGGATTTCAAGTCCGTCGGCCGGACAACCTTCCTCTCGCCCGTTACCTGGCAGGACGGCTGGCCGTATTTCGGCCTGCCGGGCAACCTCGGCCGTTCGCCGCGCACCTGGTTCAAGCCCAACGTCGGCGTCGATGTCGCGCCCACCGCGCCCTACCAGCGCAGCGACGATTTCTCCGGACCCAAGCTGCTGCCGATCTGGCAATGGAACCATGCGCCGGTCGACGCCCAGTGGTCGCTGACCGAAAAGCCCGGCGTGCTCCGGCTGCACACCCTGCCTGCCGACCGGTTTCTGCTCGCGCGCAACACGCTCACGCAACGCGCCATCGGGCCCGTGGCGACCGCGACCGTCGAGCTCGACGCCACCGGCCTGCAGCCGGGCGATGTCGCCGGCCTCGGCTTGCTCAACATTCCGTGCGCGTGGATCGGGATCGCCCGTACCGACGGTGGCTCGGCGCTCCGGTACTACGACGAGTTCGCCGACAAGACCATCGATGTGCCAATCACCGCGGCTCATGTCAGCCTGCGCGCGACCGGCGATTACGATGCGAATATCGCCCACCTCAGCTACAGCGTCGATGGCCAGGCGTTCACGCCGCTCGGCGACGAGATTGCCCTGCCCTACCAGTTGAAGACTTTCCAGGGCGTCCGTTACTCGCTCTTTGCCTACAACTCCGCGGGGCATGGCGGCGGTTATGCGGATTTCGACAATTTTCACGTCGACGAGCCGCTGGCCGATCGCTCGCACAATATCCCGCTCGGGAAAGTCATCGCGATGGCCAATTTCGGGAATGGCGACATCGCGTGGGTCCACCCGCTCGGCCTGCTCGATTGGACCAGTCCGGAATCAAAGGAGGCGTCCGAAGCCAAGGCTCGCTTCCGCGTGCTCGATCGCGGCCGGGGGCGCGTCGCGCTCGAGGCATCCGACGGCAGCGGGTTCCTCACGGTGGTCGGCGCCGGGCTGTCCGGCGACGTCCGGCTGCTGAAGCAGGAGACCGAGGGCAGTTTGTTCCTGTGGCAGGATATGATCCGGAACCACCAGTTCATGCTCCTTTCGCTGAAGACGAATCGCTACGTCGGGCTCAACCCGCTCACGGGCGAGCCCTACGGCGCCGACTGGCCCGGGACGCGTCCCGACCGCAAGGACGGCACCGTGCTCACCTGGACCGAGGCGGCACCGTGATGTAGGGCGGGGTCTCCGAACCCCGCCGAATCCTGCGAGGCCCGCAATTTGGCGGCATTCGGAGATGCCGCGCTACAGTTGAGAAAAGCCTTAGGGTTTGGGGCCAAATGCGGGGCCCATCTGGCTGGGAGACGGAGCCGTCTCGGAGCTTTGAAAACTACGCTCGCCACCACCGGGCACACCGTTGACCAAGATTTGGCCCGGCTTGTCCGCGGGCGTCGTCCGGGCCTTCCAAAGGCCCGTCAGCCAAGTGCGTGTCTCTTCTGGTTTCCCGTCGAGCACCCGATCGATGAGTCCACGGGTGATTCCATCGGCGTCGGGCCGGTACGCCGCCAAAGTTATCCGCACGGCGGGATGCTCGCTGACGTTGCGCGCCAACGACCACATGGCCGTGGCGCCGATCCAGAATTTCGCCCCGTCGGCTTCGCCGATCAGGTGCATCCGGGCCGCCAGCCGGCGCAGATGATCCGGGTTGCCCGAGGCAAAGAAGGCGCCCCAACACCGGTCGTTTTGGGCCACCGATTCATACTTGCGCGCGAACACCTCGACCGGACCGTCCAGGTCCAGCGCGGCCTTCACGACGTCCTGCACGTCCTGAGGCTGCCGCGACGCGATCTGCCGCCAGCCTTCGACCTGACTCGGATTGGCGGCAAACACTTCGGCGACGAACCCGATGAACACGTTTTTCCGGTCCGTCAGAAACCCCGGCGCGCCGAGCCCCGCGATCGCCCGCCCCATCAGCTCCGGCTGCGGGTGCTGATAATAGTGGGTCGTGAAAGCGTCCAATTCCGCCGGCGTCATGGGCCCGGCGCCCGCGATGGGGTTCGCCGGCTCCGGCGTCACCTTGAACAACAGGAGCAGGCTGTAGTCGCTGCCGTTCGGGGCATTCACCAGCAGGCAGGACCAGCGATTCGGTTCCACGGGCGCGTCGATCTTCCGCGCCAGCCGCGCCAGCACCGGCTTGCCGACCGCCAGGCTGACGCCGGGCAGTTTCGCGCGCCCTGACACGGTCGCAACCTCGACGTCGCAAGTGACGTCGAGCATCGGGCCGGCGGCGTCCGCCGGTTTGACCGTGAAGGTCAGCCGCGCGTGCGGCGCCTCAGGCGAGTCCCGCGGGATCTCCTTCACCTCGAGGGCGCCGTCAGGCCGCGCTTCCATGTATTGCAGCGGCGTCACCGACAGCAGCGTCGCCGGCTGCCCGGCGGCGACCACCAGGGCGGGAATCTCGATCTGGCTGATCCGATCGGTGGGCCGGCGCCCGGAGCTCCAGGCAAAATCGACGCCGTTGAGCGCGAGGGTCTCGCCATCGAAGCGCACCATCGCCGGCGATTTGATGAGCGAGCTTTCCGGCAGCTTTGGTCCGTCGGCGCCGGACAGCGTCACCGAGGAGAAATCGCCCTGCCTGAAGACGTAGACGCTCGTTTCCAGGCGAAAGGCCTGCGGTGCCGCCCCTGCGGGGCCGGCCAATCCGGCGATTACCCCAAGCCCCCCCACCAGCAGCGCCAGGGCGCGGCGGCGCGGACAGGCCGATGGCAAAACCCTGCCGGCATTCATGGGGTTCCTCCAGGAATGGTGAATTGCGGCAGCGCTTCCCGCGCGGACGCAGGATTGAGCAGCATGTCGCGCAGCCGGCCTTCGGCCTCGATGTGATAGACGACGGGCGCCGGCGCCGGGGGATCGCGACGCACCGAGACCAGCAGCCCGGCCGCCAGGCTCAGGCCGGCCGCAACCGCCCCGAGCCACCATTTCGGGCCCGCCGACACCACGCCTGACGGCCCGGGCTCGCGGGCGGCGCGGAGGGCGGCGTCGATGAGCCGGTCGAGCTCGGCCGAGGGTTGGGCGAGGGGCGCCGCCTGCAGTCGTTGTTCGAGGTCGTCCATCATTTCTCTTTCTTTAGGAGCGCGCGCAGCCGTTCGAGGCCGCGCCGATACCACGAGGCGACCGTGGGCAGCGGCACGCCGCGGAGATCCGCGATTTGTTGAAAGGTGTGCCCGCCGTGGATTTTGAGGATGATGACCTCGCGCTCGTCGTCCGAGAGCTGGCGCAACAGCTCTTCGAAATCGCCGACCGGCCCGCCCGCGGCCGTGGCCGACTCCGGCGCGTAGATGGAATCGGTCCGCACCTTGGTGCGCCGCCAGGCGTCGAGCGCGGCGTTGCGCAGCGAGCGGAAGACATAAGGCCGCAGCTCAGCCGGCAGGGCGGAGGCGCGCAGCAGCTTTTCGAACACGCCCTGGATGGCGTCTTCCGCGGCTTCGCGATTCCCGGTGAGGGACACGGCATAGGTATAAAGCTGCTGGCGGCTTTCGACATAGAACGAGCGAAGGGCTTCGAGGTCCGCTGCATTCATGCCCCCGGTCTGGGTTTGATTCGCCGCATCACTCCATCCACGCGCGGCTCCGTCCGTTTTATGCATGGTGGCGGGGAAAAATGGGACGGCTCGAATGTTTTCCCTCGCAGGCATCGCGGCGAACGGCGCCATTCTCGGGACTCCGCCTGGCATTTCAATGGAATTGCCGCTGGCGCCTTGAAACCGGCGCCGGCACATTCATCGTGTCGCGCGTGACTGCCTCCCGCTCTCCCCTGCCGCTCGTGGCTTCGCTGCTGCTGGTGCCGCTGCTTGATGCCACCGAAACCGTCACCTGGCGCCTGGAGGAGCCGGGACAGATCGGAGGCCACGCCACCATCGTGCTCGGCGCGCCGCAAGTGGCGCCCGATATCGGCGGCCCGGCGTTGCGATTCAACGGCGCTTCCGACGGTCTGCTCGTGCCGGTGAACCCCATCGCCGGCTGGGACGAGTTCACGGTCGAGGCGCTGATCAATCCCGACGCCGGCGGCCCGGCCGAACAGCGCTTTCTCCACCTTCAGGACCATATCGGCGCCGCGGGCGATCCGGGCTCCCGCCTGCTGATGGAGGTCCGCGTCGACGGCGCTCACTGGGCGCTCGATACCTTCCTGTTCTCCGCCGTCACGAAATCGAAACTGCCGCTGCTCGACCGCACGAAGATGCATCCCACCGGCCGCTGGACCTGGGTGGCGCTCGTTTACGGTCACGGCCACATGGCCAGCTACGTCGAAGGCGCGAAGGAACTTGAGGGCGAGGTTGACATTCCGCCGCTCGGCGCCGGCCAGACCTCGCTCGGCGTCCGGCAGAACAAGGTCTATTGGTTCAAGGGCGCCATCCGGGAGGTTCGGTTCCATCCGGCGGCGCTGGCGCCCGACAAGCTGCAGCGGAGGCCTTGAGATTGTGGCCGGGCGGCGACTCCGTTCGCCGCCGCGGCAAGGAGCCAGCGCCATCTCACGGTAATCCTCGTTCGGGCTGGATTCACCCCGGACGGTGTGTTGCCCTGCGGCGCACCCCGATCCCGGTTGCCATGACCCCCGCACCACGCCCCGGAAGCGCCGCGACGATTTCGCGCTGGCATATTGCCGTGCTGGCTTGCGCCGCGATCGCGGTCAGCTACCTCGACCGGCAGACGCTGCCGGTGGCCATCGGCGAGATCGGCCGGTCGATCCCGATTTCGAATTCGGCCAAGGCGTTCCTCGATTCGGCGTTCCTGCTCACCTACGGCCTGATGTATGTCGGCGGCGGTCGCCTGATCGACGCGCTCGGCACACGCCGCGGTTTCCTGGTCATCATGATCGTTTGGTCGCTGGCGTGCGCGAGCCATGGCTTCGCCGGCAGCGTGTTCGCCCTGGCCGCGAGCCGTCTCCTCCTCGGCATGGGCGAAGGCGGCGGCTTCCCCGCCGCCACCCGCGTCGTGGCGGAATGGTTTCCCGCCAGGGATCGCGCGACCGCCATGGGCATCATCAATGCCGGCACCGGTGTCGGTGGCATCCTCGCGCCCCCGCTCATTGCGGTCGTGATCCTGAACGTCCATTGGCTGGGCCTGGCTTCCTGGCGTTGGGTCTTTTTCCTCACGGGCGCCCTGGGCCTGCTCTGGACCGCGTGGTGGCAGCGCACCTATTTCACTCCCGGCGATGCCGCCCGGCCGGCGGCACCGGTCGCGGCCGTGCCGATGCGTGACCTGCTGCGGTTTCGCGAGACCTGGGGCATCGTGGGCGCGAAATTCCTGACCGATGCCGCGTGGTATTTCTACATGTTCTGGCTGCCGAAATATCTTCTCGATGCGCGCGGCTTCAACATCAAGGGCGTTGGCGCGGTCGGCTGGATTCCCTTCGCGGCCGCGGGCGTTGGCTGCCTGGCGGGCGGCGGCCTGTCGAGCGCGCTGATGCACCGGGGCTGGTCGGCCGACGCCGCCCGCAAGACCGCCCTGGGCCTCAGCGCGGCCGTCATGCCCTGCGTCATGTTCGTGCCGTTTGCGTCCGTGCCGTGGGTGATCGTGCTGTTCAGCCTCGCCTTCTTCGGGCAGCAATCGTGGTCGACGCTCGTGATGATCCTGCCCACCGACCTCTTTCCGCACCGTGCGCTCGGCACCGTCGCCGGGTTCGTCGGCCTGGGCGGCGCGCTGGGCGGGATCGTGCTCGGGCAGTTCGCCGGCTACCTGCTCGACCACGGATTCAGCTACGCCCCGATCCTCGTCATTGCCGGCTCGCTCCATCTCGCGGGTTTCGCCTTGATCCTCGTCACCGTGCGTCGGCTGCAGCCGCTGCCGGTCGCGCCCGCCGCCGAGGTCGGTCCCGCCCCTCTGCGTTCGTCTTCATGAAAATCACCGAAATCCGCACCCGCGTCGTCCAATGGCGCGGCCAGACCGTGCCGCTGCCGCCGCATTTCTGCACCAACCCGATGGACGTTGTGTCGCCGATGCTCTCGCGCGCGACCATGGGCACGTTCACCTTTCACGGCTGGGTGCTCGTGGAAGTGTTCGCCGACAACGGGCTCGTCGGCTTGGGCAACGCCGCGCTCTCGCCGCAGGTCACAAAGCAGGTCATCGATCTTTACCTGAAACCGCTGCTGATCGGCCAGGATCCGTGGGACCTCGAGTTCCTCTGGCAGCACATGTATCGGAAAACGATGGCCTTTGGCCGCAAGGGCATCGCCCTGGTCGCGATCAGCGCCGTCGACATCGCGCTCTGGGATCTGCTCGGCAAATCGGCCAGGCAACCCGTCTACCGCCTCCTCGGCGGCCGGACCAAACCGCGCATCCCCGTCTACAGCTCGCGCCTCTACAGCACGCCGCTCGACGAACTCGCGCGCGAAGCCACCCGGTACAAGGCCGAGGGCTACCAGGCGATGAAGCTGCGCTTCGGCTGGGGCCCGGTCGATGGCGCCGCGGGCATGCAGAAGAATGTCGCGCTCGTCCGCACCGTGCGCGAAACGGTCGGCGACGGCATCGATGTCATGGCCGATGCCTACATGGGCTGGAACCTCGACTACGCGAAACGCATGCTGCCGCTGCTCGAGCCGTTCCACCTCCGCTGGCTCGAGGAGCCGGTGATTCCCGACGACATCCATGGCTACGCCGAGCTGCGGCGCTGCGGCCGCATCCCCATCTCCGGCGGCGAGCACGAATACACCCTCCACGGCTTCCGCGAACTCATCGAGGCGCGCGCGGTCGATGTCATCCAGTTCGACACCAATCGCGTCGGCGGCCTGACCCAGGCGCGCAAGATCGCGGCGCTCGCCGAAGCCCACCAGATTCCGGTCATTCCCCACGCCGGCCAGATGCACAATTACCACGTCGTCATGGCCTCTTTGAACTCACCCATGGCGGAGTACTTCCCGCCGGTCGACGTCGAAGTCGGCAACGAACTCTTCTGGTACATCTTCAAGGGTGAGCCGGTCGCGAAGGAGGGCTTCATCGACCTCGCCGAGGACGTCCCCGGCCTCGGCCTCACCGTCGATGAGGAAAAGCTGAAACAGTTCGAGGTCACCGGCTGAGCCGCGTTCCGATCCCATGATCCACATCGTCCAGTTGCAGAAAGGCACCGAGCGCCGCGTCGCCCTCGTGGAGGAACCGCGCCTGCGCCTGCTCGAGCAGGTCGAAACGGTCTTTGCCCTGGCCCACCGCGCCGCCGCGGACGGCGGACCGCTGGCCGAACTGGTCGCACGCCACGCCACGGGCGAATATGTCGACTACGACGCGGTGTACGCCGGCCAGTCGCCCTGGCGGTTGCTGGCGCCCGTCACTCATCCCGATGCGGCCTGCTGCCTCGTTTCCGGCACCGGCCTGACCCACCTGGGCAGCGCAAAAAGCCGCCAGGCGATGCATACCGCCGGCGACAACGAGACCGACAGCATGCGGATGTTTCGCTGGGGGATGGAAGGTGGCAAACCGCCGGCCGGACGCGCAGGCACCGCGCCGGAATGGTTCTACAAGGGTTGCGGCACCATTCTGCGCGCGCCCGGTGAACCGCTCGAGCGACCGGCCTTCGCCGAAGATGGCGGCGAGGAGGGCGAGATCGCCGGCGTCTACCTGATCGATCCCGACGGCGTGCCGCGCCGCCTCGGCCTGGCGATCGGCAACGAATTCTCCGACCACGTGTTCGAGAAGAAGAATTACCTCAATCTCGCCGGTTCGAAGCTCCGCACCTGTTCGCTCGGTCCCGAACTCGTGCTCGACCCGGCGTTCGACTCGGTCCCCGGCTGCGTGACGATCGAGCGCGCCGGCCGGCGCGTATGGTCGCAGGAGATCGTGACCGGCGAGGCGGAGATGTGCCACAGCCTGGCGAACATCGAACACCATCATTTCAAGTTCGCCGCGCACCGCCGCCCCGGCGACCTGCACGTTCATTATCTCGGCGCCTGTAGCCTGAGCTTCGGCGCCGGCGTGCGGCTCGAGGACGGCGACATCATGCAGGTGGCGTTTGCCGGTTTCGGCCGGCCGCTCCGCAACCCCTTGCGCGTCGAGCCCGGCCCCGCCGGCTTTATCACCACGAAACCCCTCTGAATCATGGCAACCTCACCCACCCGCGTCGCCGTCCTCGGCCTCGGCCTCATGGGCGGCGGCATGGCCCGCCGCCTGCTCGCGGCCGGCTTCCCCGTCTCCGTCTTCAATCGCAGCCGCGCCAAAGCCGACGCGCTGGCCGCGGTCGGGGCGAAGGTCGCCGCCACCCCGCGCGAAGCGGCGGCCGGAGCGAATGTGATCCTGAGCATGGTGGCGGACGACACCGCCGCGCGGACCGTCTGGCTCGGGCCGGATGGCGCGCTCGCCGCCGCGCCGCGCGGGGCCATCGCCATCGATTCGAGCACGGTCACGCCGGGCTGGATCCGCGAACTCGCGGCGGCATCCGCCGGAGCCGGGCTGGGCTTTCTTGACGCTCCCGTGACCGGCAGCCGCAGCCATGCCGCCGCGGGCGAACTCACTTTTCTCGTCGGCGGCGACGCGGCCGTGCTTGAGCGCGCGCGCCCGGTCCTGGCGGCCATGAGCAAAGCCATCGTGCACCTCGGGCCGGTCGGCAGCGGCGCGCTGATCAAGCTGATCAACAATTTCGTCTGCGGCGTGCAACTGGCTTCGCTCGCCGAGGCCCTCGCGCTGATCGAGCGCAGCGGACTCGAGCGTGATGCCGCCTTGCGCGTCCTAGCCGACGGGGCGCCCGGCAGTCCGCTGTTCAAGGCCGTGTCGGCCCGCATGACGGCGCGCGACTACACGCCCAATTTCTTCCTCCGGCTCATGGCCAAGGACCTGACGTACGCCGTCGCGGCGGGCGCTGAGAAATCACTCGAGCTCGCCACCGCGCAAACCGCGCTGGCGGCGTTCCAGCGCGCCATCGCCGCCGGTCATGGCGACAAGGACATCGCCGCCGTGGTCGAGCCGCTGCGGCGCGGCTGAGCTTCGTTGCTGGAGGGTCGGCCTCCCGGCCGCCCGCGGCCGGTGAGGAGACCGGCCCTCCATTCCCAACCGAAACTGATGGTGAGCGCCTACAACTTCACCTTGTTGTTCAGGCGGGTGATCTCCTCGAGCCGGTGATCCGGGTCGATCTCGACCGAGCCGCCGCGAAAATCGACATCCTCCGGCAGGCGCAGCGTTACGGTGACGGTCTTCGGCTGCAATTCGATCGGTGCGGCCACGGCAGGTACATCCGCCCGCACACGAATCGCGCCCGAGGCGTCGCGAAACACCACTTCGGTCGCGGGCGACGGCACCGAGCCGAGCCCATGGACCGTCACGCTTAGCCCGTGGCCGTCGATCTTCACGTCGTTGGGATCGAGTCCCAAGTCAGGCCGCGACCAATACGGCGTTCCCGGAGTTTTTAGGCGGAAGGTCAGCACGGTGGCGGCGCGCGGCGCGAAGGTAAGCTCGACCGCCTGGGTCCGCCCGAAGGCAGTCTCATGCGTGGCAATATCGCGGTCCGCCTCGTCGTCATCGTTCGTGTCGATACCCTGCGCGACCTCCCACGTACCGGGATCGACGTTCCAGCCGGTCATCGCGGCGTGCACGGACGTCGTCTCGAGGTTGTAGGCGATGACCTTGAAGCTTGTTGGGGTCGCGTCCGGGATCAGGATGGCGACGCTTTCCGCCGCGGCGGGCGGGGCCAATCGCCAGCTGACGATGTGTCCGGGATAAGTTGCGCCGCGGGTGAGCGCGATGCCGCCAAGGCGCGCGCGCTGCAAATCGGCGTACGGCACGCCGACGCGGTCGATCCACAGGCTGCCCTCCGTGTTGATGTATTCCTGCAGCCTCGTCTCCTCGATCTGCTCGCCGTAAAGCCGCGCGAGCATCTCTTTGTCGCCCGTGAGCTGCCAGCGCACCGGCGCGTCGACCGAGCCACGGTAGCCGCTCTCACGCGGTCGACCGACCGCCGGCACGCGCCGGGACTCGACCGGCCGGCCGCGTTCGCCGTCCAGGATTCGGTCCCGCCAGGCCGCGCGCAACCCGAGCCAGTCGAGCGCGTTGGCGTTGACCGCGTTCAAGGCCGCCGGACCGCCGTCGAGGATCGGCTCCAGGAACTCGCGTCGCCCGGTGAAACGCCACGCGCCCCAGAAGATCGGCCACGGCAGGTTGCCGCGCGTCGCGACGCCCTCGGAGTCGTCGGCAAACCGGATCGCGCTCGGCAGTGCCGCTTGGCCGAATTTGTCCGGATGCTTGTGCGCGAGCAGTCCCTCGGCCAGCTCGACGATGAGCCGCCGGGCCGCGGGATTGCCGTTGAAGTCCCCGAGCAGCAGGTCGGGTTGCGCGACGAGATACGAGTAGGACTTCGCCATGCCCCACGGATCCTCGATGGCCATCGTTGTACCGTTGAAATAAGAGGTGCGGATGTGGAGGTGCCCGGCGGCGTTGACTCCCGTAATGCCGGCGAATCCACGCGCCGTCTCCATCGCGCGTTCGAGCTGGCGCGGGCTGCCGTAGTTGAGAATCAGGTTTTGCCCCAGGCAGTTGATCCCTTCCTCGTAGCTGTGCAGTTCGTCCGTCTGGATCGTAGGCAGCCCGCGCGTGAACATCCCGTTGGCGTAGGCGGCGTCGAGCAGGCGCGCGACCGACGCCGCGAGCTTGTCCGGCGCACAGCCCATCAGGGCCACGCCCGGCCACATGTTGGTCAGGTCGGTGTCGTCGGAGATCCCGCCGCCGAACTCGCCGTTCGCGATTTGCCGATGGTCGATGTACCAGGTGACGAATTGCTCGACGAGCCCGAGCTGGGTCACCTGCCGAAAGGCCCACAACGGCACACCCGGCGGCGGCTCGGGTTGGACGAACGGCGGACGCGGCGCACCCAGCGCGACGGCGGCATACTGCCGACCGAGAACATGGTCGGGGTTGACGCGCAGCAGGTCCTCGAGGTCGCCCTTGAACCGGTTCCAGAGGTCGTACTTCTCGCTGTGCGGGTGCTCCTCGACGAGCATGGCGTAGGCATCGCGCGCCTGCGTGAATCGGTCGAGCTCGTGTTCGGCGCGCGCCGCCTCGCGGGGTTTGAAGACAAGCCGGACCGTCGTCGGCGAAAACGGCAGGCCCTCGGCCGTGGCGATGGTGAGGTAGAGCGGCTTGCCCGGCGGCAGGAGGCGGTCGCGCAGATCGAGCCAGAGCGTGTGCGGCTCGCCGGGCTTCATGCTGAAGGTGAAGTCGAGCATGTCGCGCAACGGCCAGAGCGGGTCTTTCACCCGGATGTTCATCGGAACCGGGACGCCGGGACCCGAGAGCGGCTCGATCGCCGGCAGATCGACCGCGATGCCGTCGAGGCCCTCGTCGAGCTTGTCCCATGTGTTCGGGATCAGCACGTGGCAGAGCGGCAGCACGTCGAGTGGCTCGGCTCCAGAGATATCGAAAAGGCGGTCAGCAGGTATCGCGATCTTAACCCGGCTTTCGTCCTCCGGATAACGCCCTTCAATGAATTTTCGCAAAGGCGCGATGTTGGCGAATAGCTCAGGCGCACCTTGAACGCCAATGCTCTCCACTCGAAAAGTCAGCACCTTGCTTCCCGCCGGCTCGCGGCCTTCGGCGACATTGAGCACCTCGAACTCACCGATCGGCTGCTCCTGCTCGGCGTTGGTGAATGTCACCTGACCGCCGATGACCGGCGCGGGCAGACGGTGCCAGGTCTTTTGCGCGCCCTGCGGTCGCGCGAGAAGGTTAGCCGATGTTCCGCGGTCAATGCGTTCGGCCCGGCCCCAGGCTCCGCCCCAGATCTCGACTTGATTCCAAGGTTCGTCCGGCAGCGTGAAGGTGATGGCCTTCCCCGACTGCGAATAGCAGTCCCAGTCGGGGAGTTGGAAGTAATCGTTGCGGCCGGGCAGACGCGAGCGGTTGTAGACGCCCGGCCACGTGGTTTCGCGGATGCCATCGCATGCCTTCCACCACCAGCGCCGCAGATCGTACGCATCGTGGATTTCGACTTTGCGCACCGTCGTGTATCGTCCCGGCAGAAGCGGCGCCTGGTCGTCGGGCCGGTCCCAGCCGTAACGGTGCAACCACTCGGCGCGAGTGACAGGATCGTCGGGGCGATCGAGATGAAAAACCCGCAGCATTTCAGCGTGGTTCAGGGCGCGCCGGCCATTCGTGCGGTGACCATTTGCGTCGACCGAGACGTCTGGGTTCTCATTCCTCGAGAGCGCAGCTACCGCCGCATCTTCGAGCATCCGGTCGTAGATGCGGATCTCGTCGATGTCGCCGCCGCGGACGAAGTTGTAGTCGCTCTGGACCTGCCACGGCGCGATGACGCGGGAATGCGGGCCGAACTGGTCGAGCGCGGCGTCGTAGACCGCCGTCGTCTCCTGTTTCGCCGCCAGCCGGCCGTTCACGTAGAAGCGGATGCCGCGCGTCTCGTCCCACGCCAGCGCCAGGTGCGTCCAGGTTTTCGGCCCCGGAAATCCCGGCAGCGTCACGGACACCCGCGTGCGCGCGAGGTTGGCGTCGGTCACGAACGCATCGAAGCCGTGCCCGTTGTAGTCGATGCGCAGAAACACCATGTCCCAGCTCGAGTGCTCCGCGTAGCCCACGCGAAAGATCGGAAACGCCGTCGGGCCGGCCGGATAGCGTGAGCGCCAGAAAAACGACAGCGTGCCGCGCTGCGCTTGGATGTTGCCCGGCGCGCGCCAGGCCAGCCGCTGCAGGTCGCCGCAGCTCAGCGCCGGGCCCTTTGCGCCATCGGGAATCGTCGTCACCTCGACGTCGAACGTCGGCGCCGGCGTCCCGCCGGCGGAGAAGTCGGCCGTTGTGCCGTGGTCGGCGGAGAGGGAGAACAGGAGTCCGGCTTCCGTCGCGCCGAGCTGCGGTGCCACCGCCAGCAGCGCCACGAGACTCATCATGGCACCTGCCGGCTTCCGCCGCGGAGCGGTCCTACTGCCCCCGTGGCAGGACGGCGACGTCGCTCGCCGCCCCGGCGCGCAGGGGACTGCGCGCCCTACCTTCGCTGCGCTCGCCGTGGGCTGCATCGGTTCCCGCGGCTACGATCCCGCAAACGGTGTCGCGCGCTGGCAGAGCTGCAACGCCACGCCCCAGGGGTCGCGCAGCATCGTCAACCGCGTGCCATCGGGCATGACCTCCTCGACCACGAGCGTGGCGCCGGCCTTTTCCAGCCGCGCCCGGTCCGCGGCGACGTCGCGCGACACCACCGCGAAGTGAAACACCAGCGGGTGCTGCGTCGCGTAAGCCGGGATCGCGCCGGCTGGGTTCGTGTACAGCTCCATGACCACGCGACCCGTGTCGTCGGCGAGGAAGCGCGTGAACGGCGCCTCCTCGCGGCTGCGGACGAGGCGAAAGCCGAGGTGCTCGACGTACCAGGCGCCCATGGCCCGCGCATCGGGCACGTTGATGCCGAAGTGTTCGAATCTCATGGGGTCGCTGGCTCCGGCCCATGACGCACCACGCGCGCGGCACTGGCAACGCATTTTCCCCACCCGGCGTTCATGGTTGAAATTCTGCCGCCGCGCCGGCGGGTTTTTCGCCCGGCGATGAATGTCGGGCGTAAAGCCCGACCTACAGCCCATCGCCGCCGCGGCGCGCAGGGACACGCGCCCGACCACGCCCCGACTCAACCCGCCGTCAGCACCTCGCGCACGGCGGCGAGCAGGCGGTCGGCGGTGAAGGGCTTTGACAGGACGCCGGATCGCAGCGGAAACCCAACCGCCATTTCGCGGTCCGCAGCGGCGCCGCTGATATAGAGCACGCGCACATTCGGATTGAGCTGCGAGAGGGCCAGCGCCATGTCGCGCCCGCCCATCAGCGGCATGCTCAGGTCGGTGATCACGAGCGCAATCTCGCCCACGCGCGGCGGATAGATCATCATCGCCTCCACGCCATTCGTGGCCGTGAGCACCCGGTAGCCGAAGCGGCTGAGGATCGCGGTGATGAGTTCGCGCACACTGAGCTCGTCGTCGACCACGAGCACGAGTTCGCCCCGTCCGCGCGCGCGCTGCGGGTTGGCGGTCGCCGGGTCGGCCCCGGCGGCGGACTGCTCGGCCGCGGGCAGGAACACGGTGAAGCGGGTACCGCGGCCCGGCACGGATTGCACCGCCACGAACCCGCCATGGTTCGTCGCGATGCCGCGCACGGTGGCGAGGCCGAGGCCGGTGCCACGGTCCTCCCCCTTCGTGGTGAAAAACGGCTCCCAGATGTGCTGCATGACCTCCGGCGCGATGCCGGTGCCGGTGTCGGCCACCTCGAGCAGGACGTAGGGGCCCGGGCTGCCGGCGGGGAGCTCGCGCAGGGCGACCGCGTCGAGCATCCGGTTTTCCGCCCGCAAGGTCAGCTTGCCGCCGTCGGGCATCGCATCGCGCGCGTTGACGCAGAGGTTGAGCAGGACCTGGTGGATCTGCGTGGGATTGCCCCGGAAGGTCCACAGGTCGTTCGGCACGTGGTCCTCGAGCTGGATGTTCCGCGGGAAGGTCTCCTCGACGAGGTGGGCGACATCGCGCAGGAGATGCTTCGGCTGGATCAGGGTCTTCTCGCCGCTCGCGCCGTGGGCGAACGAGAGGATCTGTTTCACCAGCGCCGCGCCGCGGTTGGCGCTGTTTTCGATCGTCTCGAGGACGCGGATGTCGGCCGGGTTGGTCGAGCGCAGGCGCAGCAGCGGGGCGCCCATCAGCACCGGCGCGAGGACGTTGTTCAAGTCGTGCGCGATGCCGGCGGAGAGCATGCCCAGGCTTTCCAGCCGCTGCGCGCGCAGGAACTGCTCCTCGAGCTTCTTCTTTTCGGAGATGTCCATGGCGATCGTGAGGCGGCCCTTCGGCCGGCCGGCCGGGTCGCGAATCACCGACATGTGCAGCTCGACCTGGACCTGCCGGCCGTTCTTCGTCACGAGCTTCATCTCGCCGGTCCAGGAGCCACGGGCCAGCGTCGCCTCGCGGGCGGCCTTGAGCTGTTCCATCGTTTCCGGGTGCAACAGCTCCTCCGCGGTGGTGCCGAGGAGCTGCTCGCGGGGCAGACCGAAAAGCTGGGCCGCGCCCATGTTGCAGTAGGTCACGCGGTTTTCCAGGTTCGTGAGCAGGATCGTGATGGGCGCCTGGTCGATGATCTCCGTCTGCTCGCGAATACGCTCCTCGTCGAGTTTGCGGGCGGTGATGTCGCGCGAGATTCCGAAAGTGCCGATGATCTTGCCGGCCGCGTCGCGCATCGGCAGCTTGGAACTGAGCACCCAGGTCACGGCGCCGTCCTGCCCGACCTCGCGCTCCTCGTAATTGATCAGCGGGCGGCCGGTGCGGATGATCTCCAGTTCGTCGGCGCGGGCCCGCTGCGCGTGCTCGGCCCCGTAGAGATCGAAATCGGTCTTGCCGCGCAGCTCGACGGGCGTGAGTCCGTGCCGCTGCAGGAAGGACCGGCTCGACGAAATGAAGCGGGACTCGAGGTCCTTGAAATACACGTGGTCGGGCAGGTTCTCCATGAGCATGAGCAGGTAGTATTGCTGCTCCGCCAGGGCGTCCTCGATCCGCCGGCGCTCCCGCTGCTCCTCCGCCTCGCGCATGATGCGCTGGATCGAAACCGGCAGCCGCTGCATGCGGTCCTTGATGACATAATCGGCGGCGCCGGCGCGCACCGCCTCGATCGCGCGCTCCTCCCCGATCGTGCCGGAAAAGAAGATGAACGGCAGATGCGGCGCGCGCTCGCGCACGAGCTCGAGCGCCTCGAGGCCGCTGAACGACGGCAGCTGGAAATCGGACAGCACGAGGTCGTAGCCGCCCTCCTCGAGCGCGCGGATGAATTCCGCCCTTGTTGCGACCAGGGTGATGTCGCACACCGGCCAGTCCCGGTGCAGGAGCTCCCGCACCAGTTCGGCGTCGCGCAGGTTGTCCTCGAGGTGCAGGATTTTCATGGGGCCGCCATGGGCGGATGGGAACCGGGCGGCGGCGCCTCGTTGAGCACCACCCAAAAGGCGCCGAGCGCCCGCACCGCCTCGATGAATTCATGGAAGCTGACCGGCTTCACCACGTAGGCGTTCACCCCGAGCTTGTAGCAGGCCTTCAGGTCCTGGTCCTCCCGCGAAGAAGTCATGACGACGATGGGAATGACGTGCAGCCGCGGGTCGGCCTTGAGCTGGCGCAGCACCTCCAGGCCGTCGACCTTCGGCATCTTCAGGTCCAGCAGGATGACCGCGGGCTCGGCGAGCCCCCGGTCGACAAATTCGCCGCGGCGGAACATGTAGTCGAGGGCCTCCGCGCCGTCGTGCAACACGGTGACCTCGTTGGCGAGGTTGTATTGTTGGAGCGCGTCGAGGGTCATCTCGGCGTCGCGGGGGTTGTCGTCTACCAGCAGGATGCCACGTGGTTTCATGGAGCGTCGTTCGGGACGGGGGTGAGCGTGAAGTAGAAGGTGGCGCCGGCGCCCGGCTGCCCCTCGGCCCAGGTGCGCCCGCCATGGCGGGTGACGATGCGGCGCACGATCGCCAGGCCGATGCCGGTGCCCTCGAACTGGTCGGCGCGGTGCAGGCGCTGGAAGACGCCGAAGAGCTTGTGCGCATAGCGCATGTCGAACCCCGCGCCGTTGTCGCGCACGAAAAAGACGCGCCGGCCGTCCTCTTCGCCGTCGCAGCCGAGCTCGATCTCCGCCGCGGCGCAATTCCGGGAGTACTTCACGGCGTTGCCCAGCAGGTTGGCGAGAGCCTGCCGGAGCATCGACGCGTCGCCGCGCACCCGCGGGAGGGCCGCGAACCGCCAAGTGATCTCACGGCCGGTGGTGGATTCCGCCAGGGCGGAGCGGACCTCGCCGGCCAGCCGCACCAGGTCCACCTCGGTTTCGCGCAGCTCGGTGCGCCCCATGCGGGAGAAGGCCAGCAGGTCGTCGATCAGCATGCCCATCTCGCGCGCGGCATCCCCGATCGTCTGCAGGTAGCGCCGGGCCTTGTCGCCGAGCTGGCCCTGCACCTCGCGATTCAGCATCTGGATGTAGCCCTGCACGTGCCGGAGCGGCGCCCGCAGGTCGTGGGAGACCGAATAGGAAAAGGCCTCCAGCTCGGCGTTGGCCGCCTCGAGCTGCCGATTGGCCGCCTGCACCTGTTGGGAATTCCGAAAACTTTCCGCTTCCATCTGTTCCAGCCGGACGCGGAGGTTCTCGCCGCCCGCGGCGTCGCGCGCCTTCCGGCGCACGAATTCCGTCACGTCCTCGACGCGGTGAATGAGGTAGAGCAGCCGCTGATCCGCGTCGAGGAGCGGCGAGTTCACCGGGCTCCAGAAACGTTCCTCCCAGGTGCCGTCGGGACGGCGGACGTCGTATTTCTGGATCGCCATCGTGTCCGACGCCCGCTGCGCCGCCACCCGCTCCAGCGAGGCGCGGAGGTTGCGCACGCCGTCGGCAGCGGGATCGCCGGGGTTGTCCGGAAACACCTCGAACAGGCCGCGACCGATGATATCCTCCCGCCGTGTCAACGTGGCCTGCAGGTAGGCGTCGCTGGCGGTGACAATGCGGTGGTCCGGCGTCAGGATCAGGTACAAGCCGGGCAAGGACTCGAACAGGCTCTGCAGTTCGGCCCGGCGGCGCTGGAGCTCCTTGTTCGCCTCCGCCAGCTCCGCTGTGCGCTCCCCCACTCGCCGTTCGAGATCGGCATGCAGGGCCTGGATCTCCTCCAGCATCTGGTTGAAGGCATCCGTCAACAGCCCGAGTTCGTCGGCGCCGTGGCGCGGCGCGCGCACCGAGTAGTCGCGACGGGCGGCCACGGCTCGCGCGGTGTCGGCCAGTGCCCGGATGGGCTGGGACACCTGCTTCTCCAGCAGGCGCGACAGGAGGTAGGCGACCGCAAAGGAAACGGCCATGACCAGGACGACGATCAGGCCATAACGGGCGAAGCGCTCGTTGATCGCCTGCAGGTCGGATTCCAGGTAAAGGGTGCCGAGGGGTTGATCGCCCTGCGCCACCGGGGTGAGGACCACCAGGTGCGACCGGTCGAAGTGAAAGCCCGTCCCGTTCGGCCGCGGTGGCAAAGCCGCGTCCGCCAGGCCCGCCGGGTAGCGCGCGAACAGCCGGCCGTGCCGGTCGTACAGCCCGGCGGCCGTGACGTGCGGGTCGGCGGCGAGCGCAGACAACACCTCGGTGGCATCATCGACATTCTCGAATGCCAGCGCCGCCGTGCTGTTGGCTGCGATCATGCGACCGCGAAGCGTGAAACCGGCGAGCAGCGACTCCCGAAACGTCAGGAAATCGTAGGCAAAAAAGGCCCCGCAGGTTAGCACCGACACCACCCCGCTGATCAGCAGGATGATCGTCATCAACTTCCGGCGGATGGGCATGTCTTGCAGCGTCATGGCGGACCCTCCGCGGCGACAATCTCCGCCGGCCGGAGCAGCTTGGAACTGACCGTCAGACCCGCCACCTTCGTGGCCGCGAGGTTGATCTGCAGATGGATGCGGCGGTTCTCGGTCCGAAAGTGGATCATGACGCCGCGCCAGCCCGGCCGGTCGCCATCGCACACCGTGAGCACCGGCCGGGCGGCGAGGGCCGCGACGACCTCTTCGATCCGGCCGGCTTCCGAGGCACTGATGAAGAGGATGTGGCTATCCCGGGCGTCCGCGACCCGGCGATACCGCTGCACCGCCAAAGGATGCCCTTCGATGGCCTCGCCCTGCACCGCCTGATCGAGCGCGGCGCCAAACGGGTCCTGGCCAAGCACGCCGATGATGAACGGGCTGGTCGGGGCCGGAAAGGCCGCGGGCGGCCACGTCACGAATCGCCCGAAGTTGTACAGAAAAACCGCCTTGAGCTGGTACTCGCGGCTCGTGTCGTAATCCGCCGCCCTTCCCGTCGCCAGGACCATGACCAGCAGGAGCCCCAGGCGGAGGCACCGGCCCCGGCGGGCCCCGGAGAACCAGGGCCCGCGTCGCGCTGCAATTAGAAGCGGCATGTGACCTTGCCGTAGATGTTGCGTTGGATCTCCTCGCGCCGCGGAACGGCGATCCCAAATTCCGGGTGGTGGGCGTGAAGGAGGTTCTGCCCGACGACCGAGAACTCCAGCTGGTTGTTCGGCCGCCACGCCAGGCGCACGTCGAGTTCGCCATAGCTTGGCACCACGCCGCTCGTCGTCGGCCGCGTATCGACCCAGCGCAGGTTTGCATCAAGGTCCAACTGGCTCGACAGGTCCCACGACGAACCCAGCGCGGCCTGCTGCCGGGGGTCCGAAGCCTCGTTGCGGCCGCCGAAAAGATCGACCTGCCCCGGTTTGACGTGCAGGTGCTCGCGCAGCAGATCGTAGCTGCCGCGCAGGCGCCACCCGTCGCTGACCTGGTGTTGCACGGTGAATTCGAGCCCGCGGGTCTCCCCGGCGAGATTATTGCCGAAACCCGCCTGGCCGGGCGCGCCCGCCGTCGGGCCGAAGCTGCGCAGGTGGTCGTAGTCGTTATAAAAGACCGAGACCGTGCCGGAAACTTTCGGGGAGAGCTGCGCCCGATAACCCGCTTCGTAGGCGACCACGGTCTCGGACCTGAATTCCTTGTCTCCGTGTGCGACCACCGGCGGCGGGTTGGGCTGGAAGATGTCACGATCGTAGCGCGCCGGCATCCGCACCGCCCGCGAAACCGCCGTCCAGAGCGTCTGGTCGGGCGCGAGGCTCCAGCGCAAGCGGGCGCTGGGTTCCCCCTCCATGCCCGTATAGTCATTGTGTTCCACCTTGGTGCCCAGCGTGAGCAGGAGGCGGGCGTTCAGCGTCACCTCGTCCTGGACGAACACGCTGAACAACTGGTGGTCCGCCCGCGCGGGCAGAAACGCCGTATTCGGAGCGTTGTGAACCACGTCGTGAGTCAACCGATAGCCCGAGCCCCAGAGCAGTGACTGGCGCGCCCCGAGCGGAAACCGGTGCTGGAAGTCCACATCGTAGGTATCAAGATCGTCGGTCAGGTTCTGGCTTGCACCGAACCGGTTCGTGATCGGGTCGACGAGATGGGTGCGATCGAAATAAAGCTGCAGGCTCATGCTCGAGCCGGACGACAGCTCGCGCGTCCAGCGGCCCAGAAGGTTGCCGCCACCGATGCGCTGAATTCCCCCGGTCACGACATATTCCGCGCTGTGATAGATGTCTCCCTGCACCGTGCCGGTGGCATCCCCGGGCAGGTCGGCATCGAGCCGGAATCCGGCGCGGCGCGAGGTCCAGGCATCCGGCGCCGCGGTGTCGTTGGCAAAGCTGCCTTTGCCCATATCCGACATCTTTCCGTACACGCGCAGATGCACCGCGGGCGCCAACGCCATCCCGTAACGCACCGCGGCAAAATCGCGCAGCTCGGTGCCGACGCCCGCCTCGCTATAGACACCCTGCGTGTCCCGGGCGCTCTTGGTGATGACGTTGATCACGCCGTTGACCGCATTCGCGCCCCACAAGGTGCCGCCCGGCCCGCTGATGACCTCGATCCGATCGATATCCTCCAGGAGGTAATCCTGCGCATCCCAAAACACCCCCGAGAACAGCGGGGTGTAAACCGACCGCCCATCGATCATGACGAGCAGCTTGTTGGCCAGGGCCGTGTTGAAGCCCCGGGCGCTGATACCCCAATCGTGCGGGTTCTTTTGCGCGACGTCCAGGTTTCCGGCCAGCCGCAGTGCCTCCGGCAGGCTCGCCGCCCCGGCGTGGCGGATGTCGTCCTGCGTGATGACCTGGATGGCGGCGGCAGCTTCGGCGAGCTTTTCGGGGCGTTTGGATACCGAGGTGACCTCGATGTCCATCAGCTCCTCCAGGCTCATGCTCTTCAGTGCCTTGACGGAAGGCGTGGCACCGGCGTCGGCGGCTCCCACCGGCGCAACGGCCAACGCGGATGCAATCGTTGCCAAGACAAAAGCAATGCTCTTGCCGCAATGGCCCGTGGCGGGGTCTTTCCTGACATTCGTGGTTGTCAGCATAGCCTGCCGTCGGCCCCAACGGCATTGAAGATATGAATGTCAAAACAAGCCGTTTCCGCAAGTTCTATGCGGATAGGGCCGAATCGCCGTAACTCGAGTCCCCGCCGGCTATACGTCCATGGAAGAGTTCCACGAAGGAGGGCTCAACCAGGAACAAGGGCGCCCCCAAGCTGCGGAGAGGTGTGGTCGCGCTGGTCTCGCGGAGGTCGCATGCGCCCGAAAATCTCGGGCATTGACGCGGCTTTTTGCGGCCGGTTTCATTCGGCTTCATGCCGACCAAATCCGTCCCTCCGCCGGTCAAGTACAAGCGCATTGTCCTGAAACTCAGTGGAGAGGTCCTTCGCGGCAAGGGCGCCGACCCGATCGATGCGGCCACGCTCGAGCGGATGTGCGAACAGGTGAAGGAAATCCACGACCTCGGCGTGCAGGTGTGCGTCGTCATCGGCGGCGGCAACATCTTCCGGGGCCTGCAGGGTTCGAAGCGGGGCGTCGACCGCACGACGGGCGACTACATGGGCATGCTCGCCACCGTCATCAACGGCCTCGCGATCATGGACTGTCTCGAGAAGATGGGCGTCAACACGCGCGTCCAGTCGGCCATCCCGATGAACCAGATCGCCGAGCCGTTCATCATGCGCCGGGCGATGCGCCACCTCGAGAAGGGCCGGGTCGTCATCTTCGTCGCCGGCACGGGCAACCCCTATTTCTCGACCGACACCACCGCCGCGCTCCGCGCCTCCGAACTGCACGCCGACATCATCATCAAGGCCACCAAGGTCGACGGCATCTACGACAAGGACCCGAAGAAATTCAACGATGCGGTCCGATACGAGGAAATCACCTTCGTCGATGCCCTGCGCCAGCGGCTCAACGTGATGGACTCGACGGCGTTTTCCCTCTGCCTCGACAACAATGTGCCGATCCTTGTCTTCAACCTCGACGATGCCCACGCCATCCGCAAGGCCGTCCTCGGCGACAAGATCGGCACGCTGGTGCACAATTAGCCATAAGCCCTCAGCGGTAAGCCATCAGCTTATGCTCCCGCTGTCGGATTGCATTCCCGCGGAGCAATCGTAGGATTTCCGGCCGCACTCAACCGCTTACCGCCCATGTCCCATCCCGCCCTCACCGAAGCCCAGGCCCGCATGAAGAAGGCCTACGAGCACACGATCCACGAATTCAGCACGCTCCACACCGGCAAGGCCTCACCCGCCATGGTCGAGTCCGTCATGGTCGAGGCGTATGGCTCGACGATGCCCCTCAAGGGCTGCGCCGCCATCAGCACGCCCGATCCGCGCATGATCGTCGTCCAGCCGTGGGACAAGAGCCTGCTGCGGGCGATCGAAAAGGCGCTGCAGATCGCCAACATCGGCATCAACCCGATCGTCGACGGGCAGGTCGTGCGGCTGCCCTTTCCCGAATTGTCGAAGGAGCGCCGGCAGGAGTTCGTCAAGACCGCCCACCGCCTCGCCGAGGAAGGCCGCGTGTCGATCCGCAACATCCGCCGCGACGCGATGGAGAACGCCAAGAAGCTCAAGAAGGACGGCAAGCTTTCCGAGGACGACGAGAAGCGCCTCGAGAAGGATGTCCAGGTCTCCACCGACAAGACGATCAAGGACATCGAGACCGCCCTCGCGAACAAAGAGAAGGAGCTGATGACGGTCTGATTGGCCTCGGTTTCGGGACACGGTAGCGCCCGAGAACCGTGGACAAACGCCGGGCGGCCAGCAGGCCGCAACGGTGCCCGCCGACTACGGTTCAAGGTTCATTGTTCACGGTCACTTGCGGGCGGGCGAGCTGGCGTGCCGGCAGACGCCGCACGCCGCTCACTGGGTGCCGCCCACTGGTCACTGCTTTACCCGGATTTCCGCCATCACCAGCGCCGCGATTCGCTGGGCCAGGTCGGGACCGGGCACGTGTTTGGCGAATGGGACGGTGAACTTCGGCTGGTGGCTCAGCTGTTCGCGCAATGCCAGCATTTCGGGACTGTTGTCCTGGGCGCCGCGCGCCAAAGCCTGCCGGATCTGGAATTCCAGCTTGCGCGCGCGGAACGGCGCGTCCTTGCCGCCGCCGGGTCCGTCCGCCCCGGCCAGTTCCAGCCGGTAGTACTGCGTCGTGCCCATGGTCATCGACGTCGCCGTATCGACGCGCACCACGTCGCGCCGCGCGACGCGCCTTTCCTTGGTTCCTGACCAGCTGCGGTGCCGGACCACCACCTCGTCGCCCTGCAACCGCAGTTCAAACCGCGCCAGCCACAGGTCGGCGGCGAAGAGAAAGAATATTCCGCCGAACAACCCCATCACCAGCCAGACCACGAAAGGCACGTGCCGGCCCAGCAGGAACCCGGCGAGCCCCGCAAAGCCGGCACAGATCAGCGTGAAGACCAGCCGCGTGCCCTGCAGGTGCGAGGCCGTGAAAATCCATGCGCCGGCGTTGTGCTCCACCCCGGCTTCGCGCAGCATCGCGACATCGGGTGGGCCCGCGCGGTAGTCCTCGAGCAGGGGTTGGTCCGGCTCGGGCGGCGCCGCGGTTTCGCCCGTCCGGAAGACCGGCACGGTGAACGTGGCGGCAAAATCCACGCCGGGCACCGCCGCCCGCGCCTCGAGCCGCCACAACACCTCGTTGTTGGCGTCCGCATCGTCGCTCGGCTGGCCCGTGTCCGGCACATAGAAAAGCACCGGCGCTTCCGTGCGCCCCGGGCCGCTCACGAGCTTTTCGGGCGCGATGCGTTCCTCATGCTCCCACAGGACGTTTTCCCGCACGCTGCGGTTCTTGCCGCTGCCCGAAACCTCGCGCCGGATGTTGCGCAACACCAGCCGCAAGTCCGATTCCGGTGTCACGCGCGCCGGCACCTCGATCATGCCGCCGACATAGCCGCCGATCGCGCCGGGCAGCCGCGACATCAGGAAGCGCGGGCGGCCGAATTTTTTCCACCGGATCGTCTGGTAGACGGCCCCGGCCAGCAGTCCCAGGCCGACCAAAGGAAACAACAAAACGAAAAAGACGCCGTTGTCGTGGTGCGCCTTCCCGAAGGCGGCCAGCACCGCGGTCCAGGAAATGCCGTTCCAGAAGACCGTCATGACCCACAACATCACGACCCCGGCGCGGCCGTCGGCCTCGATCACCCCGTCCATCCACTTTTTCTTCCACCGCCAGGGCTCGTCGGGATGCGCCGTCCGGCGCGCTTCCTCCGCCTCAGCGTCGCGCACGAGGCGCCGGGCGATCCGCAGGTAAACGCCCGAACCGATCACCGCGGCCAGGCCCGCCACGCCGAGGACCGCGACCTCCGGCGTCATCTGCTCGCCCAGGTGGCGGTAGCGGGTGGCCGCGCCGTAGAGGAGCGTCAGGCCGATCCCGAGGAAGACCACCACGAGGAAGTGGGCGCATCCCATGCTCGGTTTCACTCGGCCGGCCATCCCGGGAGCAAAGCCCAATCGCCCCGCGACGTCGAAACCTTTCCCGTTCCAAGGGCGCGCGAAGATTCGAGCGAACTGTAGGGCGGGGTCTCCGAACCCCGCCTTTGTTCCATGATCGAAAGGCGGGGTTCGGAGACCCCGCCCTACATTCTCACTTCCAGTCGTAGCGGACGCGATAGGTCAGCGTCACCTCGCCGTCGGCCGGCACCGTCACGGGAAATTCGATGTTCTGCGCGTCGGTCTTCTCGAAATCGTGCGACTTGGCCACGATCGTCCAGTTCACCCAGCGGTAAAGCCGCTCCGCCACGCGCACCTCGACGGGCGCGTCCTTGTGGTTGCGCACCTTGATCTCGAACTCCTCCTCCATCTGGTCCTGCCGGGCATTCAGCACGTAATCGGTGCGCTTGCGCGCGCCGACGACATCGAAGGCGTCGCCCGTGTAAATCTTCACCGTCTCGTCCTTCGGCGTGTGGTCGAGCGTGTTTTCGCCCGTGAACTCCAGGCGGCCATCGGCATCGTCCCGCCGGTAGAACCGCGTGCGGCCCTTCGGGAGCGGCTGGCCGAGCCCGTTCTCCTCTCTGTTCTTGAACTCGCGGTAGACCCAGACCTTCGGGTTCGATTGGGTGCCGTAGTCGCGATTGTTCCGGATCATCTCCGTGTTCCAGCCGCGATACTGTTGCCCGATGGCTGCGCCATTGTAGACATAGATGGTCTTCGCCTTCACCCCCGTCGCGCGGATGAACTCCACTTGCTTCGTCTCGCGGTTGTGCAGCGTGACGGGCCGGGCCAGTGAGTAGAGGTGGAACTCGTCGAAGGCCTTCTCGGTCACGGCGGGCGCGGCCGCGTCCCGCATCGCTTTTGCCGCGAAGGTCTGCAGCCGGATCACGTCGTCCCCGTCCGGCGCCAACTTGCTCACATCGCCCGCCATCAGCTTGACCGCGGCCTGGTCGAACTGCTTGCCGCTCTGGTTGTCGATCGTCACCCAGCCGACGAGGTCGAGCGTGTCGCCTTTCTCGGGCGCGATGAGGTTGTACGAGGCCTCCCAGCTCATGCCGCCGGTGATGTAGCTGAGCTCGGCATCGAGCTTCGCGGGCTTGTCCGCCGCCAGCTGCCAGTTGAGCGCCGGCTTCAGGATGGCGTCATCCGTCAGCGCCGGGAACTGCGGCTCGCCGGGCAGCGAGAAACGCAGCTTGCCGTCGACCTCGATGATCGGCTGGCCCATGCCGCCGTAACTGCCCATGGCCTGCTGCTGCATCATGAATTGCTGGCCGTAGCGGTTCATCGCGCCCGTGTTCGGCGTGTACCCGCTGCGGATGACCTTGCCCTTGACGATGTACTCCTTCGCGTTCTGGTCCCGCACGAGGAAGTCCAGCTCCTTGCCCTCATAGAGCGAAAGCAGCAACCCGGCGGAGATCGTGTCGGCGCGGTAGCTCTGCTCGAGCACGCGCAGCGCCACCTTGCCGGACGGATCGCGCAGCACCACCGAGTCGGGCTCGAGGTGCATCGTCACACCCGAGAAGGAGACCGGCGTCACCCCGGCCTTGAGGTCGAGCGGCACGTGCTCGCGCACGAGCGCGAAGTTCTGGTTGTAGATCGTCAGCGCGGGCTGGTTGGCGGCGGCGGTGGCGGCGATACCGGCCAGCGCAGCCGCGGGGAAAAGGAAACGTGGGATCTTCATGATGGTGTGAGTATGATAGTTTCCCCACCTACGCACGAGCCGCGAGTTTCTTAGACGGGACCCCTGATGACCAAGGCGCGCCACGGCCTGGAATGCCGCCGGGCGGCACCGCTGCATGGCGCCTCGGCCGACGGGCCTGGTGGGAGCGAGGGAGCTCGCGAGGTTCAGTCAATCGCGGGCAAATTCGCTCCCCCCGGTCAGGCCGGCCCGGAAAACTTTTGTGTCTCTCCCGTCCGAACCCTGCGCCTCCATTTGGGCAGCTTTTCCCTTTGCCTCTTGGCGCCTTTGCGTGACGTTCTTCGCGCTTCATGGATTTTGTCCTGCACAGTGAAAACGAGGGCGGCACCGCCCGGGTCCCGCCGATCGATTTCAAGGCTGCGCTCAACGACGAGCAGTTCGCCGCCGTCACCGCCGCGCCGGGCCCGATGCTCGTGCTGGCCGGCGCCGGCTCGGGCAAGACCCGCACCCTCACGTATCGCGTGGCGTGGCTCCTCGCCCAGGGCGTCAAGGCGCACGAGATCCTCCTCCTCACCTTCACCAACAAGGCCGCGAAGGAAATGCTCCACCGCGTCGAGGACCTGACCGGCATCCCGGGCCACAAGTTCTGGGGCGGCACCTTCCACCACATCGGGCACAAGGTCCTCCGCATCTATGGCGAGTCCATCGGCCTGCCGCGCAGCTACACCATCCTCGACGCCGAGGAGGCCGACGGCTTCCTCCGCGACACCGTCGAGGAGATCGACAAGGTTTTCTTCAAGGACAAGACCCACCCGCGCCCGGGCGTGCTGTTCGAAATCATCAGCTTCGCCCGCAACACGCAGCGCGACCTGGCCGAGGTCGTCGCCGCCAACTACCCGCAGCATGAGGAGATCATCCCGCTGGTCGCGAAATTCGCCGCGCGCTACCGCGAGCGCAAGCGCGCCTCGTGCGTCCTCGACTACGACGACCTCCTCGAATACTGGCTCGAGGTCCTGCAGCAGGCGCCGGAAGTTCGCGACTACCTTTCCCATCGCTTCCGTCATGTCCTCGTCGATGAGTACCAGGACACCAACATTCTCCAGTCGCAGATCGTCGACCTCATGGGCGCGCACCACTGCGTGATGGCCGTCGGCGACGACGCCCAGTGCATCTACACCTGGCGCGGGGCCAACTTCGAAAACATCCTCACCTTTCCCGAACGGCACCCGGGCACGCAGATCTATCACGTCGAAACCAACTACCGCTCGACGCCCGAGATTCTCGAGTTCGCCAACGGCGTGCTCGCCGCCCAGCCCAAGGGCCGCCATTTCGAAAAATCGCTCAAGGCCGCCCGTCCCTCCGGCGAACAACCGTTCCTCGTCCAGACGATGGACTCGCGCGAACAGGCCCAGTTTGTCTGCCAGCGCCTGAAGGGCCTGCACGACGAAGGCCGTGCGCTGGCGGACGTCGCGGTGCTCTACCGCGCACATTTCCAGGCGCTCGACCTGCAGCTCGAGCTGTCGCGCCTCGGCATCCCGTATGTCATCACCAGCGGCGTCCGCTTCTTCGAGCAGGCCCATGTGCGCGACCTCGTCGCGCTCCTGCGCTTCGTCTACAACCCGACCGACGTCATGGCCTGGTTCCGCGTGGCCGTGCTCCTGCCCAGGGTGGGCGACAAGGGCGCGCGCAAGCTCTACGACCTCGCGCTCGACCAGGCGCGCGCCTCGCAGAAGAATTACCTCGACGCCCTCGCTTCGCCCGAGGTCGCGGCGAAAGTGCCGGCGGGCGCCAAGGACGAATGGCCGAAGCTGATGGCTTCGCTGCAGCAGGTCGACGACGCCATGCGCCACATGAAACCGTCCAATGCCGTCGAGGTCGCGATCGATGGCTGGTATGGTGATTACCTCAAGGGCGCCTACGCCAACTACCAGTCGCGGATGGACGACCTGCAGTCGCTCGTCGGCTTCGCCGGGCGCTATGACGAGATGCAGGACCTGCTTGCACAGATCGTGCTCCTCAATTCGGAGACCGGCGATCGCCAGGTCGACCCCGACACCGATGCGCTCAAGCTCACGACGGTCCACCAGGCCAAGGGCCTCGAGTACGGGGTCGTCTTCCTGATCGGCCTCGCCGAAGGACAATTTCCGCTCCGCCGCGCCATCGAGGCCGGCGACGTCGAGGAAGAACGCCGGCTCTTCTACGTCGCCGTCACGAGGGCCAAGGACGAGCTGTATTTGTGTTATCCCAAAGTAAACACGAAGGGAGGCCCGCAGGTGATGATGTCACCCTCGCGCTTCCTGCAAGAGACGCCCGACACCCTCTACCAGCAACTCCGCATCCGGCGTTCGTGGGGTTGGTGATCGGAGCCGAGCGGACGGCCGCGCCGCCGCGATGCCTACACAGTCCGGGGCGGGAATTGCCGAGGCCTGTATGGCTGAACGGATTGCCCATCGTGCAAAGGTGCGGATCTTTCGACTGGCGCATGAACAAGAACAACGAAGCTTACCACGAGGGCCTCGCCCTGTTGAACCGCCTCCATGGCGGCGAAGCCGGCGAACAAATGGTCGCCGCCATGAAGGACATTTGTCCGGATTTCGCCACCATGACCATCGAGTGGGCCATGGCCGGGATCATGGCCCGGCCGGGTCTTGACCTGCTGACTCGCGAATTTGTCGTGATCGCCGCCTGCGTCACGCTCGGCCACGCCACCCCGCAGCTTCGCGCGCACATCGCGTCGGCGCTGAAACTCGGGGCCACCAAGCAGCAGGTCGTGGAGGTCATCCTCCAGACCATCTTCTACGCCGGGGGAGCGGCGGTCGCCAATGCGCTGGGCACGGCGAACGAGGTGCTCCAGGCGCGCGCGTCAGCCCAATAGCGGCGCATCCGAGGTGGTCCGGTCCGGTCTATTGATCGATTCGACCGGTTCGAGTTCGGGGACCTCGGCCGGCGTTCGTCGTCACGCCGCCGTGACCGCCGCGGCGCGCGCGGCCTTCCGCGGGAAAATGGTGCGCCAGTCGAGGAAAATACCGGGCAGGAACGCGGCGAGCGCGATGCACGTCCACACCACCGTCTCGATGGCCACGTCGCCGCGGGCCAGCACGGGCGGCATCCCGATGATGAGCCGCGCCACGGTGAACACCATGGCGAACGGATAACCACGGATCATCCAGCGGCGGTGCTGCGCGATGTTGCCGCTGCGCACGCAGTACAGCGCGATGGCCGTGCAGGCCATCCAGCCGAACGATTGCACCGCCGAAGCGGCCACCAGGGACATCGAGCCGGTCTTCATTGCCACCGGAATGCCAAAGGGCGAGGCAATGAACACGCTCACGACGTAGACATAGCCCAGCATGCGGTGGGCGTTGAGGTAACGGGCGCGCAGCCGGCTCGAAAACTGGAAGGCGCCCAGCAACATGGCCAGCGCACCGAAGAAGGCGTGGACGATCAGGAACCCCTTGACGGGGGCAAAGTGCTGCGCGATCGGCGACGCCGGGTCGCCAATCTGCGCGTTCTTCATGTAGGTGACGAAGGCCGTCAGCGCGAAAAAGACGGCGAAGAAGACCAGCTTGGCCTGGGAACGCGAGGCCGGCGCGGAGGTGGACGCGGTGGACATCGGGCGTGGGGTTGCCCGCCACGCTGCGCGCCGCGTTTCTCCTGTCAACGGCTTAGGCGCCGGCCTCCGCCGCGTCCTCTTCATTCCAGCCGTGGTCATCCCAGCGGGGTACTCCCGCCGATCCGCTCGCGGCGGGATGTCACGCATCAAGTGACATCGCGGGCCATCGTCAATTCAGGTCGCGGCGTTCGGGAGGATGCGGGCGCACCACGCGCACGCGTTGCAGCGCGCGGGCAGCGTTGATGTCGGCGGTGACGAGCAGGAGCGTGAGGCCAAGGGCGGCGGACAGAAGGATCAGGATCATGGCGGGAACAAGCAGTGGGTGGGAACGAGTGTGGGGGTGCCGTCTACGATACTCACTTCGATCCGCTTCTCTGTCGGCTCACCCCGCTTTCGGCTGTCGGAGTTTGTCCTACAACCCAAAGCCGGCGGCGGTAGTCCTGGCCCGCGTTGCGCGCGGCTTTTCCCTCGAGGTGGGCCGCGTTCAGCGCTGCGCCTGCTGTTGCCGCAGCAGGTCGAGGTTGTGGCGGGCGGCCCGGTCGTTGGGTTCGAGGCGCACCGCGATTTCCAACTCGCGAATGGCGTCGGTCCACCGGCCGGCGCGATAATAGGCACCGGCGAGGTTGTTGTGCACCGCGGCGGCGCCGGGCCGCAGGCGCGCCGCCGTCTCATAGTGCGCGATCGCGTCGGGCAGGCGCCCCGGGAGCCGCTCAAGCAGCAGCGCATAGTTGTGGTGGGCCTCCTCCCAATCCGGGCGCAAGCGCAGGGCGGCCTCGAACTCGTCGACCGCCTCCTGTTCCCGGCCGGACCGGCGCGCGAGCAGGGTGGCGAGGTTGGCATGCGCCTCCGCCAGCGTTGGCTTCAGTCGCAGCGCGGCGCGATAGTGGTCAATCGCATCGTCCTCCCGACCCGGCCGCCGCCCCAGTTCGAGCGCGAGGTTGAATTGCGCCTCCGCCGATTCGGGCAGCAGGCGCACGGCCTCCTCATCCTCGGCCAGGGCGTCCGCCTCGCGGCCCGGTCGCGTCGCGAGCAGCGCGCCGAGGTTTTGGTGCGCGAGGCCGAGGCTGGGGTCGAGCCGGAGCGCCGCCTCGTAATGCGCCACGGCGTCGTCCTGCCGGCCGGGAACCTTGGCGAGGTCGTCCGCGAGGTTGGCGTGCGCCCTGGCGTGGCGCGGACGGAGCGCCAGCGTCGCCTCGTATTGGGCGATGGCCTCGGCCGTTCTTCCCGGCTGGCGGTCGAATTCGATCCCGAGGTTGTTGTGCGCGATCCAGCTCGCCGGGTTGCGCGCGAGCGTGGCGGTCCAGAGCGCTTCGTCGCTGCGGTATTGCGGGCCCAGCCGCCAGGTGGCGAGGCCGAGGACGAGCAGGAGAAGGCCGCCCGCCACCGGCCGTAGCCGGCGCCCGGACGGCCCGAGCGCGTCGAGTCCCGCCTGCAAGCCGATCCCGGCCAGCGCCAACGGACCCATGCTGGCCAGGTATTGGAAGTGATCCCCGACGAATGAATATCGCCAGAAAAACGTGTCGATGAGACCGAGCACCGGCACGAGCGCCGCGAGAAAATACGCCGTCGTGAAAAAAGCGGTCCGCGCCCAGCGATTGCGCTGCCACCAGAGCATGATCATCAGGCCGGCCGCCGCCAACGCCGGCAGCCAGGCCACAACGTCCGTCGCATCGATCCTCCAGCGCGGATAAATGAAGATCAACGGATGCGGCCAAAGCAGCTTGCCGGCATAAAACCACGCCACCTTGCCCGCGACCACCAGGCGCGCTGGCCAACCCAGGGCGAACTCCGGGTCGAAAGCGCCCTCGCCCTTCTGCGTCCACAACGTCGCCGCCGCCGCGAGGGCCGACAGCATTGCCACCGGCGCGAGGCGGATGACATTGCGCCGCCAGTTCCAGCCCCGGTCCAGCCACCACGCGCACAGGCCGAGCACCAGCGGCAGGACGACCGTCGAGGATTTGCTCGCTAGGGCGAGGGCGGCGAAGGCAAGCGACAGGGCATAATCGCGCGCAGCGCCACCGGCGGACCTTCCCTCCGAGCTTGCGCGGTGCGATCGGCAAAAAAACAGGATGGCCAGCAGGTAAAACAATCCCGATTGCGTGTTCTTCATCTCGGTGATCCACGCCACCGACTCGACCTGCACTGGATGCAACGCCCACACGGCCGCGCCGAGCCATGCGCCCCGCACACGCCAGAGCCGCAGCAGTCGCCACAACACGACCGCCGCGGCGGCGTGCAGGAGAATGTTGACCACATGGTAGGGGAGCGGATCCAAACCCCACAGCCGGTACTCGAACCAGAACGTCGTTTGCACCAGCGGGCAGATCCGCATTCGGGCGCTCGTCCAGATGTCCTTCAGGCCCAGCGGACCGACGACGCAGGGATTGGCCGTCAGGTGCGCATCATCATCCCAGATGAACCCGCCGCTGATCGCCGGATAATAGGCGAGCACCACGAGCCCGATCAGCGCCAGTCCCGGCCACCAGCGGCGCCACGCGCCCTCCGGCTCGCCAATGCCGCCTGGCGAATCAGGCGGCGTCGGACCTGCCTCGCGTCCCGGCGGCACGAAGGCTGGGTTCTGGTTGTGGCGCGCCATGCAGATGATTTAGCGCCTGTCATCGTTCTGCCAACCCGTAAGCACCGGCAACCGCGGGCCGCTGTCCGAAGTGAGCGAGCGGCTGCGCTCGCGCCGCGGCGCGCTCGCGACTCCATTGCGAAAATGCAGAAGCCAACCACCGGCAGCGGTCGTTTCATCTTTCGCGCCGAAGCCTACGGATTCGCACCGCTCCTCGGCCTCATGTGGCTGGTCGAGATCCTCCGGGTGCCGAATTAATTCTGGCTGACCCTGGAGCAAGCCGGTGGCCGGATCGCGCCAATGATCGATCGCTTCCTGGATGCGGCCGACAAATAGCTCGGCCAAGGACGACAATCGCTTCAGCGGATGCCAGAGCAGGTGCGGCGTCGGCGGGCCGATCCGAGCGCAAAAGTCAGTTTCTAGGGGTTTTACCCTGGTTACCGGGCATCATGATAAGGCGGAATTCTAAAAAACCGTGCCCGCCATTCTCTACTGGTTACGCAGGAAAGAACCTGCATGTTGCCCGGAGCCTTAAAGCTAATTTACCACGCGCCCGCCACGCCGGGCGCGTTTTTTTTGCGCCCGCGATTTGTCCCTCGTGGCCGGGCTTACCGAGACGCGCTTGCCGCGAACCCCGGCGCCGTGGCGCTCAATGGGACCGCCTAAGGAAGGCAACAGTCCAGCCTGAGGAAAGCGTGGCCTGACCGACCGGGGCGAATCCGAGCCGGTGATGGAATGCGAGCGAGGCGTGGTTGGGCGGGTCGAGGTTTACATCCGTGCAAATCATGCGCACGCCCCGGCGCCGCGCGAGCCGGGCCACCGTCGCATGGAAGCGCCGGCCAATACCCCGCCCGCGGTGCGCGGCGTCCACCGCCACCTGGGCGACATAGTGAAACGGTTCCGACACGAGGTGGCGGAAGTGCCGCATCTCCTCGTCGTCGTAAGCGGAGGATGATGGAAACGACAGCAGGTATGCGAGCACCGCGTCCTGCCCGTCGACCGCGACGAGGTGCCGCCCCTCGAAGCGGAGCAGATGAGCGAGTTCAGCCGCCGTGATGGGCGCAACCTCCGGCGTATTGGCCGCGTTGAGCCGCAGCAGCGCCGCGTGGTCGCGCGGTGCGAGCGGCCGGAGCGACCAGGAGCCATTGGTAACCGTCCGGCGCACCGGGGTCGAAAACCCATCAAATGGCATGAACGAAGCGCTCCAGGTCGTTGAGGTCCCGGCCGGCGCCGTCGACCGAGGGAGCCAGTTCTTCAGCGGGTTGCGCGAGGCGGTTGACCCAAAAGGTCGGGAATCCGAACCATTTCGCACCCGCCGCATCCCACGCCGCGAACGGGACGAAGAGTATGTCCTCGCGCGGGAGTCCGAAGGCGTCCACCGCCAGCTGGTAGGCCCGCGGGTCGGGCTTGTAGGTGCGGGCGGCGTCCGTGCTCAGGCTGTGGGTCATCAAGCCGTCGAGCGCAGCGCTGGCGTGGGCGGCCGCCAGCATACGTGGCGAGAAGTTGGACAGGAATCCGCAGGCGACTCCCGCCGTCCGGAAGCGGCGCAGCACCGGCAGCACGTCGGGCCAGGCCTGCAGCCCGAGGTAGGCGTTCATCAATCGCGCGTGGGCGTCGGCCGCCAGGTTGATCCCGGTCGACCGGGCCGCGTACACCAGCGCCTCCTCCGTGACCTGCCAGAAGTCGGCGTAATGCGCGCCGGAGGTGCGCAGCCAGGTGTATTCGAACTGGCGCGTCCGCCAAATGTCGGCCAGCGCCGCCCCCTGCTCGGGAAACAGCCGGCGGGCCAGCGCGAAAACCGGACGCGGATCGAGAATCGGAAACGCGTCGAAGGCTATGGCCCGGAAGCGCGGGCGTCGCGTCTGCGCGGCCAGTCGGCCGCGGGCGGCCAGCGTGACCGCGGCGGTTCCGAGCGCGAGCCGGACGAAATGGCGGCGTTGCATGGCGCCCGCGGGCGCCGCGAGGCCACCCGAGTCGGGTTCATTGTTCGTGGACATTCTCTTCATGCATTTCAGTCGAATCGACAGCGCGGCCATCTCACCCGGCCGACCCGGCGTCCTTTCGATGCCCACGGGGGAAATTTTATTCCCTCGCATCACGCACACGACGGCCGCGGCCAATCCTTGGCTGCCGGCCCGCGATTGTCGCGGGTTGAACGCGGCGCGTCCGAATCGGCGGCGCCGCATGAACACCGGCCGACCCGCGGCGTTTGTCCGGTAACGACACGGTTACCGTTCCGCTTTCGAGACCGCGCCAACTCGGGCTATCGGTCGGAGGCACCTACAATGACCATGGCAAATCAAAACTACCTCCTTCGCCTCGCCCGCGGTCTCGCGGTGGCCGCGGCTCTTTCCGTAATGGCCGGCGTCAGCCGGGCTGGAACGCTCTATCTCGCGCGCCTCAGCGGCGCCAACGAGAACCCGCCCACCGCCGCGACCTTCACCGGCACCGGCGTGCTCATCCTGAATGACGCCGAGAACCAGGCGACGATCACCGCCACCCACAACATCTCGATCCCCGTCACCGGCGGCCACATTCACCGCGGCATCGCCACGGTCAACGGCCCGGTGATCTTCCCCTTCCCTGCGCCCACCAGCCCGGTCGGCCCGCTGACCTGGAACATACCCGCGGCCGAGGTGGATAACCTGAAGAACCGCGGCCTCTACATGAATTTTCACACCGCGGTCAACCCCGGCGGCGCCATCCGTTCCACCCTCGTGCGGGCGCTCCTCGCGCCCGCCGCCGCGACCCCGGCCCAGGTGCGCCTGGCCAACGTCCTCGACATCTCCGCCGGTTACGACGCGGACCTCGACCAGATCCTGGTCCAGACCAACCTCGCCGATACGGCCACGCAGACCTGGACGCTGGGCCAGCTGACCGCGGGCACGATCTATGCCCCCACCCGCGCACAACTGGACAGCCTCGCCGCCGTGAGCGATGGACTGTTCGCCTATCTCGACGACCTCCGGGCGAGCCCGGTTGCGACCGGGAAGAAGTTCAACGGCTTCGTCCGCGGCGGCGATGGCTTCGGGCGCCGGCCGACGACCGCCAACCAGGTCGGGGCGAGCATCTCGCGCCCCTTCTTCAGCGCGGGCGCCGACTACCAGTTTGGCCCCAGCACCCGGCTGGGCCTGGCGTTCGACCATGCGAGCGAACGCGACAGTTTCCGGGACGGTGCCGGCAAGTCGACGGCCAAGACCGACGCGATCCAAGGGTACTTTGCGTTCGACATGGGCGAGTCCGGCCTGCGGCTCGACGGCTCGGCGGCCTATGGCTGGAGTCGGATCGACACCACCCGCAACCTCGCCAGCCTGGGGCGCACGGCGACGGCATCGCCCGATGGCAAGGTCTGGGGCGCGGCCCTCCGCGCCTCGCAGCCACACTCCCTGTCCGGCGCGGCCCGACTGGTGCCTTACCTTCTGCTCGACCTGCAAAAGGCGACGCTTGACGGTTACTCCGAAACCGGCGCGGGCGCCATCGACTTGACCGTTCGCGGCCACGACATGTGGAACTCGGCTTTCGAGGCGGGCACGTCTCTCGACTACACCACCGGGGCAAACGCCGGCGGCATCACGTTTCGCCTGCAGGCCGGCTGGCATCACCTGCTGGTCGACGGCTCCGGCAGCACCGCTACCTGGCTGGCGGGCTCGCCGCTCGGATTCACCACGATGTTCGACGGCGCACGCCGCAACACCCTTCGGCTCGAGGGCTCGGCCAACATCACCGTGGGTGACGGCTGGCTCGGCGCGCTCGGTTATCGCGGCTTGCTGGGCTCGGGCGGTGGCACCACCAGCGTCATCGAAGCCCGGGTGACAAAGAAATTCTAGTCGCGCCGGATTCACCTGGCCCCGCCCGTCTCCGCCCCCGGGCGCGGGCGAATACAGCTTCGCCGCCGGTCGTCACCACGACGCCCGGCGGCGATCACCTTTCACGGCGGCAGGATCGTGACGATCACGCGCCGGTAACGCGTCAGCGGCGGGCTGCCCTTGTCGGTCACGCGCAGGATGAAATGCGCCGTCGCCGGCTGGTCGACCACGGGCGCCACGAAATTGACGCGAATCGTGTTCGCCGCGCCCTGCACGGGGATGTGGCCGCGATAGGTGCCCGCCTCCGGATACTGAAACCACCAGTAGCTGAGGCTATCGCCGTCGGGATCGGACGATCCGTGGGCGTCGAGGGCGAAATGCTCGCCGGATCTGACGGTGAGCGTTTCGCCCGGGGCCACCGCCGGCACCGGCGGATGATTCGCCCCGGCCCGCGGCTGCGTCGTCCAGGCCATGCGGGCGGCGAAATCGTTTTGGAAGTCGTCGCGCCAGCGCCAGACCGTTGCCCGGTAGTCCTTGAAGGTCTTGTCGCCGGCGCGCATCGCGCGGCCGTGTTCGCCGGCAACCGGCGGCGTCACTTCGTCGACGGAGTTGGTCCAGATCGGTCGCGTCTCCGGCTCGATGGGCACGCCGCCGGTGAAGCCCTTCGGGTCCATCTCCTCGAGCGCGGGCACGCGAAGTGCGTAGCGTCCGCCCCAGCCGCCCCATTCGGGATGCTCCGGCACGGAGAGACCGTTCGGGATGAGCGCGAGCCAGGAGGGCGAGTCGCCTTCCATGCCGTAAGCGACATCCGGGTACACCGCGCCCAGCGGGCCGTGACCCTGCTGGATATGGTCGGCGAGCCAGCGGTTGCTGATGGTCGTGTTCTCGAGCCCGGGCACCGCCTGGTTCATGCCGGTCCAGGTGGCGGCGCCATAGCCGCCGGGGCTGACGATGTAGAACAGGGCGGGAAAATTCTTTCGCATCCACGGTCCGCTGTCGTCCTGGTCGGAGATCGTGTAGACGCGAAGCTTGGCAACGAGCCGCTGGAGTTCATCGGCGCCGCGGGTGGCGCGAAGCTTGAACAGCGCCTGCGCCAGCGTGTTGGGTCCGCCCCAGATCGACACCCACAGCGGGCGATCATCAGGCTGCTCGAGCACCTGGATGATCCAGTCGGAACCTTCGGAGTCCTTCCCGTCCCCCACGGCGGCCATGCCGTATTCGGGTCGGCCTGATTTCACCAGCGCCTGCAACGCCGCGGCACTCGGGAAGCCGGGCTCGTGCCGGAGGAGATTGTCGCGGACCTGCCCGTAGGCATCGATGACGCGGCGGATCGATTCCGGCGCAACCCGGTTCCGCAAATGGGTGGAGGTGGTCGCGACCAAGCCCTGCAGTTCGATCACATTCGAGTAGAGCATCAGCCGCACCATGCTTTCCGTGTCATCGGGTTCGTTCTCGATGTCGGTGAGAACCAGAAGCCGCGACGGCCGGGTGGGCGCCTTCTCGGCGGCCACCGAGGCGCAGACCGCCGACAGGCCTATGGCGGCCAGGGAGAAAAAAACGACGTGAGAGCGGAAACGTGAAAGATGCATGAGCGAGGGGGGAGGCCACGGCATTGAGGCAGCAAGGCCCGCGCGGCGCCATCCGTTTCTCGACGCCGCCTGGTGCAGTGTTAGACCGGCGCCTTTTTTGAATTTGGGCGCCAACCGCGTGATGGTGCGGGCGCATATCCGCCGGCACCTCGGCCCGGGCCGGCGGCCACCCCAGACCCAACCACCATGAAAATCCTCGCCATCCTTCGCCGTTATCGCCTCTTCCTGGCCGCTGTCGCGGGCCTCTCGCTCCTGTCGCCCGAAACGCGCGCCCAACTTGCCGCCGGACAAAGCAAGTTTCTCGGCAACATCATCAGCACCAGCGTGCCGTCCAACTTCGCCACCTATTGGAACGAGGTGACGCCGGAGAACGGCGGCAAGTGGGGCACGGTCGAGTCCACGCGCAACGTCATGAATTGGACGCAGCTCGACACCGCCTACAACTTCGCGAAGGCGAATGGCTTCAAGTTCAAGGAACACACGCTGATCTGGGGCGCCCAATACCCGACGTGGTTGACCTCGCTCTCGACCGCCGACCAGCGGGCGGAGATTGAGGAATGGATGAGCCTGCTGGCGGCCCGCTACCCCGACCTGTGGGCCGTCGATGTGGTGAACGAACCGGTCAAGACGCCCCTGCCCTTCAAGGACGCGCTGGGCGGCGACGGCGCCACCGGCTGGGACTGGGTCATCACTTCGTTCCAGCTGGCTCGGAAATATTTCCCGAACGCCAAGCTCTTCATCAACGAATACGGCACCGAGAACGACGCCACGGCGCGCGGCCAGATGCTCACGATCATCAATCTGCTCAAGGCTCGCGGGCTGATCGACGGCATCGGGATCCAATCCCATTACTTCAACCTCGACAGCATGACCGGCGCCCAGATGACCGCCTGTCTCGATGCCTACGCCGCCACCGGTCTCGATCTCTACATCACCGAACTCGACATGCGCGGGCCGCTCCAGAACGAGGCGTCGCAAGCCTCGCAGTACCAGGCCATCTTCCCCGCGATCTGGACCCATGCCGCGGTCAAGGGCGTGACATTGTGGGGTTACATCGAGGGCCAGACCTGGAAGGCCGGCACCGGAATACTCAATAGCGACAACACCGAACGCGCCGCAATGACTTGGCTGAAGGCTTACGTGACCGGCACGCTGACATTGCCCAGCATCACCACCCAGCCTTCCAGCCAGACGGCGACGGTCGGCGGCAACCTCAGCTTTTCGGTCACTGCAACCGGGACCGCGCCGCTCACCTATCAGTGGAAGCTCAACGGCGCCGACATCAGCGGCGCGACCAGTTCGTCATACAGCATCAGCAACGTGCAGGCCTCCCAGGCCGGCAATTACACCGTCACCGTGTCCAATGTCGCCGGTGCGGTCACCAGCACGACGGCGACGCTAACCGTCAACGCCGCTCCCACCCCACCCCCCAGCTCGGGCGGCGGCGGCGGTGGCGGCGGCGCCCTCAGTCCGTGGTTCCTGGCGATGCTGGCGCTGGCATCACTGGCCCGCCTCCGCAACAACCGCCGGTGACGCCCAAGGTCATGCCGAATTGGAAACAGGCCACCTGGATCCTGCTGCCGGTCAGTCTCGGGATCGCGCTGGTTGTCTTGCGTCCGTCGGCCAACGGACCGGTGTCCGACGAAGGGCGCGGCGTGAGGACGACAGCGGCGCGGTCCCAGCCGGGATCGCCGTCGTTGCCTGCATCCGTCTTTGCGCCTCCGCCACCAAGCGCGCCGGACCTCGCCGCGGAAATCGCCGGCTTGCTCGCCACCGGCAACGCGAATGACCAGGCACATGTGTTCGACCAGCTCTGGCCGGAATTGGTTTCGACGGATGCACGGGCGGCCGCAAAACTGGCCGGGCAGTGGCCGCCCGGCCCGCTGCGCATGGAACTGATTCGCCGGCTGGCGCGTCTTTGGTCCGCGTCCGACATTGGCGCGGCGGTGGCCTGGCTGGCGGACCTCGATGGCCGTCCCGAGCAGCGCGAGGCCGTGCGGGCGATGGCAGCGGAGCTGGGCCGGACCGACAGCGCCGGCGCGATCGAGTTGTCGCAGTATTTCGGCGTGGGCTACGAGGACGGGAGCCTCGAACACCTCGTGCAGTTGTGGACCGAGGAAAGCCCGCGTGACGCCGTGGCCTGGATCACTTCGCGGCCGGCGGGACCCGAGCGCGACCTGCTGCTCGCGCGCATTGCGTGGGTCCGCGCCCAGAGCGATCCCGCTGAAGCCGTTGCCCTCGTCACCGCCTATATGCCTCCCGGCACGGCGCGGGACGAGGCCTTGGCGGCGGTGGCCCGCCAGTGGGCGGTGCGCGACCAAGGCGCCGCGCTGGCGTGGGCTGGCCGGCTGCCGTCCGGTCCGCTGCGAGCCCGCAGCTTCGCCGCCATCCAGGCAGGCGTAAAATCCCGCTGAGCGCGCCCGGTGTTCATGCCGGATCGTCGCCTCCTTCGGCGGCGGCGGCCGGCGGTGTCGGCTCATCCACGTGTTCGAGTAAATCGGCCGGCTGGCATTGGAGTGCGCGGCAAAGCGCATCGAGCGTGGTGAACCGGATGGCGCGGGCCTTGTTGTTTTTCAGAATGGACAAATTCACCAGCGAGATGCCGACGCGGTCCGCGAGTTCGGTGAGGGTGAGCCGCCGCTCCACGAGCAGGCGGTCGAGATTGAGCCGGATGGACATGGTCGCCTCCTCAAATCGTCAGGTCGGTTTCCCGCTTGATGGCCGTGCCTTCCTTGAAAGCCCAGACGACCAGCAGGAGCAACAGGACGACCAGCAGATCGCCGTTGCCGAAGTTAAGTTGGAACTCGGTGATCCCGACGTTCTCGACGGCGGCGAGGACGCGCGTGCCGCCGACCGTCAGGTGCGACACGGCGTATTGGCCGAACACGTGGTTGCCCCAGCCCGCCGCAATGCGCTCGAGGACCGTGGCGCCAACCAGCACGTAGCCAAAGTTGCGCAGGAGCTTTCGGTTGCCGTCCGAAAACATCTCGCCGGCCTCCAGGTTGCGGATCAGGCGTTGCACGATCTCGCAAAGGACCAGGCCGGCCGATGCGGCCACGAACATCCAGGGAATGGTCGCGAGGCGCGCGGCCGCCTTCAGCTTCGGGTCGGCGGAATCGCCCACCGGCAGAACTAGGACCGCCTTAAGCCCGGCGAACTGGAGCGGAGCGTCTGGAGCGGCGGAATTCACCGCCTGGGGAAAGGCTCGGGGTGCGACACCGACGGTGGCGGTGACCCCCATTGGACCGACGACGAGTTTGTAGGTGAGGACGAGAAGGCTGATGACGAACAGCCAGCGAAAGCCGAGGACAACGGCGCGGATTCCTTTCAGGATTTTGGGAGGGTTCGAATTCATGACGCAACGATTAACGATAAGTTTGTTATCGAAGGTCAATATTAATTTATCGTTTATCGATAATCTTTGCCATTTTCAGGCTCCCTCGGCCCAATCCGGCCCTATGAGCACGAAGACCTTGCGGTGAACATGTCTTTAGAGCGTCTGTCCTGAAATCTTTCGAAACGGACGAAGTTCTCGCATCGTATTTCGCCCTTTCCACACTCGCGCGCATGCCCCAGCCGAGAATGCTCAACGCCGCCTGCCTTTGCCGGGCCGTGCGCCTCGAAGTCCGCGACGAATTCGAATACGTCCAGATTTGTCACTGTTCTGACTGCCGTCGCGCGACCGGGTCGGCGTCCAAGCCTTTTGCCGGAATCGCCCGCGCCAAGCTCCGCTTCCTGCAAGGCGAAGACAACCTGCTCCGGTTTGGCGGCGACCAAGCCCACGACATCCGGTGCCGGACCTGCGGCTCACTGCTGTTCTCCGCGTTTCCGCCACGCGATTGGGTCCACCTCGTGCTCGGCTCGCTGCTCGACCCCCCTTCGCGACAGCCCTCGTGCCACATCTGGGTCAGCGACAAGGCTCCTTGGGACCCGATTGCCGACGGTCTGCCCCAGCACGAAGGTTTCCCGCCGTGATGGCCCGCGGTGCCCAACGGGTGCCCGCCGGGGTCGATAATTAGCCGGCAGACGGGATGGCGGTTCGGCTCGTCGGTTCCACCATTGGTTCGCCTCCCCCCGCCCGCCATGTTCGCCGCTGTCCGCCAAGCCGCTCGCTCCCTGCTCAAGTCGCCGGGATACACCTTCATCGCGCTCGTCACGCTGGCGTTGGGCATCGGCGTCAACTCGTCGATGTTCGCCGTGATCGATCGCCTGCTTTTCCGCAGCGCGCCGTTCCCGGAACCGGACCAGCTCGTGCAGATCACCGCAACGACGAGCCATGGCGATGCGCGGCCGTTTTCCTACCTGGAACTCGGCGAGATCCGCGACCAGCACCCGCCCTTGGCCGCGCTCACGACCGTCCAGCAAACGGCGTATGCGGTCGCCGAGCCGGGCCAGCCCGCGGAACGACTGTCCGCCACGCTCGTCTCGGCGGATTTCTTCGCGACCTTTCGCGTGGCACCGCTGATCGGCCGCGCCTTCTCGCCGGAGGAATTTCAACCCGGACGCAACTCGGTCGTGCTCCTGAGCCACCGCTTCTGGCTGGGGCGCTTCGGCGGCGCGCCGGATGCGATCGGCCGGACGATGCGGCTCGATGGCGCGGTGGTGACGATCATCGGCGTGATGCCGCCCGCGTTCGACTACCGGATGCTGTGGGGTGGCACCGCGTTCTGGCGTCCACTCGACTTCACGCCGGACCAGATCCAATGGCGCGACTACCGGGCCTTCGACCTGATCGGGCGGCTTGCACCGGACACGCCACCGGCCGCGATCAGCGCCACCCTGGCTCCCGTGCTCGCGGCGCAGACCAAGCAGTTTCCCGAGTCCTATGCCGGCCTGCATTACACCTGCGTACCGCTGCAGGAAGCCCTGATGGACACGCTGGGAAAACGCCTCTCGTGGATGTTGTTCGGCCTTTCGGCGGTCGTGCTGCTCATTGCGTGCGTGAACCTCGCGAATCTCCAGCTCGCGCGGGCCACCGCGGGGCTGCGGGAGCTCGCCATCCGGGCCGCGCTCGGGGCGTCGCGAAGCAGGCTCATCGCCCAACAGCTGGTCGAGTCCGTGCTGCTGGCGCTCGCCGGCGGCGGCGCGGGCGCGGGCCTCGCATATGCCCTCAACCGCGTGATCGACCGCCGCCTGGTCATCGGCGGCGACAGCGGCGGCCTGGACCTCGGGCTCGATGCGCGGATGCTCGGCGCGACGTTGGCCGTCGCCCTGGCCACCGGACTGCTGTTCGGCATCGCCCCGGCTTGGTTCGCCTCGCGCACCGACGTGAACGCCGCGCTCAAACAACAGGGCCGCGGCTCGACCCCCGGGCGCGGCCACCAGCGCGTGCGGCAGGGCTTGATCGTGGCCGAGGTCGCTCTCGCCCTCGTGCTGCTCGGCGGCGCCGCCATCCTGGAGCGAGGCTTTGCCCGGCTGCTCGAGCGCCGGCCCGGTTGGGACGCGGAGCACATTGTCACGGCCATGCTGCCGATTCCGGAAACCCGCGCCGACTACGCCACGGATCCGAAGCGCATCGTTCTGTTCCGGCGCCTGGAGGAACGGCTCGCGGCCATTCCCGGCGTCGAGCACGCCGCGCTGGCCACGTCGCTGCCAATCTTCAGCTACAATGGTGATCGCCAAGTCCTCAAGGACGGCCAGTCACCCGGCGAAGCCAACCTGCCGGTTGCCTTCCACGTGATGGTGAGCTCCGACTATTTTGCCGCGCTCGGAATTCCGCTGGTGCAAGGCCGGCTGTTCAAGCCGGTCGTCGAGCCGAAGGATCCGCGCGTGATCGTGGTCAACGAATCGCTCGCGCGCGCCCTCTGGCCCGGCGGCAACGCCGTCGGGCAGCGCCTCGGCAGCATGGACAGCGGCCAGCCTTACTGGTCCGAGATCATCGGGGTGGTCGCCGATGTCGACGGCGCGGCCAACACCCGCGATCCCGCCACGCGCTTCCAGGTCTACAAGCCGCTCGCCCAGGAGCCGTGGTCGGGCGTGTGGATCGTGCTGCGCGGTCCGGCCCCGGCCAGCCTGGCCGAGCCGCTGCGCCGCACGATTGCCCAAATCGATCCCGATCTCGCGACCTGGGGCACGGCGACGGTCCGCCAACTCGTGGACCAGCAACAGCACAATCTTCGTCTCGCCGGGAAAATGCTGAGCGCCTTCGCGCTGGTGGGCCTCGCACTGGCTGCGGTCGGGCTCTACGGCGTGATCTCCCGGCTCGTCGCCCAGCGCACCGGCGAGTTTGGCATCCGGCTGGCGCTCGGCGCGCGGCCCGGCAACGTGCTCGGGCTCGTGCTGCGCCATGGACTGATGCTGTGTGCCGCCGGCGCGCTGCTCGGCCTGGCCGGCGCCGTGGCCCTGGGGCGGGTGCTGGCGGCGATCATGCCGCGCGTCGCCAGCGTTGATCCCCTGGCGCTGCTGGCGGTCACCGCCGTGTTGTTCCTCGTGGCCCTCGGCGCGTGCTGGGTGCCGGCGCGGCGCGCCACGAAGGTCGATCCGATCGTGGCGCTGCGCGACGAATAAGCCGGGACCGGCGCTGGATTCGGCCTTCCCCTGCGGCCCTTGCCCCCTACCGTTCGCGCATGTCCCCGCCTGGAAGTCCCGGTCGTGTCCTCGCCATCTCCGGCAGCCTCCGCGCCCGGTCCGTCAACACGGCCGTGTTGCTCGCGGCGCGCGCGCTCGCGCCGGCCGGCCTGGCAATGGAGCTCTTCGCCGGGCTCGCGGCGTTGCCGCCCTTCAATCCCGACCTCGATGTCGAGCCTTCGCCCCCGGCGGTGGCCGGCTGGCGGTCGGCCGTGGCGGCGGCCGACACACTGCTTTTCTGCACGCCCGAATACGCCCATGGCGTGCCGGGCACCCTGAAGAATGCGCTCGACTGGCTCGTGAGCTTCGAGGGTTTCGTCGGCAAGCGCGTGGCGATCATCAATGCCCGCCCCGGCGGTGAGCATGCGCAGGCGTCGCTGCGGGAGACCCTGCGCGTCATGAATGCGCGCTTGCTCGAGCCGGCCTGCATCACGCTGCCGCTCACGACCAATGCGCACGATGTCGCCTCGCTGCTCGCGCTGCCGGCCGTGCGCGCGCGCCTGGAACATTGCCTCGCGGCCCTGGCGGCGGCGTGAGTCCGCCGGACCGATCGGATGCGCCCAGGGGCTGACATGGCCGCCGCATGCCCCCGGGTCCTTGAAATTTATCCACCGCATGTAACCGGCCGCCGCTTGCAGATGCGGCGAAATGCCGTCATCTGTGCCCCACCATGAAAACCATCCTCGTCGTCCTCGGAATCCTCGCCGCCTTCGTGGTCGGGCTCGTGCTGTTCGCCGTCGGCCAGTACAACGGCCTCGTCAACCGCAGCCAGGCCGTCGATGCGCAATGGGCGCAGGTGGAGAACGTGTACCAGCGGCGCGCCGACCTCGTGCCCAACCTCGTCGCCACGGTCTCGGGCGCGGCCAACTTCGAGAAGAGCACGCTGACCGAGATCACCAACGCCCGCGCCTCGGTGGGCAAGGTGCAGGTCGGCGGCGGCGGCACGCCGACGGCGGCGCAACTCGCCGACTTCGAAAAGGCGCAGGGTGCGCTGACCTCGGCGCTGTCCCGCCTGCTGGTGGTGGCCGAGAACTACCCGAGCCTGAAGGCGACGGCGAATTTCCAGGAGCTGCAGGCCCAGCTCGAGGGCACGGAGAACCGCATCAGCGTCGAGCGCGGTCGGTTCAACGAGCTGGCGCGCGACTACAATGCCGCGATCAAGCGCGTGCCCGCCGTCTTCTTCGCCGGCGTGTTCGGCTTCGCGGCCAAGCCGTATTTCTCCGCCAAGCCGGGCTCCGACCAGCCGCCCGCGGTGAAGTTTGACTTCGGCGACAAGAAACCCTGAGGCGCCGCGCGTGAAAATGTTCGCCCGGATCGCGCTGCTTGCGGCGGTGCTGCTCGGCGGCCTCCGCCTGGCCGCGGCCGAGCGCATCCCGCCGGCCCCGGCGCGACATTTCAACGACTACGCCGGGGTGGTCTCGCCGGCGACCGCCACCGAGCTGGACCAGGCCCTGGCGCAATATGAACGCGACTCCTCGAACCAGCTCGTGGTGGCGATCTACCCGCACATGGAGTCGGACTCCTCGGTCGAGGATTACACGGTGCGGGTCGCCGAAGCCTGGCACGTCGGCCAAAAGGGCCGGAACAACGGCGCCGTGCTCTTTGTGTTCAAGGACGACCACAAGCTCTATATCCAGGTCGGCTACGGCCTGGAGCCGACGCTGACGGACGCGCGCGCCCACGAGATCGTGGAAAACATCCTGAAGCCGCGTTTCCGCCGCGGCGATTTCGACGGCGGCCTGCGGGAAGCCGTGGCCGCGATGATCGCCGCTACCAAAGGCGAGTTCCAGGGCACCGGCCGGACGCAGGCGGAGAAACGCGGCGCCAACGTCCCGCCGGGCGTCCTCGTCGCCCTGGTCATCGCATTCATTATCATCGCCCGCATCTTCAGCGCCCTGCGCGGGCCGCGGGTCTTCTTCAATCCGCGCCGGCGAAGAAGCATGTGGTGGCTCGGCGGCCCGGGCAATTTCGGCGGCGGGGGCGGCTGGTCCGGCGGCGGCTCCTTCGGCGGGGGCGGCGGATTTTCCGGCGGCGGCGGTTCATTCGGCGGCGGCGGCGCGGGAGGGAGCTGGTGACATGAAGCCGCGACACTTCCTCGGGCAGTTGGACCGGCAGCGGATCGAGACGGCCATTCACCAGGCCGAACTCGTGACCTCGGGCGAGATCCGCGTGGTCGTCACGCGGCGCCGGGTCGAGGATGCCGTGGCGGCGGCCCGCGCGGAATTCGCGCGGCTGCGTTTGCACCAAACGCGACAGCGCAACGCCATTCTCCTCTTCGTGGCGCCCGCATCGCAGGCTTTCGCCGTCATTGGCGATGAAGGCGTGCATACGAAATGCGGCGACACCTTCTGGAGCGAGGTGGCGTCGGCCATGCAGGGGCACTTCCGTGCCGGGCAGCACACCGCCGCCCTCATCGAGGGCATCGAGCGCGCCGGCCGACTCCTGGGCGAACATTTTCCCCGCCAGCCGGACGACGTCGACGAACTGCCGAACCAGGTCGTCGAGGATTGAAACCGCACCGGCGGGCCCAGCGGGCGCCCAGGCGCTCAGTCCGCGTGGTGCCGGAGGAAGGCACGCACGTCGTCGGGAATCGCCGGCGGCAGGTTGGGCACGACCCAGCGGAAAAGCCGATGGATCTCCATGCTGCGCATCGAGGTGGCGGGACTCGAGCCGCGGGCATCGCCGGCGAAATACTCAATCTCGCGCCCGTGCACGACGCGCACGAGACAGTCCTTAAGGATGAACTCAAAGGCCGCGACCGCGGAATTGGCCGGGTGGCGCCAGACCGTGAGGCTCGCCGGCCGGTTGCTGCCGTAGCGCTCGACAAAGTACCCCGAATCGTCGGGCTTGGGCGTCCGCGTGCGCAGGCGCAGCGTCGAGGAAAGCGCGGCGAGTTCGACGAGCCGCTTGTATTCCTGGAGCGTCGCCGGGTCGGTGATGTCGTGCCGGAGGCCGAGCACCAGGCCCTCGGGCGTCTCGCGCAAGTGCGTGACGTGGCAGGGAACCACGAGTTCGAAGTCCCCGTCGGTGAGGCGCAGGTCGCAGGTCTCGCCGACGACCGCGGGCATGGCATGGCCGAGCTGCATGCGCGCGCCCAGCTCGGAACAATCGATCAGCCGCCCCTTCCAATGCCAGCCGTGGCGTGACGTGCTCACCGGGGCGCCGGTGTCATCGCGCCCGACGTAACTGAGCACGGCCTTGAGCGGAAACTCCGGCTGCAGCGTGAACCGCCGGGCCCGGCGGCGCTCCTCGGCGGGAGTAGCCAGCGGCTCGGGTGCGGCCGCGGGTTCCGGAACCGGCGGTTTCGCCGCCGGCGGCGGCGGGGGTGAACGACGCTTGAACAGCGACATGGCGGCAACCCGGTAAAGCCGGGCCGTGCCAGTTGCGCACCGGCGGTCGGCAACGTCAATCCCCGGCGTTCCCGCCGCGCCATTTTTACGGGGTTGCCAACCGCGCGGCGCCACTTTCGCTGTGCCGCGTGACCGCCGTCATCGCCGCCGAACGTCCCGACCATCCCGACGCCGTGGCGCTCATCACCGAGCTCGAGGATCACCTTGCCTCGCGTTACCCGGCGACGAGCCGGCATGGCTTCAGCGTGCAGAAGCTCATCGACCAGCAGGTCGCTTTCTTTGTTGTGCGCGTCGACGGCCGGCCGGCGGGCTGCGGGGGAATCATGCTGGTGACAAAGGAATACGGTGAGCTCAAGCGCATGTACGTGCGCCCGGAATTCCGTGGCACCGGCCTCGGCCGGCAACTGATCGCGCGCCTGGCGGCGCACGCGCGTGCGCATGGCGTCACGCTCCTGCGGCTGGAAACGGGCACCAAGCAGGACGAGGCCATCCGTCTCTACGAGGCCGCGGGCTTTCGGCGGATCCCGCCCTTTGGTCCCTACTTCGAGGATCCGAACAGCCGTTGTTACGAGCTGCGGCTGGCGCCGGCCTGACCGGCGCCGCGGAAGCAGTCCGCCGCTGACCGGGCGGCGGACAGTTCCGAGGTTACGACTACCGAAGTCCTCAGGACACCGGGCCGTCGACCAATTCGATCGGCAGCACGACGCGCGTTTCCACCGGCGCGCCGTCCTTCAAGGCCGGCGTGAAACGCCAGCGCGCGACGGCGGGCAGCAGGTTGCGGGCGAGATTCTCGTCCTGGCCGGAAAGTATCCGGATGTCGTGCGGACGACCGGCGGCGTCGATCGTAAGGCCCAGCCGAACGATGGTCCCCTCGTGGCGGCGTTGCAGCCCGGTGGGACTGACGATTGCGGCCGGGGCCGGCGCGGCAAAGGTCGCCGGGGCGGGTGCCTGCAGGGGCGCAATGACAGCGGCGAACGATGATACGGGGAGAAATCCGCCGAGGACGGCGGCACTGGCGATGACGGATTTGATTTTCATGTTGAGCGGCCCCGCGCGGGCGGAGCCTGGTTTGGTTTTCGTTGTACGGTCCCGGAAATGGATCCGGAGGCCGTGGGTTGGCGCCAGTGAGTTGTGTCGGGCCAGCATTGCACCGGCCGTGCCAAGAACACGGTCTGCGCGCTAATGGTTACAGCCAAAGGAGAAAAATCGGCGACGCGCGGTGGCGCCGCTGCGAGGTGACCCGGGAGCGAAACACGATCTTCCCGCGAGCGGGAAAATTCCGATGGGTCAACGCGCCGGCAAGCGGCGGGCGAGTTCGCCTTCGAGCGCGGTTCGCAGCGCGGCGCGCTGCTCGTCGACGAATCGATCGAAGCCGGCGAGGTCGCCCCGGCGCCCGCGCTGGATCTGCACCTGCTTGGGCAACTCGATCGTGACGTTGATGGGCGCCAGCTGGTCCCAAGCCGGCAGCCCGGCTGGTCGCGGTCCGTCGCGGCGGGAGGCGTCGCTGAACGCCACCGTCAGAGATTCGGGCACCGGGCGCGACGACGGGTTGCTGCCGGCGGCGCCAAAATCGTAATCGGCATACTCCTCCCGCACCTGCACCCGCAGCACGTGCGCCGCGGCGGCCGCCTCGGCATCATTCATCGGACCGTCGAACACCAGCTTGAGACCGGTGGCCGGCGGCCAGTTCCGTCGCAAGGCCTCCCGCACGGCGGCGACGAAGCCGGAGGTGTCATCGGCCGCGTTCGCCGTATCCACCATGTACCATCCATGCGCCCCGGCGGCCCGCACGATCTCGATTTCGCGGCGATCGGCACGCGCCTTCTGCGCGATCTCGCGCTGAAACGGCACGGGAAGGCACCGCTCGAAGGCCACATAGTCGTCCCAGCCCAGGTCCCCGTCGCGGATTTGCGCCCGCACACCCGGCCACGCCTCGAGTATTTCGGCCGCGAATCGCCGGCGGCGTTCTTCGAGCCAGTCACCCGGCGACCGATCGCCGCGGGCGGGACGCAAGCCCGGCGCGTCGGCCAACGTTTGGAAATCCAGGTAGGCGCGCGCCAGGGGCCGGCCGGCCGTGCGCAACCGCCCGCCGCGCACCGCCGCAAGTGTCCCGCGGATCGCAGCCTCGAGTCCGACCTCCCGCTGCTGCAGCTCCGCCGGCGAGGGGACGGTCGCACCATCACCCCGTCGGACCACGGCGTTCCTGAACCAGAGGATGACAACGGCAGTCGCCACCACCAGCCCGAGCCCGGCAAGGGCGATATTCTTCTTCAGGTTGTCGGCATTCATCGCGCGGCGATCGTCCCTCGTGCTATTCGACCCGGGGGTTCTGGCAACCTCAGACACCGTGTGCCGGTCGGCCGGGGGATGGGCCGACCGGGCCCCGCCATGACGAGTCGGCTTGCCTCGCACGCCAAGCCGGGGTGTGTTGGCGGCAAATGAACCCCAAAAAGAAGAGTTCGGACTCGATCCTGATGAAAGAGGCGGTCGGGTTCTCCTTGATCATATTCCTCGCTTGGGCGGCGGAGATCGCCGAAGTGCCCCATTTCTTCTTCGGCGAGGTGCCGCAGTTCAACTGGACGCGCGTGCTTTTCCGCACCGGCGTTGTCCTGGTCATCTGGCTCTGGGTGCACCTTTCAACCCGCAAGCTGCTGGCGCGGCTGCACTACCTCGAGGAGTTCCTGCTGGTCTGCGGCTGGTGCCGGCGGGTGGGCCATGAGGGCCAGTGGCTGACGACCGAGGAATACTTCGGCTCCAAGTTTGCCACCGAGACATCACATGGGATTTGCCCCGACTGCGCCCGCCAGCAGTTCGGCGCCGCGCGGCGGGCGGAGCGCGTGGACCGCCCGGGCTGATTCGATCAACTCGCCGGCCGCGAGGCGCATCGTGAAAAAGCCGCAACTTCCGGGCGTTGGCCCGGGTTCTCCCCGAAACTGCCTGCTTCCGCCCGGCTCGAATCCACGCGCCCGGCCGGTCCGGCGTGTCTGCCACCATGCTTAATGACCTGCGTTTTGCCCTCCGGATGATTGCCGCCCACCGCTGGTTCTCGCTGGCGGTCATCGTGACCCTCGCCCTCGGCATCGGGATCAACACCACCGTTTTCACGCTCGTCAACGCGGTGCTTTTCAAGCCGGTGCCGATTCCCGGCGGCGAACGCATCGTCACGGTTTGCGACCAATTGCCGGACGGCCCCGAGCGCCGCTCGGGCATGTCCTGGCCGGACTTTCTCGCCTACCAGGCGCAGAATCGCGCGTTCGAAGGCCTGGAGGCGTGCGCCAACAGCGAGGACGTGATCAGCGAAAACGGGATACCGCCCGAGCGCGTCCGCGCGGCGAAAGTCAGCACCGGGCTCTTCGGGCTCATCAAGACGCCGCCGATCCTCGGGCGGGACTTCACGGCCGCCGATGGCAAGGCCGGCGCCGAACCCGTGCTGCTGCTGGGGTATGGGCTGTGGCAGCGGCGCTATCATGGTGCGCTCGATATCATCGGCCGCGCGGTCCGCGTGAACGGCGCACCGGCCACCATCGTCGGCGTGATGCCCGAGGGTTTTCGCTTCCCCAGCACCGAGGACGCCTGGATGCCGCTCGTGCCGACCGAGGACCTGGAGAAGCGCACGACCCGACGGCTCACGCTGTTCGGGCTCCTCAAGCCCGGCGTGTCGGTCGCCGCGGCCGGGGCCGACCTCGGGGTCATCTCCGGCCGGATCGCCGCGGAGTTTCCCGACACCAACAAGGACCGCCGGGCCTTGGTGCGGACTTTTCAGCAGACCTACAACGGGGACCAGATCCGGACCGTGTTCCTGATGATGCTGGGCGCCGTCGGATTCGTGTTGCTCATCGCGTGCGCCAACGTGGCCAACATGCTGCTCAGCCGCGCCATCAGTCGCGCCCGGGAAATCTCCATTCGCACCGCGATGGGGGCCACGCGCGGGCAGCTGGTGCGCCAGCTCCTGGTCGAGTGCATCCTGCTAAGCTCGCTCGGCGGGCTGCTGGGACTCGGCCTGTCGGCCTTCGGTGTGCACGCCTTCGACCTCGCCACGCAGGACGTCGGCAAGCCCTATTGGGTGATCTTCACCATGGACTGGCGCGCCTTCGGGTACTTTGCCGCGATCTCGGTCGGCAGCGGCATCGTCTTCGGGCTCGTGCCCGCGCTGCGCGCCACGCGCGTCGACCTGAACACGGCGCTGAAAGACGGCACCGCCGGCGCCGGGGCCGGCCATCGCAGCGGGCGGCTGACCGCGGCCCTGGTCGTGTTCCAGTTCGCGCTCACCGTCGTGCTGCTGGCGGGTGCCGGCCTGATGATGCGCAGCTTCTTCGCCGTGCAGGAGGTCAATGCCTTCGTGCATGCCGAAAGCATGTTCACCGCCCGCATCCAGCTCCCGGAGGGCAAGGGCGACCCGTACGAGAAGCCCCTCGCCCGCGAGCAATTCTACGACAAGCTCCTCCCGAAGCTCCGCGCCCTGCCGGGCGTGAAGGAAGTCGCCGCGGTCAACAATTTCCCCGGTTTCGGCGCGGGCGACCGCGACCTCGAGTTCGAGGGCCGGCCCAATCCGAATCCGAAGCAGCCGCCGCAGGGCGCGATGCTGGTCGAGTCGGACAACTATCTCGCCGCCATCGGCGTGCCCCTCCTGCAGGGGCGCGGCTTCGCCGGTGAGGACGGCGCCGAGGGCAAGGAGGTCGCGATCATCTCGCGTGGATTCGCGGAGAAACACTGGCCCGGCGCCGACCCGATCGGACGTCGCTTCCGCTGGATCACCGACAACAAACCCGGCCCGTGGCTGACGGTCATCGGCATCTGCGCCGACGTGGTGCAGGAACTGCGCGACCGGCCGCAGGCGCCGATCTTTCACGTGCCCTACCGCCTGCAGCCGTGGGGCTGGATGGGATTGTTGATCCGCGCCCAGGGCGACCCGAAGGCGTTGACCGCGCCGGTGCGCGCCGTCGTGCAAAAGCTCGACCAGGACCTGCCGCTGTACGAGGTCGGCACGCTCGAAAGCGACCTGGAGCACAACCGCTGGTTCCTCGTCGTCTTCGGCACGCTCTTCCTCTCGTTCGCGCTGACGGGTCTCTTGATGGCCTCGGTCGGTATTTATGCCGTGGTTGCCCAGGCGACGGCGCGGCGCACGCGCGAGATTGGCGTGCGCATGGCCCTCGGCGCCACGGCGCGGCACATCGCCCGCCTGGTGCTCCAGCGCGGGCTGGTGCAGCTGGGATTGGGCCTCGTGCTCGGCCTGGCCGGCGCGTTCGGCGCCACGACCCTGCTCGCCAAGACCGGCCTCGTCCTGCGCGTCAGCGCCGCCGATCCCCTGGTCTTCATCGGCATTACCGCGCTGCTGACCACGATCGGGCTCACCGCTTGCTGGCTCCCGGCCCGACGCGCCGCCCGCATCAATCCCACCGAGGCCCTGCGCACCGAGTGATGGACGCCAGTTGAGAGTGCGGGGACCGCCGGACGGTCCGGACACTGCCGGCCACATGCGGTTTGCGCGCCGCGCCGCGGCGTGCTAGCCACCGTCCCGCCGTGAACTCGCCGCCCGTTCGAGTCCTCTCGCATCTGCGCTTCGCCGGCTTCCTCGCCGCACTCGTGTCCACCGCCGTCATCGCCGCCGCGGCGGCTGCGCCCGGCGCCGCCCCTTCCGACACCGGCCAATGGGTGCTGTCGCTCCTGCCGCGCTCGTTCCAGCAGAATCCTTTTGTCGACCAGACCGTGATCACGGAAATGACCGATGAGGGCCGCCGGTCGGCGACACCGACGGCGGCCGCGCCGGTGTATTATGCCACCGATGTCGGCGGGCTGCACCATGAGGGCTTCGATGGCGCCAACGGCCTGGCGCCGTCGCCCGACGCGATGCTGGCGTGCCTCCAGCGGGCGCTGGCGGTCAACCACTACCTGCCGGCCACCCCGGCGCACCCGCCGGCACTGCTGCTGGTCGTGTTTTGGGGCGCGCACAACAATCCGAATGAAGGCTCGGACGAGATCGGCGGCCCGTTTCCCGATGTCGCCCATCGCAACTTATTGAGCCGCGCTGCACTGGTCGGCGGCGCACGTTTCGCCGCCGAGTTGCGGCAGGCGCTCGATGACCACGACCGGAACCGCGACCAGATTCCCGCGCCCAACCTGGACCCGCTCTACCTTTTTCTCCACCGCAGCTACAAGAACGAGCGGCTCTACGAGCAGACCCGGGCGAACTGCTATTTTGTGATCGCCTCGGCCTACGATTACCCGGCAGCCACCCGCCGCGAGCGAAAGCTGCTCTGGCGTTCGAAGATGAGCGTGGATTCGACCGGCATCGCGATGGCGGACACGCTGCCCGCGCTCGTCGACTCCGCCGCGCCGTTTCTCGGTCGCGACATGAGCGAGGCCGCCACGCTGGTGCGCCGCGTCCAGCGCCATGGCGAGGTGAAGCTCGGCCCGCTGGATGTGAAAGGCTACCTCGACGCGACGGCGCCGGCCAAACCACCGGCGAAACCCTGACGCAGCGGACGGATCTGTCCATTCCGTCGCATCTCGGGGGTTGCGCTCCGGACGATGTTGGCTCTCCTTGGGACCCTCTCCCCCATGTCCAGCTCCGTTGAAAACGTCGTCATCGTCGGCACCGGCTGCGCCGGCCTGACCGCCGCCATCTACACCGGCCGCGCCAACCTCGCGCCGCTCGTCCTCGAGGGCGCCCAGCCCGGCGGCCAGCTGACGACCACGTCGGAGGTCGAGAACTTTCCGGGCTTCCCCGAGGGCGTCGATGGCTTCCAGCTGATGCAGAACCTGCGCAAGCAGGCGGAAAAATTCGGCACCCGTTATGAAAGCGGGACCGTGGTCAGCCTCGATGTCAGCGCCTGGCCCTACACGCTCCGGCTCGCCGACCGCGCGATCCAGGCCCGGACCGTCATCATCGCGACCGGCGCCTCGCCGCGCATGACCGGCGTGCCGGGCGAGAAGGAACTCTTCGGCGGCAAGGGCGTGACCACCTGCGCAACCTGCGACGGCGCCTTTTACCGCAACATGGATGTCGCGGTCATCGGCGGCGGCGACAGCGCGGCCGAGGAGGCGCTTTTTCTCACGCGCTTCGCGCGCAAGGTTTACCTCGTGCACCGGCGCGATGCGCTGCGCGCCTCGAAGATCATGGCCGACCGCGCCCTCGCCCACCCGAAGGTCCAGCCGGTTTGGGACAGCGTACCGGTGGCCATCGAGGGCGTCGCCGCCGGTTCGGTGTCTGGCTTGAAGGTCAGGAACGTGAAGACCGGCGCCGAGACGGTGCTGGCAGTCAAGGGCGTGTTCGTGGCCATCGGCCATGTGCCAAACACCGCGCCGTTCACCGGTGCAGTCGACACCGACGACCAGGGCTATTTTGTTGCCGCCGGCCACAGCCAGGTGAAGACCAGGACGCCGGGCGTCTATGTCGCCGGCGATTGCGCCGACCACCATTACCGCCAGGCGATCACGGCCGCGGGCATGGGTTGCCAGGCCGCCATCGAGGCCGAGCGCTGGCTCGCGGAGAAGGGCGCCTGAGCGCAAGGTATAAGCCTTGACGCGACCGCCGTGTCGTCGGTGCATCGGCGTCATGCGTGCGTTTTTTCCGCTTTGCCTGGCGCTGCTTGCCGCCGCCGGCGGTTTCGCGCAGCCGCGCGACGTGGTGCCGGTGCGGTCCGGGCCGTCGACCCTGTCGCTCGACGGCGCCTGGCAGTTCAAATATGTCGCCGGCAGCGAACTTGGGCCGGACGTCCTCTTCAGCGACCCGGATCTCGGCTCCACGCACGATTGGCCTCAGATTACGGTCCCGGGTAACTGGGAATTGCAGGGCTTCGCCCCGCCGCGGTACGGGCTGGCGCTGGCCGAGGGCAACGGACTCTACCGGCGCTCTTTTCGGGTGCCGCCGGCGTGGCGGGGCCAGAGAATCTTCCTCCACTTTGACGGGGTCCTCTATGGCTTCGACGCCTGGGTCAACGGCACGAAGGTCGGATCGTGGGCCAGCGGGTACAATCCGGCGGCCTTCGACATCACCGACGCGCTCCATCCGCTCTCCGAAAATATCGTCGCCGTGCGTGTCACGACACGCAGCCATGCCTGGGAGTTCGACGTCAACGACTGCTGGGCGCTGTCGGGGATCTACCGCGATGTCACCCTGTTCGCGGTGCCGGCGGCCCACCTGATCGACTGGACGACGCGCACGCAGCTGCAGCCGGACGGCTCGGCGGCGGTGACCGTCGCCGCGCGCCTCAGCGCACCTTCCGTGGTTTCGGGCCGGCTCATCGCCCCGGACGGGCGGGTTGTCGTCCTGCCCTTCCCGCCGGCCATGGGTGGGGCCGTCACGGCCCGCATCACCGTGCCGCATCCGCAGCTCTGGACCGCCGAGACGCCCGCGCTCTACACCGTCGAACTCACCCTGGCGTCGGGCCAGGTCCTCTCGGAGCGGGTGGGACTGCGCGAGGTGACGATTCGCGACGGCGTGCTGCTGGTCAACGGCCGCCCCGTGAAGCTGCGCGGCATCGACCACCACGACCTCTGGCCCGAGCAGGGCCGGGCCGCGACCGAGGCGCTGATGCGGCGCGACCTCGAACTGATGCGCGCCGCCAACATCAACTTCATCCGCACGTCGCACTATCCGCCGCATCCGCGCTTCCTGGAATTGTGCGACGAGCTCGGGTTCTACGTGATGGACGAGGTGCCCTTCGGCTTTGGCGAAAAACACCTGACGGATCCCGCATTCCAGGACGACCTGCTCACCCGGGCCCGGGCGACGGTGGCGCGCGACCACAACCGTGCCTGCGTCATCGTGTGGAGCGTCGGGAACGAGAACCCCAACACGCCGCTGACTTTCGCCACCGCGCGGCGCGTCAAGGAACTCGACCCGACCCGACCCGTGTGTTTCCCGCAGATCGGCTCGTATTTTGCCCGCAGCCACGACGAGCTGCCCGCTGACATCGACATCTACGCCCCGCACTATCCGAGCACGACGACCGTGCGGCAGTACGCCGAAACCCTCGCGCGGCCGGTCATCTTCACCGAATACGCCCACCAACTCGGCCTCGCGGCCGAGGGCGTGCAAGCGCAGTGGCCGGTCATGCAGTCCAGCCCGCGCCTGGCCGGCGGGGCGATCTGGATGTTCCAGGACCAAGGCATACTCCGGGCTGCCGCCGCCGGCGAGACGCCGGGTTCCACCCACAACCTCGATCTCGCCGTCTGGCCGGATCCGAAACATTACTACGACACCAATGGCAACCTCGGCATGGACGGCATCGTGTACGCGGACCGCATGCCGCAAGTTGATTACTGGCAGGTGCGAAAGGTCTACTCGCCGGTGCAGCTCGCCTGCGCCGAGCCGGCGGTGCACCCCGGCGCAAACCGCCTGCTCGTGCGCGTCGAGAACCGGTTCGATTTCCGCTCGCTCGCCGGGATGCAGCTCGCGTGGACCATCCGGCGCAACGGAGCCGAGACCGCGGCGGGCGTGATCCCCTTGCACGCTGCCGCGCACGCCACCGAGGAGGTCGGCGTGCCGTTCGACTGGCCGGCCGATGCCGCCGACGATTTCGCCTGGATCGAGGTCCATTGCCGGGACGAACGCGGCGAATCCTTCCACGAGCGGAGCTTCCGGCTGGCGCCGTCGAACGCGGTGCGGCCGTTGGCGAAGCTTTTGTCCGAACTGCCCGCCCGCCCTCTGCAATTGGTGGAATCCGCTGAATCGTTCCGCGTGGTTCACCCAGCGTTTGCGCTGTCGCTCGATCGACGCACGGGCGAATTCGCGCTGCGCGATCCAGCCGGCACGCTCCTGGCGCGCGGTCCCTGGCCTCACGCCGGCCGGCGCCTCACCGAAGGCGAACGCGTTCGCGCGGCCAAGGAACACACCTGGACCGAGGCGTTGTTGCAGGCTCCGGCCGGGGTCGAAACTTCGGCCGTGCGCGATGGCGACGGCATCGTCTTGAAGGTACATGGGCGCTACGCGCGGACCTCGGCACCCGACGAATTCCTCGAGGGCGAAACCGACCTGCGCGTAAGCCCCGACGGCACGATTGCCGGCGAGTATACCTTCACCCCGGTGAACGCCCGAGGCCTGCTGACCGAAGCCGGGGTCGGCTTCCTTGTGCCCGGCGCGGCGTCGGAATTCCAGTGGTACGGCGACGGGCCGTTCGCCGGCTACCCGGGCAAGGATGCCTTGGACGAGTTCGGTCGCCATCACCTGGATCGGGCCAGCCTGTACTTCCAAGGCAATCGCCGCGGCGTGGACATCGCCCTGCTCTCTACGCCGGCGGGAGCCGGGTTGGCGTTGGGGGGCGAGGCGATGAACGTCGCCGTGGAGCGATCGGGCGAGGACACGATCCTGAGTCACAATGCCGTCGTTTCCGGACGCGGCACGAAATTCAACGGCCCCGACGACGCGGTCGACGCCGCGACCGTCGGTCCCATCAAGGGCGCCTTCGTCGTCCTGCCGCTCGGAGCCTCCTGGCCCCGGCGACTCACCAGCTGGTTTGGGTCTCCGTCGACCACCGAAGTGTTCGCGCCCTACTTCCACAGCTATGACCAGTGACCAATTCCGGCGCCTGTGGCGGCGGTTGCACATACCCGATTCATTCGCCGACCGGGCGGTGCGGCGGCTGCAATGCCCGGCCCGCCGGCTGGTCGTCATCGGCCGGGCGTCGGATGACGGAAGGATCCTACGGCTGGCACCCGGCGCGGCGCGCGCGTGGCAACGGATGCAGGCGGCGGCTGCGCGCGATGGCGTGACGCTCCTTCCGCTGTCTGCCCACCGCAGCATTGGCCGGCAGGCGGGCATCATCCGCCGGAAGCTCGCGGCAGGCGAGCCCATCGAACGCATCCTTCGCGTAGTTGCCGTACCCGGTTGCAGCGAGCATCATACCGGTCGAGCCCTCGACCTGGGTTCGCCCGGCGCCATGCGCTTGGACGCGAAGTTCGGCCGAACCCGGGAGTTTCGCTGGCTGCGCCTTCATGCCGGGCAATTTGGTTTCGTCCTGTCTTACCCCCGCAACAATCCGCAGGGAATCGTCTATGAGCCCTGGCATTGGTGTTGGCACGCAGGTCGCGCCAAGAAAAGTTAGTCGGCGCAAGGCGTTACGGCGTAGTTCCTTTTGCGTATGACTGACCGGATTTAGAATCGTTCTAAATCCTTGTTGCAATCGAGTCTTATTCCAATTGGTTTCGTCTACCTGTCCAATGAACACCACTGACAAAGAATATACCGCCTTGGCCAAGCGGCTTACCGACAGTGGCCTTCGCTCCACGCCGCAACGGGAGGTTGTGTTCAAAGTCATCCTGGAAAAGCGCGATCACCCGACGGCTGACGAGATTTTTGCCCGCGTGAAGAGCGAGATGCCGACCATCTCGCTCGCCACGGTCTACAATTGCCTCGAGACGCTGGTCACTTGCGGGCTGATCCGGCAGGTCAACTTGGAGCGGGCGCCAACCCGCTACTGCCCAAACCTGCACGAGCACGCCCATTTTCACGACGAAAGCAGCGGCCAGGTTCATGATGTCGAACTGCCTGAGGACCTGATGGAGCGCCTGCGCGAGCTGCTGCCGCCGGGCTTCGACGCGCGCTGCATCGAACTGACCTACCGGGGCCGCGCCCCGAGCGACCCGCACGGCGCCAACTGAACCGTCTCGTCACTCATCACTCGTCACTCTTCCCATGAGCCAACTCGAAATCAAAGACCTCCACATCAGCATCGGCGACAAGCCCATCGTCAAGGGCCTGAACCTGACGGTTCGGCAAGGCGAAGTGCATGCGATCATGGGCCCGAACGGCACCGGCAAGAGCACGCTGGCCAAGGCCGTCGCCGGCCACCCTGATTACGCGATCACCAGGGGCGACGTGCTGCTCGGCGGCAAATCGATCCTCGGGATGGAGCCCGACGAGCGGGCCCGTGGCGGCCTGTTCCTCGCCTTCCAGTATCCGAGCGAGATTCCCGGCGTTTCGATCGCCAACTTTCTCCGCGCCGCCGTCCAGGCCCGCATGGCCGAGGGCGAGGAGCTCGACGCCTCCGGCTACTACAAGCGCCTCTACGCCAAGATGGACATGCTCAAGATCGACCGGAAGTTCACCTCCCGCGCGGTCAACGAGGGATTCTCGGGCGGCGAAAAGAAACGCTGCGAAATCCTGCAGATGGCGATGCTCGAGCCGAAAATCGCGCTGATGGACGAAACCGACTCCGGCCTGGACATCGATGCCCTCCGCATCGTCGCCGACGGCGTCAACACTCTCCGCGCCGGCGTCCAGGCGCCCGGCATCGTCCTCATCACCCACTACCAGCGCCTGCTGAATTACATCGTGCCCGATTTCGTGCACGTGATGCACGACGGCCGCATCGTGAAGAGCGGCGACAAGTCCCTCGCCCTTGAGCTCGAGGAGAAAGGCTATGACTGGGTGAAGCAGGAAGTCGCCGCCACCGCCTGAGCACCCGGCCCCGAGAACCCAGACCCGTATCATGAAACCACCGACCGAAATCGACGCCGCGGAAATGACCGCGAATCCCGTCGCGGGGATCGACCAGACCAAGGGCGACTTCAAATACGACGTCAAATATGACTTCGACGCCGGCACCGGTCTCAATGAAACCACCGTCCGCTACATCAGCACGGTGAAGAAGGAGGCGCCGTGGCTGCTCGAGTTCCGCCTCAAGGCGCTCGAGACGTTCCGCAAGAAGCCGCTGCCGACGCACTGGGCGACGAAGGACCTCGAGAACATCAATTTCGACAAGATCCGCTATTATCTCTCCCAAGGCCAGAAGCCGAAGCGCACCTGGGACGAGGTGCCGGACGACATCAAGCACACGTTCGAGCGCCTCGGCATTCCCGAGCAGGAACGCAAATTCCTCGCCGGGGTCGAGGCCCAGTTCGACTCCGAGGCCGCCTACTCGAACATCAAGGACATCGTCGCCAAGCAGGGCGTGATCTTCATGAACTCGACCGAGGCGCTGCGCGAGCACCCGGAGATCTTCCGCAAGTGGTTCGGCAAGGTCATCCCGACCTCGGACAACAAGTTCTCGGCGCTCAACAGCGCCGTGTTCTCGGGGGGCTCGTTCATCTACGTGCCGCCGGGCGTCAAGGTCGCCCAACCGCTCCAGGCCTACTTCCGCATCAACGCCGAGAACTTCGGCCAGTTCGAGCGCACCCTCATCATCGCCGACGAGGGCGCCGAGGTCGTCTACATGGAAGGCTGCACCGCGCCGAAGTTCAGCACCTCGACGCTGCACAGCGCCGTGGTCGAGCTCGTCGCGCTCAAGGGCGCGAAGATCCAGTACATCACCGTCCAGAACTGGGCCAACAACGTCTTCAACCTCGTGACCAAGCGCGGGCTCGCGCACGAGGACGCCGAGATCAAGTGGATCGACTGCAACATCGGCAGCCGCCTCACGATGAAATACCCGGGCGTCGTCCTGAAGGGCGAGCGCGCCCGCGGCGAGGTGCTTTCCATCGCGCTGGCCAACGACGGCCAGCACCAGGACACCGGCGCCAAGATGATCCACGCCGCCAACAACACGACGTCCAACATCATCGCCAAGTCGATCTCCGTCGGCCAGGGCCGCTCCACCTACCGCGGCGTCGTTCACATCCCGAAGCACCTGAAAGGCTGCAAGAACAACACCGAGTGCGACGCGCTGCTGATCAACACCAACAGCCGCACCGACACCTACCCGGCCATCTCGGTCAAGGGCGACCGCAACGCCACCCAGCACGAGGCCAGCGTCTCGAAGGTGAATGAGGACATGATCTTCTACATGCAGTCCCGCGGCCTCACCGAGGCGCAGGCGATGAGCCTCGCCGTGAACGGCTTCATCAACGACCTCGCCCGCCAGTTCCCGATGGAATACTCCGTCGAGCTGAAGCGGCTCATCGACCTCGAGATGGAGGGATCGGTCGGCTAGCGCCGACCGAGTGACGAGTGAGGTGTGACCAGTGACAAGTTCACCGTCCCCTTCCCTCGCCACCTTTCACACGCCACATGTCACAATCTCCGATGTCCGTTTCCAACACTGACGCCCTCACCGGCTCCTTTACCCGCGAGGCCTTCGAAGCCCATTTGGCGCGAGTGCGGCACCTGCCCGCCTGGTGGCTCGAGCGCAAGCGCGCCGCCTACGAACGCTTCGCCGCCCTGCCCATGCCGGGCCGCACCGACGAAGGCTGGCGTTTTTCCAAGCTCGGCGGCCTGACGCTCGAGGGCTTTGCGCTGCCGCCGGCCATCCGCCTCGACCAGATGGCGCACCGCGAACTCGGCGTCACGGGCGCCGGTCACATCGTCCTGGCCAACAACCGCCTCGTCGCCCGCGAGATCGTCGCCCCGGACCTCCTCCGGCAGGGCGTCATCTTCGATTCGCTGCAGAACGCGCTGCTGCAGCACGGCGACCTTGTCCGGGCCCACCTGCTCGCGCAGCCGTCGAAGCTCGGCTCCGACAAATTCGCCGCCCTGCACGAGGCTTTCCTCGAGGACGGCGCCTTCATCCATGTGCCAAAGAACGTCGAGGTGGCGCTGCCGCTGGGCATCTTCCATTATGCCAGTGGGGCCGGCGCGGCCGTGTTCCCGCACACGCTCGTCGTGGCGGATGACAATGCCAGGGTCACCATCGCCGACCTCTTCCTCACCGCCAAGCCTACCCAGACCCCGGCGCCCGGTCCCGAGGCCCAATTTGCGTGCGGCGGCCACGACCTTTATGCCGGCCATGGCGCGCAAGTCACCTACCTCGCCATGCAGGACTGGAGTCGCGAGACCCTGTCGTTCCAGTTCGACGCGAAGGTCGTCCGTCGCGACGCCCGTGTCCTCTCGCTGAATCTCCACGCCGGTGCGCGCCAGGCCCGCCACGAGAGCTTTTCGCAGCTCCAGGCGCCTGGCGCGCACTCGGAGATGCTCGCCCTCACCGTCGCGCATGGCACCCAGGAATTCGACCAGCGCACGTTGCAGATTCACCAGGCGCCGAACACCAGTTCGAACCTCCTCTACAAGAATGCGCTCCTCGACCAGGCGAAGACGATCTTCTCCGGCCTGATCGTCGTCGATCCCGACGCGCAGAAGACGGACGCCTACCAGAGCAATCGCAACCTCATGCTCTCCGAGGAGGCCGAGGCGCATTCGCTGCCCGGCCTCGAGATCCAGGCCAACGACGTGCGCTGCACCCATGGCGCCACGTCGGCCCGCATCGACCGGGAGCAGGAGTTCTACCTCGAGTCCCGCGGCATCAAGCCGGCGCAGGCGCAGGAACTGCTCGTCTTCGGCTTCTTCGAGGAGGTCCTCGGCAAGGTCGAGCACGCGCAGCTCCACGACGCCTTGACCGACATCATCCGCGAGAAGTTTAAAGCCGGATGAGTAGCGGGTAGCGGGTGGAGAGAAGTGAGCATGCCCAATCAGATCACCAGCTTGCCTCCTGCTCGCTAGACGCTAGTCACTACTCGCTACTTTCCCCTCCTCCCATGCCCGACAATCGCGACCGCACTCTCTCCCGTCAGGTCACTGTCACGCAGATTCCCAGCGGCGACAAGCAGACGCTGTTCCCCGGCGAGACCGTCTTCATCCACCAGGTGCTCGGCGGCAGCTACACCATCCAGACCTCGACCGGCCTCTTCCGGCTCGACGGCAAGGATGCCGATGCGATTGGGGAGACCGTGACCGAACAGACAGTCCACGCCGCCACGCTCGCTGATGGCGCGCCCGATCCCACCGCCATCTGGGATCAGCTCCGCAAGGTCTTCGATCCCGAGATCCCGGTGAACATCGTCGACCTCGGCCTCGTCTACAGCATGGACGTTTTCAAGGACGACGACGGCTACAAGGTTGACGTGGCCATGACCCTCACCGCGCCCGGTTGCGGCATGGGCCCGGCCATCGCCGAGGACGCCAAGTCGAAGATTCTCCTCGTTCCGGGCGTCAACTCGGCCGACGTGCGGATCACTTGGGAGCCGCCCTGGAACCAGTCGATGATTTCCGAGGAAGGGAAGATGAAGCTCGGGCTGATCTGAGGCGCCATGCCGAATCGCGCGCCCTCGGCGTCGACGCGGTCTCCGTCAGCGCCGTGTCCGGATTGGCGAAGTAGCCCGCACTCGCCGGCCTGACTGCGCTCGGCCGGGCGACGCAGCGGCGGCAGGCACGCCGTTTGAGTTCCTCCCTGTAAACAGTTTGGGGATTCCCGTGGCGGCGCCAAATAACGCTCCACCTGTGGGCCAAAACTGCTACGCTCGGGACGAATGCGCATTCTTTATCCCGCGCTCGGCCTGGCCGGCGCGCTCCTGCTTCCCGCCGCCGTCGCCGCCGATCCGACCGCACTGTTCAATGGTCGCGATCTCGCCGGTTGGGAGTTCGTGGCGATCCCCGCGAAGGATATTGCCGCCGTGTGCCAGGTGCATCCGGACGGCGTCCTGGCGGCCCAGGGAAAGCCGGTCGGCTACCTTGCCGCGACGGACCGATATGAGAATTTCCGTTTGCACGCCGAGTGGCGCTGGCCGGAAAAACCGGGCAACGGCGGGATCCTCGTCCACATCAGCTCGGGTCCGAAGGATCGCGCCTGGCCGGTCTGCCTGCAAATCCAGCTGAAGCACGGCGCGGCGGGCGACCTTTTGCCCATGGCCGGAGCGACCTTCGCCGAGCCGCTCGCGGCGGACCAGAAAACGCCCCAGCGCCTCCACCAGGCGGCGGACAGCGAACACCCGGCTGGGGAATGGAACACCTGCGACATCACCTGCCGCAACGATACCCTCGAGGTCTCGATCAACGGGGTCGTGCAAAACCGGGTCACGCACGTGTCGCCGGCCGCGGGCAGAATCGGCTTCCAGTTCGAAGGCACGCCCTTCGAGGTGCGGCACATCAGCTTGGTCCGGCTTGACTAACCGCAGGCGAGATTACCGTCTGTCATCCCCCGCATGGACAAGTCGAATCCCAACCACCCCGACTTCTGGAACTCCCGCTTTCAAGCCGGCAAGACTCCCTGGGACTTTGGCGGCGTGCCGGCCGGGTTGAAGAAATACCTGAAACACCGGCCCAAGGGCAGCAATCCCGCCGCGCGGCCGCGCGTGCTGATCCCCGGCTGCGGCTCGGGCCACGAAATCACGACCTTCGCCGCGGCGGGCTTCGATGTCACGGCGCTCGACATGGCCGCCACCGCGGTCGAACTCGCCCGGAAGAACGCCGGTCCGGAACTCGCGCCGCACGTGCTCAAGGGAAATTTCTTCGACCACGATTTTCCCGCCGCCTCTTTCGACGTCATCTACGAACGGACGTTCCTGTGTTCCATCACGCCGGACCGCCGCCCGGCCTACCGGGATCGCGTCGCGCAGTTGTTGAAGTACCGCGGGACGTTGCTGGGGTTCTTCTATTACCAGCCGCCGGTCCCCGCCGACGGCCCGCCCTTCGGCTTCGCCTGGGGTTCGGCCGACGAACTGTTCGCCCGTTATTTTCTCCTCGGCAAGGACGAGCCGGTCACCGACTCGCTGCCGCTGTTCGCCGGGCGCGAACGCTGGCAGGAATGGCATCGCACGTCGTTCTGCGGCTGAGGCTGACGGAAAGGCGCATTGCGGCTGCGGGCTCGCCTCGACCGCAGCCGCCTGTCTTGATCGACGCCCATGAACCCCGATCATTTCATGCGCGAGGCCATCCGGCTGGCGGAGGATGGCATGCGCGCCGGCCGCGGTGGGCCTTTTGGCTGCGTGATTGTCCGGGCGGGTGAGATCATCGGCCGCGGGCACAATCGCGTCACCTCCACCAATGATCCCACGGCGCACGCGGAGGTCGTGGCCATCCGCGACGCCTGCGCCCACCTTGAGACCTTTCAGCTGACCGACTGCGAATTGTACACGAGCTGCGAACCGTGTCCGATGTGCCTCGCCGCGATCTATTGGGCGCGGATCCCGGTGGTCTATTACGGCAACACGCGCGGGGACGCCGCCGCGATCGGTTTCGACGACGACTTCATCTACCAGCAAGTGCCTTTGGCGCCCGAGCGCCGCACCGTGCGGATGACGCCCCTGCTGCGCGAGGCGGCCCAGGCGACCTTTCGCGCCTGGACGCAAAAGTCGGACCGCGTCAGGTACTGATCGGGATACGCGCCCGCCGCCAGACAAGCCCAGGCGTTGGTCGTTTCGAAAGCCCTACTCAACCAGCGGCACAAAATCCCAGCGCGCCGCCGAGAACAGGCCCCGGTCGCTCAGCTTCAGGTCGGGAATCACGAGCAGCGCCATGAACGCCAGCGTCATGAATGGCGCATCCAACTTCGAACCGAGCTTCTTCGCCAAGGCGTCGAGGGCGGCGTAGCGGCGCGCGACGGCCCGCCCGTCGGCGTCCGACATCAACCCCGCGATCGGTAGCGGTAGCACCGCCCGGCGGCGCCCGGCCGCCACGCTGATGCCTCCGCGATGCTTGATCACCAGGTTGACGGCCGCGCACAACGAGGCGTCATCCGCCCCGACTGCGACGATGTTGTGGGAATCATGCGCCACCGAGGAGGCGATGGCGCCGCGCCGGAGACCGAAACCGCGGATGAGGGCCAGCGCGGCCGGCGCGCGACGAGCGTAGCGATTGACCACGGCCAGCTTCAGCAGGTCTCGCTGCGGGTCGGCCCTGAGCACGCCGTCCACCGCACGCACCCGCACCCGCCGGTGGCGCGTTACGAGCTGGCCGTTGATCGCCTCGATAATGTTGCCGGCAGGGCGCGGACTCGGCTCCGCGCCGCCAGTGAACGGCGAAGCGACTCGCCGCTCTACCCGCACGACAAAGTCCTCCATGTGCCGCGGCGCCGCCCTGAATTTGTTCGGCGCTTTCGACTTCAGCCGCGGCAGGAGGCTGCGGCCGTCGCGGGCCACGAGTTCACCCCCGAGGTAGGTTCGCCGGACCCGCAGGTCGGTCCAGCCTTCGAAAACGATGAAGTCCGCCGGGTCGCCCACGCGCAGCAGGCCCACGTCGAGTTGGTAGTGTTCCACGGGGTTCACTGACGCGCAGCGCAGCACCTCGAAGCGGTCCGCTCCGCCCCGCAACGCTCGCCGCACGTGTTCGTCGAGATGCCGCTGCATCAGCAGGTCGGGATGGAGGTCATCGCAACAGAACATGCAGCGCGCGGCTTCGGACCGCAGCAGGGGCGCAAGCGCGGCGAAATTGCGCGCCGCCGAGCCCTCGCGGATCAGGATCCGCATGCCGGCCGCCAGCTTGTCGCGGGCTTCCGCGAGCGTGAAACACTCATGATCCGTCGTGATGCCGGCGGCGGCATAGCGCGCCGCCGCGCGGCCGCGCAGGCCCGGGGCGTGGCCGTCGACGGGCTTCCCCCTCCGCCGGGCCGCCCGGATCATCGCGAGCAACGACGGGTCGCGCGCGAGCACGCCCGGGAAGTTCATGACCTCGCTCAGGTATTTGATCTCCGGACGCGCGAGCAGCCGCGTCACGGCCGGCGCATCGAGCGTGGCGCCGGCGGTCTCGAAGGCCGTTGCCGGCACGCAGGATGGCGCGCCGAAATTGAACTTGAAGGGCGTGCGTCCACCGTCGCGCACCATGTAATCGACGCCCGCCACGCCGAGCACGTTGGCGATCTCGTGCGGATCGCTGACCGTGGCCACGGTGCCGTGCACGACTGCCCAGCGCGCGAACTCGGCGGGCGGGAGCATCGAGCTTTCGATGTGGATATGGGCGTCGACAAACCCCGGGGCGATGAAATGCCGGTACCGGCGCCCGGGCGTGGCAAGGAGGCGGACAATGCGGCCCCCGCGCCATTCCACGACGCCCGGGTAGATCCGGCGGGCATGCAAATCGACGATGTTGCCGGCCAGGCGGTGCAATTTCACGCCGCCAGCATGGGCCGCCCGTCGCCGGAGACCAGTCCGCTTTCGGGCGCCGCACGGGTTGGACGCAGGCTCCGTCGCCCGGCCGGCGTGGCCCAAGGTGTCTTCCCCCGGTCTGCACCCGGCGAAAAACGACTCGCAAATCCGGCGTGGCGGTGCACGTTTTCGGACCTATGTCAGCCAAGAACCTCACCCGCGAATACCAGAACCCGGTCCTGCCCCGGCTCGATGATGACGATGACGACGAGCCCCAGGAGACCGGAGCGAAGAACCTGCCGGCGCCGGTCGGCGCGATGATCCAGAAGAAGTTCCTGGAGCAGCGGAAGATCTTCCTCTGGGGCGCCGTGACGGATGAGTCGGCCAAGGACCTGACGGAAAAGCTGCTGTATCTCGAGACGACCGCCCCGGGTCAGGCCATCACCTTCTACATGAACACGCCGGGTGGTTCGATCACGGCGGGCATGGCGGTGTACGACACGATCAAGCTCATCACCTCGCCGGTCACGATCGTGGTGACGGGCATGGCGGCCTCGATGGGCTCGATCCTGCTCTGCGCGGCAAAGAAGGGCCGGCGGCTGATTTACCCCCATGCGCGCGTGCTCATCCACCAGCCGCTCATCACCGGGCGCATGGTTGGACCCGCCTCGGACATCAACATCCAGGCGAAGGAAATGGAGAAGCTGCGCACCGAGCTGAACCAGATCCTCGCAACGGCCTCGGGCCAGTCGCTGGAAAAGGTCGCCAAGGATTCCGATCGCGACTTCTACCTGAATGCCCAGGAGGCGATTGCCTACGGCCTCGCCGACAAGATCGTCGAGAGCGTCTGAACGGGCGTGAGGTCCTGGAAAGTGGAACGGGCACGCCGTGCCGGTTCAGCCCGCGCGGGGTGCGGGCTCCCCCCAGGAACAGCCGCCGAGCCGTCGCGGCGGCTTACTGCGACACCGGGTTACTTCGGCGGCGGCTCGGGGGCGGTGAGTTCGGCCAGCTTGCGGCCAAACTCGGCGGATAGCTGCTGGTCGCCCGCGGCGGCGGCGGTGTCGCGGGCGTCCTTGAGCAGCGCCTTGCGCGCGTCGAGGCCGGGTGCTGCCGTCAATGACAACACCTGGTAGATCTGGAGGGCCGACTGGCGGTCGTCGTGCGCCGCCAGGATGCCGGCCGCCTCGCGAGCGAGCGCCCAATCCTCGGGTCGAAACTGCTTGAGCAGCGCCACGAACTTCAGCGCATTGACGGCCGTCTTCGGGTCTTCGCTGGCCAGCGCGTGCCTCGCGACGGCGAGGCCGAGCGGCAGCGACGGATTCGCCAGGAGTTCGTCGCGCAACAACGCCAGGGCCTCCGCCTTGTGTCCCTGGCGGGCCAGCAGGTTGGCGCGGCGCATTGCGACATAGCCTGCTTGCAGCGGCGTGAGACTCGCCCGGTTCGCCTCCTGCGCCTCGAGCGACACCTTGAACGGGCAGTACAACGGGTCGCCGATCGCCACGGCCTCCCAGCTGAGCACCGGCAGCGCATAATACGCCGCATCGCCGAAATTCCTGCCGCGACCGAGGGCGTTCAGGAGCAGGTTGGGCCGATGGGTCAGTTCGAGGTATGGCTCGAACACGTTGCCGACCGTGGCCGCGACGCCGCGCGCCACGAGCGGGCCGCACCAGCCTTCGGTCGCGGAGCGCAGCGTATGCGCGGAGAAACTGTGGATGTGCACGGCGATGGCGCCCGGGGGAAACATGAACCCGTCGCGGGCGAACGGGCCGTTCAGGTTGCCGGCATACCAGCCGAAGTAGAGCACCGGCGCGTCGAACCGCGACGTCGCCGCGAACGCCGCCTCCGTCCGCTCGACGTCGCCGTCGAAGCCGAGGTCGGCGAGCTGGTTTTCCACCGAGCGCAGCCACCGGTCGCCCTCGGCCACCGGTCCGCCCAAATCGAGATAGGAGCGTCCGATCAGTCCGGTTGCCTCGCCGGCGAGCGCGGAGGTCACGAGCTGGCGGGCGGCATCGAAGCTGGGCCCGTCGAGCCGGCAGACCTTCACCACCATCTCGGCGTCGAGCTCGGAAGGATTCTCCGCGGAGAACAGCGGGTTGTTCACCGTGGCGGTGATCTCGTAGCCGCTTTGGGCCAGCAGGCTGAGCTCCGAGTCGACCGCCGCTTCATTCTTGTTGAACTGGGCGGGGATTCGCGGCGGCGGCTTCTCCGGCAGCAGCGTGGGATCGTTGAAGATGCGCAGCGGGACTCCCCGGCACGTGACCAGATACGACAGGCGGTGCCCGGTGAACCCGTAGCGCTTGCGGCCCAGCTTGTCGACCAGGCTGGTCGCCGTGCCCTCGAGCCAGCCGCGGTGGTAAAGCTCGTCCTGCAGCGGCTGATAGACCTGGTCGATGAACTCGCGCCAGGTGATCGTCTCGGCCTCCGGCAGCGGCAGGGACACGATGTTGGCGGGCGGCACGCCGCGTTGCGCGGCATAAAACTCGGCCAGCCGCACCGACTCGGGCTCGCGGGCGTTCGCGAAGATGATCACCCGCGCCGCCAGGTCGTCGGCCCCCAGGCGCGCGCCGGTCGCAAGCGCCAGCGCCGCCCAGCCCCAAACCATTCTGCGGGAGATGATCACTGCTCGCGACCTTGCCGGCAGCCCAGCCCGTTTTCCAGCCTGGTTTCGCCCCGGACCCGGCTCTTGCCAACGGGCGCAGCATGCCCTTTGCTGCGCGCGGCGATGGAATCCGCCGTCCCGCAAGGGTAAACCGCCGGCATGGCGCCGGCTGATGACTCCTGGGCAACCTCAGCTACCCACAGTTCATCATGATGCTCTATCTCCTGGTCGGCCTTGGCGGCGCGCTCGGCAGCGTCGCGCGCTTCTGGCTCTCGGGCCTCGTCGCCAACCAGATCGGCGAGACATTCCCGTGGGGCACGCTGGTGATCAATGTCACCGGCTCGTTCATCATCGGTTTCTTCTTCACGCTGACCGAGCCCGGCGGACGCGTGTTCGCGAGCACCAACACCCGGCAGTTCGTCCTCGCCGGGATCTGCGGCGGTTACACGACCTTTTCCTCGTTCAGCCTGCAGACGCTCAATCTCGCCCGCGACGGCGAGTGGTTGCGGGCGGGCGGCAACGTCACCGGCTCGGTCGCGGCCTGCCTCGTCGCCGTCTGGCTCGGGCATCTCGCCGCGACCGCACTCAACCAACTCAAGGGCGCCTGACATGCAAATCCCCCACGAATCAATTCTCCTCCGCATCTTCATCGGCGAGTCCGATCGCCACGAGGGCAAGCCGCTGCACGAAGCCATCGTCCTTGAGGCGCGCGCGCAGCACCTCGCCGGCGCCACCGTCCTGCGCGGCGGCATGGGCTTCGGCGCCAGCAGCCGCATCCATACGAGCAAGATCCTCCGGCTCTCCACCGACCTGCCGCTCGTGATCGAGATCGTCGACAGCGAGGAAAAGATCGATGCGTTCCTGCCCTGGCTCGACCGGGCGATGGGCGGCGGGCTCGTGACGACGGAGAAGGTGCGCGTCGTGCACTACCGCCCGCCCCCGGCCACGGCTTGAGCGGGATCAGGGCTGGGTTTTGGCCGGCGCCGGCTGGTGTCGCATCTGCAGCACGCTGTGCAGGTACGCGTCCGGCGCGGAAGTGCGCCAGGCCGCCAGCCAGAGGGATCCGAGCAATTCGCCGCCCTTGAGCAACTGGCCCTCGATGAGGCTCCGGCCCTCGGCGCTGACCGGCTGCTGCGGGTCCTGGTTGCCAAGCTTGCCGGCCTTTTCCATCTGGTAGAGCGGCTCCACGAGCTTGTTCTGCGCCAGGATGAAATCCAGCGAGGCCACAAACACCGGGTCGCGACCGTCCGGTCGTGCAGCGAGCGAAGGCAGGACGGCCGGCGTGACCCGCGGGGCCAGGTCGTCAAAAACTATGTTCGCCTTCCGGATCAGGCCGCCATCGATCCACGAATGAATCTTCGGCCAGGTGGTGTAGCCGTGGGGATTGTCGCCGGCCCAACCGGCGTGGTGGACCGTCGTGTGCAGCGGCTGCGCCGAGTCGCCGACATAGTGGCCCATGATGCCCAGCACGTAGACGACGTCGGCGCGCGCATTCGCGATCTCTTCCGGCGTGCCCAGCTCCTCGTAGGCCTTGAGCGAAGCGAACGCCGTCTTGAGCATGCCGTACTGCTCGGCCACGGCCCACGGCAGGAAGCCGCAAAGTTCCCGCGTGTGATCGGCGTTCTTGTCCGCGTCGATGGCGGGAAAGGCCGCCGGATGCCGGGCGCGGGCCGCGGCGAACTCCGCGGTGAAGACATAACGGAACGACGGGAGCGTGTTCAGGTCGAGCCCCGCCCAGGCGATCTGTTCCAGGTCGAGGTAATGATCGGGCCAGTTGTAATGGTGGATCGGCAGCTCCGCGGCATGACTCCAGCGGTCCGGCTCGCCGGAAAGAAACTTGATGCGCTCGACATTCGCCGGTTCGCGGACGAACGCGGGAAAATCGGCCGGCAGCGAGCTCAGCGCGATCTGGTTGACGATGCTGTGGCCGGGGTGGTCCCAGGCGCGGAGCAGGGGCGCGAGGGCCAGGCCGGCCAGGGCGAGGCGGAGGAAGTCACGGGGACGCATCCCGGCAATGTGACGCGCGCCCGCCGGCTTGGACAGTCTAATTGCGGTCCAAGGTCGCCGGCAGCGCCGCGTAATTCTGCACGCCCCGGGCGAGGGCCTCGGCGATCTGCTGGCGGAATTCCGGGGTCGCCACGCGGCGGGCCTCCGCGTCGTTCGACAGGTAGGCGCACTCGACGAGCGCGCCGGGGCAGTCGAGCATCCGCAGCACCGCCAGCCGCCCGCGCTTGAACCCGCGGTCCGGGGTCTTCAGCGCCTGGCGCAGCGCGCGATGGAGCTCGGCGCCAAAGAGCAGGTTGGCGAAGTCGAACCGGTTGGAGGGGAACGCCACCCGCGTCATCGCGTCGCCCGTGTCGTCGGCGCTCGAGAGCATGAACTGCGGCGTCATCGCATAGGTTTCAACCCCCGTGATGGATTCCGGGGCGGAATTGAAGTGGATGCTGAGAAACAGCTCGGCACGGTTCGCGTTGGCGAATTCGTCGCGCATCTGCAGGTCCGTCTTCTTGTCCTTCGACAGCTCGCGGTCTTCCGTCCGGATCATCAACACCTTCCAGCCCTGCAGGGTCAGGATCTTCTCGAGGCGCAAGGCCACGTCGAGGGTCGCCGCCTTTTCCGTGACGTTGGCGCGCCGATTTTCCGTGCCTTGGTCGATGCCGCCGTGGCCGGCATCGAGCACGATCACGTGCCGCGTGATCGCCGGCAGCGGCGCGGTGTGATCGGCCGGGCGGAACAGCGGCGCGACTATCTTGATCACATCCAGTTTGCTGACCCAGAGCGTGTCGCCGTGCAGCACGACGGGGTCGCCGAGAAAGATGCGCAGGCCGTCGAGGTAGAAGTCCCGCTGGTTCGCCTCAAAGGTGCAACGCCGCCCGCCGGCGTCCTCCAGCTTGAATTCCACCTCCGGCTTCGACCAAGCGGGCTTGAAGCCAAATCGGTCCGCCACGTCGCGCAGCGAGACGAAGTCGGCATTGTGCAGCCGCGTCACCGGCCAGAGTTCGGACGCGGCGGTCGCGCGCGCCGGCAGCAGCAGCGTGAGGGCGAGGAGTCCCGCCGACGCCCGGCCGCAGCTGCGGAGCAGAAGCCGCCCCCTCATGGCGAACGCAGCGTTCAGGCTTCGGCGGCGGCCGTCGACGACGGCGCCTCGCGGACGTGGTACTTCGGCTTGCGCTTGTTGGCGGGCAGCGGCGTCAGCATGACGTTGATCTGCTTCCCGTTCAATTTCGGCGGTGCGTCCGGGTGCCCCATCGACGCAAGGTCGACGAGCGCCCGCTTCATGACGTCGAAGCCCATCTCGGTGTGCGCCATTTCGCGGCCGCGGAACTTGAGGCGGAGCTTCACCTTGTTGCCGTGGTCGAGGAACTCCTCGGCGTGGCGGATCTTGGTGTTGAAGTCGTGCTGCTCGATGCGGACGGTGAACTCGATCTCCTTGATCTTGCCGGCCGCGGGCTTGCTGTGCGCGTGCTTCTTTTGCTCCTCGTACACGTATTTGCCAAAATCCATGATGCGGCAAACCGGCGGGGTGGCGGTGGCCGCGACCTCGACGAGGTCGAGGTTGAACTGCATGGCGAGGGCCAGGGCCTTCGGTGTATCCATGATGCCCAGCTGCCGGCCTTCCGGGCTGATCACCCGCACCTGGGGCGACTTGATCCGCATGTTGCGGCGGATGGCGGCGAAGGGATCGTTGTTGCGACGAAAATCGCGGTTATAGGGCGCGCGGCCGCCGGGCGAAGGAGAAGATAGTGCCATTCAGGATTTCAGGATTGCTTGGATAGTGGTCGCGCAGGTTTTTGCCTCTAAGCCGGGTGAACACAACACCTATTTGATCGAAGGATCGCAGCCCGCGCCCCGGGAGTTTCCCCGATGGCGCCACCCGGTTTCAGGACCGATGGCCTCCAGGGAGCCGCTCACACGCTGAAACTCTCGCCACACGAGCAGCTCGCCTTGGCGTTCGGATTCGAGAACTTGAACCCGCCGGCCACCATCTTGGCCGAGTAGTCGAGCAGGGTGCCTTTCAGGTAAAGCGCGGTCTTCGGATCGACCAGGACCGGGATGCCGGCCGAGCGCACGAGGATGTCGCCGCGGCGCGGCTCCGGCGCAAACCGGAGCTTGTAGCTCAGTCCATTGCACCCGCCACCCGTGATGGCGATGCGGAGGTACTCGCCTTGTTTATCGCGGGCGATCAGGGCCGACACCTTGGCGCCGGCCTCCGGGGTCAGGCGGACGAGGTTTTCATTGCCCTCGCGCACGCTTTCGCGCGGATCGGCAGTTGGGGGGAGCACAGGCACGCCTGCAGTTATTGCCGGGAACGGAGTTTTATCAAGCGTCGGGCGACGGCGACGGCGTTGGCGAAACTCCGCGGGCTCGCCCTGCCCTGCCCGGCAATCCCAAAGGCCGTGCCGTGGTCCGGGCTCGTGCGGACGTGCGGCAGGCCCAGGGTGACATTGACCGCCTCGTCGAAGTCGATGGCCTTGAGGGGCGCCAGCCCCTGGTCATGGTAAAGCGCGACCACGACGTCGAACTCGCCCCGCAGGGCGCGCGCGAACAGCGTGTCACCGGGCTGGCACGTCGTGAGTGCCGGGAATGTCGCCCGGAGATGCGCGAGCGCGGGGTTGATGAAATCCTTCTCCTCGTAGCCCAGCAATCCGTCCTCTCCCGCGTGGGGATTCAGCCCACACACCCCGATCCGCGGCGCGTCCACGCCGTCCGCCCGCGCCAGCGCATCCGCGGCGGCGACAACCCGGTGCAGCAGGTGCGGGCCCAACAAGCGCGCGACCTGGTGCAGCGGCACGTGCCAGGTCGCCAGCGCCACGCGCAACCGGCCGCCGCAAAAGGCCATCACCGGTTCCCCGCCCCAGCGCGCCGCAAAGAATTCGGTCTGACCGGGAAAGCCGTAGCCGATCGCGGCCAATCCGGCTTTGTGGACCGGGCCGGTCACGACTCCGCTGAACTCGCCGGACCGGCAGCCGGCCGCCGCGCGTTCCATTGCGGCCCACGCCACCAAGGCTCCTTCGCCCGTGGGCCGGCCCGGAACGGCGGAGAATTCCTCGAGGCCCACGGGAAGCTTCGCGGCATCGGTGGCGAGCGAATCCAGCCAGGGTGCCGGCCCGATGACAGCCACCTCGGCCGCCGCGGCCCGATGCTCGGCGAGCCAGGCGGCGATCACCTCGGGGCCGATCCCGGCCGGATCGCCGCAGGTGAAGGCCAGCCTAGGTGTCATCGTCGGCCGCCTCACGTTCGGCCGCCGCCGGCCGCGCAAAGCCACGCTTGCCGCCGGCAAAGAATTCCAGGAAACGGCGGGCCTCGGCGCTTCGTACGCCGACGGCCAGCCGACCGGCGGCCAGCCCGCGCGGATCGCCACCGGCAAAGACCGCCTGGTAGCAGCTCTTGATCTCCAGCACCGTCGAGCGGGGAAACCCGCGCCGCTTCAGCCCGACGAGGTTGAACCCCGGCACCTCGTCCCGCTCGGCGACCATGAGAAAGGGCGCCACGTCGCGTGTGATGCGCGCGAGTCCGCCCACCATGACACCCTCGCCCAGCCGGCAGAACTGGTGGACCGCGGCCCCGCCACCCAGGAAGACAAAGCCGCCGACGTCGACGTGTCCGGCGAGCAGGACATTGTTGGCCAGGACCACGTCGTCCGCCACGACGCAATCATGCCCGACGTGCGCCCCCGCCATGATACAGCAACGCGCGCCGACGACCGTCTGCTGGCCGGCTTGGATCGAGCGGTTGATCGTCGCGTGCTCGCGGATCACGGTGCCGGCTCCAACCCGGACCCCGGACGCCGTCGCCGGATCGAACTTGAGATATTGGGGATCGCCGCCGATGACGGCGAAAGGATGAACCACCACGCCGTCTGCGAGCACCGTGTGGCGTTTCACGATCGCATGCGGGTGGATGACGCACCCGGTGCCGAGTTGCACGCCGTCCTCGACGATCGCGGTCGGGTGGACGCTCATGGGCGGATTCCGCCCTTGCGCGGGCTGGACTGGCGCTCCGCGATCAGGTCCAGCTGGGCGTCCTTCAACAGGTCGTAGTTTTTCAGGATGCGAATGACCTGGAGCGTATCCGACTTGCCGTAACTCTTGTTGATTTCCACCCGCTCGATGATGTCGAGCAGCATCGAGCGGAAGGAGATGATGCCGTCGACGCCATGTTCCTTGAGCAAAGAGACGCTCTGCGAGCGAAAGGGCTCGGCCGTCGGCAGGCTCGGCAGCACGAGAATCTTGGTCACATCCGGCGAAATTCCGGGCTCCTCGGCGTCGACCGGAAAGAAGCGGGTGACTTCTTTCAGCACGTTCTCCTCGAGAAACCTGAAGATCTCCGGGCTGCTCTTCAGCATGTTGGGCGTGAACCGGCCGGTGTGCCACCCTTTCACCACCACGATGGCCCGGTGGATGTAGGAGAGCTCGTTGGCAAAAAGGAAGAAGTCGGGTTTGCGGGCGCCGCGCGCGACATAGGCCGGGTTGTAAACCACCAGGTCCACCTCCTCATCGCCGGTCTTGCGGCGTGCCTGCACCTGATACTTGCGGACCTGCCGGACCAGAAATCCGTTCTGCTCGAAATATTCGCGGACAATGCCTTCGTCGATGGCTGACATGGGTCTTTTACCTTAACACCTTGGCCGGCCGTGGCACTCAAAAACTCACGCGGCGCCCATGTCCCTCCAGGTCTGCTCGACCGGCGCCGGATCGACGTCCGCGC
>Ga0310810_10000067_pt1 | contig 113677 bp, 90 predicted proteins | sample NCmetagenome_FD_207641 | JGI IMG/M metagenome (GOLD analysis project Ga0310810, IMG submission 207641) | Soil microbial communities from experimental microcosm in Duke University, North Carolina, United States - NC | ecosystem: Engineered > Artificial ecosystem > Soil microcosm > Unclassified ... | reverse complement strand
TGCAGCAGGCTCTTCCGGAGGCAGAAATAGCCCGCCATCGGGTCCCGGACCGGCGTGAGGGGCCGGGCGAGCAGGGTGCCGGCCTTCGAGGCGAGGCGCCGGAAGAGCGGCCACTGGTCGATGTCGCCGCCCGGGACGTAGCGGCTCCCGACCGCCACGTCCGCGCCTTCCTGGACCGCGCGGACGAGCCGGGGAATCGCTTCGGGCGGGTGGCTCAGGTCGGCGTCCATGACGACGCAGAGCTCGGTCCGGGCTTCCGCCAGGCCGCGGAGGACCGCGGTCGAGAGTCCGCGCTCGTTGACGCGCTCGATGATCCGGAGCGGAAACTTCTCCGACAGCTTCCGCGCGACGTCGGGGGTCCCGTCCTTCGAGCCGTCGTCGATCACCAGGATCTCGGCCCCGGGCAGCGCGTCGCTGATGCGATGGCAGAGGGGAGGCAGATTGTCGGCCTCGTTGTAGGTGGGCACGATGATCGTGGTCGGGACGGACGGCCCCTTCTGATTCGGCGCGGCGTCGTTCACGTCGGGCTCATGGAGGGGTGTAGCCTTTGGCGAGATAGAAGACATAGCGCTCCTGCCTTGGGCCCGGACGTGCGAGCACCGTCCAGTCGCCCTTCCTCTCGACGTTCTTGAACCGCGTGCGCAGGATCGCTTCCAGGTTGGACCAGCCTTCGTCCGCCACGACGACGGCGTCGTGGTGGCGGAGCGACTCCGGGTGGGCCCAGTAGGCGAACTGGAGCCCGTCCTCGCCGAGGAGATTCTTGGCCTGGACCCGGTCCGCCGAGTGAAGGTGGAAGGCCAGCTGCGCGGCGCAGAGATAGCGCTTGCCGACCCCGAGCACGAAGCTGTCGTCCGCGAGCTCCGAGCGCAACGCCATGGCCCGTTCCGTGATGCCTTCCCAATCGTAGACGCCCCGAAGGGCGGGAACCCCGGGGAAGGGATGGACGAAGTGGATGGCGCCGACGAGCAGGGCGGCGGCGCTGACCCCCGCCAGCCAGCCGCGGCAGGCCCGGTAGGCGCCGGCGATCCGCCCGGACCCTCGGGCGGCCGTCTCCCCCATCAAGGGGAGCAGGGCCAGGTAGGCGGGGAGCGGCCAGAACACATGGGAGGCGCGGGAGAAACCGATGACGAAGAAGAACAGGAGCAGCGGCAGGCTCAGGCAGAGCAGGAACAGGTCGTCGGGCGTCCTCCGGCGGATCGCCGCGGCCGTCGCCGCGATGGCGAGGGGCAGCGTCAGGGGCAGACCGGCGCCCCATTGACCCGCCAGGAATTTCAGTCCCCCCGAGACCCTCGGGCCTTCCATCTCCTCGAAGCGGTGGACGGCCTGGAAGCGGAACGAGGCCCAGTGGTGGGTTTCGTTCCAGTAGAGCACCGGCGAAAAGACCGCGATGCCTACGAGCACCGCGAGATACGGCCAGGGCGTCTTCAACCAGCGGCGGTCCGGCGCGGCGAGGAGCAGATACAGGAAGAGCACGGCGGGAAGGAAGCCCGCGGTGTACTTCGAGAGCAGGGCAGCGCCCCAGGCGGCGCCGGCCGCCAGCCACCAGGCGCCGCGGCCGGACTGCCGCGCCATGGCGACGAAGAGCGAGGCGAGGGAGCAGAACAGGAGCAGCGGGGCGTCCGGGAACCCGAACGCCGACCCCACGAACGCGGCCGGCTCGAGGGCGAAGAGGAGGGACGTCCAGCGCGCGGCGTCCTCGCCGTGGAGGCGGCGCGACAGGCTTCCCAGGGCCAGGCTCGTGCCCAGCGACCCGAGGGCGGGGACGATGCGGATCCCCAGCGCCGTGTCCCCGAAGGCGAGGCGTCCGAGCGCGATCATCCAGGCGATCATGGGCGGATGGTCGTAGAAGCCGGCGCTCAGGTGGTTGGTGTAGCACCAATGATAGGCTTCCTCGGGCAGGACGGGCACGACGGCCGCCGCGACGAGGCGCAACACGCTGCCGGTCAGGGCCCAGGCGAACCAGGGGACGCCCGGGCTCGGATTCGACGGATTGCCGCTCATTGGTTCCCCCCTGCCACTATCGAGAGGGGGAATGAGCCCAGGATGAATCCTTCATGAAAATTTCTTCATGAAGGAGGGAGGGTGCTCTAGAAGCGCAGGGAGAGTCCGGCCAGAGGGCCGGAGAAGTGCTCATGCAGCTCTTCCCGCACGGGCCCCTCGTCGTGGTCGTGGAGCCTCAGCGTGGTGTAGCGGTAGCCCAGGTAGACGGAGAGATTCTCCGACAGGTCGTAGCGGATGAGGAGTCGCAGATCGGCCACCGCGGCCGAGGCCCCGGTGATGCGTGCCGCCACGGAGTATCCGCCCTGGAGGACCACCCCGAATCCGCTCTGTTCCCAGACCGCGGCTTCCATGCCGATCCAGGGCGAGATGCGGGGCGTCGGGTCGATGCGGATGTCGGGCTCGTGCTCGGAAATCACGTCGACCGATCCCCCGAGGCGGAGGGCCAGGTCGAAGGTGGCGTTGCGCGTGTAGCCCGCCAGCTTGACCTCGTAACTGAGAGTCATGCGGTGCCACGCGAGGGTGGCCTCGTAGTCCTCGTCATCCTTCTCGTTGTTCATCGCGGCGGCGAAGTACGACAGATGGACCGATTGGTCCCGGCTCAGCGGCAGCTCGAAGGACAGCTGGTAGATCGTGCCCTTCCATTGACCGGAGTTCGGGACGACAGTGACGTCGAGGTTGAGCTCCGGGGGCGGCATCGACGTGGCGTCGTCTTCGTAGGGAAGTCCGCCGCGGTTGAGGACCGGCTGCGGTGTCGGCAGCGCGAGCGAGCGGGCGAAGTCCACGACCTCCGGGCGTTGCGGAGGGTCCTGCTCCTCGCGGCCCTTCGTGGGGGCTTCCTGAGTCAGGCTGGCGGCAACCGTCAGGGGCAGGGGAAGGGGCGTCAGGAACGGATCGTCCTCGAGTCGCGGAAGCTCCGGCGCGGCGAGCGGCAGGGGCGGCGGCGGCTCGGGAGGCGTGGCGACCTCCGAAGGCGCCGGGTCGGCCGCGGGCGCCGCCGGGGCGGCCTCCGCGGGCGCCGCGTCGGACGTCTTCCTCGCGCCCGGTCGGCCGTGGTTCGGACGGTACACGGCCACCTCGCGGAGCGGGGCGGGATGCTCGAAGAGGAGCGGGAGCGCCGCGAGCGAAAGAACGGCCGCGATGCCGGTCATCGAGAGTTCCCGGTAGGGGCCCAGCACCCGCCTCAACGTCCGTGCGGCCGCGCGGTCGCCGCGCGAGCCGCGGCGGTAGACCTGCACGCTGCGAAAGAACATCGTCCCGAAGAGGATCAAGGAGCCCGCCACGATGGCCAGCGACGGGATGGAGGCGGGCGAGCCGGCGGAATCGAGGAGGACGCGGCCGCCGATGGCGCAGCAGACCGAGAAGCCGGGGATCAGCCAGGCCATGCGCTTGAGGAACCAGCCCCGGTAGGCCCGAGCGAGATCGACCATGCAACCCCTCAGTTCCTTTCAATTCTAATGCAGTCAGGAGTCCCCCTACAAGCCCCTCCTGCTATAATCGGGGCCATGCGGATCCTGGTGGTCGAGGACGAGAAGAAGCTCGCGGGATTCATCCGGCGGGCCCTGAAGGAAGACGGCCACGCGGTCGACCTCTGCCACGACGGCCGGGAGGGCCGGGACCTGGCCTCGAAGCAAGACTACGACGCCGTGGTGCTCGACCTCATGCTCCCCGGCGTCGGCGGCCTGGAAGTCCTCCAGGACCTGCGGGAGCGGGGCCGGAAGATGCCGGTGCTCGTCCTGACGGCCCGCGACTCCGTCGAGGATCGCGTCAAAGGACTCGACCGCGGGGCGGACGACTATCTGACGAAGCCGTTCGCCCTCGACGAGCTGCGCGCGCGGCTCCGGGCGCTGCTCCGCCGCGGCAAGGAGGGCGGGTCGACCACCCTGCGCTTCGCCGACGTCAGCATGGATCTCCTGGAGCGCAGTGTGCGGCGGGGCTCCCGCGCCGTCGTCCTGACGGCCCGCGAGTTCGCGCTTCTCGAATACTTCCTGCGGCACCCCCGCCGGGTGCTGACGCGGACGTCGATTGCCGAGCACGTCTGGGACTACAACTTCGACTGGCAATCGAACGTGGTGGACGTCTTCATCGCGGCGGTGCGCCGCAAGCTCGAGGAGCAGGGAGAGCCGCGCCTCATCCACACCCTTCGAGGAGTGGGCTACGTCCTCCGGGAGGGCGGGGATGACGTCGACTAGCGGCCGTCTGACCGTCCGCTTCGCGGCGATCAGCGGCGTGCTGCTCGCCGTCTTCGGCGCCGGTCTCTACATGCTGGTCCGGCAGGATCTCGAGCGGCGCCTGGCGCGCGAGCTCGCGGTCGCGTCGGCGCTCTTCCAGGAGCGGCTCCTCGTCGAGCTTCAAGGGAAGCCGGCCCTGGCCGGCGATGACGTCGAAGATCTGGATCGGCTGCTGCAAACCGCCGGAGCCGAGGCGGAGGTGCTGAATCCGGACGGCTCCCGTCTCTACCGGTCCCGCGGCTTCACGGAGGGCACGCTGGGATATCGACGCCTCGAAGCGCGTCTGAGCGCCGCCCCGGGGCAGGATCTGCGGGTCCGCGTGACGCTGTCCGACGCGGCCGTCGAAGGCCCGCTGCGTCAGCTGCGGACCTACTTCGGGTTCTTTGCCCCCGTGGGCCTCGTCCTGGCGTCGATCGTCGGATACATCTTCTCCCGGATCACCCTCAGCCCGGTCGAGGAACTGCGGCGCCACGCCGAGCGGATCACGCGCGCGCATCTTTCGGAGCGCGTGCCGCTGCCGCCGGGCGGCGAGCTTCGCGACCTGGCCTGCACGTTCAACGAGATGCTCGACCGGATCGAGCAGGGCGTGGAGGACCTGCGGCACATGGCCGCGGACGCGGCCCATGAGCTGCGGACGCCGCTGGCCAACTTGCGGGCCGAAGTCGAGAACGCGATCCAGGAGGGCCGCACGCCCGAGGAGCGGCGCCGGGCGCTGGCGAGCGTGGGCGAGGAGGTCGGGCGCATGAGCCAGATCGTCTCCGACCTCTACACCCTGGCGCAACTGGACTCGCGGCGGCACGTGCTGGAGCGCCGCCGCGTGGAGCTCCGGCCCCTCCTCGAGGAAGCCCGCGAAACCTGGGAGCCTTCGGCGAAGGAGCGCGGGATCGAGATCCAGCTCGAGGGCAGCGACGTGAGCGTGCAGGGCGACGTCTCGGCGCTGAGCCGCATCTTCATGAACCTGGTGGAGAACGCGGTGAAGTACAACCGCGAGGGCGGCCGGATCCGGCTCTCGATCGAGCGCCGGAACGGCTCGGCGCGGGTCGAGGTCGCCGACACGGGCCCGGGCATTCCCGCGGAGCATCTGCCCAAGCTCTTCCGCCGCTTCTACCGGGCGGATCCCGCGCGCTCGAGGGAGAGCGGCGGCACCGGCCTCGGGCTCGCGCTCGTCAAATCCTACGTCGAAGCCCTCAGCGGCACGGTCGCGGTGCGGAGCAGCGCGGAGGAAGGGACGACGTTCACGCTGGAGTTCCCGGTTTCCGCGGGCGACTCGACGGGAGCGTTGCCGGATTCGGGACGGACGCTATGATGGGTCCCATGCGGCAGCGCCGACGCTCCATCTGGCCCCTCGTCGCGAGAAGTCTCGGGGTGCTCATCGCGCTTCTGGTCGTGGCGGCAAGCGCCGGCCGTCCGTCGAAGGACGCGTCGACGCAGGGGGACGGCGTCATTGCCGCCAAGGCTCCTCAGCGAACCGTGGTGCCGCTCGTCAAGCGGCTGCCCGATCTGGTGACGGATCGGCTCCCCGGCATCGACCTGCCGGTCCCGAGAGCGTGGGTCGCGACGAGTCCCGGAGCGACCTCGGACCTGACCCGACCCCTATACCTTCAGGTTTTCCTCGCCGGGCATCCCCAGCAGCGCCGAGCCCCGCCCGTCTAGCCAGGGCCACGGGACATCGGTCGGACTTCTGGATCCTCTTCACGGAAGGATGCCATTCCATGCACGAGCTTGATCTCATCCTGACCCTCGCGATGGCGTTCGCCGGGGCCTTGATCTTCGGGTACGTCACGCAGCGCCTGGGGCTCTCGCCGATCCTGGGCTACCTCCTGGCGGGCATCGCGATCGGCCCCTTCACGCCGGGCCCGGTCGCGGACGCAGGGACGGCGACGCAACTGGCGGAAGTGGGGGTGATCCTGCTGATGTTCGGCGTCGGGCTGCACTTCCATTTCAAGGATCTGCTGGCCGTCCGACGCATCGCCATCCCGGGCGCGATCGGGCAGAGCGTGATCGCCACCGCCCTGGGGGCCGTCGTGGCGCACTCGCTCGGGTGGGGCTGGGGCGCGGGGATCGTGCTGGGCATCGCGGTCTCGGTCGCCAGCACCGTGGTGCTCATGCGGGTCCTGATGGACAACGACCGGCTGGCGACGCCGCAGGGACACATCGCGGTGGGCTGGCTGATCGTCGAGGACGTGTTCACCGTTGTGGTCCTCGTGCTGCTCCCCGCGGTCGCGTCCTCGACGCCGACGGCGGGCGCGGGCCCGATGCTGGCGTCGATCGGCATCGCGGTCGCCAAGATCGGGCTCCTGGCCGTGATCGTGCTGGTGGCAGGCGGCCGGGTCATTCCCTGGGCGCTGACGCAGGTGGCCCGGACGCGCTCGCGCGAGCTCTTCACGCTCGCGGTCCTCACGTTTGCGCTCGTGATCGCGGCGGGCTCGTCGATCGTCTTCGGGGCCTCCATGGCCCTCGGGGCGTTTCTGGCCGGCATGGCGGTGGGGCAGTCGAAGCTGAGCGAGCAGGCGGCGGCGGACGCGCTGCCCATGCGAGACGCCTTCGCGGTTCTCTTCTTCGTGTCGGTGGGAATGCTCTTCGATCCGAGGTTCCTCCTCGAGAAGCCGCTCCTCGTGCTTGCGGTGCTGGCGATCATCCTGCTGGCGAAGCCCCTGGTCGCGCTCGCGATCGTGCTGGCGCTTCGCTATACGGTCAGCACGGCCCTCACGGTCGCGATCGGGCTCGCACAGATCGGCGAATTCTCGTTCATCCTGTCGGGGCTGGCGAGGAAGCTCGGCGTCCTGCCCAGGGAGGGCGAGAGCGTCCTGGTGGCGTCGGCGCTCCTCTCGATCAGCATCAACCCGTTGCTCTTCCGGGCGGCGGGGCGCCTGGAGGCGGGGCTCCGGAACCGACCCCGGCTCTGGCGGCTCCTGAACCGGCGGGCCGAGGCGCTCACGCGGCTCCGGAACACGGCGGTCCGCGAGCGGATTGTCCAGCCGGACCCCCGGGTGCGCGCCATCGTGGTCGGCTACGGCCCGGTTGGGCAGACGGTGAAGCAGATCCTGGACGGCTTCTCGATCCAGCCGATCATCATCGACCTGAACGTGGACACGATCAAGCGGCTTGAAGAGGAGGGCGTTCCCGCGATCTACGGGGACGCGGGCAAGGCGGACATTCTTCGGGCGGCGGGCGTGGAGAAGGCGAAGTACTTGATCGTGACGCTGCCGGACCTGGCCGCGCGGACCCCGGTGCTGGTGGCGGCGCGCCAGATCAACGGCGAGCTCATCATCCTGTCCCGGGCGCGCTATCTGACGGAGCGAGAGCCGCTGGAGCAGCTGGGCGCGGCCGCGATCTGCATCGAAGAGGCGGAGGCCGCCGTGGGCCTCTCCGAGTTGCTGCTGCGCGCCGAGCATGCTCCCGAGGAGCGGATCGACAGCGAGACGGAGCGGATCCGCGCGGAGTTCGCGATCCGGCGGGGGCCGCTTCCTCCGCAGTCGGTCTAGTCCGTACGACGTTGCGGCGCCTCCCGGTGGACGCCGCCTCGAACGGCATCCCAGCAGAACTTCAAATACGATCGGTAAATGAAGGATCCGGCGGCGCGATAGTCCTCCAGCAGCAGCCGGTGCACGTGCGGAAGGTTGTACCAGGGCACGGCGGGGAAGAGGTGGTGCTCCAGGTGGTAGTTCAGGTTGCACATGAAGAAGGACACCACCCGATTGCTGGTCACGGTCCGGGTCTGCGTCAGCGGATTGCCCGGGACCGTCATCATGTGTTCGGCCCAGCCGCGGACGCTGCCCAGGAAGGCCGCCACGAGCATGGGATAGACCCACACCCAAAGGAGCGATTGCAGCAGTCGGAAGTGGACCGTCAGGGCTGCGATGGCTCCATAAAGCAGTGCCAGAAGAAGCTCTTCAAGGAGGACGTCCCGCTTCTGAGAGCGCGACCCCATGCGAAGCGCGGTCAGCGGCACGTGAACGATGTAGATCGCCATGCCGATGAACAACCACGCGTAGAAGGCGACGGACAGCACGGTCCGATTGCGGCTGAGGTTCGAGAACTCATCTGGATCCCGGGAGCTGCGATTGAACCGGTGGTGCAGCTGATGCGTGACCCGATACGCGGTGCTCGAGAACAGGGCGGGTGCTCCCAGGACGAATCCGACCCAGCGGTCCAGGCGGGGCTTCCGGAACAGGTTGCCGTGGATGCCCTCGTGCATCAGGATCGCCATGGCGTGCACGCAGGCGCCGATCACGATTATCCCGGGCGCGCGGACCTGCCAGACCGGGTAGTGGAGGACGGCCCACCCGGCCAGCGCCCAGAGGCCGGCGAAGACCAGGGCGACCAGGTTCCAGCCCGGCCGGATGCGGTGGAGCTCCCGGATCGCCGTCCGCCGCTCCGGAGTCAGGCCGTGGGCCCAGTACGACGCCTCTTCCGTCACCATCACGGTGCTCTCTTCGATCGGGTTCATCGCAGCACCTCCCGGACCCGCTCCAGCGCGTGCTCGAAGGCCTCCTCGCCTCCCTGCGATCGCCATCGATCGAGCAGGGAAGATCGGTCGGGATAATCGTCCCGGAGATCCGATCGCACGAATTCAGCCCAAGCCGCGGCACCCCCTCCCTGGGCGAGCACGCTCGACACGCGGGACTTCCAGTCCGAAGGGGCATCGGACGAGCGGCCGACCGCGAGCCGGCGCGCATAGCGCAGCGAACAGAGCGTCGCTCGGGCGCTTTCCAGCAGGAGCTCGGCGTTGCCGCAAGGCTCGTCCGGGTCCGGTCGAGCGCCGATGTGTCCGCAGGCGGCGCTATAGCCGCGGTGCTTGTAGGAATCCTGGATGCAGTGCAGGCCGATTCCGAGGAGCGCCAGAGAGGCGGGACCGTCGTCGTCGCCCGTCTGGAAGTCGAGGAAGGCCCGCTCGAGGACCCGGCGCGCTTCGGCGTTGCCGTATTCGAGGTCGCCGGTGGCGGGGTTGACAAAGAACGCGGGCCGCACCGGCTCGTCGAGGTCGACGGCGGGAAAATGGAGGCGATGTCCGAGCAACGGGGCCGCCCAGGCGGTCGCTTCGGCGACCCGACGTCCCACGGCCCGGCGGAGCGGCATCCCCTGGAAGGCCAGATCGCCGACACTGGCGAGCAGGATCCGAGGCACCGTGATCGGATTGACCAGGCCTCCGAGCACGCGGCGCTCCGTCGCGACCGAGTTCGTCTCCGCGTGCCGGTCGGTCCAGCAATTCGCCGCGGCGATGCGGAGCGCGTCCTCGGCCGGCCATCCGGCCCAGCGCGCCAGGACGTACGTTGCGTCGAAGTGAATCTCGGTGCAGGTCTCCGCCCCGCGAAGCGCGGAGCTACATCCCACGGAACTCCCCACCATGGCGAGCAGCACGATCAATCTCATCCCGTTCTCCCTTCGTCAGGCAGGGCCTCCAGTGCAAGGGAGGGGCCAGAGGATGTTGTGGGTTTTTCGCGCGGAATGAGGGGTGCTCGGGAACGGCGGTTCGCGGCGAGCGTGCTCGGGTGCGCCTAATTCGGCCGGGGAGGCGCTAGGGGATCTCGAATTCGCGGAGCTTCTTCTGCAGCCCTCTTCGGGAGATCCCCAGGAGTTTGGCGGCTTCCGTTCGATTTCCCTTGGTCTTCTCCAGGGATTCGACGATGCGGCGTCGTTCGAACTGATCCCGCTCCTCGAAGATGGTCCGCGGTGCCGCCGGGGACGGAATGATCTGCTGCGCCGTGATCAGCGGGCCGTCCGCCAGCGCGACCGCCTCGGCGATGCGGCGGGCGAGTTCGCGCACGTTGCCCTTCCACGGGTGATTCCGGAGCGCGTCGAGGGTGCCCGGAGCCAGCGTCACCGGTCGTGGCTGACGTTCCAGGAAGTATCGGGCGAGGGGCTCGATGTCTTCCGGACGCTCCCGGAGGGCGGGCACCGGCAGAGCCACGCCGAGGCGATTCAGCAGATCCTCGCGGAAGGCGTCGTGGAGGTCCCGGTTGGTGGCCGAGACGACTCTCACGTCGGCCTTCCGCGTACGCACGTCGCCCACGCGCTCGAAGGTGTGATCCTGGAGGAACTGGAGCAGCTTCGCCTGCGCGGGGAACGGCAGTTCGCCGATTTCGTCGAGGAAGAGCGTTCCCCCCTCGGCGAGTTCCACGCGGCCAGGCTTGTCGACCACCGCCCCCGAGAACGCGCCTTTCAAATGCCCGAAGAGATCGCTCTCGAAGAGATCCTTGGGGATGGCCGCGCAGTTCACCTTGACGAAGGGTCCGCCGCGGCGGGAGCCGTACTCGTGGAGGAGTCTGGCGAAGACTTCCTTTCCGACCCCGGTCTCGCCGGTGATCAGGACCGGCAGGTCCGACCCCGCCAGCTTTTTTGCCCGGTTCACCACCTCGACGCTCCGAGGGTCGCGGCAGACGAGTTGGAGGTTCTTCGACAAGGGAATGAAGAGGGCACTGGTCTCGGCTTCCTGCTCGTACTGCCGCAGGGCGGGTTCCAGCGCCCGCAGCAACTGGGCCTGGTCGATGGGCTTGGTGATGAAGTCCGAAGCGCCCTGTTTCATCGCGTCGACGGCGGTCTCGACCGTGGCGTAGGCGGTGATGAGAATGACGGGCAGCTGGGGGTAGTCGCGGCGGATCGTCTTGAGCAGGTCGAGGCCCTCGACCCCGGGCAGCCGCAGGTCGAGCAGGACGACTTCGAACTCGCCCGACGACAGGGCCTGCAGCGCCGTCGGTCGATCGCCGGCGGACTCGGCGCTGATGCCGTTGCGCTCCAGCAGATCGACGAGCGCATGGCGGATCGCCTCCTCGTCGTCGATGATCAGCACGTCCTTCATAGCGGCAGTCTCACCTCAAAATCCACGCCTTCCTCCGTGTTCCGCCCGGCGATCTCGCCGTCGTGGGCCGTCGCGACTTTCCTGGAAAGGGCGAGCCCGAGGCCCGTGCCCTTCGCCTTGGTCGTGAAGAACGGCTCGAAGAGGCGGGGGAGCACGTCGTCGGGGATGCGGGCGCCGACGCTCGTCACCCGGAGGAGGGCTCCTCCGGACCAGCGCTCCGTCGCCACGCGCACCTCCCGGGAGGCCTCCACGCCGTTTCGCACGAGATTCTCCAGCAGGTGGGCCAGCAACTCGGAGTCGGCGTTGATGAGCGGCAGGTCCGAGGCCAGCCGGGTGTGCACCGGGGATTCCGAGCCGCCGCGCTTCAGCACCCGGCGGATGAGATCGTTGAGGTCGCAAGGAGTCCGCCGCAGCACGAGAGGCCGGCTGAACTCCAGCGTCTTCTCGAGGAGATCGTTCAGGCGCTCCACCTCGGAGCGGATGAGGGCCACGTGTTCGGGGAGCGGCGGTCTCCCCTGGCCGGCGTCGTGCACGATGCAGTCGAGCGTGGAGTTGATCGCGGTCAGGGGATTGCGAATCTCGTGGGTGAGGGTGGCCGCGCCTTGCCCCAGGGCCGCCAGCGCCTCCTTGGAGGCGAGCGTCTGCATCAGCTCGAAGTCCCGCGTCTTGTCCTGGAGGATGAGGGAGATTCGGCCGGGCGGAAACACGTCTTCGGACGGGGCGGTCCGGACTTCGAGAATGAGATTCCCGCGGCGGACGATGGAGCGCCCGGAGACAGGAATCTCGAGACCCGTTTCGGCCAGCGTCTTCGGGTCCATGCCGAGGAGATCTCGGGCGACGCTGTTGGAGAAGACGACGCGGCCGTCGGGCTCGAGGTAGAGGACGCCCTGGACGGTGGCGCGGAGGACGTTGGCGCTGTCCCGCCGGAGGACCGCGAACGAGTCGTAGACGGTGCGGTAGCGGAAGACGCCGAGGGTGAGGACCACCGAGCCCGCCAGGGCTCCCAGGCTCGCCAGACGCGGAACCTGAGTCCATCCGAAGAGCGGAATGGCCAGTTCGACGAAACCCGTCGGCGCCATGAGAAGCCCGGCCGCGAGCGGGTACGAGAAGAGTGCGCGGATTCGCGGGTCCTGGGCGCGCCTCCGGGAGCGCTCGAACAGGACAATCGTCCACAGAACAACCGGGATGAAGACGGCGAGGTATCCCCAGCTATAGAGATTCGCCTTGAAGAGGTCGAGGGCATCGTTGTTCACGAAGCCTGCCAGCGCGATGGCCAGGAAGACGGTGGCGCAGCTATAAACGGCGGTCAGGCCCCAGGAGCGGAGCCGGGAGGGCGGCTCCAGGGAGAGGGCGTAGTGGAACGCGACGGTGGGGGCGAAAGCGACGCCGACGTATTCCAATTGGACATAGTCGTAGACTTTCTTGTCGGTGAACCACCAGAGCCATTCGAACAGGTTCCACTCCGCGAAGCATCCGATCAGAAGAGTGAGGAGCAGGCTGGGGGTGGAGCGGGCCGCGCGGAGCAGGCACCACGCGAAAAGGGAAGTGCTGACAAGAAAGGCCAGGAGGGGCGACCACGTGGCGATTAGGTCGCTCATGTTCGAGGCCAGTTTAACATCGCCAGGGCGACCGTAAAGCACCGCGTCAGAGAAAACCTGAGCCATCCCGCCAGCTTCCGCAAGTCCTGTGCCGCTCCCGAACCCCGCGATTCGCATGGGATTCGCGGCTGCCGCGAACAGTTGTTCGCAGCAAACGCCGATTGGGACCTGAATTCATCGGTTTCCCGGGGCACGACCTTTGCATTCTGCTCCGCCGTGACGTGGGCCTGATTCGCAAAGGACGGAGGAAGCCATGACAGACGGACGGACGTCGCGGGTGTCCCGCTGGGGAATGGCGCTGCTGTTGGCGCTGAGCTCGACGTTGCTCCCCGCCGGTTGCGGGGACGAGTCGGGAGAGGAGGGGGGCGTTTCAGTCATGACCCAGAACGTGTATGTGGGCTTCGACGTGGATCCCCTCCTGGCATCGCAGGATCCGAACGAGATTCCGGTCCTCGCGGCGCAGGCGTTCGCACAGCTGCTGTCGACGAATTGTCCGGAGCGCGCGGAGGCGATGGCGGACGAGATCGCCAGAAAGCGGCCTCATCTGATCGGATTGCAGGAAGTGTCGCTGATTCGGACCCAGTCCCCCGGCGACGCCGCGTTGGGTGGTGTCGTTCCGGCGGAGACCGTCGTGTTCGATTACCTGGAGATCCTCCGGGCGGCGCTCTCGGCGCGAGGTCTGGACTACCGGGTGGCCGGCAAGATTCAGAATGTGGACGTCGAACTCCCGATGATCGTCGACCCCGAGACCTTCGCGTGTGACGACATTCGGCTTACGGACTTCGACGTGGTTCTCGCCCGCGGCGACGTGGAGACCTCCAACGTGACGGCGTCAAACTACATGGCGACGCTCCCGCTGCCGAGTCTGGGGATCGAGATCCGTCGGGGGTACGTCGCGGTCGACGCCGTCATCGCCCGACGCGGATCCTATCGCTTCGCCTCGACGCACCTTGAGGACACCCCGTTCCCGGAGGTGCAGATGGCGCAGGCCCGCGAATTGGCCGCGTCCCTCACTGGCCAGTCGAAGCCGGTGATCCTGGTCGGGGACTTCAACTCGCCGGCGCCTGTCGGCGAGGCCTACGCGTACCTGAATTCCCTCGGGTACGTGGATGCGTGGACCCGGAATGCGCGCGCGGATCAGGGCGCGGGTCTGACGTGGGGCCACGACTCGACTCTCCGGAATGAGTCCGACCAGTTCACGCAGAGGATCGATCTGGTGCTTTTGAATTTCTCGCAGGCGGGCCTGGATCCGGAGCGGATTCGGGTCGACGCGGAGGTTTGGGGAGACGAGCGGTCGGAGAGGACGTCCACGGGGATGTGGCCCTCCGACCACGGCGCCGTCCTTGCGGAGATCGGGATCGCCACGGATCGGGGCCGAAAGGGGAACCGCTGAAGGGTCGTGGGGACGGCCTCAGGGCCTCAAGGCGAGGTCCGGGGCCGTCTGCTTCCGCGTCCGGCCCAGGCGACGCAGGCGCTGCCAGAGCTCCGGAATCGGGTCGCTGAGGTGGCAGCGCCAGGCGGCCTCCGTCGCGGACGACCAGCCGTCGGGCCGGAGCCGGCCGCGGAGCAGGGCGCTCACGCTGGAGCGGATCGAGAAGCCCGGGTCGCGGCAGGGGCCGACCACCGGCCGGAACGGCGCGCCGGAACCCCTGCCCTGCGCGAGCTCGATGCCGAGCGCGGGGAAGTTGACGCCGCTCCAGAGCGAATGACGGAGCGAGCCCCAGAAGCGGGGGTTGGCCTCCAGGAAGAGCGGCTCGCCGCTGCGCTCGTCGATGCGCAGGTCGAAGTGGGCGACCCCGTGGTAGCCGACGGCGCGGACGAGCGCGGCGCCGATCTCCAGGACCCGCGGGTGCTGCAGGAACTCGAGGTCGCTCGGCTGGCCGGAGGGGCTCCGCTGCACGGTCCAGGCGACGACCCGGCCCCGATCGGCGAGCACGCTCAGGTCGATGTCGCGGCCCGGGATGAACTCCTGCGCCAGGATCGGCCAGCCGTGCTGCGCCCCGAAGGAGCCCAGGAGGCTCGAGAGATCGCTCCGGGAGTCGACCCGGCGGACGCCGACGCCGCCTTCGCCGCGCGGCGGCTTCAGCATGAGGGGGAAGTCCCAGGAGCCGCGCTCGACGTCCGCGACGCCCTCCCAGAGCCAGGTCCGCGGCGCCGGCAGCCCCTGCGTCCGGAGCAGGCCGTGGAACTCCCATTTGTCGTGGAGGCGCTCGATCAGCGCCGCGTCGGAGATCGGGAAGATCGACGGGGTCTTCAGGCGGGCCCGGCCCCGGGCCAGGAGAAGGGCGGCCGGGAGGTCGGCCGGCACGACCCACTCGAGCTGGTGTTCGCGGCAGGTTCTCTCGATCCGATCCAGCAGCGAGGAGTCGGGCTGCCGGAGCACCGCGGCGTCGCAGGCCGTGTGCGCCCGGCAGTGTCGGGAGAGCCGCGTGAGCCGGTGGGCGCCCGGCGCCATCACCATCACGCGGTGCCCCGCGGACGCCAGACAGACCGTCACCCAGCGGGCGAAGAGGTCGTTGTCGGCGATGACCAGGGTTCTCATCCGGGGAGCCTCACACGGGCGGTGCCTTGGACAGGATACGGGCGCCGGCGGCCAAGGTCACGGAACTTTCAAACATAACGCCGGTCGGCCGAGACGAATCAGCCCGGATAGAGAAGCGTGCAGCGCTTTCCTGGTCCCACGAGACCCGCTCGGGGTGTCGGGCCGGGAGTCCGTTTTCCACAACCCCCTAACGGAAGGAGTCCGGCCATGCTCAGAACCACGGTTACGGCGGCCCTGCTGGGACTGCTGACCCTCTTCGTCGGCTGCGAGCAACGGGAAGGGGATCGGACGTCGGGAGCCCGCGACCAACGGAAGGACCAGACAGGGTACTCGCGGACGGAACCGGGCGCCGCCTCGACCCCCGCCTCGGACCAGCAGTTCGTGACGACCGCGACGCAGGCGAACCTGGCCGAGATCGACGCGGGCCGCCTCGCCAAGGAGCGGGCGAGCAACGCGGACGTCCAGAAGTACGCCCAGCAGATGATCGACGACCACGGCAAGGCGAACCGGGAGCTGTCGGACATCGCGAAGAAGAAGGGGTTCACGGTCCCGGAGCAGACCGACGACGACCATAAGAAGATGGCGGCCGACCTGGCGGAACTCAACGGGTCGGACTTCGACCGGAAGTACATCGGCATGATGGTGAAGGATCACGTGAAGGCGGTCGCGCTTTTCGAGGAGAACGCGAAGCTCGCCAAGGACGCGGACCTCCGCGCGTTCGCGGAGAAGATGACGCCCGATCTCAGGGCGCATCTGAAGACGGCGCGCAACATCGCCGGCAAGATCGGCGCGTCTCCGACGGCGGATTGAACCCCCAACCCCCATTGGTAAGGAGTCCTCCCATGCGGATACAACCATTTGCGGCGCTGATCGCCACCCTGCTCCTGGTCCCCATCGTCGGCTGCGAGCGGCGGGAAGGGGATCGCACGAGCAGACAGGGCGACCCGAAGAAGGACCGTACGAGCGGTGTGACCGCGATTTCGACGCAGTCGTTCCTGACGCAACTCGCCGAGTGCAATCTCGCGGAAACGGCCGCGGCAAAGGAGGCGGTGGAACGGGCCAGCAATCCGGATGTCAAGGCGTTCGCCCAGAAGATGCTGGACGACCACGGCAAAGTAAACAGCGAGATTAGCGACCTCGCCAAACAGAAGGGCGTGACGCTCCCCGACCGGGAGAATGAGGTCCACCACCGGGACCTGGCGCGCCTGAAGGAGGCCGGCGGCCTCGACGTCGACCGTCGCTACGTCGCGATCATCCTCGGCGATCACGAGAAGGGGGTCGCCATGCTGCAGGATAACGCCACCCATGCGACGGACGCCGAAGTCCGCGACTTCGCCCAGAATGCCTGGCCCCGCTGCCAGGGCCACCTGAAGACGGCCCGCGAGCTGAGCGGGAAGCTGGGCGGGCCCCCGACGGCAGATTGACCTTAGGCCGGACCCTGCGTGAAGACCCCGGCGGCGAGCCCGCCGGGGTTTTCGTCGTTCCAGGGGCGTCGAATTCATCAGGCAAAATTGAATTCACCGGCGTATACTAAGGACGAGGGAACGGCGGGCCGAGAGAGGACTCATGCGAACGGCGGCAGGCAAGGCGGCGTCAAAGAAGTCAATCGCCGGCCTTTATCCCATCCTGAACGTGCTCAAGGAGATGAACTCCGAGCGCAATCTCCGCCGCCTCGTCACCATGATCCTCGACACCATCATCGAATACTCCAACGCCACCCGCGGCTCCCTCGCGTTCTTCAAGGGCGACCGCTTCAACGCCGAGCTCTCGCGCGACAAGGAGCACAACGAAATCCGGCATTCCGAGATCCCCACGCTCGGCTCCGTCCTCATGAGGGTCAGCGAGACGGGCGAAGGGCTCGTGGTCGACGATGTCCGCGAGGAATCCTGGATCCGCGACGGCGGCCTGCTCCCGGGCTACGACGCCCGCTCGATCCTCTGCCTCCCCCTGCGCGTCAAGTCGCGCATCGTCGGGGCCGTCTACGTCGACAACACCCGGATCAGCCACGCCTTCGCGCCCCGCCACCAGGAACTCGCCGAGATCCTGACGGACCACGCCGCCATCGCGATCGAGAACTCCCTCCTGGAGCGGCAGAGCACCCGCGACCGCACGACGGCCGTGGCCAACCACGCCCACTTCGAGCAGTCGCTGGACGCCGAGATGGACCGTGCCCGGCGCCTGAGCCAGTCCTGCGGGCTGCTGATGATCGACGTCGACGACTTCAAGCAGGTGAACGACCAGTACGGCCACCCCATCGGGACCGAGATCCTGCGTCGCATCGCCAACCTGCTCTCGAGCTCGCTGCGCGGCCTGGACGTCGTGGGACGTCCGCGCGAGACGTCGGAGGGGCCGGTGGTGGGGCGCTACGGCGGCGACGAATTCGAGGTCATCCTCCCGAACACGTCCCGCGGCGGCGTGCTCGACGCGGCCGCGCGCATCCTCATGGCGGTGCGCGGCGAGCCGTTCCGCATCGACGGGAAGGCGATCTCGGTCTCCGTCACCATCGGCGGCGCCGTCTACCCCCACGACGCGCTGGAGATGAACGACCTCTTCCTGCGGGCGGACCAGGCGCTCTACCAGGCAAAGCGGGCCGGCAAGGGCCGCGTCGCGCTCTACTCGGACACCACGCCGCCGCGATAGTTTCTGTTGCCGCGTTCCTCCTCCGCGGGTATACCCGCGTGCCTTGAGGAGAACGACCATGAAGACCCTCGCCTTGATCGCCTGCGTCCTGTCCGTCCCGGCGCTGGATGCCCAGGACATGCCCAAGCCCCAGAAGGAGCACGAGTGGCTCCAGCAGATCGTCGGCGAGTGGGATACCGCGGGCGAGATCGTCGGGGAACCCGGCCAGCCCCCGACCAAGACCAAGGGCAGCGAGAGCAGCCGGATGATCGGCGGCTTCTGGGTCCAGAGCGAGCACAAGGGCGACTTCTTCGGGACGCCCTTCACGGGCATCCTGACGCTGGGCTACAGCCCGGAGAAGAAGAAGTACGTCGCCACGTGGGTCGACTCCGTCACCAGCCACCTCTGGACCTACCAGGGCTCGGTCGACGCGGCGGGGAAGCTTCTCACGCTCGACACCGAGGGCCCGGGCCAGGATGGCAAGCCGGCGAAATACCGGGAGACCCTCGAGGTCAAGGACAAGGATCACAAGGTCTACACCTCGTCCATCGAGAAGGACGGGAAGTTCGTGACCTTCCTGACGATCACGTACACGCGGAAGAAGTAGGCTCCCGCCTCAGGGGCGCGCTGGGTGCACCCGCGCTCGCAATCCTTTGACGGATGCCCCCGCAGAGTCTTGAATACCTCCCATGTCACGCCTCACGAAACTGCTCCTGCTGGCCCTGGCTCTCTCGGGCTGCCAATCGACGGAGTCGTCGGGCGCGCCCGCGACGCCGCCGAAGCTTGTCGTCGCCATCCTGATCGACGGCCTCGGCCAGCATCAGGTGATCCGCTACCGCCAGCACCTGGGGCAGGGCGGGTTCCGGCGCCTGCTCGACCAGGGCGCGTGGTTCGACAACGCGAACTACGGCCACTCGACCACGATCACCGCGGTCGGCCACGGGACCTGGATGACCGGCGCGCATCCCTATCGCCACGGGATGGTTTCGAACGACTGGTACGACCGCAAGACGAAGAAGGTCGTCTACTGCACCGAGGACGCGGACGCCCGGAACCTCGGAGAGCCGACGAAGCCGATGCAGGGGACCTCGCCGAAGAACCTCTTCGTCACGACCGTGGGCGACGAGCTCCGTCTCGCCACCGCGTTCAAGTCGCGGGTGTTCTCGGTGTCGCTCAAGGACCGTGGCGCCATCCTGCCGGCGGGGCACCTGGGCACGCCGTACTTCTACAGCGCCACGACCGGACGCTTCATCACGAGCGAGTTCTACATGGAGGAGTTCCCGAAGTGGTGGTCGGACTTCGAGTACTCCAAGCCCCAGGACAAGTGGTTCGGCAAGGAGTGGACGCCGCTGCTGCCGGACGCGGCCTACGCGGGGACGGTGGAGAACCAGCCGTACGTCGCGAACTACAAGGGCAACGGCAGGAAGTTCCCGCACAAGGTGACGGGCGGGAAGCCGGCCCCCGGACCCGAGTACTACGCCGGCATCGAAGGCACGCCGTTCGGGCACGAGTACCTCTCGGAGTTCGCCAAGGTCCTGATCCGGCAGGAAAACATCGGACGGAACCCCGCCGGCGTGCCGGACCTCTTCACGATCAGCTTCTCGAGCCACGACTTCATCAACCACCTGTACGGTCCGGAGAGCAAGGAATCTCAGGACGACTTCGTGCGCCTCGACCGCATCCTCGCCGACTTCTTCGCGTTCCTCGACGGCTGGGTGGGGCTCGACCACACGCTCATCACGCTGACGGCGGACCACGGCTTCTCCTACTCGCCGGAGTACTGGAGGGACGTCCTCGGGTTCGATGCCGCCCGCGTCAACGCGCAGGAGCTGCTCAAACGGCTCAACGCGCATCTCTCCGAGCGCTTCGGGCTCGGCAAGTACGCGGCGTTCTGGCGCTACCCGACGTTCTGGCTCGATTACGACCTGATCGACGAACGGCGCCTCAAGCGGGCCGACGTCGAGAATGAGGCGGCGCAATACCTTGCCTCGTCTCCCGGGGTTCACTCCGTGTTCACGCGGACCCAGCTGTTGGAGGGTCGCGTGCCGCCGACGGCGCTCGGCCTGCGGGTCTCGCGGGCCTGGCATCCGCGGGTGAGCGGCGACCTCCTCGTGGTCCCGAAGGACGGCTCCTTCTTCATGGAAGGCATCCTGCTGACCTTCGCGTCCTCCCACGGGTCGGCATGGACCTACGACACGCGGGTGCCGATCATGTTCCTGGGCCCCTCCTGGGTCAAGGCGGGGCGCTACCCTCAGGACATCCAGGTCGCGGACATCGCGCCGACGCTGGCCTACATGCTCTCGGTGCCGCCGCCGTCGGGCAATGAAGGCCGGACGCTCGCGGAAATCCTCAAGTGATCCGGCGAGCCGTTCCCGCGTTCCTCCTGGCCCTCGCCGCGTGTTCCACGCCCGTCGCGGTCGTCTTCGACACCGACATGTGCACCGACTGCGACGACGTCGCCGCGCTCGCGCTGCTGCACGCGCTCGCCGATCTCGGGGAAGCCCGGATCATTGCGACAATGGCGTCCACGCGGAACCCGGCGGCCGCGCCCTGCATCGACGCGATCAACACCTGGTACGGCCGGCCCGGGCTGCCGATCGGCGTGCCCAAGGGAGCGGGGAAGTTCCAGCCCTCCAAGTATGCCTCGGAACTCGCGCGGCGCTTCCCGCACCGACTGGAGTCCGCGGACGCGGCTCCCGAGGCGGCGCGGCTCTATCGGGAGCTCCTGCTCCGCGAAGCCGACGGAAGTGTAGTGGTCGTCACGGTCGGCTACATGACCAACCTCGCCGAATTGCTCCGCCTGCCGGCCGAGGGCGCTCTTCCGTCGGGCGCCGACGTCGCGAAGCGGAAGGTCCGCGAATGGGTCTGCATGGGCGGGAATTTCGTGGGAAAGCCCGCGAGGGACAATCTCCAGCTGGGCAACGTGAACTTCACCCGCGACGCCCAGGCCGCGTTCGCGGCGATCCGGATGTGGCCGACGCCCGTGATGTTCGTCGGCCGGGAGATCGGGTCGGAGCCGAGCGGTCTCAACGTGGGGGCGCGATTCGGGGAGCTGAAGGAGCCGCATCCCCTCCGGGCCGCCTATGAGCTCTACTTCGGCGGCGTCGCGAAGGACCGCCATGTGGCCGATCCCACGGCCGTGCTCTACGCGGTCCGCGGCCGGCGGGACTACTGGGACGCCGAGACGCGGGGATACATGGACCTGAAGCAGGACATGACGTTCGAGTGGAAGTTCGGCCGCGACCCGGGGCAGGGGTACCTGATCAAGCGGGCGCCGGACCGGATGATCGAGCGGGTGCTCGAAGACCTGATGATGCGGCGTTGACGTGCGGCTGCAGACGGAGCGACTCGTCCTCGAAAGCGGGACCGCGGAGACGTTCGGCGTTGCGGCGGCGGGTGACCCCACTGCACTGGCCCGGGCCTTGTCCTGCCGGATCCCGTCCGACTGGCCGCCACGCCTCTCCGACGACGGCCAGATGGCCCGCGAGGGCTTCGCCTACGTCCGCGACGTGCTCCGGAAGGATCCCTCCCTGGAAGGGTGGTGGGGCTGGTGGGTCCTGCTCTGGTCGCCGGAGCGGATGCTGATCGGCGCCGTCTCTCCCAAAGGCCCGCCGGACCAGGCGGGAACGGTCGAGGTGTCGTACGGGGTCGTCGCGTCCGAGCAGGGGAAGGGCTATGCCACCGAAGCGACCCGCGCGCTGATCGACTGGGTCGAGCGCGACCCGCGGACGAGGACCATCGTGGCGGAGACGTTCCCGCAGCTGGGGGCGTCGATCGCGGTCATGCGGCACTGCGGCCTCTTGCACCAGGGGCCGGGCTCGGAAGCCGGGACGATCCGCTACGGACGGCCCCGGACGCCGAAGGACTAATTTTTTATTGCACGCGGCGGCCCCTGGAGCGTATATTTATTGAGACTGAGACTCAGACTCAATTAGGTGGAGTATGAAGCGCGACCGGATCGTTTGTGAGTGCCTGAAGGTCAGCGAACGTACGATCTGCGCGGCGATCCGCGACGGGAAGGCCTGCACGGTCCGCCAGGTGACCGCCTGCACGGGCGCGGGCGGAGGCTGCACGGCCTGCCACCCGGCGATCGAGGCGCTCCTCGAGCGGGAAGCGCGCCCCGCCTACTTGCCCTCGCCGAGCTTCTCCGTCAGGTAGTTCTGCAGGCCGATCGACTCGATCAGATTGAGCTGCGTCTCCAGCCAGTCGACGTGCTCCTCGCTTGACACCAGGATCTCCTCGAGCAGCTCGCGCGTCCCGGAGTCCTTGACCTTGATGCAGAGCTCGATCGTCTCGTTGTAGTTCTTCACGCCCGACGTCTCGAGCTTGAGGTCGTTCTGGAGCTGCTCGCGCACGTCCTTGCCGACCCGGATGACGTCGTATCGAGCGATGTTCGGAATGCCTTCCAGGAAGAGAATGCGTTCGATGATGTGGTCGGCGTGCTTCATCTCGCCGATGGACTCCTCGTACATCTTCTTCGCCAGCGTGAGGTAGCCCCAGTTCTTGAGCATCTTGCTCTGCACGAAGTACTGATTGATCGCGGTGAGCTCCGTGGTGAGCGCGCGGTTGAGCGCCTCGATGACTTTTGCGTCGCCTTTCATGTAATTCCTCCCGAAGCCGAAGTAATACCATTTTAACGACGTTAGCGGTAACACTTCGTGACGCCGGGGTACCGATTGGGCGTCGATAAAGCGGGATCACGTCGGGGAGGGAGACCCATGCTGAATCGCCGCTCGTTCCTCCGCCAGGGCACCCTGGGGGTCGCCGCGCTGGGGCTGGCCGCGCGCCAGGAGACGCCGTCGCTGGAGCACGGGCTCACGGTCATCTCGGGCAAGCCGCGCGAGCGGGGCCGGCAGTACGGCTCGCAGTTCAAGGACGCCATCCGCGGCTTCCTCCAGAAGGAGATCTACGCCTCCTTCACCGAGAAGCCCAACGCGAAGGAGTCGATCGTCCGCTACGCCGCCGCCTGCGGGAAGGCCATCAAGGACTACTCGCCCCTGATCTTCGAGGAGATGGAGGGGATGGCGGAAGGGAGCGGTCTCACGATCGAGGAGACCGTCCTCGTCACCAACCACGAGGAGCTCTGGCACCGTGGCCTCGTGCCCGCGACGGATCACTGCACGGTGTTCGGGTCCGCGCCGCCCGACACCAAGGACGGCGACACGTTCGTCTGCCAGACCTGGGACTGGATGGAGAGCGTCTACGGGATGTCGCAGATGCTGCACTGGAAGCGGCCGGAAGGCCCGAGCCTGCTGTCCTACGCGTACCCGGGGCTCTGGACGGGCGCCGGCATGAACACGGCGGGCCTGGCTCTGACGTGGCACACGGGCGGCGGCGACGGCAAGGAGCCTCGGGTCGGGATCCCGGCCTACGTGCTGATCGCCCAGATCCTGTACCAGGACACGTTCAAGGGCGCCCTGGAGGAAGTCCGGCGCGCGACCCACGCGGGCTGGTTCGTCTATCTCCTGGGCGACGGCCAGGGGAACCTGGCGACGATCCGCGGGACGCCGAAGAAGCTCGACATCGTCCTCGACGCCAAGGCCAACGGCGGCCGGATCAAGGCTGACGGAGATGCCAAGGTCGACCTAGCCCGCCTGCAGGAGCATGCCCCGAAGGTCAAAGTGAAGACCACGATCGACGCGATGATCTACAACTGCGCGAAGAAGGAAGCGTACGTGACGCGCCGCGCGGGCGGGGTCACGCCCTGGAAGAAGTTCACGTTCCCCGCCTAGGCGAGGTTCAGCGGGCCGCCCGCGCTGAGCTCGGGATTGCCGAAGCGCTCGAGGCGGTGGCCGAAGCCGTGCGCCAGCGCGAGCAGCAGGCGGTTGTGGGCTTCCTTCTTGAGCTTCAGCGAGCGGCCCATCTTGAAGCCCAGGCCGCCGCCGAGCAGCACGAACGGGATGTTGTTCAGCGTGTGCGAATTGCCCTGGCCCAGCTCGTTCGTCCAGACGATCGTGGTGTGGTCGAGCATGCTGCCTTCGCCGCCGGGCTCCGGCGTCTCGGCCAGCCGCTTCGCCAGGTAGGCCAGCTGCTCGGCGAACCACTTGTTGATCTTCGTCAGCTTGTCCGAGGCCGCCTTGTCGTCGTCGGGCTTGTGCGAGAGCTCGTGGTGGCCCTCGTCGACGCCGAGCCACTTCATCTTGGCGCCGCCCACGGAGTTGGTGTACTGCAGCGTCGCGATGCGCGTGAAGTCGTTCGCGAAGCTGTTCACCATCAGGTCGATCTGCATCTTGCTGAGGCGGGGCATGCTCTCGTTGTCGGAGCGCACGCCCGCGGCGAGCTGGGGCGCCGGCGCGGCCGCCTTCTCGGGCTTCGTCGCCTGAAGCTGCTGCTCCATGTCCCGCACGAAGGCCGCGTGGTCTTCCAGGAGGCGCCGGTCCTCGGCGCTCAGGCGCGTGCGGACGCTGTCCAGGTCCGCCCGCACCTCGTCCAGGATGCTCTTGAGGGCCTCCTGGTCCTTCACCTGGCCGTACATCTTGCCCAGCATCTGGTAGGGGTCGCTGATGGGCGCCACCGGCTTGTTCGCGCCCGTGTAGACCATGCGGGTCCAGGTGTCGGCCCGCTCCGGGACGTTGACGCCGAACTCCAGGGAGCCGAAGCGCGTCCGCGTCTCGGGCTTCGCCTGCAGGAAGTTGCGGATCTCCTGGTCGACCGAGAGCCCCTTGGCCCAGCCGGCGGGCGTATGCGAGCCGCCCTGGATGTTGCCGGGGAAGAGCTCGATGCCGGTCAGCAGGCAGCCGATGCCGCGCATGTGGCTGTCGCCGTCGCCCTTGATCTTGTCGCAGACGCCGTTGAGGATCAGGGTCTTGTCCTTGTACGGCTCGAGCGGGAGGAGGCTTTCCTTCAGGGTGAAGGTCTCGCCCTCCTCGTCGGGCCAGAAGGTCTTGGGGATGACGCCGTTGGGGCTGAACATCACGACCAGGCGCTGCCTCGCCGCGGCCGACGCCTTGGCGTAGCCGAGGCTGGGGAGATTGAGGAGGAAGGGGGCGGCGGCGGCGCCGACTCCCAGGGTCCTCAGGAATTCGCGGCGGGTCGTCATGGATTCTTCCCCTTCGTTCTCGCGCCGGCCGTGGCGGACGTCGCAATCACCTGCACTAATAATTTACGCATGCTGAAGCCGTTCCGGATGAACTCCTTCCGCAAGTTTTCCGGGCGCTCCAGGCCGTGCGCCAGGATGGGCTGCTTCACGAAGAAGTGGAAGAGGTGCTCGATGAAGGCCGCGTGCGTCTCCTCGTCCTTCAGGAGCGACTCGCCCAGCTCGCGCGGGCCGTTGAAGCGCACCTCGTCGCCCGTGCGCGTCCAGTACGACCCGTGCGCGTCGATCTTGCGGCCCGACTCGGAGTCGCGGAAGCGGCCCACCGCGTCGAAGTTCTCGAGCGCGAAGCCGAGCGGGTTGATCATCGAGTGGCAGGACTGGCACTGCTGGGGCTTCGTCTGCAGCGAGACCCGCTCGCGCGTGGTCATGTCCGGGTGGAGCTCCGGGGGCAGGGGCGTCACGGCCTCGGGCGGCGGGCGGAGGCGGCGCCCCAGCAGGCTGCGGGCGACGAAGAGCCCCCGGTGGATCGGCGACGTGCTCGCCACGTAGGAGAAGCCCGCCATGAGCAGCGGGTGCGTGAGCACGCCGACGTGGTTCTTCGGGTCGAGGGCGACCTTCTGGAAGGGCGCGTCGGGGGGCAGCTCCGCCCCGTAGATCTTCGCCAGGCGCCCGTTCAGGTACACGGACTCCGACAGCAGCAGCTGGCGGAAGTCGGAGGCCTCGCCCCAGGTGACGTCGTCCAGGAAGAGCGCGAGCGACGTCTTGAGGTCCGTCTCGACGTCGTCGGTGAACTCGGGGAAGCGCTTCTCGTCCTTCTCGAGCTCCTGGACCCGGTCGAGCTGCAGCCACTGGTGGTAGAACTGCCGCATCTTCGCCCGCGCGCGGCGGTCCCCGACCATCCGCTCGACCTGCGCCGCGATCTGCTCGGGCGACGCGAGCTTGCCGGCGCCCGCCGCCTCGAGGAGCGGCGCGTCGGGCAGCGTGTCCCAGACCGCGAAGGAGATGCGGGACGCGACGTCGAAGGCGTCGGGCTGCTCGGAGCCGACCTCCCGGTACAGGAAGCGCGGCGACTTCAGCGCGAGGAGCACGACCTTCTTGACCGCCATCTCCAGGTCGTCGCCCGCAAAATGGCGGTCGACGAAGAGTTCGACCTGCGGCTCGGCGAGGGGGCGCCGGAAGGCGCGCTCCACGAAGCGCCGGCAGAACGCCTGAAGCTTCTTCTTCGCGTCGGGCGCGTCGGGCGAGGTGCCCGCGAGCGCCTTGAGCCGGGGGACCACGTAGCCCGCGACCTCGAGGGCCGCCTGGGTCGTCGCCTCGTCCCAGGCCCGCGAGACCATGTTGCCCCGCTCGTAGCCCATGCTGCGGTCGTCGGGCGGGAACTTGGTCCGGACGATGAAGGTCGAGGGGACGCGGCCGGGGCTCAGGAGCCGCTCGGGGACGAGCTCCTCGACGCGGCCCGGGATCTTCCACTTGAGCGCGATCGATGCGACCTTCTCCTTCTTCTCCTTGAAGAACTCGAGGCGGAGCGGATAGACGCGGCCCGCGAGCAGCGTGATCGTCTCGCGATGCGCCTTCTCGTCGCCGGAGCGGACCCAGTTGTCGACGAGCGGCTTCTCCAGGTCGTTGATGAAGAGGCGCGCGCCGTTGACGGTCTCGACGTTGAACTCATAGTCGGCGCTGTCGGGGATTGAGAGGGTGCCGCTCCAGCGCGCGGAGTATTCCTCGGGGTTGATCTTGTCGCCCGGCCCCTTCTCGTCGAAGGAGAAGTTGACGACGGGGTCGATGCGGTCGAAGACGTTCTTGTCGCGGCCGGGGCGCTTGCCGTTGGCCCACTCGGCGCGGAGCCCGCGCTTCTCGTCGGGCTTGGCGGCCTCGGAGAAGGTGGCGAGGAGGTCGGCCACCGCGTTGCGGTACTGGCCCACGGTGAGGCGGGCGAGCTCGATGCGGGGCGGCTTGTTGCGAGCCTGGGCCGCGCGGGAGTAGAAGGCGTCGAAGATGTAGGCGGCGACGTTCTTCGCCTCGTCGCCTTTGCAGGTGCCCGGCTTGTCCTCGGGCATCGTCTTGGCGATGTACTGGGCCAGCTTCTCGAGGGGGCGGTCGCCCACGAGGGCTTCGGGGTGGTCCTTGCTGCCCTCGCCGTTGGGTCCGTGGCAGTTCGCGCACTTCTTGACGTAGACCTGCTTGCCCGCGACCGCCTCCGGGGTGGAGGGCTCGCTCTGGGGCGGGGGGACGGCCCCCGCGACGGCCAGGATCAGCAGGATGGCTCGCGTCATCTTCCTTACTCTACACCCGCTTCGAGAGGAGAAGGTTTTGCAAAAAGCATCGGCCGTTTCGGGGCCGGGAGCACAGCGGGATCAGGAAAAATTGCATCCTCGCCGGTTCCAACGTCGTGGTACTCTGGTCGGGAGGATGCCATGAGGAAAGGGATCCTGTTCGCGCTGGTCTGCCTGGCCTGGACGTTCGGCGGATCCCAGATGGGCGGCTGCGGGAGCAGCTCCACGCCCTTCGTCCCCCAGGTCGCGTCGGTCGTCGTCGTCAACACGGCGGATACCTTCACGGTGACGCTCGTCGGCTTCGGGTACAGCGGCACGGTCGACCGGATGTGGTCGTGCAGCGCCGCGCAGGCGAAGCTGACGCTGGGCTCCTCCATGGTCGGCGGCTCGGTGCACATCGTCATCCAGGATAACGGCGGAGGCACCGTGTATGACAACGTCCACAGCAACACCATGGGAGGCCTGACCGTTCAGACCAAGCCCGGGGGCGCGCCGGGGACCTGGCACGTCGTCATGAGCTTCTCGGGCGCCACCTGGACCGGCGCCGTCGTGCTGGATGCGGACACGCTGCCTGCCCCGGACGCCGTCTCGATCGGAAGCGGGATCGGGGGCAGCGACACCTACATCTTCCACGGCGGCTGGAACGCCACGGGTGGAACGCCGATCCAGGTCACCGTCGCGACCGGCATCACGGGCGGCTCGGTCCGCATCCGCCTCTGGGATCCGGCGACGCCCACGACGTCGCCCGCGCCGTTCGATCAGACCGTGAACGTGGGGACTCCCACGCTGAACGGCAGCATTACGACGGGCGGAGCGGGGACCTGGACCGTCCAGATCGACTTCAGTTCCTGCGTGCTCGGGGGCGCGATCAGCATCACGAACTGAGCTCAGTCCTGCAGGTGGTTCGAGAGGACCTCGATCACCTTGCGGTAGCCGTCCACGGTCGACGGCTTGGAGAAGTACGAGGTGGCTCCGAGCTGCAGCGCTTTCTGGGCGCCTTCGGGATTGGGCAGGGAGGTCCAAATCAGGACCGGCATGTGGGAGCAGCGGGACTGGCGCCGGATCCACTGGAGCACGTCCCAGCCGGACTTCTTGGGCAGGTGCACGTCGGACAGCGTGAGGAAGAGCGGCTCGGGCGCCCGCGACAGGTACTCGATCGCCTGCTCCCCGTCGGCGGCGATCCTCAAGGTGACGGACAGATCCGACTTGCGGAGGGCCCACTGCAAGAAGCGCCGGTCGTCGGGGTCGTCTTCGACCAGCAGCATCGCCGGCCGGACCCGCTCTCCGTGTAAGGACATTCCTTGGTACCCCGCGCGAGACTCTAGCGGAGCTCTGTGAGGGCCACGTTAGCGATCCATGAAGACCCTGTTAATCCTTCACGGCGCGGCCGTTCTCGCGTATGAGTATCGGCGGGGTCAACACGGAGGAATCCACATGAAGACGGCCTTGATCCTTCTGGGCAGCGCGCTCCTGGTGTCGGCGACCCCGGCTCCCGAGGCGGCGCAGGACGTGCCGCAGTGGAAGGACCTGTTCAACGGCAAGGACCTGAGCGGCTGGGTCAACGTCAACTGCGCGAAGGACACCTGGTCCGTGCGCGACGGCATGATCGTCTGCAACGGCAAGCCGACCGGCGTGATGCGCACCGAGAAGATGTACGAGAACTTCGTCCTGCACATCGAGTGGATGCACCTGGAGGCGGGCGGCAATTCGGGCTGCTTCGCCTGGAGCAGCGGCAAGCCCCAGGAGAATTCGCCGTTCCCGAGGGGCCTCGAGATCCAGATGCTGGAGCTCGAATGGCCGAACCTGAACCGCGACAAGGACGGCAAGCCGCGCGACATCGGCTACGTGAGCGGGGAGCTCTTCGGCGTCGGCGGCAACAAGATCGTCCCGGACAACCCCCGCGGCGAGCGGAGCAAGTCGTTCGAGCTCCGCTGCAAGGGAAAGGGCGAGTGGAACACCTACGACGTCGTCGCGGTGGACGGCGTCGTCAAGCTCTCCATCAACGGGAAGTTCGTCAACGGCATCAGCAAGGCGACCCAGCGGAAGGGCTACCTCTGCCTCGAGTCCGAGGGCGCCCCGATCCACTTCCGCAACATCAAGATCATGGAGCTGCCGGGAGGCATGGTGACTCCGGAGCAGACCGGCACGGAAGCCGAGAACAAGTAATGGCGGACCCGATCTCGGAGTTCAAGGCGAAGCAGCGCGAGACCTGGGCGCTCGGCAACTTCGCCGACGTGGCGGTCTTCACCGCGCAGCCGGCGGGCCACCTGGTCCGCTTCGCCGGCGTCCGCCCCGGCCAGACGCTGCTGGACGTCGGCTGCGGGACCGGCGTCGTGGCCATCACGGCGGCCCGCGCCGGCGCGAAGGTCACGGGCCTCGACCTCACGCCCGAGCTCCTGGAGCAGGCCCGCGCGATCGCGCCGCTGGCCGGCGTCACGGACATCGCGTGGAAGGACGGCGACGCGGAGAACCTGCCGTTCGGCGACGCGTCGTTCGACGTCGTCCTCAGCCAGTTCGGACACATGTTCGCGCCGCGCCCCGAGGTCGCCGCGAAGGAGCTCCTGCGTGTTCTGAAGCCGGGCGGACGCGTCGCCTTCGCCACCTGGCCCCCCGAGATGTTCCCCGGCGTCTGCGCCACGCTGGGGATGAAGTACCTGCCGCCGCCGCCGGGCGTGCCGTCGCCGATGCTGTGGGGGGACGCGGGGGTCGTCCGCGAGCGCCTCGGCGCCGGCGCGACGGACCTGCAGTTCGAGCGGGGCACGATGGCCGTTCCCGCGCTGAGTCCCAAACACTTCATGGCGTGGCAGACGGCGAAGATCGGCCCGATGATCAAGACCGTCGGGGCGCTCCAGAAGGACCCGGCGAAGCTCCAGGCCTACCTCAAGGAGTCGGAGGAGCTCATCGGGGCCTACATGGTCGACAACGTCGTGCGCCACGAGTACCTGCTGACGCGGGCGACGAAGAGCTGAGTCACTTCTTCGTCAGCAGCTCGTAGTGCAGTCTCCCGACCTGCCACATGTACTCGGGCCCGAATCCGGCCTTCGGGCCCCAGGTGTTGGCGACGGCCTTGCGGAGATGCACCACGGCCTCGTCGCGCTTGCCCTCGACGGCGAAGTTGAGGCCGATGTAGAGGTGGGCGTAGAAGTACCGCATCTCGCGGTCGCTGTCGGAGAGCTCCGCGGACTTGATCTTCTCGAGGATCTGCTCGGGCGTCCGCTTGCCCTCGAAGAGCTGGTAGACGTCGGGGAAGGGCTCGCGGTCGTCCTTCGCGTACTTGAGCAGCCCCTCGCGGGCCTTCTCCTTGCCGAACGCCTTGAGCTGCGAGAAGTAGCGCCAGATGCCGTTCTCGCGGTCGACGTTGTCGAAGCTGTCGTAGATCTCGAACTGCCGCGCCGCCTTGTCGTAGTGCCCGGCGTAGAAGTACGCGATCCCGCGGCGCCAGTGGCTTTTCTCGAGGGAGGGGTCCCGCTCGACCATCTTCTCGTAATCCGCCACGGCTTCCGCGAAGCGGCCCAGCTTGAAGAAGGCGTCGCCGCGCTCGCTGCTCGTCGCGGCGGGGTTCGCCACCACGGCCTCGGCCTCCTTCCGGATCGCCGCGCGGCGCTCGCCGGACAGGGGGTGTTCGTCCGCGGCCTGGACGAGGAGGAGCAGCAGCAGGATCACTTGATCAGCTCCAGACAGACGAGCCGGTTGTTGCCGCGCACGTAGAGCAGCCCGTGCGACAGGATCGGCGCCGCCCGGGCCGGCGATTTGAGCAGCGGGGCGCCGTTCGCGTCCAGGAGAAGCGTCTGCGCCAGCACGTCGCATTTCTTGGGGTTTACCTTCAGCAGGTAGAGCGTGCCGTCTTCGCCGAGCCCGACGAAGTGGCCGTCGACGCCGAGCAGCGAGCACTGGCGGATTTCGGGCGCACTCCACGCGAGCTTCCCGGTCGCCATCTCGACGCAGCGCAGGTCCGCGTCGGAGCCCTGGCCGTTGGAGCCGTAGACGAAGCCGTCGACGTGGATCGGCGTGTTCCAGTAGGCCATGAGGGATCGGTCGCGCTTGCGGCCGTCCTCCCAGACGACGTCGACGCCGCCGGGCTTCACGCGGACGACGGAGCTGCCGACGCCGTACGCTTCGGAGACGAGCACCAGGTCTCCGGCGACGACGGGGTTGCTGATGTTGACGGTGGTGACGCTGCGGGCCCTCCAGGGATGCTGGAAGTCCACCTTGCCGGTTGCGGGCTCGAAGCCGACCAGGCCGCCGCGGGTGAAGGCGAAGCCCCAGCGGCGCCCGTTGATCGTCGCGACGGTCGGGCTCGAATAGCTCGCCAGCTCGTCGGTGATCTTGTACTTCACGATCCCCGTCCGCTTGTCGAACGCGACGATGCCGCTGCCCGCGCCCTTGGTGTCGCCGCTCATGATGTCGGGACTGTTCGGCGGACTGCCGCCGATCATGGCGATGAGCAGGTCGCCCTCGATGAGGGGCGTGCTGCCCACGCCGAAGAAGTTCGGGACGACGCGGTACTCGTCGGAGGTGTTCTTCTTCCACACGACGGCGCCGTCGCGGACGCGGAGGCAGTGGAGGATGCCGTCGGGGCCGAAGGTGTAGACGCGGTCGTCGTCGACGACGGGGCAGCAGCGCGGGCCGTTGCCGGCGCCGTAGCCGTCGGAGTAGTCGGACCCGTACTGGAAGGTCCAGAGCTCCTCGCCGGTTTCGGCGTTGAGGCAGGCGAGGCGGAACTTCGGGCCGGGGCGGTCGAAGATGAAGAGGCGGCCGCGCTGGACGGAGCCGGTCGCGTAGCTTTCGGCGAGGTCGCGCTGCCAGAGACGGCGGGGGCCCTCGAGCGGCCAGGACGCTGGGAGGCCGCGCTCCGGGGACGTGCCGTCGTGGTTCGGTCCCAGGAAGCAGGGCCAGTCGACCCCGCCCTTGCGGGTCCCGAGATCGGGCGGCGGCGCTTCCTGGGCCAGCAACAGACCGAGGAGCAGCGCGAGCATCGAGTTATTCTCCCTCCAGAAGACACGACGTCAAGAGCTCATCTTCTGGGGTATTTACGAACGTCGAGCGTATATAATGGCGACCCCTTTACGAGGAAATCGCATGAACCTTTCGCTCAAGGCGGCTCTGATTCTCAGTGCCCTCATCGGGACGGATGCGACGCGGGCCGCGGAGAACTGGACGGAGTTCCGCGGGCCGGGCGGCGGGGGTCACTCGGACGCCACGGGCCTGCCGCGCGAGTGGAGCGAGACGAAGAACGTCGTCTGGAAGACGCCGATCCACGGGAAGGGCTGGTCTTCGCCGGTCGTCTGGGGCAAGCAGGTCTGGCTCACGACCGGGACGCCCGACGGCAAGGAGCTCTTCGTCATTTGCGTCGACCGCGAGACGGGGAAGATCGAGCACGACGTGAAGCTCTTCACGGTCGAGAAGCCCGACGAGCTCTGGATGAAGTTCAACAGCTACGCCTCGCCGACGCCGGTGATCGAAGAGGGCCGCGTCTACGTAACCTTCGGGACCTACGGGACCGCGTGCCTCGACACGAAGACCGCGAAGCCGCTGTGGGTCCGCAATGATCTGCATTGCAATCACTGGCGCGGCGCCGGATCGTCGCCGATCCTGCACGGCAATCATCTCATCCTGACTCACGACGGCTACGATGTCCGCTACGTCGTCGCGCTGGACAAGAAGACGGGGCAGACCGTCTGGAAGACCGACCGCACCCACGACTACGGCAAGAACGGCAAGGACGGCGACACGATGAAGGGCTTCAGCACGCCGATCATTGTCGAGGCCGCGGGCCACGCCCAGGTGATCAGCCCCACGTCCTCGGCGGCCGTGTCCCTCGACGCCGCGACGGGGAAGCCGCTCTGGCTGGTCTCGTTCCCCGGCCACTCGCCCGCTCAACGGAGCCTGTACGGGAACGGCCTGGTGTACGTCACCAGCGGCGCGGACCGGGAGTTGATTGCCGTGAAGCCGGACGGGAAGGGCGACGTGACCAGCAGCCACGTCGCCTGGCGGGTGAAGCGGAAGGGCATCGGCCACAAGCCCTCTCCGGTGCTGGTCGACGACCTGATGTTCTCGGTCGACGACAACGGGACGGGCGGCTGCGTCGACGCGAAGACAGGCGAGCAGGTCTGGACCTCGCGGGTGGAGGGAAAGGCGTTCTCCGCGTCTCCCCTCTACGCCGACGGCGTGATCTACTTCTTCTCCGAGGATGGGATTGCCACGGTGATTCAGCCCGGCCGCGAATACAAGGAAATCGCGAAGAACAAGCTCGACGGCGGCAAGGAGTGCAAGCAGACTCCCGCGATCTCGGGGAAGTCGCTCTTCATCCGCACGGAGTCGAACCTGTATCGCATCGAGCAGAAGTAAGGGAACCAGGAACCCGGAATCGGAAGCGTTCCCTCCCGAACCCTCCCCCGGGGGGAGGGGAGCGTGAAATCGCGCGGCAATTTGAATGCCTTTTCGCGGGCCTCCGGCGCCTCACTTCTTCAGCACTATCCCGATGGACCTGAGGAGGTTACGGGTCTATAAAGGGAGCTTCAGGCGCGGTGCTTTTCCCGAGGATCGTTCACAAAAACGTCGTTGAATGCTCAAGAAAGAGTGAGATCCGGACGATTTTTTTTCGTATGATGGGGATCGTTGACCTTCGAACCCGTAGCGCCAGTCGCCCGCCGGACTCCTGGGAACTCTTCGAAGGGGAAGGAGCTCGTGGCAGAAACGAAACTGAAAAAAATTCCCGTCGGCTCTTCGTCGGAATCCTCCCACATCGATTCGCGGAAGAAGTATCGCGTGAAGATCGAGGGGAAGTGGTATGAGGGGTCGTTTTCAAAGCAGTGGTTCGGATGGAACTTCGACGGATACGGCTCGTCGGGGATGCAGTTGAACATGATCGACCAGGTGTATGAGATTGTCCGGGTCGATCCCACGAAGAAGCCTCCCAAGAAGGGGGCGGAGTAGCGTTCCCGCGCTGAAAGTTTCCCGGCGAAACCCATCAATCAGATATTGATTCGAATCGCCCCGCCCGTATAATGCGAGGCCACATGGCACTGGCAGGCCTGGTTCGTCAGGAGTCTGGGGTCGAGCAATACCTCAAAGAGATCCAGGCTGTTCCTCTGCTCACCGCCAAGGAGGAGATGCAGCTCGCCCGGCGGATGCGGAAGATCAATTCTTCCAAGGAAGAGGAACGGCAGGACGCTCTGAAGGCGCGGGAGGACTTCATCCGCGCCAACCTGAGGCTGGTCGTCTCGATCGCCAAGTACTTCGCCAACCGCGGCCTCTCCCTCCTCGACCTCATCGAGGAAGGCAACCTGGGCCTCCTGCACGCGGTCGAGAAGTTCAATCCCGCCCGGAAGTGCCGCTTCTCGACCTACGCGACGTGGTGGATCCAGCAGGCCATGCGCCGCGCCCTGATCAACACGGGCAAGACCGTGCGGCTCCCGTCGTACCTCGTCGAAATCATCGCCAAGTGGAAGACCCTCGAGCACGGCTTCCTGCAGAAGCATGGCCGGGTGCCCGAGATCGCCGAGGCCGCCGTCGAGATGGGCCTCGGCAAGGAAGGCGTCGAGATCCTCAAGCGCGCGATCCGCGCGTCGGAGAACTTCGCCCGGCCCGTCAGCCTGGACGTGATGTGGGCGGCGACCGGCGAAGTCGCCGACGATCGCGCGGACCGCCAGAGCGCCGAAGGCGGGTCCTCGCCCACCCACGCCGACCTGGAGCGCATTGCGACGCTGCTCGGCTCGATCAGCGACCGCGAGGCGGCCGTGCTGCGGCTCCGCTTCGGCCTCTATGAAGGCCACCCGATGACGCTGGACGAGATCGGCCGCAAGCTCCGCCTCACCCGCGAGCGCGTCCGCCAGATTCAAAAGGCGGCCCTCTCGAAGCTCCAGGAGCGCTTCTCGAAAGAGGGCGGGGACGAGTAGTTCGTCCCGCCTCGTCCGCTCGGCCGGAAGCAAAGACCTACGCCCCCTCGACCGTCATCCCCTCCGGGGGCCGCTTGATTCCTGATACCCCCTGATTCTCCTCCCCCCGGGGCAGGGGAACGCCTACTTCTTACTTCATGCTTCCTGCTTCCAATTTCGTGTCCCAACGAGTTCCCGTTTTGACAATAAAGGGCGTGGGGTTTGCAACATTTCGCAATCCCCGGGCTATAGGGATGTGTAAGTTATGCAGGAGGGCGGTCGATGTTGAACCTGCTGGGAGGCCCCAACGGACGCCAGGAGCGCGACTGGGCGCCGATGTCCCGCCGCGCCTTCCTGCGGATCGGCGGCATGGCCGCGGGCGGCCTGTCCCTCTCGCAGTTGCTGTCCCTCGAGGCCCGCGCCGGCACCGGCAGCTCCCATAAGTCGATCATCAACATCTTCCTGCCCGGCGGCCCGTCCCACCTGGACTCCTTCGATCTGAAGCCGAACGCCCCCTCCGAAGTCCGGGGCGAGTTCCGGCCGATCGGCACCAACGTGCCGGGCATCCAGATCTGCGAGCTCTTCCCGCGCATGGCGCGCATGATGGACAAGTTCGCCATCATCCGCTCGATTGCGGACTCGGAAGGCCACCACGACGGCTACCAGTGCATGACCGGCCGCACCCACAAGGAGGTCAAGCCCGCCGGCGGCTGGCCCACGATGGCCGCCTTCGTGTCGAAGCTCCAGGGAGCCACGGAGAAGGGCGTGCCGCCCAACCTGTCGCTCATGTACCCCTGCGGCGGTTGGGGCAATCCTTACGGCGCCGGCTATGTGGGACCCGCGCACGCGCCCATGACGCTCGTCGCCAAGGATCCACTCGCGATGCCCGAGGGGATGACTCTAAAGGGTATTTCGCTCGAGCGGCTTCGCGACCGGACCAGCCTGCTGCGCTCTGTGGACACCTTCCGCCGCGACACCGACCAGACGGGCGCTATGGATGGCGTCGACCGTTACGGCCAGCAGGCGATGGATATCCTGACCACGTCCGCCCTGGTGGATGCACTGGACGTCTCCAAGGAGGATCCCCGCATCGTCGAGCGCTATGGCACGAACGACGTCACGTATCAGCGCGACGGCGCGCCCCGCATGGTGCGCAACTTCCTCGTGGCGCGCCGTCTCGTCGAGGCCGGCGCCCGCGTCGTCTCGCTCAACTACAGCCGCTGGGACTGGCACGGTCCCGACGGCATGAACTTCCCGTCGTCCCGCGTCGAATTCCCGATGCTCGACCAGGGCCTCTGCGCCCTCGTAACCGATCTCCACGAGCGCGGGCTGGACAAGAACGTGTCGGTTGTCGTCTGGGGCGAGTTCGGGCGCACCCCGAAAATCAACAAGGACAACAGTCGCGATCACTGGCCCGCCGTCACCTTCGCGCTGCTGGCCGGCGGCGGTATGAAGACCGGCCAGGTCATCGGCGCGACGGACCGAATCGGCGCTCAGGTCACGGAGCGGCCGGTAAGCTTCCAGGAAGTCTTCGCGACGCTGTACCACCGCATCGGCATCGACGTCCGCACCGCCACGGTGGACGACCCGCAGGGCCGTCCGCAGTACCTGGTGGATTCGGGCGTGGAGCCGATCCGCGAGCTCCTCTAGGCGCTAGGCGGAGAATCCTTCCTGGTTGTTTTCTCCACCCATTATGCATGACCGTCGTTAGGGCCGGTCTGCGCGTGTTTACCCTCCCCAAGGGATCTGGGAGGGATAAATGGGTAATGCGAAGAAACTCTGGGTCGGATTCTGCCTTTCGGGGTTGATGGCGGCGCTTGCGCTGGGTTCGCCGGCGCGGCAGGCGACGGGCCCCATCGGGTACTGGCGACTGGACGACACGGCCAGCCCAGCTGAAGACGCCATCGGCACCGCGGACGGTGTCTGGAACGGCGCCGTGACCGCGGTGAGCGACATTCCCGGGCCGATCACGACGGCCCATGCGGTCACCGATTGCGGCAGTCTCAAGCTGCGGACCGCGGCGGTGGCGGGCGCCCCGAATTACGTCTCGCTGGGCCGCAGCGCGGCGCTCGACAACATCCAGAACGGCAGCTTCACGCTGTCGGCGTGGTTCAAGCCGAACAGCATTCCCGCGGGGACCGGCGACGACACCCAGTACGGGATCGTCCTCAAGACGGGCCTGCACGAGGGGCTCTCGCTCGCCGGCAACGGGTTCGTGATGGGCCACTGGATGGGCACCAATCCCGACTATTACTCGGCGGGCTACGGCACCACGACCGCGACCGTAGGGGCCTGGCATCACCTCGCCGGGGTCGTCGACATGGCCACCCACGAGGTGCGGCTCTACGTCAACGGGTCCCCGCCGCCGTTCAATCAGGCGATGACGTTTCCCGCCGGGGTCAGCGCCTGGGCCGGCTATCTGAACGAGCCCTGGCTGATCGGCATCAACAATCCCGCGGGCGGCAGCGCCCGCTATCAGGCCGACGGCACGGTTGACGACGTCCGGATCTACGACCGCGCGTTGTCGACCACGGAGATCCAGACGCTGGCCAATGGTGGCATCGTCGGGGATCCGCCGTCGCCCCCGCCCGCGATTCCGACGGGGCTGACCGCGACCGGCAGCAGCAACCAGATCTCGCTCAGCTGGAACCCGGTGAGCGGGGCCACGGGGTATAACGTGAAGCGCTCGACGGGCGCGGGGCTGGAGACGCAGCTCGCCGTCGCTCCGACCAACTCCTACGTCGACACGCCGCTGAGCGGCGGTCCGTACTTCTACGTCGTCTCGGCGCTGGTCGGCTGCTCGGAGAGCTCCAACTCCGTGGAAGTCTCGGCGTCTCCGGTGGCGCCTCTTCCGCCGCCGCCGCGCACCGCGAAGGTGGGGAAGGAACACGACCCCTGCGGCTGCGGGTCGGCCGTGCCGTCGAGGCTGGGGCTCCTGCTGTCGGCGGGGCTCGCGCTGCTCGCGCTCGGCTACGAGAGGCTGCGACGGAGCCAGTCGCGGACCTGATCGGCCCAGCCGGCGACGCCTTCCATCTGCAGCGTCGGATTCCTCGGCCACTCCATCCGGACGATGGGGCGGCCGTCGCGGCCTTCCAGGTCGAAGCCTTCGAGCCCGAACTCCGGCGGCTGGCCGGAGAGGTAGGGCCGCGTGAGGCGCTGGCGGGGCATGCGGAGCGTCCCGGCCGCCTTCATCAGGGTGGAGAGCGCGCGGCTGTCGACCTCCGCCTCGACCTGCGTCAGCGTCGGCTCCAGCCGCGGGCGGCGCTTCGCCTCGAGCGCCAGGCGTTCGAGATCGGCGTCGCGGTCCCAGACCAGTCTGCGGACCCGCGGGGCCCGGTCCAGCGGGTCGTCGGCGCGGCCGTGGAAGACGGCCCAGGACGAGTGGGGGCCGGCGGCGGGGTAGTGCCAGAGCCGGAAGCTGGCGATGAGATTCCGGGGCGGAGGGGCAAAGGACGCGGCCATGGCCGCGTAGGCCTTGCGTGCCAGTTCCGCAGCGTCCCGCGTCTCGCTACTCGTCGTCCGGCTCCTCGGGGGATTCGAGGCCGAGCGGACGCAGCAGGTCCTGGTGGATGCGCCGCACGCGCTCGACCTGGCCCTTGGCGGGGAAGCGCTCGTAGAAGCCCTCGGAGCGGAACTTCGGGACCTCCTCGCGCCAGGCGCCGAGGAAGGACTCGAAGCACTTCGGCCCCTCGCCGGACTTCCAGTGCTCCATCAGCTTCTTCTGCGGGATGAGCTGGCCCAGGACGCGGACGAGCGCCTTGAGGGTGACGTCCTTGGTGATCATGAACTTGTCGTTCCGCCCCCAGCCCTCCTGGAGGACGGCCGCGGCGCCCTTGAAGTAGTCGCGGAAGAGCTCGTAGGCCTTCTCGGGCTTCTTGAAGAACTTCGGCCGCGCCTCCACGAGCTTGTGGATCTCGTTGAAGAGCTCGGACTGCAGGATCCACTTCTCCTGCCGCGAGCGGCCGCCCAGCCGGTTGATCTTGTACTGGAAGGGCGAGTCGTCGGCGCCGTAGAGCAGGTTCACCACCTTGGCGGCGAACTTCTTCTCGGGGCTCTCCCAGGAGACCTTCTCGTAGAGGTCGATCAGGTGCGACTTGTTGATGCGCGTGTGGGTCGAGTTGATGACGACGAACATCTCGGTCGCGAAGTCCGCGCTCTTGCCGTCGAAGACCATGCAGGGGACTTCGATCTGGTCGGCCTCCTTGGGGTGCTTCTTCTGGAAGAAGTGGAGGCCCGCCACGCGGTGCTGGCCGTCGATCACGAGGAACTGGCCGCCCGGCTCGCGCAGGTTGCCCATGGACTTGTAGTCGCCCAGCGGCTCGAACTTCAGGGTCTCGTCGGTGAAGAGGAGCACGGCACCCGGGACGAGCGGCTGGGAGGCCGCGGTCTCGAAGAAGTTGACGATGGCCTTGACCTTGCGGCGGTTCAACGATCGCTGAAAGGCCTTGTCGCTCTGCTCGATGGCGGCGATGAAATGGGCGACCTCGTCGTCGCCGGCCGGCTGGGCCGCGATGGTCTCGCCCTCGAGGTGGAAGCGGCTGATGAAGCGGACCTTGCGGAGCAGGTCGGGGGCCTTGTAGCTCACGAAGTAGAAGGTCCCTTCCTTCTGGCGGACGCGGGTGGCAAGCATAGGGCCATTGTACGGGGGGCGGGAAAGGCCGGTCAAGGAGGCCCGGAGGCCCCCCGCGGGCGGGCCTTGATTCCAATTCGAATTTTTCCTGAAACGAAACCCATGGGATATACTCTAAATTGAATGGAGAGGGACGGGTCGTGAGGAGGGGGGAGCACATGGGAGTGGTATGGGGAAGGAAACCTCCTACAAAAACCGTCAGCGCTCCAAGCCTCCGGACGAGCAGCTCGGCCGGAAGGCGGTCGACCAGGGTTTGATTTCCGAGCACCAGCTCAGCGATCTCCTGGACCGCCTGGACGAGTCCGCGGTCCCCGGCCAGCCGCCCAGCACCCTGCGCGCCGCCTTCGTCAGCAACGGCGTCCTCACCCAGGAGCAGGTCGACGCGCTCCTCGAGACCCCGCCGCCCCCCGAGCGCATGGGCCGCTACAAGCTCGGCCGCAAGCTGGGCCGCGGCGGCATGGGCGTCGTCTACGAGGCCGAGGACCGGGACCTGGGCCGCAAGGTCGCCATCAAGATGCTCCGCGTCACCTCCGACTCCGATCCCGCGGAGCTCGCCGAGGATGAGGAGCGCTTCGTCCGCGAGGGGCGCTTCTGCGCGGCCCTCCCCAAGCACCCGAACATCGTCAGCGTCTACGAAGCCGGCGTCCTCGGGGACCGCCGCTACATCGCGATGGAGCTTATCGAGGGCGTCCAGTTCCAGGAGTGGCGCGACCGCAAGTCCACGATGCTGCGCCACAAGATCTCCGTGCTGCGCGACGTCGCCCTCGCGGTCGACCACGCGCACCGCCACGGCGTCATCCACCGCGACCTCAAGCCGGCCAACATCCTGATCGACGGCCAGAACGCGCCCCACGTCACCGACTTCGGGCTCGCCAAGCAGGACGCCAAGGTGAACGGCGGCTCCCTGACGGGCTCGGGCTTCCTCCTGGGCACGCCGGCCTACGTGAGCCCCGAGCAGGCGCAGGGCGCCCGGGACGTGGACCGCCGCACCGACGTGTGGTCTCTCGGGATCATGCTCTACGAGGTCCTGACGGGCCGCCTGCCGTTCCAGGGCATGAACGCGCTGGATATCGTGATCAAGACCATCCGCGATCCCATCTCGCCGCCCTCGACCACGCGGCGCACGACGCTGGCGTCGACCGACAAGTCACTCGAGACGATCTGCATGCGGGCCCTCTGCAAGGCGCCCGAGGACCGCTACCCGTCCGCCGCCGCCATGGCGGAGGACCTGACCCGCTGGCTCGAGGGGCGCCGCGTGCTCGCGACCTGCCCGCGCTCCCCCCGGCGCTATTGGAAGCTCGGTCTGGCCGCGGGTCTGGCGGTCTCGTTGTTCGTGGTCGCCGTCCTCAAGCTCTCCGCCCCCGACGAGTCCCAGATGAGGCTGGATGCCGCCACCCAGTTCATCGCCGAGGGCCGGCGCCTGATGATCCAGAACAAGCCGGCCGACGCGCTCGTCGCCTTCGGCCAGGCCCTCAAGGAAGACCCGAAGAACAAGCTGGCCGCGGCGGGGAAGAAGGAAGCCCAGGACAAGATCGTCTCGGCGGCCAAGATCGCCGAGGCACGGCCGGCGCCGAAGTCCGAGGCTCGGCCCGCGACGCCCGCGGCGGACCCCGACGCGCCGGCCGGATTCGAAGAACTGGCCCCGCTGCGCGGCCACGAGAACGGCGTGCACCTGATCTCGTTCTCGCCGGACGGCAAGAGCCTCGTGACGGGGAGCTTCGACCGCACGATCCAGATCTGGGACGTGGCCGCGCGCGCGTCCAAGAAGGTGCTGGCCAGAGGCGTCATGCCCATCTCGGCCGCCGTCTCGCGCGACGGCCGCTGGATCGCCGGCGGCTTCCTCGACAGCTCGCTGCGCGTCTGGACCGGCGACGGCGTCGAGCAGAGCGCCCTGAAGGGGCACGAGCTCCAGGTCACGGGCGTCGCGTTCGTCCCCGACGGCTACCTCGCCTCGACCAGCACCGACGGGACCGCCCGCCTCTGGGATTACGAGCGCGGTGTCCAGAAGGCCAGCACCGGCGGCTTCCCGAAGGGCGCCATGTGCCTCGCGATGACCCGCGACGGGCGGTCGATCGCGGTGGGCTCCGCGGAGCGCCAGGTCTGGCTCCTGGACCCCAAGTCCTGGGACGAGCACCGGATCCTCGACGGCGTCCACGACGGCGTCGTGCGCTGCGCGGCGTTCTCGCCCGACGGACAGCAGCTGGCCACGGGCAGCAACGAAGGCTCGGTGGTCCTGACGGACATCGCCTCCGGGCGCCGCCAGGCCCTGAACGGCCACACCCAGAAGGTCAATGCCATCGCCTACTCGCCGGACGGCCAGTGGGTGGCCACCGCGTCCTGGGACGGCACGCTGCGCGTCTGGAACGCCCGCGGGGGCGCCCCGGCCGGCGTGATCCGCACCGGAGTTCCGGTTCCGGGCGTGGCGTTCTCGCCGGACGGACGGACCATGGTCGCGGGCATGGGCGACGGCGTCATCCGCGTCTGGTCGACCCGGACGGTCACGGCATCCAAGTAGGCCCGCCCGCGTTCAACTTCCGGGGTACAATACGGCGATGACATTCCTTCTCGCGGGCCTCCTCCTCCTGCAGCAGGGCAGTCCCGAGCAGCTCCTGGAGGACCTCCGCTCGCCCGACATCGAGGTCCGCGCGAAGGCCCGCGCCCAGATCACGAAGCTGGGCAAGGCGGCGATCCCCGCGCTCGAGGCGGCCGCGAAGGACGCGGACCTGGACCTCTCCGCGCTCAGCAAGGACATCCTGAAGGACATCCGGACCACGATGGCCGTGGAGGCCGCGAAGGAAGTCCTGGACGCGGGGAGGAAGAAGCAGGCGCAGGGGGACCTCGAGGGGGCGGACGCCGAGTTCACGAAGGCCATCGAGCTCGACCCGAAGTCCGTCGACGCGTATCTCGCGCGCGGCGCCGTCCGGGCGGTCCAGAGCGGCTTCGGGCCCGCGTTCACCGACTACAGCAAGGCCATCGAGCTCGCCCCCGAGCGCGCGAGCTCCTACCGGATCCGCGCCGAGTTCCGGGCGGCGAAGAAAGACGTCTTCGGCGCCATCGGCGACTACAATCAGGCTCTCGAGCTCGACCCCAAGATGCTCGAGGCCTGGTGGGGTCGGGGCAAGGCGCAGCTGCAGCGCAATAACTTCAACGGCGCCGCCGAGGACTTCACGAAGGGCCTGGAACTGGATCCCAAGAACGCGGAGGGGTACAGCAACCGGGGCTTCGCCAAGGTCTACCAGCAGGACTACGAGGGCGCCCTCGCGGATTGCGCCAAGGCGATCGAGCTGAACCCCGAGCTGGCCAGCGCCCACAACCACCGCGGCTTCGCCAAGTTCTACAAGAAGGACTACGACGGCGCGATCGCGGCCTTCACCCGGGCCGTCGAGCTCGACCCGAAGCTGGCCCTCGGTTACGCCAACCGCGGCCTGGCCCGGGGCAACAAGAAGGACTACGAAGGCGCCTGCGACGACTGCAGCAAGGCCCTCGCGCTGGAGCCGAAAAACTGGACCGCCCTCAATTGCCGCGCCTGGGCCCGGGTCAGCAAGGGCGATAACGACGCCGCGATCGAGGACTGCAACCGCCTGATCGAGATGAGTCCCAACTACGCGAGCGCCTGGAACAACCGCGGCTGGGCCAAGGTCAACAAAGGCGACTACGACGGCGGCATCGCCGATTGCAGCAAGGCGATCGAGCTCAACCCCAAGGACGCGTACGCCTACAACAACCGCGGCTGGGCGAAGGGCTGCAAAGAGGACTTCGACGGCAGCATCCAGGACTGCACGCAGGCCGTCGAGCTCGACCCCAAGATGTCGCTCGGCTGGAACAACCGCGGCTGGGCGAGGATCAGCAAGGGGGACGTCGACGGCGGCATCGACGACTGCCGGAAGGCGGTCGAGCTGGATCCCCAGTACGCGACCGCGCACGGCAACCTCGGCTGGGGCAAGGCCCGGAAGGGGGACTGGGACGGCGCGATCGTGGACACGACCCGCGCGATCGAGCTCGATCCCAAGCTGGTCTTCGCCTACGACAATCGCGCCTACGCCCGGATCAGCCGGGGGGATTTCGACGCCGGCATCGACGACTGTACCAAGGCCATCGAGCTCGATCCGAAGAACATCACCTCCTGGGCGAACCGCGGCTGGGCGAAGGTCAAGAAGGGCGACGACGAGGGCGCGATCAAGGACTGCACCCGCACGCTGGAGCTGGACCCGAAGCAGCTCAGCGCCTACATCAATCGGGCCTGGGCGAAGAACAATCTCGAAGACTACGAGGGCGCCCTGAAGGATAGCGACAAGGCCATCGAGCTCGATCCCAAGCAGGCCCACGCCTGGCACAACCGCGCCATCTCCAAGACGCACACGGGCGATCCGGAGGGTGCCATCGCGGATTGCACGAAGGCCCTCGAATGCGATCCCAAGCTGGCGATGGCGTTCACCACCCGCGCCTGGGCGAAAGGCTCCCTGGAGGACATGGACGGCGCGACGGCGGACTACGACCGCGCGCTGGAGCTCGACCCCAAGGACGGCGAAGCGCTCTCGGGCCGGGGCTGGGTGAAGATCCAGAAGGGCGATTACGACGGCGCCATCGCGGACTGCGACAAGGCGCTTGAAATCGACGCGGAGGACAATGACGCCTTCCGGAACCGCGGCCTGGCGAAGCATGCCAAGGGGGACCTGGACGGGTCCATCGAGGATTTCAGCAAGGCGATCAAGGCCGACGAGAACGACGCCCACGCGTACGCCAACCGCGCCGCGACCAGGATGGAGAAGGGCGACCGCGAGGGCGCCTTCGCGGACTGCGCGAAGTCCATCGAGCTGAGCCCGAAGGACGGCTGGTGCTCCTACATGCGGGGCTGCCTGCGTTACGAGACGCGCGAGTGGATGGACGCGCAGGCGGATTTCCGGCAGGCGCTCGAGAAGGGCGGCCTCCCGGACTACGCGCAGATCCGGATCTACCTGGTCCGCGGCCGGCAGGGCGACGCGGCGGCCGCGCGGGAGGAGCTGAAGAAGTACGTCAAGGAGCGGACCGCGGGGAAGCCCGGCGACCTGAAATCCAAGATCCTATCCTTCCTTGCCGGGGACCTGGCCGAGAAGGACCTCCTGGACGCCGCGGACACCCCGGCGCGGAAGTGTGAGCTCTTCTATTACGTGGGCAGCAGCTCCCTGATCGCCGGGGACAAGGCGAAGGCGACGGAGTTCCTCAAGAAGTCCGTCGAGACCGGCCAGAAGGCGCACTACGAGTACATGAGCGCGCGGGCCGACCTGGAGTTCCTCCGCTCGGGGAAGTGATCAGCCCGGCCGCCCGATGAACTCCTGGTGGAGGCGGGCGTAGACGCCCTTCTGCTTCAGCAACTCGTCGTGCGTGCCGCGTTCGACGATCTTCCCCTGGTCCAGCACGAGCACCAGGTCCGCCTTCCGGATCGTGCTGAGGCGGTGCGCCACCACGAAGGCCGTGCGGCCGCGGAGCAGCACCTCGAGGGCGCGCTGCAGCCGCGACTCCGTCATCGTGTCGATCGCGCTCGTGGCCTCGTCGAGCACCACGATGCGCGGATCCGCCAGCATCGCCCGCGCAAAGCAGGCGAGCTGCCGCTGGCCGAAGGACAGCGACGCGCCCCCTTCCGTCACCTTCGTCGAGAGGCCGTCGGGCATCGCCTCGAAAAGGTCCAGGCAGTCCAGGGCCTTCAGGGTCGCGCGCACGTCGGCTTCCGAGGCGTCGGGCCGCGCGAAACGGATGTTGTCCAGCAGCGTGCCGGAGAAGAGGAAGTTGTTCTGCTGGACGCTCCCCATGCGGGCGCGCAGCGAGTCGCAGGTGATGCGGTGGAGGTCCGTCCCGTCCACCCGGATCGTTCCCCGGACGGGGAGGTAGAGTTTCTGCAGCAGGCCCACGATGGTGGACTTGCCGCTCCCGGTGTGGCCCACGAGCGCCACCGTCTGGCCGGGCCGCACGTCGAACGAGATCTCCGAGAGCACGGGTCGGCCGGGCTGGTATTCGAAGTCGATGCCCTCGAACGTCACGCCGCCCTTCAGGTCGCCCAGGGGCTGCGCCTCGGGAGCGTCGGTCCAGTCGGGCTTCTCGTCGAGCAGGCGGAAGTAGCGCTCCGCGCCCGCCATCGCGGTCAGCGCCTGGTTGAGCTGGTTGCCGATCGCCTGCACGGGCTCGAAGAAGAGGTTCGCCAGGAAGAAGAACATGACCACGTCCGCCACCGGCATGTGGAGCCAGCCTTCGCCGCGCAGCGTGCCGTAGCCGCCCAGCAGCGCCATGGCGCCCAGGAAGAGCTGGCTCTTGAGCTGCAGCAGCGGGACGTAGACCGCCGAGGTCTGCGCCACGCCCAGGTTGTTCTGGCTGTGCTCGCCGATGAGGTCCCGGAAGAAGCTCAGATTGATCTCCTGCCGGACGAAGGCCTGCGTCACGCGGACGCCGCTGACCGACTCGGAGAGCGTCGACGTGAGCTTGCTCCAGGACTCCTGGACCTTCCGCACGCGCCGGCTCATCTCGCGGCGGTAGCGGCGGTTCACCACCCAGACGAGCGGCGCCAGGACGAGCATCAGGGAGAAGAGGATCCAGTCGTAGTAGAGCATCAGCGCCGCCGAGACGGCCATCTGCATGCCCTGGACGATCATGACGTAGGCCACGTCCTGCACGCCCAGGCGGATGCTGTCGATGTCCGAGGTCAGGCGGCTGATGAGGCGTCCGAACTTCGTGCGGGTGAAGAAGGACATCGGCAGCGTCGTCAGCTTCTTGAAGAGGTCCGCGCGCATGTCGTGCGCGACGGCCTCGCCGAGCTCCAGCGCGTAGCGGTAGCGGAAGTGCAGCGTGACGACCATGAAGAGGGCCAGGCCGAAGTACCCCGCCGCGTGGATCGCGATGCCGCGGGCGTCGCGGTCGGCGATCGGCCCGCTCAGGGTCCGGCCGATCATCCAGGCCAGCAGGGGGAGCTGAAGCCCGCGCAGGAAGGTCAGGACGAAGAGCGCATTGCGTTTCCAGGCGTAGGGCCGGGTGTAGGCGGCGATGCGCCGGATCAGCCCGAACTCCAGCGGCGCCTGGTCCCGCTCCCGCTCCTCGTCGCGGTAGAACGTGATGGCGCCGAAGGGGGAGCGGCGCCGCGTAGGCGCCGGCGCGGCCGCCTTCTGGTCGACGGGGGCGCTCATGCGCGGACCTCCGCCAGGTCCATGATCTGGAGCAGCGCGGTCTCGCGGTAGGGCCCGGGCAGATGGACCAGGTCGTCGTGGGAGCCGGAGCGGCTCAGGCGGCCGTTCTCCAGGACCAGGATGCGGTCCGCGCGGCGCAGGAGGCTGACGCGGCCGGAGACCACGAAGGTCGTGCGTCCGGCGGAGGCGCGGCCCAGCGCCGCCACGATCTCGTTCTCGGTCTTCGGATCCACGGACGCGGTCGGGTCGTCGAGGATCAGGATGGAGGGCTGGAGCAGCAGGGCGCGGGCGAGCGCCAGGCGCTGCCGCTGGCCGCCCGAGAGGTCGACGCCGAACTCGCCCAGGACCGTGTCGTAGCCGTTCGGCAGCGCCGAGATGAACTCGTTGGCGGAGGCGAGGCGCGCGGCCTCCTGGATCTCGTCCATGGTGGCGCCCGGGTGGCCGAAGGCGATGTTGGCCGCGATGGTGTTCGAGAACAGGAAGGTGTCCTGGGGCACGATGCCGACCTGGCGGCGGTAGCCGTGGAGCTCGAGGTCGCGCAGGTCCGTGTCGTCGGCAAGGATGCGGCCGCGGCGCGGGTCGTAGAAGCGCGGGATGAGGCTGAGCAGCGTGGTCTTGCCCGCGCCGGTCAGCCCGAAGATGCCGATGACCTGGCCCGGCCGGGCCTCGAAGGATAGGTTCTCCAGGACGAGCTTGTCGGGCGAGTAGCCGAAGGCGACGTCCTCGAAGACAATGCGGCCGGCGAGGCGGCCACCGACCTTTGCGCCGGGCTTGCTGCGGACGTCGACGGGAGCGTCCAGGACCTCGAAGACGCGGCGGGCGGCGGCGAGGCTCTGCTGGACGGAGTTGGTGATGGTCGAGAGGTTGGCGACCTGGGCGGTGAACTGCTGGAGGAGGCCGGCGAAGACGACAAGGCCGCCGCCGAGCGGGATGCGGCCGTGGAGGTAGAGCCAGCCGCCGTAGGCGAAGAGGACCACCAGGCTCGACTGGGAGAGGATCTGGGTGAGCGGCGTGAAGATCGAGAGGTCGCGGAAGATGCGGCGCTGCTGGCCGGAGACCTGGTCGTTGGCGGCCTCGAAGCGCCGGACCTGCTGGGGCTCGGCCGCGAAGCCCTTGACGGTCTGCATGCCGCGCACGCTCTCGGTGAAGAGGAGGACCATGGAGTCCGAAAGCTCGCGGTTGCGGAGGTACTGGGGCCGGAGCCGCGCGGAGTAGGTGTTGGTCAGCAGGGCCAGCGGGACCGCGACGCTGAGGCAGGCGAGGGTCAGGCCGGCGTGGATGCGGCCCATGAAGACGGCGTAGGCGGCCAGGGTGAGGAGGGTGGTGATGCCCTGGAGGATGACGCCATCGACGAAGAGGCGGGTGTTCTGGGCATCGCCGGTGACGCGGTTGAAGATCGAGTTCGAGCCGTGCTGGTCGAAGAAGCCGAAGCTCAGGTGCTGCAGGGTCGAGTAGAGCTGCTCGCGCAGGTGGGGGACGATCCGGCCCTGGGTGAGGCGGGCCGTGACGGTGCTGTAGGCGTAGGCGAGGCCCGCGCTCGTGACGGCCTGGACGATGATGCCCAGCGAGAGAACGGTGACGATGCGAAGCGCCGACCAGTCGGCGGGGGGCGTCCAGCCGAAGGGGTAGGCCGGGGGGCGGCCGGCGGGGTCGAGGGCGTGGCGGATGACGTCGATGACGACACCCAGGAGCTGGAGGCCGGCGAGGCCGAGCGCGAGGACGGCGACGCTGAGGCCGAGCGAGAGGAGGAAGTCGCCGCGGAAGCGCCAGGCGAGGCCCATGAGGCGGGCGACGAGCCTCCAGGCGGATTGCTCGCGGGCCGGCGGGGGTACGACACTCATAAGAGCGGGACAGTATAGCAGCCGGAGGGCTTGGAGTGGGAACTAGGTGACGACGTCGATCCGCCGCGCTACTGCCGGGCGAAGAGCGAATCCCAGAGCTTGATTTTTCCGTGGAAGCAGGCCTTGCAGCGCTCGTCGATGGCCCGGAGATCCGCCTTGGCCTGGACAACCGCTTCGGGGTGTTGCTTCTGATAGGTCTGGGTGCGCGGCTCGTCGAGCCAGTCGTAGATCTCCTGCCGATAGCGGTCGCAGTAGTTGCACGGGAAGAGGGGCAGGAACGTGATCGCCATGGCGGCCACCAGGAGCGAGCCCAGGATCGTCCAGGCGCTCCACGCGTGACGTTTCGGCGCGGCGTCCATCATGGGAAGTCTACCCGCCCTGCGGACTAAACTATTTTTTTTGTTTAGCACCCATTGTTGATGCATTTGTATGTATACTTCGGGTATGAAGCAGGGTGGGAAAGGGAAGGCGGCCGGCAACTGCGAGTACTGCGGGAGCCAGATCCCGCTGCTCGACTTCCAGGAAGGCCGGGCGAGCGTCGTCTCCGGCCGGGTCTGCTGCGCGCCGTGCCTGGACGGCGGCGCCTGGGTGGGCTCGGCCAAGAAGCCGCGCGGGGCGGACGTCCGCATCTGTCGCGCCCTGCCTCGTTTCGTGCCCACGGCCCATCTCGACCTCAGCCTCCGGCTTCCCGGCTGGCGCGGCGTGGTTTTCGGCAACCTGTCCCGCCAATGGCTCGACATCTCGGGCGAAGGCCTCCGCGCCGTCGTGGGGCGCCGCTGCGCCATGGGCGACCTCCTGATGGCCCGCATCGTCCATCGGCCCACGGGGAAGGTCCACGAGATCGTATCCACCGTCCGCAACGTGCAGGAGACCCGGAAGTTCCCGGGCTGCGCCGTCGCGGGCTTCCTCTTCGCCAATCCGGGCGAGGAGTTCCGCGAGATGATCCGCGACCTCTACGGGGCCGCCGGCATCATCGACGGCCGCGCCAAGGCGCCGGACCAGAGCGCGCGCAAGCGCGTGACCGGGTAGGGCCCGCGCCGAGAACTATATTTTGAACTCGGACTCTCCTATGGTACCTTGGCGTCGATGACGCCCGGCTTCGTGCGCCTCGGCGCGCTCGTCCTTCTGACAGGGGCTCTGGGGATTTTCGGCGGCTGTTACGGCCCGGTTGACTTCGGCCTTCCGGCAGCACTCTCGATCGCGAAGTCCCTGGCCGGGACGATCCTCGGCCTGACGGCCACGTCCGTCACCCCGACCAGCGCGACGCTCCAGTGGACCGCTCCGGCGGCGACGGATCCCTCGGGACAGATCAGCGCGTACGAGCTGCGCTACGCCACCTTTGGGCCGTCCGCCGACAACTGGCCCCGCACCATCACCGCCGTCGCGCCATCGCCCGCCGCCCCGGGCACGATCCAGACGGCGACGGTCGGCGGATTGACCTCCGGGACGGTGTACTTCTTCCGGATCCGGGCGCTGGACGGCTCGGGCGTCCCCGGGCCGGTCTCCAATCTGGTGCGCGTCCGCTATGCGGCCAACCCGCGGGTGGTCTTCCTGAAGGAGCGCAATGCCGTCGACCGATGGGAGCTGTTCTCCTGCAACCTGGACGGCAGCGGGGAAGTCCAGCTGTCGATCCCGGTCCTTCCTGGCGGTTGGGTCTCGAACTTCGCCTATTCGCCGGACCTTTCTTGGGTGGTGTATCGAAGGCTCCAGGATCTGTCACCCTCGTCGACGTGGGAACTGTACGTGGTTCCGGTCGGGGGCGGGGCCTCCGTAAAGATTTCGGGACCGGAGCTGGTTCACCAGTTCTTCCGATGGTCCCCCGATAGCTCTCGCGTGGCCTACATCGCCACCGATCCGACGACATTCTTCTCGTTCCGGGTGTCCACGAGGACGGGGTCGAGCGTCAACGTGAAGGTGTCCGGCAGCCTTACCGCGCAGAGCGGGGGCAGCGGCCCCCCCTTGAAGTGGGCCCCGGACAGTTCGCGCGTCGCGTTCAAAGGAATGCCCGCGGGCTCCGGCGTGGAGATCTACTCGTGCGGGGTAGACGGAAGCGGCCTGGCGCGAGTCTCCATGGCGCTTCCGATCACGAAGGAAGCTTCATTCTTTGAATGGGCGCCCGACTCGACGAGGGTCGGGTTCTCAGCCCCGATCGGCCCGTCCGAGGAAGAGTTGTTCACGGCATTTCCCGACGGCAGCGGACTGGTCCAGATCAGCGGGCCCCGATTTACCCTGAACCTGATCATGTTCCTCGCTTGGGCCCCGGACAGCTCGTTCGTCGGCTATCTCGCCGACGAGGACCGGGCCGGTCTATGGGACGCGTATGTCTGCCGCCCGGACGGCACAGGGCGCCTGCGAGTCTCGACGGGCATGGTGGCGGGAGGACGCGCCTACTGGCCGCTCGAATGGTCGCCCGACAGCACCCAACTGGCCTTCTCAGGCGAACGGGACGTCGTCGGGGTTGTGGAGCTCTATGCCGGGCGACCTGACGCTTCAGCGGTTACGAAGTTGTCGGGTCCGCTCGTCGCGAACGGGAGTCTCTTCTGGCCCTTCTCGTGGTCGGCGGACGGCTCCCGCATCGCCTATCTTGCGAGGCAGAGCACGGCCACGGTGACGGAACTGTACACGAGCCGGGCGGACGGCACGGGCAACGTCAAGGTATCGGGTCCGCTCGTCGCCGACGGCAATGTGGACAGCTATGCCTGGGCGCCGGACGGCTCGCGTCTGGTCTACGCCGCCGACCAGGATGTCGATACGGTGAACGAACTCTACGCTGCGTTGCCGGACGGGACCGGCCGGGTCAAAGTCTCCGGCCCTTATGTCGCTAACGGGTACCTGAACATGTACAGCTGGTCCGCGGACGCGTCGCGCGTTCTCTACCTTGCCCGGCAGGATAGTGCCACGATCGCGCATTTATACTCGGCGCGGGCGGATATCGTTCAGTCGCAGGTCAACATCTCGGGAGTGCTGACGCCCGGCGGCCGGGCATCCTCGTTCCTGGGCGATTCGGGAATCGTGGGGCCGTAGCGTCGGCTACTCGTACCTCAGCGCCTCGATGGGGTCGAGACGCGAGGCGCGCAGCGCCGGGTAGAAGCCGAAGAAGACGCCCACCGCGCAGGAGAACACCAGCGAGGCGCCGATGGCGCTCGGCGTGATCACCGTCTGCCAGCCGAGCAGCTTGGGGATCAGGAGCGCGGAGCCGACCCCGACCGCCATGCCGATGAGGCCCGCGAAGATCGCCAGCACCACCGCCTCCATCAGGAACTGGACCAGGATGTCCTGCTGCCGCGCCCCCACCGCCAGGCGCAGGCCGATCTCGCGCGTGCGTTCCACGACCGAGACCAGCATGATGTTCATGATCCCGATCCCGCCGACCACCATCGAGATCGCCGCCACCACCGTGAGGAGCAGCGTCATCGTCTTCGTCGTCTCGCTCGCGGTCGACATCATCTCGCTCATCAGCATGATCCGGAAGTCCGCCAGCTCGCCCTCCCGGATCTTGTGCCGCTGACGCAGCAGGCTCGTGATCTCCGTCACGGCCTCGGTCACCTCGCCCGAGCTGTTCGCCGACACCAGCAGGTAGTCGATGTTGTGGAACGCGGAGCCCTGCAGCACCATCTTCACCGTGGTCCAGGGGCAGACCATCAGGTCGTCCTGGTCCTGGCCCATCGCGCTCGTGCCCTTGCGCTGCAGCACGCCCACGACCTTGAAGGGCATGTTTTTCACCCGGATCACCTGCCCGACGGCGTCCGCGCCCTGGAACAGGTTCTCCGCCACCGTCTTGCCCAGCACGCAGACCTTCGAGGCCGAGACGACGTCGCCGTCCGAGAAGAAGCCGCCTTCCTCCGTCGTCCAGTCCCGCACCTCCACGAAGGCCGGGCTGCAGCCCATGATCTGGCTGGGCGCCCAGTTGAAGCTGCCGTAGACCAGCTGCAGGCCGCGGGCCCGCACGACCGGGGTCATCGACTCGACCGCCGGGACTTCCTTCCGGATCGCGATGCCGTCCTCCGGCGTCAGCGTCGTCACGCTCCCGGAGCCCATCGAGAAGCCGCCCGACGACATCGCGCCCGGCAGCACCATCATGAGGTTGCGGCCCATGGAGTTGATCTGGCTCTCGATGCGCTTGGAGGCTCCCTGGCCGATCGCCACCATCGCGATCACGCTCGCGATGCCGATCACGATGCCCAGCATCGTCAGGCAGGTGCGCACCTTGTTTCGCCCCAGCGCGCGGACCGACAGGAGGATCGAGGCGAGCGGGTTCATGCGGCACCCTCCTGGATCAGGCCGTCCCGGATCCGGATCGTCCGCTGGGCGTGGTCGGCGATCTCCTGGTTGTGCGTCACCAGGATCACCGTCAGGCCCGCCTTGTGGAGCTCGTGGAAGATGGCCATGACCTCGGCCTCGGACTTGCTGTCGAGGTTGCCCGTGGGCTCGTCGGCCAGCAGGATCTGCGGCCGGTTGACGAGCGCGCGGGCGATCGCGACGCGCTGCTGCTGGCCGCCCGAGAGCTGGCTGGGATGGTGCTTCACCCGCTCCGCCAGCCCCACGCGGGTCAGCGACGCCATCGCGCGCTCCGAGCGCTCCCGCCCGGGCAGGCTGTTCCAGTAGAGCAGGGGAAGCTCGACGTTCTCCAGCGCCGTCGTCCGGGCCAGCAGGTTGAAGCTCTGGAAGACGAAGCCGAACTTCTTGTTCCGGATGTAGGCCAGGCGGTCGGGCACCACCCGCGAGATCTCCTCGCCGTCCAGGAAGTAGGTCCCGTTGGTCGGCCGGTCCATGCAGCCGATGATGTTCATCAGCGTCGTCTTTCCGGAGCCCGAGGCGCCCATGATCGCGACCATCTCGCCGCGCTCGATGCGGAGCGAGACCCCCTTGAGGACGTGGAGGTCCACCTCTCCCACGTGGTAGACCTTGTTCAGGCTCTCGATCCGGATGACGGGTTCGTCCATTACCTCATGCCTCGCTGGCCGCCGCTGCCCCCACCGCCGCGGAAGGGCGGGGCGAACGGATTGGTGGTGGGGGCCGCGTCGCCGCCCTCCATGATGACGCCGATGATCACTTCCTGGCCCTCCGTGAGCTCGCCCTTGGCCAGGCGCGTCCAGCTGCCGTCGGTGGCGTCGGCCGTGATCGGCACGGCAACCGGGCCCGCGGGGCTCGTGACCCAGACGCGGTTCTGCGGCTCCTTCTTCCTCTGGCCCCTCGACGGCTTGCCCTGGCCGGGGTCGCCGGACTTGGGCGTGGAGGGATCCGGGGCCGGCGCCGGCTCGACGGGCTTCGCCGCGGCGGTCACGTCGACGGGCGGCGTGAAGCGCAGCGCGGCGTTCGGGATCTTCAGGATGTCGCGGTACTGCGCGATGTCGAAAGTGACGTTGGCGGTCATGCCGGGCAGCAGCTTGTTGCCCGGGTTCTCGGCGTCGATCATCACGGTGTAGGTGACGACGTTCTGCACCGTGGTGGGGGAGAGGCGGATCTGGAAGACCTTCCCGCGGAAGCGCTCGTCCTTGTGCGCATCCACCGTGAAGGACACGGCCATGTTCTCCGTGATGCGGCCGATGTCGGCCTCGGCGACGCTCGCCTGGATCTGGACCTTCTTCATGTCGTCCGCGATGACGTAGATGGTCGGGGCCTGCAAGCTCGCCGCGACGGTCTGGCCGACGTCGACGCTGCGGGAGATCACCACGCCGTCGATGGGCGACACGATGGTCGTGTATCGCAGGTTCACCTGGGAACTCTCCAGGGTCGCCTGAGCCTGGGCGACGCTCGCCTCCGCCACCTTCACCTGGGCCGCCGCCGACTCGGAGGTCGCGATCGCGGCGTCGAGTTCGGAGCCCGAAATCAGGTCTTTCTTCTGCAGCTCGCGCGAGCGGCCGAGCTCCTTCTCCGCTTGAACGGCCATGGCCTTCACGCGGATCACGTCGGCCTGCGCCTTGGTGAGATTGGCCTTGTCCTGGTCGACCTTGGCCTGAAAGGGGGCGGGATCGATCTGGGCCACCACGTCGCCCTTCTTGACCTGGGAGTTGAAGTCGACGACCAGCTTCTGGATGGTGCCGGTCACCTGGGTGCCGACCTGCACGAGGAGGTAGGGCTGCACGGTGCCGGTGGCGTTCACGGTGACCTTGATGTCCCCGCGCTCGATCTTGGCGACGCGGTACTTGACGGGGGCGTCGGAGCCGCGGGCCCAGAACCACCAGCCGGCCCCGCCGGCGGCGGCCAGGAGGAGGACGATCACGATGAGTTTCTTCATGGCTTGCGGGTGCCTCCGATGGACCGTTGGATGGCGGCGATCGAAATTTCGAAGTCGTAGCGGGCCTGGATCTCGGCGGCGCGGGCGTTCGCCAGCTGCACCTGGGCGTCCGTCAGATCGACCGACGAGGCCTTTTGGACCTGGAAGCGGCCGGTGACCAGGTCCAGCGTCTCCTCGGCCTGCTTGACGGTCAGGCTCGCGATCTTCAGGCTCTCGCGGTTGTCCTCCAGGGTGGCGTAGGCCCCGCGCAGGTCGAGGAAGATCAGCTGCTCCTCCTGGGCGCGGTTGGCGTAGGCCTCGCGCAGCGAGGCGACGGCGCCGTGCAGCTGGCCGGTCTTGTCCCAGCCGCTGAAGACGACCCAGTTGAGGGCCGGCCCGAGGAACGCGAAGTAGTTCATCGGCAGCATGCTGCCTGACCAGGAGAAGGACGCGTTGAGCGAGAGCGCGGGGTAGAAGTCGGCGATGGCGGCGTCGATGGCGAAGCGGGCGGCGTTCTCGCGCAGGATCAGGCCCTGGAGCCGCGGGTGGTAGGCCCGGGCGGACGCGACGGCGTCGTCGAAGGCCATCGTCCAGGTCCCCGGCGGGCCCTGGCGGTCGAGCGTGTAGGCCGGGTCGGACGCGAGCCCGAGCGAGGTGTTCAGCGTGGCGCGCGCGACCGTGAGGGCCGTGCGGGCCTTCACGAGCGTGAGTTGCGCACCGCCCAGGTCCACCTGCGCTTTGGTGAGATCGTACTTCTGCCGCGTGCCGGCCTCGACGAAGCCCTTCACCTGCTCGAGGCGCTTCTCGAAGCCGCGCACCGTTTCCTCGCCGACGCGGACGAGCTCCTCCTGCTTGAGGACGTCGAAGAAGCCCTGCCGGGCGTTGAAGACGGTGTCGTTCTCGGTGGCGGAGAGGTCGGCCTGGGCGGCGACGAAGTTCGTGTAGGCCTGGTCCTTCTGGGCGCTCGTCTTGCCCCAGTCGAAGAGCAGCTGGCTCACCTGGGCGGAGCCGCCGTGGGTCTGGACGATGCCGCTGTTGGCGATCTTCTGGCCCGCGCGCGCGGTCGACCCGGCGCCGCCGTTGCGCTCCCAGCGGTAGTCGGCGCCGACGGAGATCTGGGGGTAGAAGCCGGAGGCGACCTGTTCGAGGACGGCCTGCGCCTGCTCCACGCGGGCCCGGCCGGCCGCGATGCTCGGGTGGTACTTGAGGGCGATCGAGACGCCCTGGTCGACCGTCAGGAGCGTGCCGGGAAGGAGCCCGGCCTCCTCGGCGCTGACGGTGCGCTCCCCGGGGCGGCGCTGGTTGGGGTCCTGGGCCCGGCGGGCCTCGCGGATGTCCGCGCAGCCGAAGAGCGCGCAGAGGATCAGAACGGCGGGGACCTTACCCATCCTATTATCCTGTCGCCGAGTCATCGGGATCCTTTCCAGCGCGTCACGATTTCGTTGAGGGTCTCGAGGGCGTCGGTCATACGGTCCACATCGCCGCGGCCGAGCTGGGTCATGAGCTTCCGGAGGCGCGACTGGCGCAGCTTCCGGAAGCCCGCCATCATGCGGCGGCCCTTGGGCCGGAGGCGCAGCAGCACCTGGCGCCGGTCCTCCTTGGAGTGGCTGCGCTGGATGTAGCCGCCCTCGGCCAGGCGCTCAACGAGGCCGGTGGCCGTCGACGAGGTGATGCCGAGCCGCTCGGCGACCTCGCCGGGCGTCGCGGTGTCGCCGTTGTTGTCCAGGGTCCAGAGCACCCGCATCTGGGCGAAGGTGATGGCGCCCGAGGCGGGCTGCCGGGCGGGGATCGCGAAGAAGCCCGAGAGGAAGCGGTGGAGGAGGAGGTCGAGCTTTTCGGCGTTGATCATGTTCTACGGTAACCCGATAGTTCGGTTACCGTACTATCATACGTTCCCGAACCGCATTTACAACGCCGCGCCCCGATTTTACCTACGGAGGTAGGACACGGGACCCCGCCCGATATTCCCGTGGCTGCTGGTTTTACGGAAAGTACAACTAGAGAGGTTTGAGCTTCAGGTATTCGGCCTTCAGGGCCTCAACCTTGGCCTTGGCGGCCTCGACCTTCGGGCGGAATGCCTCCGCGCCGGCCTGCTCTGGGCCGATCTTCTCGGCGGCCGCCTTGGCGGCGGCGCGCAGCTCGACGACCTTCTTCGCGGCCTGCTCGGCGGCGGCCTTGGCGTCGACGATCGCCTTCTCGGCCGCGGGGATGCCCGCCCTGGCCTTCTCCAGGTCCGCCTGGCGGGCGGTTACGGCCGCCTTGGCTTCGGCGACGCTCTTCTGGACGAGGTCCAGGGTCTCCTTGGCCTTCTTGGCGGCCTCGGCGGCGGTGGCGTCGTCGGGGGCCTTCTTGGCCTCCTCGGCCTGCTGCTCGGCGACCTTCTGGGCGCCCGCGACCCGGGCCTCGCGCTCCGCTTGTACCTTGCGGGCGGCCTCAAGGGCAGCCTCCGCCTTGGCGGGGGCGGCCTTGGCCTGCGCCAGGGCCTCCTGGGCCTTCTTGATGGCGCCCTGGGCGACCGGCACGGCCTGTTCGGCGGCCCTGGCCTTGGTCTCTGCGTCCGCGGCGGCGCGGCGGGCGTCCTCGCCTTTACCGGCCAGCGCGTCCAGCTCGGCCTGGACCTTTGCCAACTCCTTCTTGGCGGCCCAAACCTGGACGTTGAATTGCGCGGCCTTCAGGAGGGCCACGCGGCGCTGCGCCGCAGCGGCCTGGGCCTTGGCCGCGTCGAGAGCCTGCTTCGCCTGGGCGGCGGCCTGCGAGCTGCTCTCGGCCTGCTTCTTGAGCTCCGCCGCCTGCGCCTGCTGGGCCAGGTTCGCCTTCTTGGCCTCGGCCTGGGCGGCCACGGCCGCCGCCTTGGCCTCCTGCGCGTCCGCCAGGGCCTTCTGGGCGGGGCCCATGGCCCCGGAAGCCTCGTCGGCCTCGGTCTTGGCCTTGGCGGCCGTTTCCGACAGCTTGGCGATCGCGTCCTCGGGCTCCTTCGCGTCCTTGGCCTTCTGGAGCGCCGCGGCGGCCGCCTTATGGACCTTGACCTTCTCGGCCGCGTCGTTCTGGCGGGCCGCGAGCATCGCTTCGGCCTCCTTCAGCTCCTGGGACTTGGCCGCGACCTGCGTTTCCGCCTCCTGGACCCGCGCGGCCGCGTCGGCGACCTTCTGGTCGAGGCCCTTGAGGGCCGTCGCGGCCTTCTCGGCGGCCTCGGCCGCGGTCTGCTGGGCGGGGCCAATCTTCGCCATGGCGGCCTGAGCTTCTTCAAGCGCCTTGGCGGCGCCGGCCGTCTGCTCCGCCAGCGTGGGCGGGTTCGTGCTCAGCTGGCCCGCGCGCTTGGCATCGGCGGCCGACCAGACGCGGATCTCGCCCGTCCAGTCGCCCGCGATGACGCGCGCGCCGTCGTGGGTGAAGACCGCGCGCAGCGCCAGGTCGGTGAAGGTGTCGACGTCCTTGAGCTTCTTGCCCTCGCCGTCCCAGGTGCGGACGCTCATGTCGCGGCCGCAGGTGACGAGGCGGCCGTCCATCGCGTACTTCACGGACGCGGTCGCGGGGTGCGCGCCCCAGGCCTTGACCTTGGTGCCGCCCGCCGTCTCCCAGAGGATCACCTGGCCGTCCTCGCTCGAGGACGCGACGAGCTTGGAGTCGGCGCGCCAGCTCACGTCCGTGATGGCGCCCTTGTGGCCCGTCAGGGTGTGGTAGATCCGGCCGGTGCGCGCCTCCCACAGGTGCAGGCCGCCGCCGCGGTCGCCCGTGGCCAGGAGGGCCCCGTCCGGGCTGAACTCCATCGCGGTGACCCAGTCGGTGTGCTTCTTGATGGAGTGCTGCAGCTCGCCGTCCTTGGTCGAGTAGATCTTGATCAGCTTGCCGGGGCCGCCCAGCGCGACGTGCGACTGGTCGGGGCTGAGGTCGGCCGCCAGCACCTGGTCGAACTCCTCTCCGATCTCGCCGACGCGGTCGCCGCTCTTCACGTCCCAGAGGACCACGCGGCCCAGCTTCGCGCCGCGGCCGCCGCCCGCCAGCAGCAGCGCGCCGCTGCGGCTGAAGCGCAGGATCGTCGGCCGGGTCTCGGGGAAGGGCAGGATGCCTGCGAGCTCGAGGGTGTCGGTGTTGTAGAGCAGCACCTGGTGCTGGCCACCGACGGCGGCGACCGGCGCCCAGGGGCTCGTCGCCAAGGCGACGAGGCTCTCGGCTTTCGTGGTCCGGAGCTCGGGCTCCAGCAGGAGGTCCTCGGGCATCGCGGCCGGGCCGGCCGGCTTGCCTGCCGCCGAAACCTTGAGCTCGAGGTCGACCTTCGGACCCTTGCTCTTCTTGGCCTTGCCGCCGGGCGCATCAATGAGGCCGCCGTCGATCCACTTCTTGAGGACGGCGATCTCGGCGTCCGAGATCTTCGCCTTCTTGGGGGGCATCTTGGGATCGGCGAGGTGGGCGACGACCTTGTAGAGGGAACTCGCGCCCGAGTCGCCCGCCGCGACTACCTCGCCCGAGCCGCCGCCCGCCAGGGATGCGGCGTAGCTCGAGAGATCAAGGTCGCCCTTCTTCTTGTCGGCGTTGTGGCAGCCGAGGCAGTGGTTCTGAAGGATCGGCAGCACGTGCTCGCTGTAGGTGGTCGCCGCCTCCTGCGCCCGAAGAGGAGCACTCAACACCAAGACACTGAGACACAAAGGAAGACCTGTCTTGAGGAGCAGGCCAGGAATCTTCCTTTGTGTCTCCGTGTCTTGGTGTTTCAAGATGCTTCTCTCTCTAGTGGTTGAAGATGAACTCGTTGGCGTTGAGGAGGGCCCAGAAGACGTCCTCCAGGTTCAGCTGGGCCGCCTTCTTGTCCGTCGCCTCGATCATGGGCAGCAGCTTCTTCAGCTCCGTCTCGTTGGGCTTGCGGCCCAGGCAGCGGATGTAAAGCTCGTCGAGCACCTCGGGGCTCTTCTTGCCGCCGTCGAGGAGCTTCTTCACCAGCGCGCCCTGCACGATGCGGGTGTTGACGGTGTCGCCGTTGAGCAGGTGCAGCGCCTGCGAGAGGTTCGGCTCCATCTTCACCTCGCAGGAGCACACCGTCTCGCGCGTGGCGCGGCCGAAGGTCGTGAGGAAGTAGTTGCTCGTCTTGCCGTCGGCGATCTGGACCGCGCGGGCGCCCAGGGGGAGCCCCTTGAACTTGTTGGGCGTGTCCGTCACCTCGGAGATGATGTCGAGCAGCACCTCCGCGCGGATGCGGCGGATGGGCCCCTTGGCGAAGTTCCGGGTGTCGCTCTCGTTGGTGGCGTTCGACTTCGTCGCCAGCTGGTAGCTGCGCGACGTGCAGATGTCGCGGACCAACTTCTTGAAGTCGTACTTGTACGAGGTGAACTTCTTGGCGAGAGCCTCCAGGAGCTCCGGGTTCGAGGCCGGGTTGGAAACCCGCACGTCGTCGACGGGGTCGATGATGCCCTTGCCGAAGAAGTGGGCCCAGACGATGTTGGCGAGATTGCGCGCGAAGTAGGGGTTCTCGGGCGACGCGATCCACTCGGCGAGGACGTGGCGCCGGTCCTTGCCCTTCACGTCGGGCACGTCGCCTCCGAGGAACTTCGGTGCCATCGTGCGGCCACCGACGGGGTGCTTCACGTCGCCTTCGGCGCGGTCGAAGACGATCCGCTCGCGCGGATCCTCGGAGTTCTTGCGGCCGATCTGGCTGAAGAACGCGGCGAAGCTGTAGTAGTCGTCCATCGTCCAGCGGTCGAACGGATGGTTGTGGCACTGCGCGCACTGGATGCGCATGCCCATGAAGATCTGGGCGGTGTTCTCGGTGAGCTTGAGCGTATCGCGCTCGATCTGGTAGTAGGTCGTCGGGGGCTCGGTGAAGGTGCCGCCGCTCGCGCTGAGCAGCTCCTGGATCATCACGTTGAAGGGGACGTTGTCCTCGACCCGCGACTGCAGCCAATTGAAGTAGCCCAGCGCGGTCTTGTAGCTCACCTGGCGGTTGTCGTCCGTGCGGATCTGCAGCAGCTCCGCCCACTTCATGACCCAGAGCTCGGAGAATTCCTTGCGGCTCAGGAGGTCGTCGATCAGCTTCTCGCGCTTCTCGGCCGACGCGTCGCCCATGAACTTGTCGTAGTCCTCCCGGGCGGGGAGGACGCCGATGACGTCCAGGAAAGCGCGGCGCAGGAACGTTTCGTCGCTGCAGAGTTCGCTGGGGAGCATGCGCAGGTTCTTCAGCTTGTTGAAGACCAGGGTGTCGATGTAGTTCTTCTCGGCGACGTTCGTCCATTCGTACTTCACGCCCTTGGGGATGACGATCGCCTGCGAGCCCACCGTGAAGGTCGCGAAGCGCGCGAAGACGTAGGCCTCGCCGCGGGCGCCGGCCGTCACGAGGCCGTCGTCGTCGATCTTGGCCGACACGTCGTTGCTCGTCATGTAGCGCGCCAGCGACGTGACGTCGCGGTCCGTCCCGTCCGAGTACTTGGCGCGCACCGTCATGCGCTGCCGGGAGCCTTCGCCTTCGAGCACGAGCTTGGGCGGGAAGAACTCCAGGGAGACGGGCTTGGCCACGTCGGCCGCATCCTTGGGGGCGCCGGCGTTCAGCCAGCGCAGGAGCGTGTCGTAGAGCTCGCTCTTGGCGCTGAAGCGCTCGCCGCCGGAGTGGTTCACGGCGCCCGTGGACTTCTCGACCAGGAGGCACTCCTCCGGGATCGCCACGCTGATGCGGCGGCCGGACATCTCGCGGGTGAGGCGGAACCAGTCGCCGTCGGGGTCGAACCCGAAGAGCGAGAGGCGGAAGCCGTCCTTGCCGCGCGCGGCGCCGTGGCAGGCGCCCGTGTTGCAGCCGGCGCGCATGAAGACGGGCATGACGTCGAGCTTGAAGCTGATGGGACGGTCGGCGCCGGCCTGCTTCACCGCCACGGGCACGCGGATCTGGCGCCCGCCATAGGTCACGGTCATCTCGCCGCTGCCGTCGGCCTTCGGAGTCAGGACGTTGCCCTTGCGGTTCACGAGGGCGGCGGGGATCTCGAGCTTGGCCTCGTCGGTGACGTCGCGGGTGACGCCGTCGGGCGCGGTTACCTGGACCACGAACGACTGGCGGTCGCGGCTCGTCGAGAGCTCGATCTCCGCGGGGTACACGTTGACCGCGGGTGGCTCGGTGTCGCCGGCATAGCCGGGGGCCGCCACGAGGGCGGCCAGCGCGAGGGCGGCGCTCAGTCTCATCACTTGTTCCCTTCCTTCGACTTGTCGTCGGCCTTGGACTTCGGGGCCGCGTCGCCGCCCTTGGAGCTTTCGGCTTTCGCGGCGGCGCCGTCCTTCTTCGAGGGCAGCGGGACGTCGATGCGCAGGATGCCGCCGCCGCCGACGCTGTGGGCCATCGTGTCCCCCTCGCCGGGGACGTTCACGACCGCGAAAAGTCCCTTGTGCTGTCCCGCCGGGGCGTTGGCGGGGACTTTCACGTGGAAAACGACTTCCTTGTCGTCCTTGGAGATCTCCTTCTCGGCGGGCTCGGAGACGACGCCCGGGGGCAGGCCGGAGAGGCTGATCTTCGCCTTGCCGTCGAAGGGCTTCAGGTGCTCCAGCTTGCCCACCACGTTCGCCTCCTTGCCCTGCTCGACGGCGGTCATCTCGATCTTCATCGCGATGTACGGCGGGGCCACCGTCAGGGGGCAGAGCGTCGTGGAGGCGTAGGCCGTTCCGTTCCCGCCCGGCGCGGAACCCAGGACGGCGATCTTCCAGGGCTTGAGCGCGGCGTTGCCGTTCGCGTTGATCGGGTAGGCCACTTCGGTCTGACCCTGGGGGAGCGACACCGTCACCGGCGCGCCGATGCCCGGCGGCGACCAGATCAGGCGCAACTCGATCGCCGCCGTGAAGCCTTCCTTGCGCTCCGCGACGACCTTCAGGTTCATCGAGCCGTTCTGGACGATCGGGACCTTGGGCTCCACGATCTTCAGCTTGAAGGGCACTTCCTCGGCGACGGCGACCGCCAGGCGGTTCACCCGCGTGCCGTAGTACACGGTGTTGTTCGGCGACCCGTAGACGAGGTTCACGTCCTGGCGGAAGCCGCCCTCGATCTTCTGGGCGGAGTCCGCCGACTTGGCGACGACGTCGATGAGCGAGCCGGCGACCTTCGCGTCGGGCGCGGCTTCGAAGACGACGATCGTGCGGTCCACGTCGGACGCGACCGGGTCGCAGTGGGCCGTGATGCCTTCGGGGAGCCCGTCGAAGGACAGGTTCATCGCGCCGTTGAAGCCCTGGCGGTTCACGCGGATCCAGGTCGCGAACGCGTTGCCCTTGGGGACCACGATCCACTGGCGGATCTGGTCGCGCGGCTCGCGGTCGTAGGCCGGGATATGGGTGTAGACGCTGGGCTTCACGGTATTGAATTCAATGCGGTAGACATAGGCCGGGCCGCCCTTGTGGAGGTGGTCCCGGATGCCGATCTCGTACTCGCCGTCGGCGGGCGACTGGAACTTGATGGCGGCATCGAGGCCGCCCTGGTCGTCGTTGGTCGCGATCTGCGCGCCGCCCGCCTTGCAGAGCGTGAGGACGGGGTCGAGGGGGGATCGCACCGCGCGGGCGTGGGCGCGGATTTCGTAGCTGTCGCCCTTCTTGGCGCTGAAGCGGAACCAGTCCTGGTCGCCGTCCTTCTCGATGACGCCGTTGAGCGCCAGCGGGAGGGGCAGGGTGGTCACGGTGGCGGTCTCGCGGGTGTCGTTCGGCTCCTTCTCCAGCACGTTGGGGAAGTCCGAGATGCGCATGTAGTTGGGCGAGGGGGGCGACTGCCCGTTGTCGTCGACGTAGACGCCGTACTTGTCCATCGGCGCGTCGGGCAGCTTGATCTTCTTCTTGATCGGGCCCGAGGCGTCGCCCAGGAACGTGACCTCGACCTCCTCGCCCGCCTTGCCGCCCGCGGGGTAGACCGAGAGGGGGCGCGGGAAGGAGCCGACGTGCAGGCGGTAGGTGCCGTTCTCGCCGCCACCGTAGGACGCCTCGCGGACCAGGATGATGTAGGTGCCGTCCTCCGGCGCGCACAGCGTGAGGAAGGGGTCCTGCATCAGCAGGGCCGTGTCATCGGCGGAGACGATCTCGAAGCGCTTGGTGTCGAGGATCGCGATGTACGCGTCGAAGAGCGAGGTGCCCAGACGCACGCCCTCCAGCTCGACGGAGAGGCGCTCGCCCTTCTTGAGGTCGACCGAGTAATAGTCGACGTCCTCGTTGGTCACCGTGCCGGCGACCGTGACGTTCATCTTGAGTTTCTGGGGCGCCTTGAAGTTGTTGTTGGGCTCCTTCTCGTCGACCACCGGGAAGGGGCCCACGTAGAACGTGCGCAGGTCGCTGATGCCGCTGCCGGTCCGCAGGCGCATGGTGTGCTCGCCGAGGGCCGCGTCGGCGGCGACCTTGAGGCGCACCTTGACGGTCTTGTCGTCGGTCGCCTCCAGCTTCAGGACTTCCAGACCGGGCTTATAGAAGAAGAGTTGCTGCGCGTCCTTGAGCTGGGTGCCCGTCAGGGTGAGGTCGATCTCGGTGCCGCGCTCGGCGCCGCGGGGCGTGACGCGCGCGAGATTGGGCGATTCCCGCGCGAACGCGGGGACCGCGAGGAGGACGCCCAGGGCGCAAAGGAGCCCACGATTCATGCAATATCCCTCAATTCGAGGTCCAGGCACGCGCACGAAGGGGGGCGACTAGACGCAGATCTCCTTGATGGCCTTGCCGCCTCGAACGATGTCGATCGGACGGTTGCCCGGGGCCATGAGCCTCTTGTCCGAGTCGATGCCCATCCGATCGTACACCGTGCTGGCGAGGTCCTCGATCGAGACGGCGTCGCGCTCGGGCTCGGCGCCCGTCGGGTCCGACGCGCCGTAGATCAGGCCGCGCTTGATGCCGCCGCCGGCGAGCACGACGCTGAAGACCTTGGGCCAGTGGTCGCGGCCGTTGGTCGCGTTGATCTTCGGCGTCCGGCCGAACTCGGAGGAGACCATGACCAGCGTGGAGGCGAGCAGGCCGCGCGAATCCAGGTCGTTGATGAGGGCCGCGAAGGCCTGGTCGAAGGCGGGCATCTGCTTGTCCATGTTGTCCTTGATGTTGTCGTGCATGTCCCAGCCGCCGTAGGTGACCGAGATGAAGCGGACGCCGGACTCGACGAGGCGGCGGGCGAGCAGCAGGCGCATGCCGGCGCTGTTGTTCCCGTAGCTGTTCTTGAGGTCGTCGGTCTCCTTGGAGAGGTCGAAGGCTTCGCGGGCCTCCTTCGACGAGATCATCGCGTAGGCGCGGTTGTAGAAGGAGTCCATGGCGTCGAGCGCGTCGGACTTCTCCATCTCCTTGAAGTGGTAGTCGACGGTGGAGAGGAGGCCCTGGCGCTTCGCCCAGCGTTCGGCGTTGACACCGCCCGGCAGCGTCAGGTCGCGGACCTGGAAGCCCTTGGACGAAGGATCGCTGCCCAGCGCGAAGGGGCCGTAGGCGGAGCTGAGGTAGCCGGTGCCCGCGAAGGTGTTCGGCTGGCCGGGGATGCACACGTACGGAGGCATGTTCTTGGCGGAGCCGTACTCGTGGGACACGACGGAGCCGAAGCTGGGGAACTGGATCGCCGGGCTCGGCCGGTACCCCGTGAACATGTTGTGCGTGCCGCGGTCGTGATCCGCCTCGCCGTGGGTCATCGAGCGGATGACGCAGATCTTGTCGGCGACCTGGCCGATCTTCGGCAGGTTCTGGCTGAACACTTCGCCGGTCAGCTTCGTCGGCACGGTTCCGAGCGGACCGCGGTATTCGATCGGAGCGTTCGGGTGCGGGTCGAAGGTTTCCTGGTGCGCCATGCCGCCGGGCATGTAGATGTGGATGACCGACTTGGCATGGACGGTCCTGGCGGGAGCACTCTGCTGGGCCTGGGCCTCCTGGAGTTTGAAGTAGTTGCCCAGGGTGAGGCCGAGGCCGCCGATGAGGCCGGTGTACAGGAATTCACGACGGCAGCACGGGCGGAACGTGGGGTCGCTGCTGGAGTTGCCGTTGTTCAGGATGCTCATCGGCTCGCCTCCCTACGGTTTATCGTCAAGCCGGGGGGCAAAGGCCTCCCGGAAACGATCGACTCCCCTTTTCGGCCGGGCATCCCGCTCCTGTGGGCTTCAGCTCTCTTACGCTTCGCCCGGGGCACGATTCTCAGACCTCGTCCCGGCCCATAAATAATAACAGTCCCCGGGCGCCGTGTTACAGGAAGTTGCGGAATATTTCCTGCCGGGAAGGGCGGAGGGCCGCCGGGATAGGGCCTTGAGCGCCAGGGGCTTGCGCTATTTGCCGCGGCGGCCTTCGTCGATGAGCCGCGCGCCTTCGAGGAGCAGACGCGCGGTGGGACTGTGAACCTCGTCCTTGGGGTCCACCATGGCGTTGCGGAACTCGAATTTGCCTTCCGTGTGGGCCAGCAGCTCGTAGATCAACTCGGCGTTCTTGGGGCTCGGCTTCTTGTCGTAGGACGCCCGCAGAACGCGGCCCTCGCTGAAGTAGATCCGCGCCTTCTCCTTGCCGGGCTCCAGGATCAGCACCAGCATCCCCGTCTTCCGCTCCATGTCGACGAGCGACAGGATCGAGGGCAGCCCGATCTGGTCGAGCGTCCCCTTGAACGCCGTCATGATGCCGGGCGACGAGAAGTCGGCCTGGTTCGGGTCGACCTTCGGCCGCAGCGTGTTCTCGGCCTTCTGGCGCAGCTTGTTCGCCACCGCGATGCGGAGCTCCAGGTCCCGCGGCTCCAGCGGCTGGTGCAGGAAGTCGTCCGAGCCCAGCTGGAAGCCCTGGATCTGCTTCTCGACCGGGTCCTGCTCGCCGATGAAGAGGACGGGCACGAGGGCCGACTCGGGGCGCGTCCGCAGCGTGTGGATGAAGTTCGCGATGTCGAGCTTCGGGGCGGCGGCGTTCATGATGATGACGTCCGGGATGACGGACGTCGCGGTCTTCAGGCCCTGCTCGCCGTCGCCGACGTTCGTGATGTCGTAGCCGCGTCCGTCGAGCGCCGACGCGACCGTCGACTGGGTCGCGGGATCGGGGTCGACGACGAGAATTTTGACTAGTGCCACGCGCAAAGGGTAGCGCAAGGTCCGGGCGACGTCAACGAAAGACCGCGCTTTCGACGCCGCGGATCGCGTACTATCCATAGACATGCGCATGCTGCTGGCGGCCGCGATCGTGGCGCTCGGGCTCTCGTCCCCGCAGGGGGCGACCCCGATCAACACGATGTGCCCGGTGAAGCCGAAGCAGAAGGCGAAGGCCTCGCTCACGGTCGTCTACGAAGGCCAGCTCATCGGCTTCTGCTGACAGAGCTGCGTGCCGCGGTTCCAGTCGGATCCGAAGAGCTATCTGTCCAACATCCCGGAGTTCAAGCCGGTCGAGAAGAAGCCCGGGCCCTGCGGCGCGGAGAAGACCGTCCGCGGTCTCTACTGCCCGGACGACCAGAAGGACCTGGTCGAGCGCGATCTGAAGGACGGCGCCTGCCCGACCTGCGGCAAGAAGCCCGAGAAGGTGGAGTACTGCGTGAAGACGCCGGCGGGGCAGAAGGAGCCGGATCGCGCCCGCATCACCTACGCCTGCGCGGGCTGCGCCGCGACGGCGGACTTCGAGCACGCGTTCAAGCACGAGGAGGGCTGCAAGAAGAAGGCCCTCAAGAAGGTGTGCTCCAAGTCGGGGACCCCGCCGCACGAAACCCTGCCGAAGTAGCGGGGGCTAGCCGGTGACCGTCATCAGCGACGCCAGCGCGACGAAGAACTCCCTCAGGCGCCCCGAGGCGATGTTCACGCGCTTGGAGTCGTAGACCATCTGCATGACCGTGCCGGGACGCAGGAGCACGTCGCGCAGCACCACCAGGCAGCCCGCGTAGGTCGACGCCAGCGGCTCCGCGGGCGTGTCGATCACGGATTTCACGCTGAGGAAGCCCACGTTGCGGGAGCGGGCCGCGAGCGCCACCGCCTCCGCCTCCATGTCCACGACGGCCGCGCCCGACTCCTCGCCCAGCTTCTTCTTCTCCTCCGCCTTCACGACGACCTTCTCGACCGTCTTGATGCGGCCGGCCTTGGCGTTCGGCGCCGCGGCCTGCGCCATCTCGAGGAGCTTCTCGTCGGCGGGGCGCTTCTTCGTGCCGCCGATGATGAGCTGCCCGGTCTCGAGCTCGTCGCTCAGGGCGCCGCAGAAGCCGGCCGAGACCAGCGCGTCGGGCTTGAAGTGGTCGACCATCACCAGCGACGCGGCCGCCGCCGGCTTGGCCCCGACGCCGCCCGCGACGAAGACGAAGAGGCCCGCGTCATAGAAGCGAAGATGCTCGATCCTCCGCGAGGTGTGGGAAAACGCGGAGAGCGTGGGCTTGATCTCCGTGTTCAGCGCCGCGATGATGCCGAGCTTCATCCGGGGACTACGACATCATCTTGATGGCGTTGTAGAGCTGCTTCCCGAGCTTGATGCCGCGGCCGGACGCGACCGTGGGCTCGAAGCCCGCGTGGACCATGCAGGTCTTGCAGCGCGGCTCCTCGGACTCGGGGCCGTACTTGTGCCAGGGCGTCTTGTCCACGAGGTCGCGGAAGGTCGGGTAGTACGCGTCGCGCAGCATGTAGCAGGGGCCCTGCCAGCCCTTCGGGGTCCGCGTCGGATTGCCCCAGGCGGTGCAGGTCAGCTCCATCTCGCCCTTGAGGAAGTCGAGGTAGATCTGCGAGTTGCCGAACCACTCTTCCTTGACGAGCGAGAGCAGCTTCTTGAAGCGGTCGATGACCTGCTGGCGCTTGAGGAAGAAGTCGGTCCCGGTCTGGTCGAAGTCGTAGCCGGGCGACGTGATGATGCCGTGGAAGCCGAGGTCCTCCTTGATGTAGCGGAAGAGCTCGGCGATCTCCTCGATGTTCGACTCGGCGAAGACCGTGGTGTTGCAGTTGACCCGGTAGCCGCGGTCGAGCGCCATTTTGCTCGCGTCGATCGCCTTCTTGAAGCAGCCGGGGCGCTGCGTGACGTAGTCGTGCGTCTTCTCGAGGCCGTCCAGGTGGATCGCGAAGGACAGGAAGGGCGACGGCTTGACCTTGTCCAGGAACTTCGGGAGGAGCAGGGCGTTCGTGCAGACAATGACGTACTTGCCCATGTCCATGATGCCCTGGACGATCTTGTCGGCGTCGGTGTGCACGAGGGGCTCGCCGCCGCAGAACGACACCATGGGGGCGCCGCACTCCTTCACCGACTCGAGGCACTGCTCGACGCTGAGCCACTCCGACTTGGGCCCGGCCCAGCGGTCGGGGGTGCAGCCGAGGCAGACCAGGTTGCAGGTGTGCAGCGGCTCGAGCATCATGACGACGGGGAACTTGTCCTCGCCGCGCATGCGCTTGCCCACCAGGTAGCGGGCCATCTTGAAGGTCAGGGAAAAGGGCTGTCGCATTATTCCAACCTCTCGTTCGCCTCTCCTGCCAGCTCGAAGCGGTCGCTCGCCGGCTGGGCCGCACGCGGCTCCATGCCGTCCCGGACCGCCTGCAGCGCCAGCAGGGGGAAGTAATGGCGGTACATCGTATAGACCAGGTAGAAGACGCCGGGGAAGCCGGTGCCCGTGTGCTCCTTCTCGTCCCAGCCGCCGTGGGCGCGCTGGGTCTTCAGCAGCCACTCGACGCCGCGGCGCAGCGCGGGATCGCTCAGCGGCGCGCCCGCCGCCAGCAGGCCGAGCACGGCCCACGCGGTCTGCGACGGGGTGCTCACGCCCTGGGCCTTGGCCTTCGGGTCGCTGTACGAGCGGCAGGACTCGCCCCAGCCGCCGTCGGCGTTCTGGACGTTGCGGAACCACGTGGCGGCCTTCTGGATCCAGCCCTCGCGCATGTCGACGCCGACCGCGCGCAGGCCGACCAGCACCTGCCAGGTCCCGTAGATGTAGTTCACGCCCCAGCGGCCGAACCAGGACCCGTCGGCCTCCTGCGCCTTCTTGAGGAACTGGATGGCGCGGGTCAGGAAGCGCTCGTTCTTGTGCGAGCCGTTGTAGCCGTAGAACTCCATGATGCGGCCCGTCAGGTCCGCGGTGCTCGGGTCGAGCAGCGCGTTGTGGTCCGCCCAGGGCAGGTGCTCGAGGATCTCGAGGTCGACGTTGCGGTCGAAGGCGCCCCAGCCGCCGTCGCGGTTCTGCATCGTGTGCAGCCACTTGACCGCGGCCGTGTAGCCGGGGTCGTCGCGGCGGCCCGCGAAGAAGAGCGCCATCAGGACGGCCGACGTGTCGTCGGTGTCCGGATAGATCGGATTGTCGTGCTCGAAGGCCCACGCGCCGGGCTTGCCGGCGGGGTTGTTCACCTGCCAGTCGCCGCCGGTGAAGATCTGCTTCGAGAGCAGCCAGTCGGCGCCCTTCTGGGCCTGGGCGGATTCGTTGTTCGTCCCGCGCGCGAGGGCGTGAACCGCCCACGCGGTGTCCCAGATGGCGCTGAAGCAGGGCTGCACGCGGGTGTACGGGCCGTCCTTGACTTCGAGGTCGCGGAACTCCTTCAGGGCCTTGGTGAACTCGGGCGAGCTGTTCGGGTATCCGAGCGCGCGCAGGGCCATGATGGTGTTGAGCATGGGCGGGTAGATCGCGCCCAGGCCGCCCGGCGGCTTGTTGCGCTCCAGCATCCACTGCTCGGCCTTCTTGAGCGCGCGACGGCGGATCCAGCGCACCTCGAGCCGGTTGTAGAGGCCCATCGCGCGGTCGAGGAACTTGAAGCAGCTCCTCCAGAACGCGTTCTTGAACGACTTCGCCCCCGGCGGGTCGTAGGGCAGGTGCAGGTCCCGGATCGAGAAGTTGATCTTCACGCTGGGCCGCAGCGCGTAGAGGATCAGCATCGGCACCACGATCGTCCGCGTCCACGCGGAGATGCGGTAGATGTTGAGGAAGCGCGACGACTCCGGCAGCAGCATGATCTCGGGGATCATGCTGGGCAGGCGGTTCCAGTCGTACTGACCGAAGATCGCGAGGTAGAACTTCGTGTAGCTGTTGCAGAGCTCGATGCCGCCGAGCTCGAGGATCTTGTGGTGCGCCTTGCGCACCTGCGCGTCGTCGTGCGTGAAGCCGGCGAGGCGCAGCGCGAAGTACGCCTTCACGGTCGCGTTGATGTCGCTCGGGCCCCCGCGGAAGATCGACCAGCCGCCGTCGGCGTTCTGCTGGCTCAGCACGTAGTTCAGCAGGCGCCTCTGGCGGTCCTTGTCGACCTCGCCGAGGTAGTGCATGAGCATGACGGCGTCGGATTCGAGGGTCGCGTCGCCGTTCAGCTCCGAGCCCCAGTAGCCTTCATCCGACTGGCGGGAATGAAGGTACCGCTGGGCCGCGTCGATGGCGGAGTGCAACAGGGAGCCCCCCGGAAGGAAGGGCCGATCCCCGTACCCCTTCTTGAGCAGCGCCTCGTTCACGTGGTCAGGTCTCCGACCCAACAGAAATACGGCACTACTTCAAACGGTAAAACATCCCCACCCGGTCGGTCCCTATCTCGCCCGGGGGGGTACTAGGCTGCCGGCTGCGCCATCGCGTCGAGGGAGATCCCACGGATCTCCAGCAGTCGCTCGATCACACGCCCGACGATATTATCGGGCGTACTGGCGCCGGCCGTGACCCCAATCGAGAGCTTTCCGGGAGAAAGCCATCCATGGGCGGTCACGACCGAACCCGACTTCGGATCGCGGTAGCGGATCTCGTTCTCGGACACGAGACCCTGTTCGTTCTCAACGTGATACGTCGGCGCGTACTCGGACCCCAGCTCCGCCAGGTGACCCGTGTTGGAGCTGTTGAATCCGCCCACCACGAGCACCATGTCCAGCTTCGTGGAGCGCAGCAGCGCGTTCAGCGTGTCCTGCCGGTCCTGAGTCGCGGAGCAGATCGTGTCGAACGCGATGAAGCGCTTCGAGATCTCCTGCTCGCCGTAGCGGTCGACCATCGCCTGCCGCAGCAGCTTCTGGATCTCGAGCGACTCGCTCGACATCATCGTGGTCTGGTTCGCCAGCCCGATGCGCGCGAGATCGCGTTCCGGGCTGAAGTCCTTCGAGACGCTGTTCGTGAAGTGGGCCAGGAACGTTTCGCGGTCGCCGCCCTTGCGGATGTACTCGCAGACGACGTGCGTCTCCGGGATGTCCTTCACGACGAGGTACTTGCCCTGGGGGTACTTCGTGACCTGGGAGATCGTGGCTCGAGTTTCCTCGTGCGAGTACTTGCCGTGGACGACGGCGGTGACCCCCTCGCGGGAATAGCGCTCGACGTTCTTCCAGACCGTGAGGACCGAGCCGCAGGTCGTGTCCACCAGGATGCATCCGCGGTTCTTCAGCTTCGCCATGTCGGCGACGGGCACTCCGAACGCGGGGATCAGGACGATGTCGCTCTGCTGGAGCTCCTCGACCTTCTTGCCGCAGCTGTAGCGGCCGTAGAGGAACTTCATCCCCAGCTCGATGAGCTTCTCGTTCACCTGGGGGTTGTGGATGATCTCGTCGGTGATGTAGATGTTGCGGTCGGGGTATTCCTGCAGGGTTTCGTAGGCGTACTGGACCGTGCGCTCCACGCCGTAGCAGAAGCCCATCTCCCGGGCCATATGGAGCGAGAGGTCGCCCAGCTCCAGGCGGAAGTCGCTGGTCTTGATTCGGCGGACAATATCGCTGTGGTGGAAGTCGTCCGCCAGCTTCTGGCGAACGGCCGCCTTGTTGCCGAATCCCTTGCGGTAGAGATCGCCCATTCTCAATTCGTCAAAAGTCGAACGAATCTAACAACCTCCGGAACCTTGCGCAACTAGCTTTTTAATGGCGCCCTTAAAAAGCGTTCACGAACGTGTGGAATCAGGGGAGCAGGGACGCGACCGCGTGGAACGGCGAGCGACGGTCGACCGCCCCCCTCTGCCAGCGGCGGTACCACGACTGCAGGTAGTTGTTGCAGGAGCCCAGCGAGAGGGAGCGGACCACGATGGCCCGAGCCTGGCGGCGGGGGATCTTGACCGGGCGCGGACCCTGGAACACCGCCGGGTTGCCCTCGCAGCGCCGCACGGTGGCGACCGCCATGAAGAGCGGGATCGCGCAGAAGATGCGCAGGCGCAGCTGGCTCATCGGGAGCAGCATCAGGTAGCGCAGCGCGGTCTCCAGGTACCCCCAGTGCTCGTCGACCATGTCGTCCATCACCGCCAGCGCGGCCGTGACGTTCTCGGACTTCAGGATCGTCTCCGACGTGAGCCCGTGCCGGGACATCACCTCGGACGGCCAGTAGCAGCGGTCCTCGGTCAGATCCTCCCGGAGGTCGCGCAGGATGTTGACCTTCTGGAGGGCCAGGCCGAAGTCCACCGCCAGCGGCGTCAGCTGCGCCTTGTCGCGGTCGCTGACGTGGCCGTACGCGTGGAAGAGGTCGGTCAGCATGAGCCCGACGAGGCCCGCCACGTAGTAGCAGTACTCGTTCTGGTCGGCCATCGTCACGATGGGGCGCTCGCACCACTTCGACATGCCCTCGCACATCTCGTTCACCCGGGCGCGGATGATGGCGCGGGCCGCCGGGGGCAGGGCGCGGTAGGACGCCAGGACGTCCTCCGTCTTGGTCATGAGGCAGAGGTAGGTGGCCGGGAAGGCGTCCAGGGGGATCTCCGGCCGGCCCTCGTCCAGGGTCGCGGCGAAGCGGGCCAGCTGGCGGCGCTTCTCGTCCACGTTCCGGACCGAATCCTCCAGGGTGTCGGCGATCCGGCAGAGGAGATAGGAGACCATGACCGCGTCGTCGAGCCCGCGGGGCAGCCAGCGGATGACCACCGCGAAGCTCCGGCTCACGGCCGGGAGGATGCGCCAGCACGTCGCGAAGGGCGAAGTCTTGGTCACGTTCGGATATCCTACACTGGTCGCTCCAAAAAGGGAACAGTCCGAGCAATTATGGGGAGGGGGGGGGCCCACTATAAGGAGCGCTTCCTCTTCCAAGTTCGGGCCCCGGGTGTTATCCTCCGCCAGCCTCGATGGAAGCCGACAAACCCCGCACCCCCGTCATCGAATTCCGCGACGTCCGGAAGGTTCACGCCCAAGGCCGCCGCGACGTCGTCGCCCTGGACGGAGTCAGCCTCCAGATCGGCGGCCGCGAGTTCGTCACCATCATGGGGCCCAGCGGCTCCGGGAAGTCCACGCTCCTCCACCTGGCCGGGGGCCTGGATGTCCCCACGTCCGGCGACGTCCTCCTGGCGGGGCAGTCCACGGGCAAGATGGACGACACCGCCCTGACCCTCGTGCGCCGGAAGGAGATCGGCTTCGTCTTCCAGTTCTTCAACCTGATCCCCAGCCTCAATATCGTCCAGAACGCCTCGCTTCCGGCACTCCTGGGCGGGGGCCGCCCGGACGAGGTCGCCCGGCGGGCCGAGGAGCTTCTGAAGCGGATGGGTCTGACGCAGCGGCTCGACCACTTCCCGGAGGAGCTCTCCGGCGGCGAGATGCAGCGGGTCGCCATCGCCCGCGCCCTCATCACCGACCCGCCGATCGTCCTCGCCGACGAGCCCACCGGCAACCTGGACACCGCCACGGGCGTCGAGATCCTCAAGCTCCTCCAGGAGATCGGGCGCGAACGCACCGTGGTGATCGTCACCCACGACGAACGCGCGGCGGGCTACGGCACCCGCCTGATCCGTCTGCGGGACGGGAAACTGGCGTGAGGACCCTCCTCCGATACTTCTCCGGGCGCTACCTTCGCCGCCACCCGTTCCGGGTCTTCCTGACCGTTATGTCGGTGGCCCTGGGGGTCGCACTCTTCGCCTCGGTCGACATCTCGAACAGCAGCACCGAGGCGGCCTTCCGCCGCACCGTGAAGAAGCTGGCCGGGAACGCCCAGCTTCAGGTGATCCGCAACCGCATGATGGGCCTCCCGGAAGAGGCGCTCAAGAAGATCGACGCCGTCGAGGGCGTCAAGGCCGCGCCCGTGATCCAGCTGAGCACGCTGGTGCCGGGGTCGCCCGACGAACTTCTCATCATGGGCCTGGACTTCGGCCGCGAGGCCAGCTTCCGGATGTGGGACGTCGCCGAGGGAGAGAAGCCCCAGATCAACCCTCTGGTCTTCCTCCGGGGCGACGTGATCCTGGTGAGCCGCGGCTTCGCGACGCGCCGCGGCCTGAAGCTCGGCAGCACCTTCAAGATCGACACCCCGACGGGCCCGCGCCCCGTCACGGTCGGCGCGCTCTTCAAGGACGAGGGCCCGGCGCAGGCCTTCGGCGGCAACGTCGCCGTGTTGCCGCTCAGGACGGCCCAGCGCCTCTTCCGGCGCGAGGGGAGTGTCGACCGGGTCGAGCTCCTCATCTCGGGCGACGTCGACGCGGCCGCCGTCCGGGTCCGCGAAGCCCTGGGCCCGGAGTACCTCGTCCGGCCGCCGCCCACGCAGAACTCGTTCCTGGACGAGGCCCTGACGCGGCTCCGCGCGCTGCTCGGGGTGAGCATCGTCGCGCTCCTGGTCGGCATCTTCATCATCTATAACTCGGTCTCCATCTCGGTGGTGGAGCGTGTCCGCGAGATCGGCACGCTGCGCGCGGTCGGCGCCACGCGGGGCCAGATCTTCAGCGTGATCCTGCTGGAGTGGATGGCGCTGGGCCTCGCGGGTTCCGCCGGCGGCCTGGGGTTGGGCGTCATCCTGGCAAAGTCGCTCATCGGCGTCTGGACCCGGGAAGTCAACCAGGTCACCATGATCGTCGACATCAGCGAGCTCGCGGTGCTGCCGCGGACGATCGTCGGGTCGCTCGTGCTCGGGACGCTGACGACGCTCTTCGCGGCCTTCTTTCCCGCCCGGGCCGCGATGTCGATCACGCCCATCGAAATGCTCCGGCAGAGCCTCTTCGTGATGAAGTCCGCGAGCGGCTACTACCGGGCGTTCGTGGCGGGACTCCTCTCGCTGGGGGCCTCGCTCCTGCTGCTCGGCGGCGCCGCCACCTTCGAGGGCGCGGGGCTGGTGGCGTCGTTCTTCGCGTTCCTGGGTGCGGCCCTGATCATGCCGCAGGTGACCCTCTGGGGGAGCGTCTCGGCGAGGCCGCTCCTGCGCCGCGCGTTCCACCTGCTCGGCTTCCTCGCGGCCGACAACATCGGCAAGTTCCCCCAGCGGACCGCCCTGACGGTCGTGGCACTGGCCGGCGCGCTCGCCATGATGGTGAGCTCGTCGTCGATCGTCCTCGGCATCAAGGTCCGCTCGGCCGAGTGGATGGAGGAGGCGTTCCCCTTCGACTGCACCGTCAATACGATCGACTACTCCGCCACCCTCTACGCCAACGTCACGCTTCCGGAGGAGGTCCCGGCCGTGGTGGACGCGGTCGAGGGCGTCGACTTCACCTACGGGGTGCGCGCCAAGCTGCAGGACTACGGCGCCCGCGACGTCATGATCTTCGCCATCGAGATGGACAAGTATTCGCGCATGCAGCAGCTGAAGGGGCGGGACGGGTTCGTCCTGCCCGGCACGCTCCCGGACCTGCTGGCCGGCAAGGGCGTCGTGGTGTCGAAGAACTTCGCCTCGCTGAACCGCGTGAGGGACGGGGACTCGATCGAGCTCACGACCGCCAAGGGCCCCGTGCGCTTCAAGGTCCTGGGGACCTACGAGGAGTACTCCTGGCCGCAGGGCTCGCTGTTCCTGCACCGGGCCGTCTACCAGGACCTCTGGGGCGACCCGGCGCTCTCGTACCTTGACGTGAAGGTGAAGCCGGGCGCGACGACCGCGGATGTCCGTCAGCGGATCATCGAGCGCCTCAAGGCCAACCACTCTCTCTTCGTCTACGACGTCGCCGACCTGAAGCAGCTTGGCGACAAGGTCATGGACAACACCTTGATGCTCATGAACGTCCAGGTCGCGCTCGCGATGCTGATCGGCTTCTTCGGGATCGTGAACACGCTCCTGATTTCCGTGATGCAGCGCACGCGCGAGATCGGATTGCTCCGCGCGGTCGGGATGACGGGTCAGCAGGTCGGGAGGATGATCCTGATCGAGTCGCTCTTCATCGCGGTCGTGGGGGCACTGCTGGGCATCGTCCTGGGCCTCGCGGGGGCCCGTTGGCCGCTGGCGATGCACGTGGAGCAGGTGAGCGGCTACTGGCTGCCGCTTTACGTGCCGTGGAGCACCATCGGGATCGCGGCGGGCTCGGCGATCTTGATCGGCGTGGTGGCGAGCATCCTCCCGTCGCGCCGCGCGGCGTCCCTCAACGTCCTCGAAGCCATCACCTACGAGTAGCCGTCAGAAGCCGAGGCGGAGGCCGAGGGAACCCTGGATGTAGCGCAGATCGGTCGGGTCCACGCGCGGGTTCGTGAGCCGCGTGTACGTCTCCCGCATCTCGATCGGGCCGACCAGGTCCACGTGAAGCCCCAGCATCGCCCCGCGACCCAGCGTGATCCCCATGATGTCGTTCGGGTCCTCGGGGGTCGCTTCAACAACGCTGCTCGGGAAGGAGCGGCAGCACTCCGGAAGTCCGTCGCCGGGCGCCGCGGCACCGACGGCGTACGGGTTGTCCAGCGCCGCCATCCGCTCCGCCACCGGCTGCAGCGCGGCCGAGAGGGCGACATGCAGGGACGGGAGCGCTTCGATCGCCGCCGCGGGGAGCGCTTCGGAGAGCGCCAGATGCCGGGGCCCGGGATCCGGGGCGGCCGGCCGGTCGGCGTGCGCCGGCAGCGCGAGCGCCAGGGCGGCGATGACGACCGCCGACGTCCGGCGTGCGCACGTGAAGATCCGATGCGGCGGCCGTCCCACGTAAGACTGATGGGGGTACTGCGTGGCTGTTATGCGTGGACTGCGGGTTTCCGATCTGGACTAAAACAACGCGTTTTTGGCGAGGCGCTTGCTGACTTCCCAGAAGGGCCCGGGGAACGAGTGGGCCGCCTTCAGGCAGCTGTCGAGCGACTTACAGAAGTAATCGATGTCGTCTTTGGTGACCACGAGGGCGGGGGCGACCTTGAGGACGTCCTCGTTGTGGCCCGCGACCTGGGTCAGGATCCGGTGCTCCTCCATCAGCGGGATCGTGAAGGCCTGGGCGAAGAGGCCGGGATGCATCTTGTGCATCATGGTCCAGGCCTGGCGCAGGAAGAACGACTTGGGCTCGCCGAACTCCACGCCGCAGAGGAGCCCGCGGCCGCGAACCTCCTTGATGAGCTCGTACTTCTCCTTGAGCGTGTTCAGCGACTTGACCAGGTACGCGCCCATCTCGCGGCAGCGCGCCATCAGGTTCTCGCTCTCGAGCACGTGCAGCGTGGCGAGGCCCGAAACCATCGCGAGGTTGTTGCCCATGAAGGTCGACGCGTGGACGCAGCTGCGGTCGAGCCGCGAGTAGACGCCCTTGATGATCTCCTTCCGCGTCACGGTGGCCGAGACGGGAACCATCTCGCCGCTCAGGCCCTTGGAAAGGCAGACGATGTCGGGTTCGAGCTTCCACTGCTCGGACGCGAGGAAGGTGCCGGTGCGCCCGAAGCCCGTGTGGATCTCGTCCATGATGAACAGGGCCTTGTGCTTCCGGCAGAGCTCCTGCACGCGCGGCAGGTAGGCATCGGGCGGCACGATGATGCCTGCGCCGACCTGGATCGGCTCCATCAGGACGCCCGCGACCGTTCCCTTGGCGAGCTCCTTCTCGAGCGCCTCCGCGTCGCCGTAGGGCACCGCGGCCGTGTCGGGCACGAGCGGCTCGAAGCCCTCGCGCCACATGGCGTGGCCCGTCACCGAGAGGGCGCCGTAGCTCACGCCGTGATACGAGTGGTCGGCGTAGAGGATGCGCTGCCGTCCCGTCGCGGCGCGCGAGAACTTGATCGCGGCCTCGATGGCCTCGGAGCCCGAGTTGCCGAAGTACACCATGTCGAGCCAGGGGATCCGCTGCACGAGCGCCTCGGCGAGCAGGCCGGGGAGCAGCGAGCAGTCGAGCTGGATCAGGTTCGGGAGCGACTCGGCGAGCGCGTCGCGCAGCGCCTGCCGCACGACGGGGTGGTTGTGACCGATGTTGGAGACGCAGAAGCCCGACACGCAGTCGAGCGTGCGCTGGCCGTCGCTGTCCCAGAGGTAGCAGCCCTCGGCCTTGGCCCAGACCTTGTCGTAGCCGATGAGCTGGGTGACCTTCGCCCAGGCCGGGTTGATGTACTTCGCGTGGAGCTTGTAGTTCTCCCCGAGGCGCTGCTTGAAGGTTCCGACGATGTCGAAAGCCATGAGCGGCGCAGTATAGAGGGATGATGACAAAATCTCAACCCCGTTCTCTTTCGTTTGTATAATCCGCAGCCATTCGGAGGCCCTCATGAAACTTCTTCGCGTCGGGGAATTCAGGAAAGAAAAGCCGGCCGTCCAGCTCGCCGACGGCCACGTCGTCGACGTCTCGTCCAAGGTTCGCGACTTCGACAGCGCCTTCTTCGAGGAGGGCGGCCTGGAGAAGCTGAAGTCGATCGTGAAGCAAGACCTGCCCTCGATCGACCTCGCCGGCAAGCGCCTGGGCTCGCCGGTCGCCCGGCCCTACAAGGTCCTGGGCATCGGCCTCAACTACGCCGACCACGCCAAGGAATCCGGCATGCCGATCCCGCCGGAGCCGGTCGTCTTCATGAAGGCGTCCAACACCGTGGTCGGCCCGCAGGACACCGTGCTCATCCCACGCGGGAGCAAGAAGACCGACTGGGAGGTCGAGCTCGGCGTCGTGATCGGGAAGACCGCTCGCTACCTCGCCGACAAGGAGTCGGCGCTCTCGTACGTCGCCGGCTACTGCATCTCGAACGACGTCTCGGAGCGCGAATTCCAGCTGGAGCGCGGCGGCCAGTGGGACAAGGGCAAGTCGGCCGAGACCTTCAACCCGCTCGGCCCCTGGATGGTCACGACCGACGAGATCCCCGACCCGCAGGTGCTCTCGATGTCGCTCGACGTCAATGGCGTGCGCCGCCAGACGGGCAGCACGAAGACGATGATCTACAACGTGAAGCACCTGGTGTGGTACCTGAGCCAGTTCATGGTGCTCGAGGCAGGGGACGTCATCACGACCGGCACGCCGCCCGGCGTCGGCCTGGGCCAGAAGCCCACGCCGATCTACCTGAAGGACGGCGACGTGATGGAGCTCGCGATCGAAGGCCTCGGCAAGCAGCGCCAGGTCTGCAAGCAAGCCTGAGATGCTCGTCTCCATCAAGGTCAACGGGGCCAGCGTGTCCCGCGACGTCGAGCCGCGCCTGCTGCTCGTGCAGTTCCTGCGCGACGTCTGCGGGCTGACCGGCACCCACGTCGGCTGCGAGACGACGCTCTGCGGTGCCTGCACGGTGCTGCTCGACGGCCAGGCCGTGAAGTCCTGCACCGTCCTCGCGGCGCAGGCCGACGGCGGCGAGGTGACGACCATCGAGGGCCTCGCGAAGAACGGGGAGCTGCACCCCGTGCAGCAGGGCTTCTGGGACTGCCACGGCCTCCAGTGCGGCTACTGCACCCCGGGCATGATCCTCGCGGGCGTCCAGGTTCTCGAACGGACTCCGAAGCCCAGCCGCGAGGAGATCTGCCGGGGCATCGAGGGCAACCTCTGCCGCTGCACCGGCTACTCGCACATCATCGACGCCATCGCCCGCGCCTCCCAGGGGAAGAAGCCGTGAAGAACCTGGTCGGACGTCCGATCAAGCGGGTCGAGGACCCGCGGCTCATCCAGGGCAAGGCCGCCTACGTCGACGACCTGCGCCTCCCCGGAATGCTCCACGCCGCGATCCTCCGCAGCCCGCACGCCCACGCGCGGATCGGCGCGATCCGGACGGACGCCGCGAGGGCGCTGCCCGGAGTCACGGCGGTGCTGATCGGCGCGGACGTGAACCCGCACGTCTCGATGGTGACCAGCCCCGACGTGATGCCGGGCCAGAAATCCCCGAAGCACACGGTGCTCGCGGGCGAGCGCGTCTACTACGTCGGCCACGCGGTCGCCGCGGTCGTCGCGGCCGACCGCTCGATCGCCCGCGACGCGCTGGACCTGATCGAAGTCAATTACGAGCCGCTGCCCGCGGTGAGCGACCTGGAGGCGGCGGCGCAGAAGGGCTCGCCGCTGACGCATCCCGAGCTCGGCACCAACATGGCGTACACCTGGGACCTGAAGGGGGGCGACGCCGCGGCCGGCTTCAAGGCTGCGGACGTCGTCCTCAAGGTCCGCATGCGCCACCCGCGCGTCATCCCCATGCCCATCGAGCCGCGGGGCTGCATCGCGTCGTGGCAGGCGGGGGACGAAACGCTCACGCTCTGGACTTCCACCCAGATCCCGCACCTGATCCGGATGCTCCTGCCGAAGCTGATCGGCGTGCCGGAGCACCGCATCCGCGTCGTCGCGCCCGAGGTCGGAGGGGGCTTCGGCGCGAAGCTCAACCTCTATCCCGAAGAACTGCTGCTCTGCCATCTCACGCGCCGCCTTGGAGCTCCGATCAAATGGATCGAGTCGCGCCGCGAGAACGCCGCCACCACGATCCACGGCCGGGACCAGATCGGCGACTACGAGGTGGCGGTCAAGAAGGACGGCCGGGTCCTGGCGATCCGCTCGCGCACCCTGGCGGACCTCGGGTCGTACCTGCAGATGGGGACGCCGGCCATCCCGACCCTGACCGGCCTGATGCTGCCGGGCTGCTACACGCTGCGCGGCATCGACATCCAGGTTACGGGCCTCCACACCCACAAGATGGCGACCGACGCGTACCGCGGCGCCGGGCGGCCCGAAGCGACCTACACGATCGAGCGGATCATGGACATCGTCGCGGCCGAGCTCCGGCTCGATCCGGTCGACGTGCGCCTCAAGAACTTCATCAAGGCGTCGGAGTTTCCCTTCGAGTCGGTTGCGGGCGTGACGTACGACAGCGGCAACTACGCGGGGGCGCTCAAGAAGGCCCGCGAGCTCGCCTCGTGGGACAAGCTGGCGCGGGAGCGCGACGCCGCGCGTCGGGAAGGGCGCCTCGTCGGGCTGGGACTGTCGACCTACGTCGAGATCTGCTCCTTCGGGCCCTCGCACATGATGTCGGCCGGCGGCTGGGAGTGGGGCTCGGTACGGATCGAGATGTCGGGCCAGGTGACGATCATCACGGGGGCGACGCCGCACGGCCAGGGCCAGGAGACGAGCTTCGCCCAGATCGCGGCCGACCGCCTGGGCATCGGCCTCGGCGACATCGTCGTGCTGCGGGGCGACACCTCCGTCGCGCCCTACGGCCGGGACACCTACGGGAGCCGCGCGACCGCCATCGGTGGGACCGCGATCCTGATGAGCATCGACAAGATCGTCGAGAAGGCGAAGGTCCTGGCGGCGCACCTGCTGAAGTCGTCGCTCAAGCAGATGGAGTTCAAGGGCGGGCGCTTCTATGTGCGCGGCAAGGCGGCCAAGGCGCTGACCTGGAAGGAACTGGCATCCGAGGCGTACAACGCGCGGCACCTGCCGAAGGGGGTCGAGCCGGGCCTGGAGGCCTCGAGCTTCTTCGAGCCGCCCAACTGCACGTTCCCGTTCGGCACGCACATCGCGTTCGTCGAGATCGACCGCGACACGGGCGAGGTGTCGATCCGGAAGTACGTCGCGGTGGACGACTGCGGCAACCGCATCAATCCGCTGCTGGTCGAGGGGCAGATCCAGGGCGGCATCGCCCACTCGATCGGACAGGCCCTCACGGAGCGCACCGTCTATAGTGAAGACGGCCAGCTGCTCACGGGCGAGTTCATCGACTACGCGATCCCGCGCGCCTCGGACATCCCCGAGTACGTCATGGGGTCGACCGTCACGCCCTCGCCGTCGAACCCGATGGGCGTGAAGGGCGTCGGCGAGGCGGGGACCATCGGGGCCGCGCCCGCCATCGCGAACGCGGTCATCGACGCGCTGTCGCCGCTCGGCGTCCGCCACCTCGACATGCCGTTCACGCCGGAGAAGGTCTGGCGCGCCATCCACGACCCGGCGTCGCGGCCGCCCGTCCTTCGGGAAGCCAAGAAGGGGGGTAAACGATGATCCCCGCCCCCTTCGAGTACGTCCGCCCCGGCACCTTGCACGAAGCGCTGGCGCTGCTGGAGAAGTATGGGGAGGATGCCAAGCTGCTCGCGGGCGGCCACAGCCTCCTGCCGGCGATGAAGCTGCGCCTGGCGCAGCCGAAGCTGCTGATCGACATCGGCCGCCTGCCCGACCTGCGCTTCATCCGGAGGGACGGCGACGGCTTCGCTATCGGGGCTCTCGCCACGCATTACGACATCGAGTCATCCGCCATCCTCAAGGCGGGATGTCCCCTGATGCCGGAGGTCGCGGCCTCGATCGCGGACGTGCAGGTGCGCAACCGCGGGACGATCGGCGGCAGCCTGGTCCACGCGGACCCGGCGGGGGACTGGTCGGCCGCGATGCTCGCGCTCGACGCCGAGATGGAAATCGCCGGCGCCGGCGGGCGTCGCCGCGTCCCGGCGCGAGAGTTCTTCGTCGACATGTTCCAGTCCGCCGTGGGCCGCGGCGAGATCCTCGTGTCGATCCACGTTCCGGCCACGGGCAAGCAGGTCGCCTACGAGAAGTTCGCCAACAAGGCGAGCGGCTTCGCGATCTGCGGCGTCGCGGTCGTCTCCGCCGCCGGGCTCGGCATCGGCGTCACCGGCGTGGCGGCGAAGCCGTACCGCACGAACTCCGTCGAGACCGTGACGGACGGGGTCGACGTCCTGAACGACCTCCACGCGTCCGGCGACTTCCGCGCGCACCTGGCGCGGGTCCACGCCAAGCGGGCCCTCGATCGGGCCTTGCGGAAGAAATGAAGATCCCGCTCTCGCACACCTTCGCCGCGACGCCCGAGCGCGTCTATGCGGCCCTCACGGACCCCGAGGTCCTGAAACGCTGCATCGACGGCTGCGAGTCGATGAAGAAGACCTCGGACGATACCTACGAGATCCAGCTCAAGGTCGGCCTGGGCACCGTGAAGGGGAGCTACAAGGGGAAGATCCGGCTCTCCGCGACGCAGCCACCGTCGTCCCTGACGCTCGCCATCGACGGCTCCGGCGCGCCGGGCTTCGTGAAGGCGACCGCGCAGATCCGCCTGGCGGCGAAGGGGGATCAGACCGAGCTGAGCGGGGAGGGCGACGGGAGCGTCGGGGGCATCGTCGCGGCGGTCGGGTCTCGCTTGATCGAGGCGGCGGCGAAGAAGATGAGCAGCGATTTCTTCGCGCGGCTCGGGGCCGTGATTACTTCGTCTCGAGCTTCTTGAGCAGCTCCTGAGCCTTCTGCTTGTCCTCGCCGTCGCCCTTCTCGTGCCTGGGCCTCGGCTTGACGGCGGCCACCCACTCGAATTCCTTCCGGGCCAGGTCGTTCTTCTTGGCATCCACGTAGGCCTGGCCCAGCCAGAGATGCGTGGTGATGCAGTCCGGAGCCATTTCGAGCGAACGGCGGTAGCTCGCGATCGCCTTGGACGTGGAGCCCCCGAAGAGCCCGGGCATGTCCGCCAGGACCTTGCCGCGCATCCTCGCGGGGCCGCCTTCGTCGACCTTCGGCGCGAGCTGATCGGCCAGGTCGAGCTGTTTCAGCGCATCCTTGGCCCGTCCGAGGGAGCGCTCGGCGTCGGCCGCGTGGAGCTGGTTCGCGGCGAGCCAGTAGTGCGCCGCGCCGCTGTTGGGGTCGAGCTTGACGGCCTCTTCGGCGTGCTTCATGCCCTCGGTCCGGTGATGCTGGTGCGGCGCGCGGTCTTCCGTCTTGGCCAGGTCGAGCATCTCGGCGCTGCGCGCATGCGCCTCGGCGAGGAGCGTCTGCAGCGCGACGTTGTCCGGATGCTGGTCGACGTGATACTGGAGCAGGGCGATGGCCTGGTCCAGCTTCCCAGGGCTTTCGCGTTCGTCGATGAGCCTGGTGGCGGTCGGGATGGGATCGGTTTTCTTCTCCGCGTCGCTGAGCTCTTTCTGCTGCCACGAGTACCCGCCGGGGGGCGCGGCCGGGGTGGAGGACGCGCAACCGAGAGCCAGGACCAGGATGAACGACGACGTGAGCACTCGCATCCCTGTCACCATAACAGATCCGCCTCGCGGATGTTTGTTATAGATCGAAGCGTTGGGGGAGTAGATGACGGACGCCAAGCGGCAGCCTGCAGCCTTCTTCGCCCACGGATCCCCGATGGTCGCGATCGAGGAAGATGAGTTTACCGCCTCCCTCCGGAGCTTCGGCAAGTCCCTGCCGCGCCCGAAGGCCATTGTCGTGGTTTCGGCCCACTGGGAGGCGCCGGGCGCGGTCCGGGTGACGTCCTCCGAGCGCCCGCCTCTGGTCTACGACTTCTCGGGCTTCCCGGAGGAGCTCTACGCGGTCCGCTACCCGAGCCCGGGCGATCCGGCGCTCGCCGCCACGATCGTCGAGATGCTGTCCGCCGCGGGAATCGCCGCCGTGAAGGACGAGCGGCGGGGCATCGACCACGGGGCTTGGGTCCCGATCCGGCACGCCTTCCCGGCGGCCGACGTCCCGGTCCTGGAAGTGTCCCTTCCGCTGCCGCGCTCCCCGAAGGACGTCGCGGCGCTGGGGAAGGCGCTCGCGCCGCTGCGGGAACGGGGCGTGCTGCTCGTGGGCAGCGGCGGGATCGTCCACAACCTGCGCCGCGTCCGCTTCGAGAACAAGCAGGCCCCGGCGGAGCACTGGGCGAAGGAGTTCGATGCGTGGGTGCGCGACCGCGTCGAGCCGTTGGACATCGACGGCCTGAGCGCCTACCCGAAGCTCGCGCCGAACGCCGCGGCGGCCGTCCCCAGCACGGAGCACTTCGACCCGCAGTTTTTCGTCCTCGGCGCCGCGCTTGCCGGCGACCGGGTCCGCACGCTTTTCGAGGGCTTCCACCACGGGACCCTCTCGATGCGCTCCTACTCGCTCGCCGCCCGCTAAAACGTCAGCACTTCCGGGCGTCCGCCATTGTTCTGTTCTAGGGCAGGTCAACGTCGAACGGAACACTGGGGGTGGCATGGACGGGCAGGAACGGCGGGCGTTTCTCAAGAGCTTCTTCGGGGCCATCGGGGCCGGGACGCTGGGCGGCTGCGCCGCCGGGGCGGCGGGGGACCACGCGGTCCCCTACGATCAGCCGGCGATGATGCCGACCGAGCTGCGCCGACTGGACCGCGTCGGCGGCGCCCTCAAGATCACCAAGCTCGAAACCCTCCTGGTCAAGCCGCGCTGGCTCTTCCTCAAGATCCACACGGACGCGGGCATCATCGGCCTCGGCGAGCCCATCACCGAAGGCCGGCACCTGACGGTCCGCACCGCCGTGGAGGAGATCGCCCCGTACCTGATCGGGAAGGACCCCCGCCGCGTCGTCCACCACTGGCAGGCCATCTACCGCCACGCGTTCTACCGCGGCGGCCCGATCCTCACCTCCGCGCTCAGCGGCATCGATCAGGCCCTCTGGGACATCAAGGGCAAGGCCTTCGGCGTCCCCGTCTACGAACTGCTCGGCGGGCCGACGCGGGAGCGGATCCGCGTCTACGCCCACGCGGGCAAGCCCGAGCTTCTGAAGGAGAAGAAGGCGCAGGGCTTCACGGCCTTCAAGTGCAACCCGACGAAGATGCGCCCCGCGCGCTTCATCGAGACCCCGACCTTCGTCGGCAAGGTCGCCGAGGCCTTCGGCGCCCTCCGCGCCGCCGCGGGCCCCGACTGCGACATCGCCATCGACTTCCACGGCGCCATCAGCCCCGCGCTCGCGAAGGTCCTCATCAAGGCCCTCGAGCCGCACTTGCCGATGTTCGTCGAGGAGCCCATCAACTGCCAGGAGACGGACCTGATGGCCGAGATCGCGCGGGGCACCCACCTGCCGATCGCGACCGGCGAGCGCATCTATACGAAGTGGGGCTTCCGAGAGATCCTGGAGAAGAAGGCCGCCATCGTGCTGCAGCCCGACCTCTGCCACGCGGGCGGCATCACGGAGGTCCGCCTCATCGCCGGCATGGCCGAGGCCTTCTACGCCTCGGTCGCGCCTCACAACCCGCTCGGCCCGATCTCCCTCGCGTCGGGCCTCCAGATCGCCGCCTCGATCCCCAACTTCCTCTGCCAGGAGCAGGTCAGCCTTGGCGACGGCTACGTCAAGGCGCCCTTCACGCTGCGCGAGGGCTACCTCGACCTGCCGACCGGCCCGGGCCTGGGCGTGGAGCTCGACGACGCGAAAATGGCCGACAAGCTTGACCACCAGTGGAAGAACCGCGACGAGTTCGATGTCGATGACGGTTCGGTAATGGATTGGTGAGATCCCGCTATAGGAGCTGGGGGTATCAACCTGGTTGAGTTCTCCAAATGGAGGAAACAACCAGGGTGTTTTCTCCACTAATGGAGTAAACGATGCGCGGCGGCGGGATCCTCGTCCTGATGGCGGCCGTCCTGCTCCCCGAGGCCGGGGCGCAGGACAAGAAGAAGTCCCTGCCGGCGATGGACTTCGGCCCGTACCTCTCCTGCGCCGTCCTGAGCAAGCCCGGCGCCAAGTTCGACAACACGACCGGCAATTTCGACGGCGACGTCACCCCGCGCGGCTTCCTGGTGAAGCTCGCCGACGACTGGAGCGCGGGCGTCGTCTTCGACAGCGACAACCTGCGGATCTCTGCCGGCTGGATGGGGACGCCCATCAAGTTCACGGGCGTGATCTTCGACGGCGGCCACGGGCCCAGCCCGACCCTCGGGTCGCCCGCCCTCTTCGAGACCCCGCACGGCCCCGGCTGGGCGAAGGAAGGGAACTTCAAGGACCCGCGGCCCGATTCCATCGCGCCGCTGCCGCCGCCCGGACCGCTGCCGCGCGACTGGGGGCACTACACCGGCCTCTACCTGAACGGAAACCAGACGATCTTCTCCTACACCGTGGGGAAAACCCCGGTCCTGGAGACCACGGCGCTCGAGGGCGACGACGCCCTCAAGGCCTTCGCCCGCACGTTCACGGTCGGGACCTCGGAGGTCCCCATGGAGCTGATGCTGGCGACCGCGACGCCGGAGCTTCTCGTTGAAGGCGCGCCGCTGCCGTCGGGCGCCCGGATCGCGGTCATCGAGGGCCGCGTCCGCCTGCAGATCCCCGCAGGGACCGCGGGGACCTTCAAGGTGCTGATCGCCGCCGGCGGCGAGGCCAAGAAGGAGGCGTTCGCGGCGCTCGTGAAGGCGTCGCCCAAGCCGGCCGACCTGACGGGGCTGACCAAGGGCGGTCAGGCCCGCTGGGCCGAGACCGTGACCACGCAGGGCGTCCTCGGCAAGGAGAAGGGGCCCTACGTCGTCGACACGCTGACGCTGCCGACGACGAACCCGTGGAAGGCCAAGATGCGGGTGGGCGGCTTCGACTTCTTCTCCGACATGACGCGGGCGGCGCTCTGCACGTGGGACGGGGACGTCTGGATCGTGTCGGGCATCGACTCGAGCCTCGAGAAGCTCTCGTGGAAGCGCTTCGCGACGGGGCTCTACCAGCCGCTCGGCCTCCGCATCGTGAACGACGTGGTCTACACGGTCGGCCACGACCAGATCACGCGGCTGCACGACCTGAACGGCGACGGCGAGGCCGACTTCTACGAGAACTTCAACAGCGACTGGGAGCTGACGACCGCCTTCCACACGTTCTGCTTCGACCTGCAGACCGACCCGAAGGGCAACTTCTACTTCGCGTTCAACTGCCCGGTCCGCGCGGGAGGCGGCGGCTTCCACAAGATCACGCACCACCACGGCTGCATCCTCAAGGTCACCCCCGACGGCCAGAAGCTCGACGTCTTCGCCACCGGCTTCCGCGCCAACAACGGCATCGGCGTGGGCCCCAACGGGGAGGTGACGAGCGGCGACAACGAGGGGACCTGGGTGCCGGCCTGCCCGATCCACTGGGTCAAGCCGGGCAGCTTCAACGGGGTCGTGGACGGCGGGCACCGGGCGCTGAAGTCGACGAGCAGCAAGCCGGACCCCTCGGAGCATCCGAAGCCGCTCTGCTGGATGCCCAAGAACGTCGACAATTCCGGCGGCGGGCAGGTCTGGGTGACCAGCGACGCCTGGGGACCCTTCAAGGGCGAGCTGCTCCACCTGTCCTACGGCACCTCGAGCCTCTTCAAGGTCCTGAAGGAAGAGGTGAACGGACAGGTCCAGGGCGGCGTCGTCCGTTTCCCGCTGCGCTTCACGTCGAGCGCGATGCGGGCGCGCTTCAACACGAAGGACGGGCAGCTCTACCTGGCGGGCCTGCGGGGCTGGCAGTCGAACGCCGCCAAGGAAGGGGGCCTGGACCGGGTGCGCTACACGGGCGCTCCCGTCTGCATGCCGACGGCGCTGAATGCGACCACGAAGGAGATGAAGATCACCTTCACGGGGCCGCTGGACCGCGAGACGGCGACCAACCCGGAGAATTACCTGGCGGAGGTCTGGAACTACAAGTGGACGGGGAACTACGGCTCGCCGGAGTACTCCACGTTGCCGGAGCAGCCGGGGCAGGACAAGAAGAAGAAGGCCCACGACCCGCTGACCGTGAAGGCGGCCCGGCTCTCGGAGGACGGCCGGACGCTGCACCTGGAGATCGAGGGGCTCAAGCCGGTGATGCAAATGCACATTGGATTACGAATTGCTGCCTCGGACAAGGCCCCGGTAGCGTTTGATATATACAATACCGTTCACGAACTTCCGGGCCAGTAAGGGCGGGTCTTACCCGCCAAGAACAGGGCGCCGTGGGCTCCAACCCGTGGCGCCCTTTTTTATTTCTTCCGGCCGGCGTGTTCCTTGTTGAGCCGCTCGAGGACCACGTTCGTGAGGTCGAGCCCGGGGTCGGCGTGGACGATGTCGCGGGAGTAGATCTGCGGCAGGACGTCGGGGTCGCCGTTCTCGGCGACCGGCATGCGGTCGATCCGGTGCACAACGTCCAGGCCTCGCTCCTTGGCGACCTCCCCGGCGATCCGCACGAGCGCGGCGTAGAGCTCCAGCCGGCGCTTGTTGTAGTGATCCAGGTGCTTGGTGCGGATCCGCGCCCGCTCCTGCGGGTTGAGGTCGTTCGCCCGGCCCGACGTCGCCTCCTGCATCTTGAGGAGGTCCTGGTCGATATCGGCCATCCACTCGTTGCGGGCCTTGTCCATGCACTCGCGGACGTTGAGAACGCCGGAGCGCGGCTTGTCCTGCCCGGAGGCACCGACGGCCAGCGCGGCGACAAGGACGACGGCGGCGGCAGCGAGCGTGCGAGGGTCGATCTTCATGCGGGTTCTCCTCGACGCCATCGTAGTCGCACGCTCGCGCGAAGTCTATGACACGGCGGCGAGGGCCGCCTGTCGGGCACCCGTCAGGAGCTCGATCAGCTCGTCGCGGTCGAAGCGCTTGAAGCTGCCTGGGTCCACGTCGACGATCGAGTTCATCAGGTCGCCCTTCGCGGAGATCATCTTGTCGATCTTCTCCTCGAGGGTGCCGCGGGTGATGAGCTTGAAGACCTGCACGCCGCGGCGCTGGCCCCAGCGGTGCACGCGGTCGGTCGCCTGGTCCTCGCGGGCCGCGTTCCACCAGCGGTCGTAGTGGATCACGACGCTCGCGCTCGTCAGGTCGATGCCGACGCCGCCCGCCATCAGGCTGCAGACGAAGACCTTGCAGTTCTCGTTCTCGTTGAAGCGGCGGATCGCCTCCGCGCGCTCCCGCGAGTCGCCGCGGATCTCGGAGAAGTCGACGCGTTGCGAGCGCAGGTGCGCCTCGATCAGGTCCATCATCTCCAGGTACTGGGTGAAGACGACGACCTTCTGGCCGCTGTCCAGCGCCTCCTGCAGCAGCTCCTTGAAGACCTCGAACTTGCCGGACTGCAGGTCCGTGTTGCGCGGGCCGTTGACCACGAGCGCGGGGTGGTCGCAGACGCGCTTGAGCTTCGAGAGCGCCGCGAAGACGGTGATGTAGTCGATCTTCTTGCCCGCGTCGCGCAATTCGTCGGCCAGCCGCTCGCCGTCGCGCTCGACCAGCGCGCGGTAGAGCGCCTGCTGGTGCGGCGAGAGGTCGCACATGCGCACGTCCTCGACCTTCGGGGGCAGGTCCTGCAGCACCTCGCTCTTCACGCGGCGCAGCTTGAAGGGCGCGATCAGCTTCTTGAGCTTGTCCTTCGCCAGGAAGTCGTTGTTGCGGACGATCGGGATCTCGAAGCGCTCGCGGAAACTCTGCGCGCTGCCCAGCAGGCCGGGCAGCACGAACTGGAAGATCGACCAGAGCTCGTCCAGGCGGTTCTCGATCGGCGTGCCCGTGAGGGCCAGGCGCGTCCGCGCCGAGAGGCGTTTCGCGGCCTGCGCGTACTGCGTCGATGAGGTCTTGATGTACTGCGCCTCGTCGAGCACGACCGTCTCCCACTCCATCGACGACAGCATGTCGATGTCGCGGGCCATCACGGTGTAGGTCGTCACGATCGCGCGCTGCCCGGGCAGGCGGATGATTTCGGGGCGCCGCTCGGGGCCGTAGAAGCGGTAGGGGCGCAGCGACGGGGCGAAGTCCTTGATCTTCTGGATCCAGTTGTCCATGACGCTCGTGGGCGCGACGATGAGCGAGGGCTTCTTGGCGCCTTCCTCGTAGGTCGACATCAGGTACGCCATCGTCTGGTGCGTCTTGCCGAGGCCCATGTCGTCGGCCAGCACGCCGTGCAGGCCGGCGCGGCGCAGGTAGCGCATCCAGTCGTAGCCCGTCTGCTGGTAGCTGCGCAGCGTGGCGCTGAAACCCTTGGGCGTCGGGTCGGTCTTGTGCGGGTCGAAGTCGGGGAGGTCGCCCTCGATCGTGATGTCCGGCTTGTTGAGGATGAACTCCACGCGGCGCATGCGGGTCGGGCCCGCGTAGGCCTTCACCGGCTCCGCGGGGATCAGCACGTTGCCCTTGCGGATGTACTTCTTCTTGCCCTGCACCGCGAGGATCTCGCTCATCGCGAGGCGCACGTCGCCCGCCATGTAGATCGGGTCGAGCTCCATCCAGTCGCCCGTGTCGTCCTTCACGCGCAGCGCGGAGAGCGTCGGCTTGGGAGCAACCTTCGTTTCCTCGACGTCCTTGCTCGGCTTGAACGAGGGCTGCGTCATCAGGGCGCGGAACTCGCTCTCGATGAACTGGGGGATGTCGTCCTCCTCGATGACCCGCTCGCCCTTGAAGTACGACTTGAGGTCGCGCGGGACGGTGTCGAGCGCGTGGTAGCTGCTGCCGTCGAAGTGCCAGCGCGAGTCGGTGCCCGGGGTGACGCCCTCGCCCCAGACCGGGCGCAGGACGATGCGGCGCCGCTCGTCGTATTCGGCGCGCAGCTCGGGCGAGATCGGCTTGCGCGAGACGCGGATCCCTTTGAGTTTCTCGGACTTCGTGATGCCCTTGGGGAGATTCCAGAGGAACGAGGGCGCGTCGTCGGCGGGCAGCTCGAAGAGCGCGCTGCGCTTGCCGGCGCGCAGCCGCACCTGCAGCGATCCGTCCGGCTTCACGTCGACCTCGCCGGTCGCGCCGCTGAAGTAGTCGGAGGCGAAGTGGTCGGCGTTCTTCCAGCCCGGGGACGAGAGGAGGCGGTCGACCAGCCCGAGCCGCTTGGGCTCGCGGACCGGGACGCGCTTCTTCACCCAGGCCAACAGGGCCGCGGAGAAGTGGGGGCAGGGCAGGGTCGGACAGGCCGAGCACTCGGCGTCCTCGAAATCGGCGCTGATGCTGACCTTCGCGTCCTTCATGCGCGCCGTGAGCGCGGTGGGGCTGCGGCGGATCTCGCGGACGCTTGCGACAGGGGCGGTCTCCGCTCCCGGGATGTCGGCAGCGGTGATGGACTCCAACGTCCGATCGGGGATGAATGCCATGCGTTCCCTCTCTCCTTGCCTCGGTTGCCTTGGTGACGTCGGTAGTAATATTATCGGCTGTTCCACAGCGCTGCTTTAAACTTCCGCATCGGGTTTCATCGAAACTGAACGTCGCGCTTTTTCCCGGTGAGATTCCGGTTTCGGCGTCCATTTAGCGCCATGAACAACATGCTCGCCGCGCTGTCGCTCTTGCTGCTGCCCCAGCAGCCCGGGGACCTCCGGGACCAGGCCCTCAAGGACTTGAAGAAGGCGACCGAGTTCTATCGGAGCAAGGTCGCCGTGCGGGGAGGCTACGTCTACTACACGAGCCTCGACCTCCAGGAGCGCTGGGGGGAAGGCAAGGCGACGGCCGACCAGATCTGGGTGCAACCGCCCGGCACCCCGACCGTGGGCCTGGCGTTCCTCCGGGCCTTTGAGTCCACCGGAGACCGCAGCTATCTCGATGCCGCCCGGGAAGCGGCGGAGGCGCTGGTCTACGGGCAGCTGGACTCCGGAGGCTGGACGAACCACATCGACTTCAACCCCCGGAAGGGGCGGGTGGGGAAATACCGCAACGGCAAGGGCGGCACTTGGAACTCGTCGTCGCTCGACGACGGCCAGACCCAGTCGGCGCTGCGGCTCCTCTTGCGGGCGGACGAGGCCCTGGAGTTCAAACACTCGGCCATCCACGAGGCGGCGCGCTATGGCCTGGACGCCCTCCTGAAGGCCCAGTTCCCGAATGGGGCGTTCCCACAGGTCTGGACCGCGCCCGTGCCGAACAAGCCGGTCGCGAAGGCGTCGTACCCCGACTACGACTGGAAGACGGAGAATCGCGTGAAGGCGTACTGGGACCTCTACACCCTCAACGACTCGCTCGCCGGCTCGGTCCTGGAGACGCTCGTCGAGGCCCTGCGGGTGACCCGGGACGAGCGCGTACGGGCGTCGATCGAGAAGCTCGGCGACTTCCTGATCCTCGCCCAGATGCCCGATCCGCAGCCGGCCTGGGCGCAGCAGTACACCGACGAGATGCGGCCGGCCTGGGCGCGGAAGTTCGAGCCACCGGCGATCAGCGGCTGGGAATCCCAGGACGTGCTCGAGACGCTGATCCGGATCGCCGCCCTGACGGGGAAGAAGAAGTACCTGGAGCCGGTCTCGAAGGCCCTCGAGTACCTGAAGCGCTCGCTGCTGCCCGACGGCCGCCTGGCGCGCTTCTACGAACTCCGCACGAACAAGCCGCTCTACATGGACGCGCGCTACCAGCTCACGTACGACGATGCGGATGCGCCGAGCCACTACGGGTGGAAGCAGCAGGCGCGCCTCGAGCGCATCGAGCGTGAGGCGAAGGGCCTCCGCGAGGAGAGGAAGGGCGACCTCGAGAAGGACGTCCGCGAGATCCTGAAGTCGCTGGACGCCCAGGGCCGCTGGGTCAGCGTCTACGACGGCGAAGGGCTCGTGGGGCAGCCGAAGTTCGCCAAGGGGTTTTCCTACCTCAGCAGCGCCGTCTTCAGCCGCAACGTGGAGACCCTGAGCGAGTTTCTCGGGGGCAAAGCAAAGTAGCGTTGGGGCGTTCGGCCCGTATAATGGCGGGCCGTGTTAAGCATTGCCGAAGCAGGCCGGAAGTTCCGTTCTCGCGAGCTGTCGCCCGAGACGCTGGTCGAGATGTATCTCGACCGCATCAAGCGCGACAATCCGAAGCTGAACGCCTACTACGAGGTTTTCTGGGACGAGGCCAGGCAGGCGGCCGCCCAGGCGGCCAAGGAACTCCGCTCCGGCCTCGATCGTGGCCCCCTTCACGGCATCCCGATCGGGGTCAAGGACCTCTTCGATGTGAAGGGCTACCGGACCACCGCGGGCGCGCATCCGGGCTTCCATCCTCCCGCGGCCCCCGAAGACGCCGAGGTGATTGCCCGGCTCCGCGCCGCGGGCGCGATCCTGCTGGGCAAGACGGCCCTCCACGAGTGGGCCTTCGGGGTCAGCACCAACAACGCCCACTTCGGGCCCACCCGGAACCCGCACGATCCGACCCGCATGGTCGGCGGCTCCTCCGGCGGTTCCGGCGCGGCGCTCGCGGCGGACCTCTGCCTCGGCGCGCTGGGCACCGACACGGGCGGCTCGATCCGCATTCCCTCGTCCCTATGCGGCACCGTCGGGATCAAGCCCACGCTGGGCCGCGTCAGCACCCAGGGCGTCACGCCGCTCTCCCGCTCGCTCGATACCATGGGACCGATGACCCGCAGCGTCGAGGACGCGTTCCTGCTCCTCGAGGCCATGTGCGGCTTCCGTCCCGAGCCGACGCCCACTCCCCACATCGTCGTCCCCGAGGGCTACTTCCTCGAGGACTGCGACCCGCGCATCGTCGCGCTGGTCAGCCGCGTGGGCGCGATCGAGAAGGTCGACCTCGGCGACGTCAAAGCCGTCTGGGAGGCCAACGGAACCATCCTGATCAGCGATGCGTGCTCGGTCCACGAGGAGCGCCTCCGCGAGCATCCCGAGTGGTTCGGCGAGTCCGTCGGGCCGCGCTTCAAGACGGGGATGGGCTACCGTGGCGTCGACTATGCCCGCGCCCGCGAGGTCCAGCGTCAGTGGACGGCGCGGCTCGACCGCGTGCTCGGCAAGGACACGGTCCTCGCGGTGCCGTCGACGCCGGCGCCCGCGACCGTGATCGGCGACCGCGAAGGGCCGCCGCTCTCGCGCCTCATGACGCGCTTCACGTCGCCCTTCAACCTCGCCGGCGTGCCGGTGCTCTGCCTGCCCATCGGGATGGTGGACGGCCTGCCGGTCGGCCTGCAACTCGTCGCGGGGGCGGGGCAGGAGTCGCTCCTCAAGACGGCCGCGACGATGCTGGGGTCGTAGGATGTTCGTCAGCCGGCTCTGGGACTTCCTGCCGCTGGTCGCCACCCTGATCGCCGTCGCGCTGGCGCTCTTCACCTCGGTCCATGCGGTGCTCCACAAGCGCGATCCGCGGGCGGCGGTGTCCTGGTCGGGCCTGATCTGGCTGGTGCCGATCGGCGGCGCGATGCTCTACCTGATGTTCGGCGTGAACCGCATCGCGCGCCGCGCCGCCAACCTGCGGCGCCGCCGCAAGAGCATCGAGCGCCGGAACCCGTCGGCGATCTGCACCCAGGAGGAGCTCTGCGAGGCCCTCACGCCCGGCGCGTCCCACCTGGGGGCGATCGCGAAGGTCGGCGACAAGCTTGCGGGGAAGCCGCTTCTCGAGGGGAACCACGTCACCATGCTGGTCAACGGCGAGCAGGCGTACCCGGAGATGTTGAAGGCCATCGAGGAGGCCAAGCGCTCGGTGGCGCTCGAGATCTACATCATCGAGCTCGACGAGACGGGCCGGAAGTTCGTGGACGCGCTCATCGCGGCGTCGAAGCGCGGCTGCAAGGTCCTGGTCCTGATGGACTACGTCGGCAGCCACCTCTCGGTGGCGCGCGCCCTGCGGGCAGGCGGCGTGACCGTCACGGTCTTCCTCCCGCCGATCCTGCTGCCGTTCCGGAACCGCTACATGAACCTCCGGAATCACCGGAAGATCCTCGTCATCGACGGCTGCGTCGGCTTCACGGGCGGCATGAACATCCGCGACTCCCACCTCGTCCAAAAGCCGGGCCGGCACCACGAGCAGGACACGCACTTCAAGCTCGTGGGCCCGGTCGTGGAGCACCTGGCGGACACGTTCGTCGACGACTGGGCCTTCGCGACGGGCGAGGTCCCCTCGGGGCCCGAGTGGACGACGCCCAACGTGACCTGCGGCCGCGTCAATGCGCGGGGGATCGCGTTCGACCCCGGCGAGAACCTAGACGTGCTCCGCCTCGTGATCGGCGGGGCGATCGCGGCGGCGCGCCGCTCGATCCGGATCGTCTCGCCGTACTTCATCCCCGAGCAGGCGGTCATCACGGCCCTGAACGTCGCGGCCCTGCGGGGCGTCAAGGTCGATATCCTCATCCCCTCGAAGAACGACAGCCGATTCGTCCAGTGGGCGACCAGCGCGATGCTCTGGCAGGTGTTGATCAACGGGTGCCGCGTGTACCTGACCCAGGAGCCGTTCGACCACTCGAAGCTCCTGCTCGTCGACGACGCCTGGGTCTTCTTCGGCTCGGCCAACATGGACACGCGGAGCATGCGGCTGAACTTCGAGTTCAACGTGGAGTGCTACGACCTCGACGTCGCGGGCGTCGTGGCGCGGCACATCGACGGCAAGCTCAAAAGCGCGCGGGAGCTGACCATGAAGGAGGTCGACGGCCGGAACTTCCCGGTCCGTCTGCGGGACGGGATCGCGCGGCTGTTTTCGCCGTACCTGTGAGGGAGGAGATGATGAGCACGAAAATTGCAGTGGCGTGGATGCTGGCGGCGGCCCTGGCCTCCTGCGCCGGGGGCGCGCCGATCGGGAAGGCCGAAGTCGTCCAGGTGGTCTCCGGGCTCAACAACCCGGAGAGCGTCGCGTTCAGCCTGGACGGGAAGTGGCTCTTCGTCTCGAACTGCGGCTCGGCCCAGTTCGGCGCCGACAAGCACGTCGGTTTCGTGGCCGGCGACGCGGCGATCAGCAAGCTCTCGGTCGGAGCGGACGGCCGCCTCGAGCTCGTGAAGCCAAAGTTCGTCGACAAGCTGAGCGGCACGCTCGGCCTGACGGTCGCGCCGCACGCGGTGGGACCGTATCCGGCGGGCTCGCTCTTCGTCTGCGTGGGCGGAGCGCTGGTCGCCGACGATGCGGGCGCCTACGTCGCCGACGCGAAGAAGCTCGGGACCGGCATCGCGGTCTTCGACTCCGAAAGCGGCGCCACGCTCGGCAAGATCGAGCTGGGCGTCGGGAGCGCGGTCGCGATCGCGCTGGGCCACCCGCTGCTGCTCCCGAACGGGATCGCGTTCGACGGCGAGGGCGGCCTGCTGGTCTCGGACACCGGCGTGGGCGGCGAGCATCTCGAGCCGAAGCTCAAGGCCCAGCCCGGCGTGCTGCGCCTCGCGATCGGCGCCAAGGGCGAGGTGACGGGCCACACGTTCACGCCGGTCGCGGGCGGCCCCAACGGCGTCGCCTGGAACGCCGCCGAGAAGGCCCTCTACTGGGTGACCTGTGGCGGGCAGGGCCCCGAGGGCGGCGCGCTCTTCCGCAACGGCAAGGCGCTGGCGCTCGGCATCGGGCCCAGCGACGGCATCGCGTTCACGCCGGCCGGCACCGTGATCGTGAGCCGCTTCCAGGGCGACCTGGTGGCGATCCGCAAGGGCGGCGCAGCGGAGCCCATCCCTTTCGAGAAACCGTTCAACTTCCCGTCGGACATCAAGCTCCGGAATCTGGCGGACGGATCGTCCATCCTGATCGTACCGGAGCAGGAGGCCTGGAACGCCGCTCCCTGGGGGCAGAGTCTCCGGGTCGTCCGGCTTCCCGCGGGTTACTAGGAGTTCCTCATGAAGCGCCTCGCCGCCCTGGCCCTGCTGCTGCCGGCGTTCTCCGGCTGCATGCACGTCCGAGAAGAGATCGTCGTCATGCCCGACGGCTCGGGCCGCCTGACCCTCACCTTCATCATCAAGGCGAAGGGAGAGGCCGCGAAGTTCACCGAGGACGAGCTGATGGCCGCCGACCCGGACGAAATCCAGGATAAGATCAAGGGCCTCGTGGCGCTGACGCGGCCCGTGGTCGAACAGAAGGACGGCGCGGCGCAGCTGCGGATGACCGGGTACTTCGACGACCTCAACGCGCTCAAGTTCATGGACGACGGGGAGGGGGACAAGGCGAAGGCCAAGCAGGAGTTCGTGTTCCGCAAGGAAGGCGAGACGTTCGTCGTCGAGCTGAAAGGAAATCTGCTCGCGGACGACGTACCGGAGAGGGCCGTCAAGGACCCCGAGGTGGAGAAGCAGCGGGAGGAGTTTTTCAAGGCGATGTTCGCGGGCTTCGATTTCCGCCAGGACGTGAAGATGCCGGGGAAGGTGACGGTCGTGGAGGGCTTCCAGTCGAAGGCCGAGCGGACGGCGACCTACCACGTCGGCGAGAAGGACTTGCAGAAACCGGCCGACCAGAAGAAGATTAACGAAATCTCGAAGTTCAAAGTTTCCTGTGCCCGAAGCGAGGTCACCGACGCCGAGGCCGCCGACTTCCGCAAGGAGATCGAGAAGGCGAAGGCGGACTGGCCGGAGCTCCGGAAAGAGATGAAGAAGAAGGCGGAACAGAAAAAGTAAGGAGAGGCTCATGAGGCGGATGGGATGGGGGGCGATCGCGATCCTGCTCGGTCATTCAATTCTCGCGGCGGCGCCGCAGCAGCAGTCCTCGGAAGGGATGGGCGTCACCCGCACGGTGGCGCAGCTGATGTCCTCCCCGGAACGCTCGCGGGCCGATAAGACCCCGCGCCCTCGACTGATTCCGAACCGCTCCAAGGTCTTCAACGGGCCCCGGCCGAGCAGCGGGCCGTCGAAAGCCGAGAAGGGCGAGCCGATCGCTCCGCTCATGGCGCAGACCGCCGGGACGCTCTTCAACGGCGACAGTTCGCTCGCGTCGAGCGTCACGCCGCCCGACTCGATGGGCGGCGTCGGACCCACCCAGATCCTGGTCTGCACCAACAACCGCATCCGCGTCTTCGACAAGGCCGGCGCGCTGGGCGGCCTCAACATGAGCACGGACACCTTCTTCGCGCCCGTCCTCAACGGCGCCCTCATGACCGACCCGCGGGTCCGCTATGATCGCAACACCCAGCGCTGGTTCATCACGGCCATCAGCGACGACCCTGTCAACAACCGCATCATGGTCGCGGTGAGCAGCGGGCCGACCATCACCAGCGCCGCCAGCTTCACGTTCTTCTTCGTGCAGCACAACCTCGTTGCGCCTGCCGGCGACAACAATACGTTCTGGGATTATCCGACCCTCGGCCTCGACGTGAACGCCCTCTACATCGGGGGGAACATGTTCACGGGAGGCGGAAATTTCTCCGGCACCAGCGTCGTCGTCATCCGGAAAAGCTCGATCCTGGGCGGCGGCCCCATTCAGGCGACGGCGTTCCGGAACCTCAGCGGCCCCGGCGGCGGCATGATCACGCCGCAGGGCGTGGACAACGACGACCCGACCGCGACCGAGGGCTACTTCGTCGGCGTCGACGCCGTCGTCTTCAGCAAGCTGGTATTGCGCCGCATCTCGAACCCGGGTTCAGCCTCGCCGACGATCTCGGGCGACCTCGACCTCCTGGTGCCGACGACGTCCTACCCGCTGGGCCTGAGCGGGCCGAACCCCGGCGTGGAGGCCCTCCAGAGCAACGCCCTGGACGACGGCGATGACCGCCTGCACATGGGGCAGATCCGGAAGGTCGGAGGCGTCCCATTCCTCTATACCTGCCACAACATCGGCGTGCTGAGCACCGGCGTGGCGAACAACTTCCCGGACCGCGACGCGATCCGCTGGTACAAGATCGGCACGCTGTCGACGACGCCCAGCCTGACGGACTCCGGGACGTTTTTCGATAACCAGGTGACCGGGCAGAGCTACTGGATGCCGAGCATGAACGTGTCGGGGCAGGGCCACATGGTCATCGGCTGCAACTTCGCGAAGCCGACGGTGACCACCGGCCAGTTCGTCGGCGCCATGATCGCGGGGCAGATGTTCGGCGACGCTCCGGGCACGACCCAGCCGCCGACGCTGATCGACCAGAGCACCTTCGGCTATCGTCCCACGGCGGGCGGACCCAACCCGCAGATCTTCGAGCGCTGGGGTGACTACTCCTACACGGCCGTCGATCCCGCGGACGACATGACGATGTGGACCTTCCAGGAGTTCGCGGTCAACGCGACCACCTGGGGCGTGCGCGTCATCCAGATCCGGGCGCCACAGCCCTGCACGCCGTCGAGCGCGACTCCGAACACGGTCGCGGCCGGCCAGGCGTCCGTGAACGTGACGATAACGGCGACGCCGCCGGTGCAGTACGAAGGCTGGTTCGAGCCCGGCCCGTCGTTTCCGAACCACATCTCGGGAACTCTGCACAACACGATCACAAACGAATTCATCCCGATCACGAGCATCACCGTGAACAGCCCCACGTCGCTGACCCTCGAGCTGAAGACGATCGGCATCACGCCCAACCCGCAGGCCTTCGATCTGGTGATCACGAACCCCGACGGGCAGTCCCGTCCTCAGAACGGCCTCATCACGCTTACCGCCGCCACGGGGGCACCCAGCTGCGTCATCACGGGGCCGGCGAGCCCGTCGAACGCGAACCCGATGAACTTCACGGTTACGTTCCCCGAAGTCATGAACGGCCTGACGGCGGGCGACTTCACGCTCACGAATGCCACGTCGCCCGTGCTGACGGGCGCGGGCCCGACCTACAACCTCGCGGTCACGCCGAGCGCGCAGGGCAACGTGTCGGTCAAGCTGCCCGCCAACAGCGCCACCGGCAACGGCAGCGGCCTGAACAACACCGCCTCGAACACCGCGACGGTGACCTGGGATTCGATCGCGCCGACCGCCACGATGGCCGCCACTGCCGCGATCACGAATGCTGCGCCGGTCTTCAATCTCACGTTCAGCGAGCCCGTGGTCGGCCTGACGGCCGGCGATTTCACGGTCAGCTCGGGCGCGGTGAACTCGCTGACGGGCAGCGGGAAGAACTGGACGATCACGATCGCGGGGCCGGCCCAGGGGACCTTCACCCTGACGCTGCCCCTCAACAGCGCCCAGGACGCGGCCGGCAACCCGACGCCGCTCACGTCCGCCACGACGGTCTTCGACTCGGTAGCGCCCACCGTCACCGTCACGCCCCCCGCAGCGTCGACGATGAACAGCCCGATCGCCTTCACGGTCACGTTCAGTGAGCCGGTGACCGGGCTGTCGATCGGGGGCATCACGGTCACGGGCGGCAACGGCAGCCTGAGCGGGACCGGGACGTCCTACACGGTCAGCGTCGCCCCGACGGCCCAGGGCGTCGTGACGGTGCAGATCCCGGCGGGGCAGGCCGTCGACGCGGCGGGCAACGCCAACACCGTCTCCAACGTCGGGTCCTGCGTCTACGACATCACGCCCCCGGACACCACGATCGTCTCGACGCCGCTGAATCCCTCGGGCTCGTCTTCGGCGACGTTCACGTTCACGTCGACGGAGTTCGGCAGCACCTTCCAGGTGCGGCTGGACGGCGCCGCCCCCACGGTGAACGGGACCGGGACGCAGACCTACAACGCCCTGACCGTGGGGACGCACACGTTCACGGTGGCCGCGGTCGATCCCGCCGGCAACATCGACCCATCGCCGGCGTCGTTCACCTGGGTGATTCCGATCATCATCATCGACGGGGTCGCGCCGCTGCTCAACCCCTTTGATTCGTCGGCGTTCCTCGCCAACTGGACGATCAGCGCGCCAAACAGCGGGGTGGGCTGGGCCGCCGATGCAACGCCCGGCAGCGTCCTGGGGGCCAATCCCTTCGTCACCGCTCCGGCGAGCCTGAACTACAACAACGGGACCGATTACACCACGGGCGTCGCGCTCAATTCGGGCTCCGCCCGCTCACCCCTGATCGACCGCACGCTGCTGCCGACGACGGCGCGGCTCAAGTTCATGTGCAACTATCAGACCGACACGACCGGGAACTCGACCGATCGGCGCACCGTGACGATCTGGAAGGGCGACCTGTCGGGGACCTGGACGGCGCCCATCCAGATCACCGGCGGTGTCTCGGCCCTCGGGGCCTGCTCGCCGATGGGGACCTGGCACGAGCACGTGCTGGACCTGCAGCCCAGCTGGACGCCCGACCTGCGGGTGGAGTTCTCGTTCAATACGGTCGACGGCGTCAGCAACAATTTCGCGGGCTGGTTCGTCGACGACTTCGAGATCTCCGACCTGGTCGTCTCGAGCATCCACCAGTATGTCGCCGGCACCTCGTCGATCATCCCGATCGGCGCAGCGACGTCGGCGGGCCAGATCGAGTTCCACGGCATCGTGAGCCAGGGGGCCGCGTCGGTCACGCTCGAGGTCGAGGTCCAGCCGGTCGGCACGCCCTTTACGGGGGTCCCGAGCGTGAGCGGCAGCGCGGCGGGCGCGGGCAGTCCGATCATCACGTCGGCGTACACGATCCCGGCGCTCGGGGACTACCACGTGCGGGTCCGCACGGTGAACGCGACCGGCCCGGTGACGTCGGGCTGGATGGAGTTCGGCCTGAACGCGGTGGCGGCGGCGGACTTCACGATCGTGCCGGCGCCCCCACTCTCGGGGGGCGGCGGGGGCGGCGGCTGCGGCCTCTCGGGCCTCGAGGGGGTTCTGCTGCTGGGGCTGCTGAGGTGGCGGCGCCGGAAGTAGAATAGAAGAGTGGGACGTCGTCGGTTTGCCCCGGCCGGGCTGGCGGTCCTCATCCTGGGGGTCGCCGTCCTGCTGGTCGTCTTCACGGCGCTGCCGATCCGCAGCTGTCCCACGTGCAAGGGCGTGGCCCGGAAGTTCGCGGATCCGGAAAGCGGGATCGTTCAGGTCCACATCGGTTGCCCCGAGTGCGGCGATCGCGGATCGGTGACGGAGCCGCGGCGCTGGAAGGGCTCGCTCGTGCCACCCCAGGTGACCCGCCTGCTGCAATGCTGGCGGCCGGAGCGCGCCAAGGAGTTCATCCCCAGCCTCGACCAGGTCGCGATGCTGAGCGGCCGGGACCCCGAGGACGTCCTGGGCACGAAGACCTTCGGCGGGCACTGGACCGGCGCGGCCGTGTTCGTGAAGGCGGAGGGGAAAGACTATGTCCTGGTCATCCTCCACGGAGACGATCGCCGCTGGAACGGACTGGAAGGCCTGCTCCTCCTGGGGATGGACGGGCGGGTCCTGGACTACCTCCAGGCCGCGGGCCTGAACGGCTGGAACCTGGAGCTGGACGCGCTGCCGGAGCCCTCGACGGGCGACGTCGTCGCGAGCATGAGCGCGGTGCGCCTGCTCCAAGCGGAGGAGGCAGGGGAGCTCGCCGTGAAGGTCGTCGTGGAAGGGAGCGGCCGCACGGTTCCAATCCCGCCCGGCCCGGACCCCAAGCACTGGCTCGTGCGGGTGAAGGGCGGCCGCTTCGAGATCGTCAGCGCGCCGAAGGACCGGACGCCGTGAAGGGCTGGCTGGTCGCACTGGCCGTCGCGTCCGTCATCGGGGCTGCGGCCCTGGTCGTCATCCCGATTCGCCATTGTCCCACCTGCGACGGGCTCACGAAGGCGGTGGACAAGGCGACCTTCAGACTCGATTGTCCCGACTGCAAGGACCGGGGCAAAGTCAGCATTCCACGCTACCTGAGGGGACCCAGCATCGATAGGGACCTCTACGATCTGATCCAGGCGCGACGCGGAACGACGGAATTGCAGCAGAACCACCTGGAACGCCTCGAGTCGCGCTCGGGGCGGGAGCCCGGCGAGGCGTTGGGTCTGAAGCAGTTCGGAGTACAGCACTATCAGGGAGACTTCCGATTCGTTCGCGCGGAGGAAAAAGAATACGTGCTGGTTCTGCTGTTCCAGGAAGGCTTTGCGATCCCCGGCACCGCCGTCGCGGGGATCGTGCTCATATCGACGGACGGGAAGGTCCTCGACTTCATCCAGGCGACGAGCAGCACCCGCTCCGGCGTGGTCTATCCCATCTTCGTCGAGAAGGCCGCCGACGGGGCGCTGGCCTGCGTCAAGGGACGCAGTATCTACCAAAAGGCCGGCTCATCGGAGGTACCCGTGCTGCGCGAGGTTTATCGGGCGGACGTGCCCGGGAGCGCGGCGTGTCCGTTGGCGGCTCTGACGCCTCCCGAGCGGGCGCGTACGGACGGGATCTTCCGAGTCGGGATCAAGGGCGACCGCTTCACCTTCATCGAGTGGAGAAAGTAACCGGGTTACTTTCTCCGTGCTTATTTGAGCAGCTCCGCCAGCGGCTCCTTGATGGCGTCGGCCCAGATCTGGTAGCCCGTATCGGAGAGGTGCAGGAAGTCGGGCGCGATGTCCTTGGGGAGGGTCCCGTCGGGCTTCAGGAACTTCTCCCCGATATCGAGGTACTTCACCGTCTTCCCGCCGTCGTCGAGCTTCGCAACCGCCGCGTTGATCTCCTTGACGGTGGCGCGCAGGGGGTTGTCGGCCTTCTCGCCGCGGGGGAAGACGCCGAGCAGGAGGATCTTGGTCTTCTCGGACTTCTTGTGGATCTCCTTGACGATCGCCTGGATGCCGGCGATCGCGCTGGCGGCGCTCTCGGGATCCTTCTGGCCGATGTTGTTGGTGCCGATCATCAGGACGACGACCTTGGGGAGGGTGAGGCCCTCGAACTCGCCGTTCTGGAGGCGCCAGAGGACGTGCTGGGTGCGGTCGCCCGAGATCCCGAAGTTGGCGGCCTTAAGGGGGGCGAAGGTCGCGTCCCAGATCTTGCGGGCGGGGTTGTTGCGCCAGGCGTCGGTGATGGAGTCGCCCATGAAGAGGACTTCGAAGCCGCCCTTCTTGGCCTCCTCGACGAAGCCTTCGTGGCGCTTCATCCAGCCGCCTTTCTTGGGCTCGGGGGTGGCGCCGGGCTGATCCTGGACGAAGAGGGCGAGGAGCAGGGACGCGAGGGCGGCGGTCTTCATCGGGGTCTCCTTGTAGGTCGTGGAATGCTAGCGGACGGCGGAGGGGCCTGTCAATTATCCCGGGGTGGTTACATTCCGGGATCGATGGGGTACCAATAGGGCATGATGACGATGATCGCGACCCTCCTCGTTCTCCAGGCCCAGGCGGCGGATTATGCCGACGCCATGAAGAAGGTGGCGGCGAAGTTCACGGGGAAGGAAGGGGTCGTGGTCCACCTGGGCGATTCGATCACCTACGCCAACCCGTACGGCGGCTGGGCCCGCTTCGGCAAGGGGAAGACTCCGCAGGAGGAGGCGGCGTGCAAGTGGATGCACGCGGGCGCCGACAACGACACGGACGGCTGGTGGCTGGCGCGGGTGGATCGTCCGAGCAACCGCTCGGAGACGGCGGCGAGCGGCGTGCGGAGCGACGAATACATCGCCGGCGGGAAGGGCGGCCTGCCGCCGCTCGCGGAGATCATCAAGAAGTACAACCCTCAGATGGCGGTGGTGATGCTGGGCACGAACGACGTGAACGCGGGGCGGCCTCCGGCCCAGTACAAGGCGGACATGGCGAAGATCGTGGACGCGCTGCTCGCGAACGGGACGATCCCGATCGTCTCGACGATTCCGCCGGTGAAGGGCAAGGACGACGCGGTGAAGGCGTACAACGCCGCGCTGGCGGAGCTCGGCAAGGAGAAGAAGCTCCCGATGATCGAGTACTACGCCGAGATCGTGAAGCGCCGCCCGAACGACTGGTTCGGGACGCTGATCAGCAGCGACGGCGTCCACCCCAGCGCCGACCAGGGCGGCGCCTCGGTGGGCAGCGAGCCCACGGAAGAGAACCTGAAGAACTCGGGGCACCTGCTCCGCGGCGTCCTCTCGGTGCGCAAGATCGCCGAGGTGAAGGCCAAGGTCCTCGAGGGCGGGCCGCCCGCCAAGAAGCGCTGATCTGCCGTCCTCCACCCTCCGGATAAGTTCCGCCGCTCGGTTATTCCTTCGCCTCCTGACGCCACTAAAGATCCGGGCGAGCGAGGAGGGAACACGACATGGGCCACAAAGCAGCTTGGGTCGCCGTGTTGTTTCTGGCCTGCGTGCGGGCGGCCGTCGCGGGCGACTTCTACGTATCCCCCAAGGGATCGGCCGGCAACAACGGATCCCTCGACAGCCCTTGGGACCTCCAGACGGCCTTGAACCAGCCCCCCGGGGTCAAAGCGGGCGACACGATCTGGCTCCGCGGCGGCGTCTACCTGGGCTCGTTCCGAAGCAACCTTGCGGGTGCGGCGGGCGCGCCCATTCTGGTGAAGGCGTACCCCGGGGAACGCCCGATCCTGGACGGCAACAACGCCGGCGCCAAATCCTCCGGCCGACTGCTGTCCGTGTACGGCTCGTACACGTGGTTCTGGGGCTTCGAGGTCATGAGTTCCGAGACCAATCCCCCGGTGAATGCCTCGGGCCCCAACAACCCGGAAGGCATTACGATCTATGACTCGAACCACATCAAGCTGATCAACCTCATCGTCCACGACATGCCGGGGCAGGGGATTGCGTTCTGGTCGGAGAACACCGACTCGGAGATCGAGGGCTGCATCGTCTACCACAACGGCCTGAACGCCTGGGACCACGGCATCTACCTGCAGAACCAGACCGGCATCAAGCGGCTGACGGACAACATCATCTTCACGCAGGCCAGCCACGGGGTCCACGCGTACGGATCGACGGCCGCCTACCTCGACAACATCCAGCTGGAGGGCAATACCGTCTTCAACAGCGGTTACCTCGCCGCGGCGAGCGGCCGGAACATCCTGGTCGGCGGGGGCCGGGTCGCTTCAAACCCCGTCGTGAAGAACAACTACACGTACTTCACGAACGCCGACAACAACTCCAACATCGGCTACTCCAGCGGCGCGAGCGGCGCGACGATCAGCGGCAACTACTTCATCGCGGGCAACGTCGCGCTGCGGCTGAACCTGCTCTCCGGCACCTTCACGGACAACTTCCTGACCGGCGCGACGGACCCGACCGACATGGCCGCGCGCTGGCCCTCGAACACGTACCTGGCGACCCGCCCGACGAGCGGCTCGAACATCTTCGTCCGCCCGAATCCACACGAGGCGGGCCGGGCGCACGTCACGATCTACAACTGGTCGAAGCAGTCGTCGGTGTCCGTGAATCTCTCGGCGGCCGGACTCGCGAACGGAACGCCGTTCGAGATCCGGGACGTGCAGAACTATTTCGGAACGCCCGTGCTGACCGGCACCTACGCCGGAGCACCCGTGGGGATTCCGATGACGGGGACGACGACCGCGGCCCCCGTCCGCTTTCCGAGTCCCACCCATACTCCCGCGGAATTCGGCGTCTTCGTCGTGATCCCGCTCGGAGCTGCTCCCGCCACGCCGCCCTCGCCGACGGGTGGCAGTGGGTCGACGCTGGCGACAACCTCCCGAAAGGGCGGCGGCTGCGGATTGACGGGCCTCGAGCCCTTGCTCGCGCTGGCTGCTGCCGCCCTGGGTCGTGCGATCGTCCGCCGGGGTCGGCGGGCCGGAGCATAACGAAGCGTTTCCTGGCATCTCCTAGGGGTAGGCGTGGTGCGGAGGCTTTTTGCTGCTTCGCCTCCTGCGCGTGTCCGAAGCCGAGCAGCGACAGGACCGCGGCCAGCCCGGGAGCCGGAGGGACGACTACTTCGCGGCCCCCGAAATCTCGAGCAACCGGCTGAGGCGCGACGCGTCGTAGGTGGTGTACTCCACGACATAGAGCTTGCCGTTCCACTGACAGATGTCGATCGGTCGGCGCAGCCCCTCGAGGACCGTCGTCACGTCCGCCGCCAGCTCTCCATCCTTCTCGACCAGCCGGACGTGCAGCACGTCGAAGCCCACCGGGTTCTTGCCGAGGAAGTTGCCGAAGCGCGTGATGAAGAAGCCGCCCTCGTACTTGGCGGGCAGCGTCCCTTTGCGGTAGAAGGTCACCCCGGCGGGGGAGCAGTGCGGGTCGAAGGAGTATTCCTTCCCGTCGATCCCCTTGGCCGCCGGGCCCAGGTTGGCGATCGGCTTCTCGAACGTCAACCCCTCCGGCGCCGGTACCGCGTCCGGATACATCGGCTTCGCGTGATTCCCGAACTCATAAGGGAATCCGAAGTGCTTGCCCTCGCGCAGCCAGTTGAGCTCCTCGGGATGGTCCGCGTCCGGGCCGTTCTCCGTCGCGACCAGCCGGCCTTTGTCGTCCCAATCGAAGCCGAACGAATTCCGCAGACCCTTGCAGAAGACCTCCGGCACGGGCTTGTCCTTCTTCGGATCCCAGCGGAGCATGCACGCGGTCACGTTCGTCTCGCCGTGCGTGTCGAGCTTCGGATCCTTGCCCGTCTCGCCGTGGTCCGTGCGCGAGCCGACGCTCATGTAGAGCATCCCGTCCGGGCCCGTCGCCAGGTGATTGGCGCCGTGGTTGTAGGGGCCGATCCCCCAGGGATGGTCGAACGCGACCCACTCCGTCGCCTTCGCGGGAACGCCGTCGCCGTCCGTGTCCGTCAGGCGATACACCGACACGTGCGCGCGCTTCGGCGTCTCGTTGTCGTGCCGCTCGTTGATGACGATGTAGGTGACGCCCGCCGCGTCGATGAAGAGCCCCAGCGCCTGGATGTAGGGCGCCGCATCCTTGCGGAAGTACTGCTTGCGCTCCAGGACCTGCTTCTTCGTCCCCTTCTCGACGTCGACCTGCCAGAGGTCGCCTTCCTTGTAGAGGACGTAGAAGAGGCCCGTCTTGGGATGAGGCCGGACCCGCACCGGCTGGTTGTTCACGTCGGGCGGGCCGAGCTTCACCACCTCGCGGACCTGGACGCCCTCGGGCGCCTTCGGCAGGTCCGCCTGCGTGAGGAGCGCCAGCAGGACGATCAGCGGACTCATACGGTCCGCCGATTGTACTGCGCTATTACTGGGGTGTCAGCGAAATCTTGATGTTCTTCACGCCGGCCCCGTCCTTCACGAAGCGGGCGCAGCCCTGCCAGTTGTTCTTCTCGTTGATGACCTTGAAGACCAGCACGTTCTGGCCCTTCTGGAGCGTCACCTCGCCGCTGTCCGAGTCCTTCTCCAGCGTGCGGGTCTCGACGAACTTCACGATCTGCTTGCCGTTCACCCAGGCCTTGCACTCGTCGTTCGAGCCCAGCGACAGCTTGACCTTCATCTCCTCGTCGGCCAGCACGTAGGCGACCGCGTAGGCGCAGACGTCCTCGCCGCGCTCCTTGCCGAACGACTCCAGGAAGTCGATGAAGAAGTCCGCCGTCTTGTGCGCCTTCCAGGCCAGATCCTTGCCCTCGACCTTCACCTTCTCGTCCGCCTTGGGCTTGATCGTCGCCTCGCCCTTGATGAACTCCTTGTCGATCTCGGTCGCGCCCGAGCCCTCTTCGACGGGGATCGGCGCCAGCACCAGCCAGTTGCGGATGAAGCCCTCGGAGTCGGGGCTGAACGTCTCGGGGGAGGGAAGCGCGAGCAGGCCGAACAGGGCGATCAGAGCGGTCTTCATCGGAATCTCCTTCAGCGTTTCGTGAACTCGTCCATTAGTAACCGTGGGACGCCGCGGCGCAACGGAAACCGGCGGACTTTTCCGAATTGTTGTCTGGTTTTCAGGAACGGAAGGAATCTAGAATACGGAATCACATTCATGAGCATGGCAGTTGAGCGGGACCGTCTCATCCGGGAGTTCCAGCGCGACCGGCTGCGCCTGATCGCGTACATCCGCGCCCTGGTCGGCGACCCGGACCTTACCGAGGACATCTTCCAGGAAGTCTCCGTCATCGTCCTCCAGAAGGTCGAGGAGTTCAACGCGGGCCGCGACCTTCAGGCCTGGTGCCGCGGCATCGCCCGCAACGTCGTCCTGAGGGAACGCGAGAAGTCGCGCCGCCTCCGGACCTTCGAGGGCGAGCGCCTGATCGAGCTCATCGACGCCGCCTTCGCCGAGAACGCCGCCGCGGACCCCCTCGAGGGCCGCCGCTCGCAGCTCCGCTCCTGCATGCGGATGCTGGCGGCTCCCTCGCGCGAGCTCGTGCAGCTCCGCTACGACGCCGGCCTCTCGCTCCGAGCGCTCGCCCAGAAGCTCGGGCGCAGCGAGGCCGCCGTCCAGGTCGCCCTCTCCCGCGTCCGCAAGTGGCTCCTCGACTGCGTGGAACGGCGCACCCAGGAGGTGCCGTCGTGAGCGTCGACCGCTTCGAGGAGCTCTACGAGCGCTACTGCGACGGCACCCTGAACGACGCCGAACGCGGCGAATTCCTCGCGCTGCTGGAGGATCCCGCAAAGCGCGCCCAGTTCGCGAAGGCCGCCTCGTTCGAAGCCGTGGTGTCCGAGGAGCTGCGCCTGACGGAGGTGCCGGCGGGGGAGAAGAAGGCGTCCTCGAAGTCCTGGCCCAAGGTGGGCTCGCGCCGCATCCCCATCGTCAGCCCCGAGCCCGCCGACGACGCCCGCGTGCTGGGACGCATCGGCTTCGTGGCCGCCGCGGCCGTCCTGGTCATCCTCGTGCTGATCTTCATCACGAGCCCGAAGAGCGACGAGCGCCCCATGGTCGTGCGGCCGCCCAAGGTCGAAGCGCCTCCGCCGCGCGAAACGCCGGCGCCCGAGGCGCCGAAGCCGAGCGCCCCTGTCGCGCCACCCGTGAAGGCACCCGAGCCTGCGGCGCCGGAGCTGACGCCCCGCAAGTTCGATCCGGCTCCGGAGCCTGCTCCGAAGCCGGTGGCGCCGCGCCCGCTGACGCCGACGAAGCCGGCCGAGAAGCCCGCCCCGACACGGCCGGAAGAGCCGCCCCGCGAGTCCGCCACCTTCGTCGCGACCCTGGACCGGGTCGTCGGGGAGGTGCTCGTGGGCACGGAGGCCGGAGAGGCCGGCAAGGGCATCGCGTCGGGCCGTCCGGTCTCAACGGGGCGGGGCGGCTACGCCGCGCTGCGCTATCCGGACGGCACCCGGGTCGAACTGGGAGCCGAAACCACGCTGGCGCGGGTCCAGGACGGCCCGGCGGGGAAGTCGGCCCAGCTGGAACAGGGCATGATCTTCGTCGAGGCCGTCAAGCAGCCCTCCGGCCGACCCTTCGCGATCTCGACCGACCACGCGGAATCGCTCGTCGTGGGGACGCAGTTCGTCCTGCAGGCGACCCCGGCCTTCACGCGGCTCGACGTCCGTGAGGGCAAGGTCAAGTTCACGCGACTGCCGCAGGCGGTCTCGTCGGTCGTGGTGAGCGCGGGTCACTACGCGATCGCAGGCCCGCCCGGCGAAGCGCTGTCCAAGCCCGGCGTGGGCCTCTGGAAGGCGCCGCCCGCGGGGCTGCAGATCTGGCTCCGCGCCGATGCAGGCGTGAAGCTGAACGGGACGAGCGTCGCGGCCTGGGGCGACCTCTCGGCCGCCGGCAACGCCGCCGCCCAGGACAAGGCGGGCTCGCAGCCGTCCTTCGTGCCCAACGCGCTCTCGGGACGCCCGGCGCTGCGCTTCGACGGGTCGGACGACTCCCTCGTGCTGCCGGACGGCTTCTCGGACTTCCGCGCGGGCCTGACGGCCTTCGTGGTCGCGCGTCCGACCCCGGGCCGCGCGTGGGCCCGCTTCATCGATCTCGACGTGGGTCCGGCCTGCGACAACATCGTGTTCGGGCAGAAGGACGCCCCGGACAAGCTGGGCTTCTGGGTCTACAACAACAGCCAGACCAAGGGGAAGGTCGAGGCCCCCGGCGCCGTGCTGGCGAACGAAGTCCAGTCGTTCTGCGCGCTCCTGGCGCCGACGGGGCGCGTGACGCTCTACCGCAACGGCGCGGCCGTCGCGACGGGCGATACGTCGACGCCTAAATCGACGACGCGGAAACCTAATACGATCGGAAAGAGCAATTCGGGCGGGGGCGATCCGCTCTTCAAGGGGGACTTGTTCGAGATCCTTTTGTACAACCGCGCGCTCTCCGAGGTCGAGCGCGTTTACGTTGAGTCGTATCTCAACGCGAAGTACTTCGATCCGACCACGCCGCCGGCGTCGCTCCGTCCCACGGAGAAATAATCCCGGCTTAGGCGGTCGGATCGGCCGTAACGTTTTTTCACTCTTTCGATCTGTTCGTGTCCGCGTTTCGGCTGCACGGTCTGGGGCGAGTCGCAAGGAGGGATGCGATGAGATGCTGCAGGTGGATGTTCGTCGTCGCGCTCGTGGCGGGGGTGCCGTTGAGCTTCGCAGGCACGCCGCAAGACGTGAACTTCGCGGAGTCCGTCTACGCGAGCGGGTTGAGTCAGATCACGGGAATGTCGTGGGCCACGGACGGCTCCAGCACCCTCTTCGTCACTCAGAAGACGGGCGAGATCCGGGTGATCCGGAACGGCACGCTGCAGGCGGCGCTCTTCGGCTCGGTGTCGGTGATCACGAGCAGCGAGTGCGGCCTGGATAACGTGATCGTTGACCCGGCCTACGCGAGCAACAAGTTCATCTACGTGTTCGCGTCGGTGAGCAATACGACGCAGCAGGTGCTGCGCTTCACCGCCACGACGGATGCGTCGGGCAACCTGGTGGGCGCGAGCCGCACGCAGATCGGTCCGAACCTGCCGACCGTAGGGGCCAACCATGACGGCGGCGGCATGGCCATCGGGGCCGATGGCTTTCTCTACGTCGGCATCGGCAACAACGGAAACGGCACCAATGCCGGCGGCGACGGGACCGCGAGCGAATGGACGTCGCTCGGATCCAAGATCATCCGCATGGACCGCAGCAGCGGTGCCGCGGTGTCGAGCAATCCGTGGTTCCAGTCGGCGACGCCGTCGAGCGCCCAGAGCTACTTCTTCGCCAAGGGCATGCGCAACCCCTTCGGGCTGCGGATGCGGCCGGGAACGAGCGATCTCTGGCTGACGGAAGTCGGCGACTCCTGGGAGCAGATCTTCCTGGTGACGGCGGGCAGCACCCAGGGCTGGCCCACGGAGAACAACACCACCAACACGGCCAAACTGATGCCGAAGCTGGCGTACCAGACGAACGTCTCGACGTTCGGCGGCTGCATCACGCGGGGCACGTTCTACGCAGCCTCGGCGTTCCCGGCGCAGTACCAGAACAACTTCTTCTTCGTCGACTACAATTCCGGCAAGGTGATGCGCTGCGTGCTGGACTCGACGCTGAAGAACATCAACAGCACGAGCGTCTTCGTGACGGGCAACAGCAGCCTGACGGACTGCGTGGTCGGCCCCGACGGCGCGCTCTACTACTGCAGCCACGGCGGGACCATCTATCGCCTGCGCTACACGGGCAGCGGGACCCAGAACATCCTGCTCTCGACGACGTCCCTGAACGTGAACGAGGGGTCGAGCGCGACCTTCACGGCGCGCCTCGGGGTCGCACCGGCGTCCAATGTGACCGTGTCGGTCGCGCGGAGCTCGGGCGACGCCGACGTCACGCCGTCGCCCACGACGCTCACGTTCACGACGGCGAACTGGAACGTCGCGCAGACCGTGACGGTCTCGGCGGCCCAGGACGCGGACGCGATCAACGACGGCGCGACGATCACGTGCTCGTCGTCGGGCCTGACGTCGCAGAACGTCACCATCACGGTGATGGACGACGACGTCGCGAACGGGGCGCCGACGGCGTCGATCACGCAGCCGAGGAACGGCGACGTGGTCAGCGGCGCGACGGCGGATTGGTACGGCAGCGCGACCGACCCGCAGGGGAATTCGACGCTGTCGAAGGCGGAGTTCTACGTCGACGGGGTGCTCAAGTACACGGACCCCTACGACCCGGCGATGGGGCATTTTCACTATGGGAGCCGACACGGCGGCTGGGACACCACGACGCTCGGCGACGGCACGCACACGCTGCGCATGACGGTCTACGATACGGGCGGCCTGACGGGCAGCCACCAGATCACCGTGACGGTGAACAACGCGGGCCCGGCGA
>Ga0310810_10000066_pt1 | contig 115619 bp, 98 predicted proteins | sample NCmetagenome_FD_207641 | JGI IMG/M metagenome (GOLD analysis project Ga0310810, IMG submission 207641) | Soil microbial communities from experimental microcosm in Duke University, North Carolina, United States - NC | ecosystem: Engineered > Artificial ecosystem > Soil microcosm > Unclassified ... | reverse complement strand
CCCGGTTGCCCCGCCACTAACGAGGTGTTTGGCACCACCCCCCGGGCCCGAATGCGCTCCCGGTTGCCCCGCCCGAAACGAGGTGTTTGGCACCACCCCCGGGGCCCCGAAGGCGCTCCCGGTGGCCCGCCAGTAACGAGGTGTTTGGCACCACCCCCGCGGCACCACCCCCGCGAACCTAGACGAGCCGGGGCTGATGCCTCGCACCCGACCCGCGGTTGCCCGGTACGGCGCCGCGGGTCGTGGTGTTTTCGGAGTCGAACCGGGCGACTCCTCGACCTGGCCGCATCCACCGCGCCGACCCTCCTCGCCCAGAACGCGGCGGCCCGCTTGCTGAGCGCGCAGTCGACTTGGCGGTGACGGGCTCGAACCGGCCGTGCGTCAGGTCGTCCCCGCACCCAAGTTGTGCGGCACCAACGATTCTTTTTGGCAACGCGGAAGGAGCGAAACATGAGAATGCGCATATTGGCAGGGCTTGCCGCACTCGCCGTCGCAGGCGCGTGCGCGCACGGAAGCACCCGGAGTGACACCGTCAGCGACGAGGTGCTCGCTCGGGTGCCTCCCAACCAGATGGGTGGTGTGAACCAGGCGCGTCTCGACGTGTCGAAGGCGAAGGACACCCTCGCCCGCGAGAACCTCGCGAACGAAAAGGCGAAGCGCTACATCGATGTCGCGAACAACGAGGTCTCGATCGCCAAGGCTCAGATCGAGCGCAACGAGTCCGCTCAGAAGGCCGCGGACTACGCCCGGAACGACCCAGGCTCCGCCCAGTCTCAGAGCGCCATGGGCCTCGCTCGCCAGCGGGAGCAGGTCGCCAACTCGCACGTGAACGCGGCTCAGGAACTCGCCAAGTACACCGCAGCACGGGTGGTCGCCGCGCAGAAGGCCGTGGACCTTGCCAACGCCCGGTTGGAACAGGCCGAGTTCAAGGCCGTCCAGGCAACGGGGGATCGCGCGGTCAACGACATCGATGGGCAGGCGATCGCCAAGCGGGTCGAGGACTCGCGCGTGGCGCTCGAGCAGGAGCGAGCGAAGGTCTCCCAGACCAAGGCCAGCGCCTCGGCGGCGCGCACCAGCTGGGTCGCGCTCCGTGACCAGCTTCCCGCCGATCAGCGCTTCGGCGTCGGTGGGTCGGGTTCGGACACCGCGGCCAACCTGAGCGGGAAGGAAGGGACCAATCAGACCCCCGCCAACCGGGAGAACTACAACATCGACACCAAGAACACGGATCCCAACAAGGGCCCGATGAGCAACAATCCCGCCCTCTACGAGGACAAGGACCTGTTCAACCTCCTGTAGTCGAGGGGGCGAGCCAGCGATACGCCTCACGCACCGCGGCGGGTCCTCCACGCTCGAGGACTCGCCCGTGCGTGAGCACGACGCGATCGAAGTCGAGCGCGAGCAGCCGCTCGAGGCTCCTCCGCGTCGCGCGCCGATCGCGATACACCGGCCGGAGGAACCGGGAGAAGGCCACGCGGTCCTGGATGCCGGCCGCCTTCAAGTAGAGCCGTGTGGCGAGGTGCGGGCTGCTGGCAAAGTTCTCGACCAGGTCCGCGCAGACGAGGCTCCGGGTCGGACCGTGAACGAACACGGTCTCGTCGAGGATCGAGCCGTCGATGTGCACCGGAACGATCTGACCACACCACTCGGTATCCGGAGTCTCGGAGAGCTCGGAGTCGATGCGCAGCTCGGGGCGCTTCCGGCGCATCGCCGCGGGGGCGTGCACGCGGGCGGCCGGCCAGCGCCGGATGGCGTCGCTGGCGTAGACGTGGTGGTAGAGGTTGGGGAGCACGATGTGCCGCACCGGCCCGAGGTCCTGGATCTCGTCGGCGAGGATGTCGTCGATCGCGACCACCGAGTGGAGCCAGAGGGCTCCTCCGGGGAGGCGGATCACGGTCATGCGGGTCCCGAGCCACAGGCCGAAGAAGCGGTGGTCCGCCGCGACGCTCCAGAGGTCGTCGGCGTGCTGGACGAGCTCGCTCATCCGCAGAAGTGCCGGATGGCCGCCTCGAGGATCTCCTCGCAGCGGACCAGCTCGCGAACGGGGACGTACTCACCGGTCTGGTGAGCGACCTGGATGTTTCCCGGACCGAAGACCACTGACCGAGCGCCGAGCGCGGTCATCTGGGGAGCCTCGGTGCCGAAGCTCACCGTGGCCGAGGGCTGACCGCTCTGGTCCTCGAGGAACTTCACCACCTCCGCCGAGGGGGGCGTCTCCACTCCGCGGTCGGTGCGGAGGATTCGCATCCGCACCTCGCAGCCAGGCTCCTCGCGGCGCAGCTGGAACATGAGCTGCTCGATGGCATACGGCACGGCCTCCACCGGCTGGGCGGGAATGGGCCGCCACTCGAGGGTGAAGCTGCAGCTCCCGGGGATGACGTTCTTTGCGCGCCCACCCTGGATGACCCCGACATTCAGCGTGGTGTACGGGGGCTCGAACGACGGATCGGTCTCGCCACGGAGCGGGCCCCGGGCGTAGGCCTCGATGCGGCTGAGAAGTCGCGCGGCGCGGAAGATGGCCGAGGCGCCGGTGTCGGGATAGGCGCTGTGGCCTTCCTTCCCGGAGACCTCGATCTCGGCGAGGCAGTACCCCTTGTTGGCGCGGATGGGCCGGAGCGAGGTGGGCTCGCCCACGATGGCGTTGCGCGCGGCCCCGCGGCGCGCCTCGAGCAGCATCTTCGCGCCGAGACAGCCCACCTCCTCGTCGGCAGTGAAGATGAGGCCGAGCGGCTTCTTCACCGCGGCACGCGTTCGCTCGGCGGCGAGGAGGGCACAGGCGATGAAGGCCTTCGTGTCGCAGGCGCCGCGGCCGTAGAGGCGGTCGTCCTTCCGGGTGAGCGTCAGCGCCTCGGCCCAGGCGGAGTCGTACGGGACGCAGTCGGTGTGTCCGACGAGCGCGAGCTCGGGCACCTCGGTGGGCCCGTGCGTGAAGGCGAGGAGGTTCAGCTTCTCCGCGCCGGCATCGTCCGGATAGCGCTGTCGCTCGCAACGGAAGCCCAGCGCTGCGAGACGTGGCTCGATCCAGTCGATGAGCTCTCCGTTCGGGAGACGGCTCGTGGTGTCGAAGCCCACCAGCGTGCGCAGCGTCTCCTCCAGCCGTCCCTCCAGCTCGCTCACGCGAACGTCCTCCGGCACAGCGCTGTGAACTCGTGAGCCGAGACCTCGTCGAGCGGATGGCACCCGTCGGTCAGCACCCGCTGGCCCTGAACCCAGGTGTCGGTCACCGCAGATGCGGGTGCGGAGAAGACCACCGCGGTGAGGAGTCCGTCGTCGGGGGCGCCGAGCAGCGCGGGATGGCGAAGGTCCACCGCGCAGAGATCCGCAGGACGGCGCGGGGCGAGCCGGCCAACGTCGAGGCCGAGGCTGCGGGCGCCGCCATGGGTCCCGATCTGGAGGAGGGTGCGGGCGAGCGCGTCGGGGCCCTCGCCGCTCGGAGGAAGGACCAGGCGGCGGCCCTGCTCGAGGCGGAGGTTGCCCTCGAGCGCGCGCAGCTCGCCCCAGGGATCGATCTCGTTCTGCCCGTCCGTCCCGATACAGAGCGTGGCCCCGGCAGCGGCGAGCGCGTCGGCCGGGAGGATGCCGTCTCCGAGATCGCGCTCGGTGAGCGGACAGGCGCAGACCTTCGAGCGGGCGAGGAGCGGGATCTCGAGCGGGGCGAGGTGGACCGCGTGGACGGCGGTGAAGGTGTCGTCGAGGAGACCGATCTCGTCGAGGAGCTCGACGGGACGGCGGCCGTACTCGGCGAGGCAGGCCTCGACCTCGTTGGGCTGCTCGGCGACGTGCATGTGGACCGTCAGGGGACGGGCGCGTGCGACGGCCTCGAGCCAGGAGCGGGGAACGGCGCGGACGCTGTGTGGCGCGGCGCCGACCGTCACGAGGGGATCGGGACGGACGCGTTCCTGGAGCGCGGCCACGGCGCCGAGGAAGCGGTCCGGGTCGGGGTCGTAGAAGCGGCGCTGGCGTGGTTGCGGGAGCGTGTTGAACCCGGGCCGTGCGTAGCCCACGCGGAGGAGGTGGATGCGCAGGCCGACCTCGCGGGCGGCGTCGATGACCCGGAGGGAGAGCTCGAGCGGATCGGCGTAGGGACGGCCGTCGGGCGCGTGGTGGAGGTAGTGGAACTCGCCCACCGTGGTGATGCCGGCGCGGGCCATCTCCAGGAAGCACTGGCGGGAGGCGACGGCGAGGCCCTCGGGGTCGAGCGTGGCGGCGGCGCGGTACATCGTCTCGCGCCAGGTCCAGAAGTCGTCCCGGGTCGCGTCGGGGGCCGCGGCCTGGGTGCGACCGCGGAGGAGCCGCTGAAAAGCGTGGCTGTGGGCGTTGACCAGGCCCGGGAGGAGCAGCTTGCCGGGAAGGCGCTCGAGCGTGGCGTCCGGGGGTGGAAGGCGGGCGCTCTCGCAGGTTCCGTCGGGGGCGATGGCCAGCGCCATGTCGCGCAGGAGGCGCCCCTCCCAGAGGAGGGCGTCGGGCTGAAGCCAGCGGGAAGCCATGGGCCGCGGGGCACCCTAGCAATGCGCTCGTGGCCGGAGCGAGGGGGCGGGCGGGATGCGTCAACGCGGATGCGTCGCGTGGCCCGAGTGCGCACCCTGCAGGTCCGACGACGTTGGGAGGCACACATGGAAGCGGAGCGGGTGGTGGAAGGTCAGATCCGGCGGGTTTCGCCCTCGCTGCTGGTGGGACTTGCCCTGGGATCGATCGCCGTCTCGGCGGCGTTCGCGGTGGCGGGGAAGATGAAGATTGCGAACTTCATCGGGCAGTGGGTGCCATCCCTGCTGATCCTGGCGACGTTCGACCGGTTGATGCAGGGCGAGGTCGGGTCCGGGGCTCGGGCGTCGGCGCGCGCGCTGCCGAACGGCGTGGCGGCGCCCACGGGCGTGGCAAGAGTCGGGCCGAGCGCAGGCGGAACGACGACGGGTTCGACCCGGACGCCGGGGCTGTAAGAGGCGCCCCGTAACGAGGTGTTTGGCACCTCGTCCGCTAACGAGGTGTTTGGCACCTCGACCAGTCGGTGCCCAGTCCTGCTGGTCGGACGTCATCCGCCCGGCGGGACACGGGGCTGTCGTCCAGTGCGCATCTCCCCGGCGCACGACCCTCTTTGCGCGACCCGGGGTGGCGTGCTGACCTTCCCGCCGGGACGGAAAGACTCATGGCCCGCCGCAGCGACCCTCTCGAGACCTACCGCCAGAAGCGCGACTTTGCCGTCACCCCGGAGCCGGCCCCCAGCCGCGTGGCCCAGGCACGAGCAGGCGCGCTCCGGTACATGGTGCACAAGCACGACGCGACCCGTCTGCACTACGACATCCGCTTCGAGATCGACGGGGTGCTCGCCAGCTGGGCCTGTCCCAAGGGCCCGAGCTACGACCCCGGCCAGAAGCGGCTGGCGGTGGAGACCGAGGACCATCCGCTCGAGTACGGGGACTTCGAGGGCCGAATCCCCGACGGTGAGTACGGAGCCGGCGACAGCATCATCTGGGACCGCGGCACCTACGACACCGTCCCCCCGGGACAGGTCAAGGAGCAGCGCCGGAAGGGCCACCTTCACGTCACGTTCGACGGCGACAAGCTCAAGGGGGGTTGGCACCTGGTGCGGACACGCCCGCAGGGCGGGAAGGCCCAGTGGCTGCTCTTCAAGGCCAAGGACGGCACCGAGCGGCCCGACTTCGACGTCGTCGCCGAGCGTCCCGAGTCGGTTGCCAGCGGCCGCCGCCTCACCCGCGGTCCGGAGCGACAGCGCAACCTCCGCGGGGTGCACCCCGATCCGGACACCCTGCTCGGGCGGGTGTGGCCACCGATGCTGGCGGTGCTCGCCAAGGGCACTCCGGCGCCGGCGGAGCGCTACGTCTACGAGGTGAAGTACGACGGATACCGCGCGCTCGCGGCGGTCTCGGGCGGCAGGGCCTCGATCCGGTCGCGGAACGATCTGGACTTCGGGGCGAGGTTTCCGTGGGTGATGCCGGCCCTGTCGCAGATCGTCGTCGGCGAGGCGGTGCTCGACGGCGAGCTGGTCGCGCTCGACGACGCGGGGGTGTCCCGGTTCCAGCGGCTCGGAGACGCGAGCGCCCAGCACCGTTACGCCATCTTCGACCTGCTGTGGCTCGACGGCGAGGACCTCCGGTCGCGTCCACTCGAGGAACGTCGCGAGCTGCTCGAGTCAGTGATGGCCAACTCCCGTTCGCCGCTCGAGCTCGCTCAGCGCGTTCGTGGGGACGAGCAGAACGCGCTCGCGGAGGCGAAGCGCCGTGGCTGGGAGGGCCTGCTGGCGAAGCTCCGCGGCTCGCCGTACACCGGCACGCGGAGCTCGGACTGGTTGAAGCTCAAGGTCCTGGGGACGGACGAGCTGGTCATTGCCGGCTGGACGCCGATCTCCAACGGCGCGGCGGAGATCGGCGCGCTGCTCGTCGCGGCCCGGCGTGACGGTGGGTTCGCCTACGCAGGGAAGGTGGGAACCGGGTTCGACCGGGTCATGCGCCGGCGCTTGCTGACGCTGCTCAAGAAGGACGAGGTTCCCCGTCCGGCCGTCGAGGGTGCTCCGCGGATGCGGGACGCCCGCTGGGTCACCCCACGGCACGTGGCCCAGCTGCAGTTCACCGAGTGGACCCGGGACGGAAAGCTCCGGCACCCCTCGTTCCAGGGACTGCGCGAGGACAAGGGGCCGATGGAGATCGGCCAGGATGCGGAGCCGGCGCCGAAGGCCTCGCGGAAGTCGGCCGGGAGCTCTCGGCCGGCGAAGTCACGATCGGCGAGCACCGGACGTCGGGCGGCTGGAAAGTCCGTCTCGGCCGCGCGGGCTCGACAGACCCCGGAGCGCGGCGCGACCCGAGGCTCGAAGACCGCGGGCCGCGGCGCGGGGCGGAGCAAGTCGCGGACGCGTGCGGCCAAGAGCGACGGTGAGCCCGACGGGGCGACAGGCTTCTTCGGCAGCGCGACGCCCGAGGGATTCGGGACCTGGCACTCGAACCGAGGCGAGGACGGCGAGCGCCCGGCTGTCACTCCGCCCCCGGCCGCCGAGATCCAGGCCGCCGAGCCTCCGCCGTCAGAGGTTCCGATCAGCCATCCGGACAAGGTGCTCTTCCCGGTCTCGAAGATCACCAAGCGCGACGTCCGGGCGTACATGGATGCGGTGGCGCCGGCGCTCATCGCAGCGCTCCGCGGTCGGCCGCTCTCGATGCAGCAGTTTCCGCAGGGCATCGGCAAGCCGGGCATCTTCCGTCAGGGCGCCACCAGTGCTCCGCCGTGGATCTCACGGGTGTCGGTGCAGCACGTGGACCATCCGCTCGAGCACATCGTCGTCGACCGACCCGAGACCGTGTCGTGGCTGGCGAACCAGTCGGCGCTGACGCTCCACATGACCTCGAGCCGCGCGGCCACGGTGGACAACCCCGACTGGGTGGCGTTCGATTTCGATCCGGCCACGGGGTTTGAGCAGATCGTCCCGCTGGCAAAAGCGCTGAAGGGCCTGCTCGACGAGCTGAAGCTGCATGCGGTGCCGAAGACGTCCGGGAAGCGCGGGCTGCACGTGTTTGTGCCGCTCGGGCCAGGACACACCCACGATCAGGCGCTCTCCTTCGCGCAAGCCGTGACCGGAGCCATCGCGGCGAGGTTCCCGGACCAGGCGACGACGGAGCGCTCGCTGAACCGGAGGCGCGGCCGCCTTTACCTCGACGCGTTTCAGAACGGGCGGCTGAAGACGATGGTCGCTCCGTACTCGATCCGTCCAGTGGAGGGCGCGCCGGTGTCCACGCCGCTGGAGTGGGACGAGGTGGACGACCATCTCGACCCCGGGAAGTTCAACATCCGGACCGTGCCCGGCCGGCTCCGGGAGCGCGGAGATCTGTTTGCGCCTGCCCTGGCCGGAAAGCAGCGCCTGCCCGAGTTCAAGCCCTGAAGCGTTCGTCGGCCCACGCGGGCCGCGGACTGTGGTAGCGCGTGCTCGGGATGCGTGAGTTGACGTCTGTCTCGTCGCGAGCGCCCGACCCGACCGCGGATCGGCGGTTCTTCGTGTTCAACGCGGTGGTCTCGGTGGCGGCGCTGTCGCTCCTGGGATGGCTGCTGCTCGTTCGCCGAGGGGCGGGCGCAGGCGGGGCGGATCTGCGCTTTCTTCCCGCGGTGAACGCGTCGCTGAATGCGACGGCGGCGCTGCTCTTGCTCGCGGGATGGGTGGCGATCCGGCGCGGGTCGATGCACGTCCACCGGGTCCTGATGGTGGGCGCGTTCGTGGCTTCGTCGCTGTTTCTCGTCTGTTACCTCGCGTACCACGCGGTGCATGGGGACACGCGCTACGCGGGAACGGGGCCGATCCGGGCGGTGTATCTGGCGGTTCTCGCAACGCATGTGCTGCTGTCGACCGCGGTGGTCCCGCTCGCGCTCACGGCGTTCTGGTTCGCGCTCCGGCGGGAGTTCCGGCGCCATCGGAGGGTGACGCGCGTTCTCTGGCCGATCTGGATGTACGTCTCGGTGACGGGGGTGGTCATCTTCTTCATGCTCCGGAGTAGCTACAGTCACTGAAACGCCACGCCTCTGGCGCAAGGAGCATGTGCCGGGCGCGGGGGCGCATGGATTCACGGGCGTATGCTCGGGGGGGGTGCTAGCCAGTGGCGATGGTTGCCGTGCTCGTCGTCGAGGACGACAAGGACATTCGCGAGTCCATCGCCGAGGTTCTGGAGGCAGAGGGACACGCGGTGACCCAGATGTCGACGGCGCGGGGGGCTCTGGGGTCGCTCGAGCGGCCCGACTCACCGGACGTGGTCCTGCTCGATCTGCGGATGCCCGGGATGGACGGGCTGTCGTTCCTCGACGCCTTGCGAGCACGACCCGACCGTGATCGGTTCCGGATCATCCTGATGTCGGCGGATCGGGCGGTGACGCACCTCGAGCATGCGCCGGGAGTGGTGGCGGTCCTGCAGAAGCCCTTCGAGACGGAAGTCTTGCTCGATCTGTTGAAGCGACACGCCGGAGAGCAGACCGAGACGGCTCGGTAAGAGGTGTTGGGTAACGAGGTGTTTCGGTAACGAGGTGTTTGGCACTGGGTAACGAGGTGTTTGGCACCGCCCCTCGCACCGCCCCTCAGCGTCGGGAGCAATGAGAGGCTCGTGGCGCGTGCCTGCCTGGCGCCGTGGGGCGTTCGTGCCCGCGTCGTTGAGGTCGGCTTGGTCTTCGGTGAAAAGGAAACAGGGCGCGGCGCGATCCCGAATCTCGGGACGAGACGTCGAGGACGTCGCAGGACTGCCCGCACGCTCAGCTGAGGTGCCGAGGTCTTCCGGTCGGGGTTTCTCAGTTCAGGCTAGAGGGATTGCTTTGGACGCCGGCCAGACGAAGGGTTTGATGGCCGCCTCGGGGAAGCACGCCGTGACATCGCCGTTCCTCCACCGAATCGATGCTTCGCGATACTTCTCGAGAAAGCCTCGATAGCACTCGCGGAAACCCTCGAGCAGCTCTCGAATGGACGTGTGACAGGTTGGCCGTGGCTTGCGCGTCGAAGCTGGCGGCGGTCTCGTATGAGGATGCTGTCTCAAGACGCCGGCCCTCCCGAGAACGGTCCGGTATTCGCGGGAGGCCTGCTCCTCGATCGCCCTCACGGAGCGCCGGACGAACGCTCGCACCGCCTTGCGACCTCGAAGACCCGGATTGGGGAGTGGGGTCAGTCGAAGCTCCTCAGACTCAGCCCATCTCTTGTCGAGCAGTGGGCGAGTGGCTCGGCCGGCGTTTCCGCTCGAACGCCGCGTCCAGTCGAACCACCGGAAGGATCTCGGCTTGCCATCGAGCAGAAGCGGCAAGCAACTCAATCCGGGCCAGTCGCGAACAAGTCGAACGAGACCTTCCTTGACCCCGTGCGAGAGAACGTACCGCACGCGCTCGAGCAGTGCAGTCTCGTCGAGGACCGGTTCTGCCGAGTAGCGACGTTCCCAGAAGCTTCCGCGCCAATCGACGAGCCTGCCTACCTTCTTGGAGACGTTCGTCGAGAAGTACTGCATGAACCTGGGGAGATTGCCGCGCGGTGCACGAACGACCAGGTGGATGTGGCTGGAGACGATGCTGAACGCAAAGAGCTCGACCCCATGGAGGCGAACCGCGCGGGCGAGCACGCCTCCGAGGACTTCGTTCGTCTCCGTGGACGGACTGAGTAGGTACCGGCGCTGAATACAGCGCAGGGTCACAAAGAAGATTTCTGAAGCGCTCAGCATCCGGATCGGCCGTGCCATGCTCGAGTCCCCCCTTGGCTAGGGGTTCGTCAGCAGGACTCGGGCCAGACTCAGCGACGGCACCTGAACGAGATGCCTTAACGAGGTGTTTGGCACTCGTGAGGTGAGAGCAACGCGGAGATCTATTCAGGACGCGAGCGCGGACTCTCCGTCCACCTCTACGGATTCGGCGGCGCTCGGGACACCGTCCACGTAGATGATCTTCTGCCCGAGCACCGCGGGAACGCGGGGACCGGGGGTCACGATGCCCGTGAGGTTGAGCGGGTCCACGCCCGCGACCTCGATTCGCTGTCCGTTTGGCCTCGAGCGACGGATAGCTCGCGCCACCTCGACCGCGTCAGGAATCGCGAACTGCTCGCCACCCACGCCGGCCAGGAATCGGCCACCGCGGACCTCGCCCCTTGCCTCGAGGCGTCGATAGTGCCGAACAAGCTCGCGCCAGGGCGGGGCGAGGGGCTCGCGCACGACGAGGTCCCGGAAGACGATGCCCCACCGCGCGAGGAGCAGCCGGCCCGTACACGCGAGACGCTCTTGCTCGCTGATGGGCTGCTCGGAACGCAGCAGCGACCATCGCCCCGGACCGCCGCGCTTGAGAGCCCGCTGTTGCCGCCGGCGCTTCGGGCTGAGCAACACGCGAAGGTTGTCCACCGCGTCCGCGGTGACGAGGCCGCGGCCAAGAAGATCCCAGAGCCCGTCCTCGATCGTCTCGATCGACAGGCCGGAGGCGGACACCAGCTCCGCGAAGAAGCACGCTCCGCGCCGCGCGAGCACGTCGGCCACGGCACGACTCGGTTCGATCAGGTCCTCGGGCCAGTCGCCCGAGGCGTCCCACCGCGCCGCGGCGAGGAGCGCCCCGAGCTCGGAACGACGGACGAACGTCAACGTCGCGGTCCGGCCCGGCTTCAGCGCTCGCGCGACAGGGAGCTCCACCTCGCCGCCGCGGCGAGGCCCGACGACCCTCGGTTCGCGCAGGCTCAGACGACCCCAGGCGACATCGCCGGTCCAGCACGCCCGTTCGAGCAGCTCCGGAACGTTTGCACGAACGCGCGCCGGCAGGAGCACCTGCTCCCAGGACGCCGCCGGTGCCTCCCAGCCCTCGAGCAGTGAGACGGCACGGAGCAGCCCGCCCTGGCCACCCAGAGCATCGCTCGGCTCCAGGTGGTGCCAGCGGAACAGGAACCGCATGAAGTCCTGCGCCGAGAGCGGCTCGATCTCCCTGCGCAAGCGCCCGACCGTCAGGCGGTGGATCCGCTGGAGCAGGCGCCGATCGCACCACTCGAGCTCCTCCGAACCCGGTCGGAAGGTCCCGCGAAGAACCTGTCCCTCGGATTCGAGACGGTGAAGCGCGAGCGTCACGTCGTCCGTGGAGAGAGCAAGAGCCAGGCACAGTCCGGACACGGTGACCGGACCTGCGACCTCCATCCGCGCTCGAACCACCGCAAGCGTCGCCACCTCCCGGTCCACGGGGGAGTCCCCCGCCAGCGGAGCGAGGGCCGGTATCAGGACTCCAGCCGGAAAGAGGGCCTGCGCATGCAGAACCCGTTCCGCGCACACGATGAACTCGCGCCCCGAGCTGCGCCCCGAGGTGCCAAACACCTCGTTAAGGGCCCCCGACCCGTCCGCCGTCGAGACGGTGAGTCTCGCGGCCCGGCCGGCCGCGACCAGCTCGGCCAGCAGGTGCGGTGGCACCCCCTCCGCCGGAACCAGCACCGCTGCGAGCAGCCAGTCGTGCAGCTCTTCCGCGTCACGGATCAGCGGGCGCGCATCTGCCACCACCTGCTCGATCGCCGAGGCATCCAGCGCGCCGAGCCCGGCCGCATCCTCTGCCGGCAGCGACCGTCGAACCTGGACCGCCCGGGCCCGCCGTTCCTCCAGCGGCGCATCGTCCAGGAACGTGTACGGCTGGGAGTTCAGCAGCGCGTGAGCCAGGGGTGAGGGCTCCGGGACGTCTCGTGCCAGCGTGCGGATCTCGCCCGCCCGGAGCGCCCGCAGCACGCTCTTGAGCCCCTCGACGTCGAGCGCCTCCGTGAGACAATCCCGGAGCGCCTCGTTGACCAGCGGGTGGTCCGGCGGCTCGACCTCGGCTCCGCCGTGGTTGTCCTGACATCCCAACTGGGCGGGGAACACCGCCGCCAGCAGGTCCTCCGCCCGCGCGCGCTGGATATGTGGCGGAACGCGGCCGCCGCTCTGGTAGCGGGACAGTGCCAGCGCCCGGCTCGCGCTCCACCTGAAGCGAGTGCCGAAGAGCGGCGCCTGGAGAACCGCCTGGACCAGCACCGACTCGACCGTGTCCGGGTGAAGGAAGTCGAAGATGTCGGCGAGGGGGAAGCTGTGCTGCTCTCCGAGCGAGAGGAGAATCCCGTCGTCAGTGGCGGCTGCCTGGAGCTCGAAGTCGAAGGAACGGCAGAAGCGCTTGCGCAGCGCGAGGCCCCAGGCGCGGTTGATTCGTCCCCCGAAGGGCGCGTGGAGGATGAGCTGCATTCCTCCCGCCTCGTCGAAGAATCGCTCGGCGATCACCGTGCGTGCGCTCGGCAATGCGCCCAGCATCTGGTGACTCGCCCGCAGATACTTGGCCAGCGCCTCGGCGTCACGCTCCCCGAGCCCGAGGCGAGACAGCCACTCGCCCGCGGCCGGTGCCTCGAGGAACTCGTCACGCAGCCGCCCCACCTCTCGCGAGAGCTCGTCGGTCCGCGAGGGCGCCTCGCCGCGCCAGAACGGTACGCTCGGCGGTGCGCCGCGGGCATCCTCGACCCGCACCACCCCGGCGCGCAGTCCCTGAACTCGCCAGCTGGTGCTTCCGAGGAGGAAGACGTCGCCGCCGTTCATCTCCACAGCAAAGTCCTCGTCCAGCGTTCCCACCTGCCGCCCATCCGGCTCGGCGACCACCGGATAGGTGAACGTGTCCGGGATCGCTCCCCCGTTCATGAGCGCGGTGAGCCGGGCCCCCTTGCGCGCCCGGAGCACGTGGTGAACCCGGTCCCGGTGGAGGTGCACGCGCATGCGGCCGCGCCGCTCGCTCACGCCCTCGGCGAGCATCTGGAGGACCTGCGCGTATGTCTCCCACGCGAGGTCCCGGTAAGGCCACGCTCGCTTCACCAGGGCGAAGAGTGCGCGCTCGTCCCATGCGTCCACCGCGCATGCCGCGACGATCTGCTGCGCGAGCACGTCCAGCGGAGCCTGGGGAATCCTCACCGCATCCAGCTGGCCCTCGTGCACCGCACGGAGCAGAGCCGTGCACTCGACCAGCTCGTCCCGGGTCAGGGCGAAGAGAATGCCCTTGCTCACCCCGTGCAACGAGTGGCCCGCTCGGCCCACGCGCTGCAGGAAGAGCGCGATTCCCCGTGGACTCCCGAGCTGCACCACGAGGTCGACGGTCCCGATGTCGATGCCGAGCTCGAGCGACGCGGTGGCGACCATTGCCCGGAGCTCTCCCCGCTTGAGCTTTTCCTCGGCCGAGAGCCGCAGCTCGCGCGCCATGCTCCCGTGGTGCGCGGACACGGTCCCCGGACCGAGACGATTTCCGAGGTCATGGGCCACGCGCTCGGCGAGCTTGCGGGTGTTGGTGAAGATGAGCGTCGTCCGGTGCTCGGACGTGAGCTGCACCAGCCGGTCGTAGACCTGGCCCCACATCTCGTGGGTGGCGACGGCGCTCAGCTCGTCCTCGGGCGTCTCGAGCGCCAGCTCCCACTTCCGGAGGTGGCCGACCTGCACCAGGGCGCAGCCCTCGGGGCGCCCCGTGAGAAAGGACGCGAAAGTCTCGACCGGCTTCTGCGTTGCCGACAGGCCGATCAGCTGCGGACGGCGGCGAACCTGCGCCTTGAGCCGCTCGAGCGAGAGGGCGAGATGGCTTCCTCGCTTGTCCCGTGCCAGCGCGTGGATCTCGTCGACGATGACGGTCTCCACGTGTCGCAGCGTCTCGCGAGCCCGGGCCGCGGTGAGGACGAGGTAGAGCGATTCGGGCGTCGTGATGAGAATGTGCGGTGGGCGGCGAAGCATCTGCGCCCGCTCGCTCGCTGGCGTGTCGCCGGTCCGCACCTGAACCCTGATGGGCTCGGGGAAGAGGCCTTCCTCGGCCGCGAGCTGGTAGATGGCCTCGAGCGGACCGAGCAGGTTCTTCTGGACGTCGTTGCCGAGCGCCTTGAGGGGGGACACGTAGACGACCGACGTCCGCTCCTCGAGGCGGTTCTCCAGCGCGAGACGCAGCAACCGGTCCAGCGCGGCGAGGAACGCCGAGAGCGTCTTGCCCGAACCCGTGGGCGCCGCGATGAGCACGTCCTCACCGGCCAGGATCCGGGGCCAGCCGCGACTCTGCGGCTCTGACGGAGCGCCAAGGGTCGACCGGAACCACCGCTGGATGAGAGGGTGGAAGTCAGCGAGCGCCGGATGGACGGCGTCCGCAGCGGACGCAAACTGGAACGGAAGCTGCGGCGCGGCCATGCCCGCATTCCTGAACGCCGGTGCAGTCCGCGTCAAGAGGGACTGCAGTCGCCCGGCGAGGCCGGAGGCGGCGGACGGAACCGGAGGTGCCAAACACCTCGTTAGGGCCGAACGTCCACCCGACCGGTGGTGCCAAGCACCTCGTTACACGCGGAACCGGCTGTGCCAAACACCTCGTTCAGGCGGCACCGCGCTCCGGAAGCCCTCCGCAGCCGGCCGGTCCACCCCACCCGGCAGTGCTAAGGTCCGCCGCGTCATGGCCCGGACGCTGCAGAAGCGGTGACCTCCCCGCGATGCGCGCCCTCTTCTCCGCGCTGTTCTGGGCCTACCTCGCCCTGGGCTGCGTCCCGCTCTTCGTCGGGGCCGTGGTGATCTGGCTGGCGACCCTCCCCTTCGATCGAAACGGCCGCATCCTCCATCTTTACTCGTGCTTCTGGGCCCAGCTCTTCTTCTGGAGCAACCCCTTCTGGCGCCTGCGCGTGGAGGGGCGGCAGCACCTGCCCTGGCGGGGCGGAGCCGTGCTGGTCTCCAATCACGCCTCGCTGGCCGACATCCTGGTCCTCTTCGGGCTCTGGCGGCCGTTCAAGTGGGTGTCGAAGAAGAGCAATTTCCGGATCCCCTTCATCGGCTGGAACATGCGGCTCAACCGGTACGTGCCGCTCATCCGCGGAGACAAGGAGAGCATCGCCGCCATGGTCCGGACCTGCGAGGCCTGGCTCGACCGGGGGGTCCCGATCCTCCTCTTTCCGGAGGGGACCCGTTCTCCCGATGGTCAGGTCAAGGCGTTCAAGGACGGGGCCTTCCGGATGGCCATCGAGCGGCAGGTGCCACTCATCCCAATCACCCTCAGCGGAACCGGCGACGTCCTCCCAAAGCATGGCTGGGTCCTGCAAGGGACCGCGCGCTGCCGGGTCGGGGTGCTTCCTCCCGTAGATCCGGGCACCTTCGCAGGTGACGTGCCTCGTTTCAGGGACCACGTCCGAGGGCTGATCGTGGCCGAGAAGGCTCGTCTCGACGCGGAGGGGGCGGCCGCCGGCGCGGACTGAGGCACCCCCACGCCACGGGTCCGTCACCCGGTGGACCGGGCGGCCGATTCTGGAGCGAAACCGCTGCAACGAATCGTCTTTGCGAGTGTCGAATCTCTTGCCGGGCTGGCGGCCGGCCACCTTTGGCGGGCTGGTACATGGAAGCCCGTCCGAGGATCATGCGGGGACCTGGGGGGTTCCCGGGCGGCACGAGGGGAGCGCCGCTCGTGTGGAGGCGACGATGCAGGGTCGGCTCGGTTGTGTCTTGGGTCTTCTGGTTTCCTCACTCGCGCTTGCCCGGCAGCAGGCTCCGCCACAGTGGAGCCCGCCGTCTCAGGCTGCGCCTCCTCAGCAGTATGCGCCGGCACCGGCGCCACCTCAGGTGGCACCCGCGCAGTACGCGCCTGCGCCTGCTCAGCAGTACGTTGCGCCGGCGCCGCAGGCCGCACCACCGCAGCAGTACGCGGCACCGCCCCAGCAGCAATACGCCCCGGCACCGCAGGCCGCGCCGCCGCAGCAGTACGCGGCACCGCCCCAGCAGCAGTACGCCCCGGCACCGCAGGCCGCGCCGCCGCAGCAGTACGCCGCGCCGCCCCAGCAGCAGTACGCCCCGGCGCCGCAGGCCGCCCCGCCTCAGCAGTACGCGGCGCCACCGCAGCAGTACGCACCACCGCAGCAACAGTACGCGCCGGCCGCCGCCGGAGCCGCGGGAGCCGCCACTGGCGCTGCCCTTGCCGCTCCCGCCGCACAGGCCCCTCTCGCTGCCCCGGCGCCGCAGGCGGCACCGCCACAGCAGTACTCGGCTCCCGCTCCACAGGCAGCTCCACCGCAATACACCGCTCCGGCCCCCGCGCCGGTCCAGCAGGTCGCGCCTCCGGCGGCGGCTGGAGCCGCGGTCGGCGCTCCGGCCGCAGCGCCTCAGGCTGCGCCGGCTGTACCTGCACCCGCGGCGCCGGCCCCCGCGGTACAGACCGCACCTTCCAAGCCGCTGCTGCCGCCGGGCGCCGTTCCGGTCCAGCAGGCGCCCTCGGCCGCTCCGACGCAGTCGGTGGACACGCAACCGGGAAGGGCCGTCCAGGAGGACCTTCCCGCGTCGGGACTCGCGCGTGAGGTCTACTACCGGGACATGCTGCGGGTCCGTCCTCACAAGACGGACGTCTTCACCCAGAACGGAGCGCGCCAGCTGTCGGCGTCAGAGTTCTACCGGCTCGTGGGCCGGGGTGACCTCGCCTCCGCCTCCGAGGCGCGCAAGGGCGAGCGCGGCATCCTCTACGGGTTCTCGTTCCTCACCTTTGCCGCGGGCGTCGCCTCGGGCATCTGGGTGAGCGGCAACGCCCAGAACCTCAATGACCCTGCTTGCTTCGCCCAGGGCGTCGCCAGCTACAACCGCTGCGTCGACAGCGCGCAGAAGAGCAGCCTCTATGGCGCCTTGTTGATAGGCGGAGGAGTCGTGGTCGGCGGGCTGCTGCTCACCATCGCCGCGCTCACACCGGACATGGTGACGACCCCCGAGGAAACCTCGAAGCTGGCGGACCAGTACAACAAGAACCTCGTGAAGCGGCTGAACGCCGTCACCGAGCCCAGAGTATCCATCGCCCCGGTGTTCGGTCCGGGCGGCGGCGGGCTCGCCGCGCGGTTCACCTTCTAGCGCGGCGCAGCGAGCGACACCGCGACCGAGTCGGCCGGCGCCACCGCCGTCGGCCGACGACTGCCCCGAATCAGAAACACACCGAGCGCGGTGCACGCGAGCGCGAGCACCACGATCAGCGGCGAGTGGAGCCGTTCGGCCAGTCCCGGAACCCGGTCGAGCAGCACCTGCGCGCCGTTGTTCACCAGGTGAATCAGGACCCCTGGGAGAAGGCTTCCGCTCTCCAGCGCGACCCACCCGAGCAGCAGGCCCACCGCGAAGGCAGCGACGACGTGGTACGGGTTGACGTGGAACAGCCCGAACACCAGCGCGCTCCCCACGACGGCGATCCATCGAGAGCCGCTCCGGCGTAGCCCCGCCAGGACGACCCCGCGGAACGTCACTTCCTCGGCGACCGCCGGCAGGAGCGCCACGAGGACCAGGGCGGTACCGAGGTCGAGCCGTCCTTGCTTGCCGAGGAGCTCGCCCAGCCAGTCGGAGTAGGCCCGCGCTCCGGGGAAGCGCAGGAGCTGTTCCCAGACCACCGCACCGACGCTCCACCCTCCGGCGGCGAGCAGGGCTGTCGCCACCCACCCCCTTGGAGTCGGCCAACGCAGCTGCAGGGTGTCCACCAGCGGCGCCCGGAAGAGGCGACACCAGAGCAGCGAGGGAAGGAGGAAGAAGCCGAGCTGCGAGACGAGGATCAGCGCGGCCACACCGCCGCGTCGCTCGACGAGCACCGAGCCGTAGAAGGTCAGCACCAGGAGCACTGCCGCGAAGGCCAGGGCGTTGCCCGGCGTGAGCCCCCGACCCGAGCGGCTGGGGGAGAACACGTCGCGCCAGGGCTTTTCCCCCGAGAGCAGGACCTGCTCGGTCTGGAAGACACGAGCCGCCAGCAGGATCCCCAGCACGGCCCAGGCAAGGCTGACCGCCCAGACCACCATCACCTGCGTCGCACCCGCCTTGCCGACGAGGATGTCGTGCACCAGCAAGGTGACGTTGAGCAGCGGCACCAGCGCGGTACCGGGCGAGAGCTGCGCCCCGGGGAGGAAGCTCGCGAAGCCGGAGAGCATCACGAGGAGCAGGATGGGCATCAGGTAGCTCTGTCCCTCGCGGTAGCTCCGGGCCAACACCCCGATGGCCATCAGGAGCGCGACGATCAGGAGCGCTGCCGGGATCACGGTGAGGAAGATGGCCCCGGCGCTCGAGAGTCCCAGGGAGAAGCGCGCGCTCGTCTCCATCGCCGCGGTCGCCCGCGAGAGCGTGAGGGCGATGGAGCCAAGGTTACACAGCGTCGCCGCCAGGGTGAGCGCCAGCACCGCCAGGTACTTCCCGGCGACGATCTCGACCGAGCGCACCGGGGCGGTGAGCAGCGTCTGCAGGGTCCCGCGTTCCTTCTCGCCGGCAGTCAGATCGAGCGCGGCGTAGAACCCGGAGGTCGCCACGAGCACCAGGAGGAGGTAGGGGAGCAGGGCGGCCGCGAAGCTCGCGCCACGGCGGGCGGCGTCGGCGAGGTCCTCCTCCTTGACGTCGAGCGGACGGGCTGCCGAGACGTCCTGGCCCAGCGCCGTCATCCGCTGGCGGAGGAGCTCCGCGGCGTGGTCGGTCAGGGCGCGCGAGATGCGGCGCTCCATCGCGTCCGAGTCCACGTCCGTCGAGTCGGCGAGCACCCGGACGGGGATGCTCGTCCCCGAGGCTCCGGGCGGCGTGAGCAGCACGACGTGGACCTTTCGTGCGCTGACGAGCTGCCGGGCCTCGGCTTCGAGGTCGGCGGGAGGCTGGTCGCGGCGGTCGACGATGTCGGCACGGGCCTGCTGCTCGACCGCGTTCAGCGTGCTGGCCGGGACCGGACCCCAGGCGGCGACCCGGGCGCGCGTGCGCTCGAGCTCGCCGCGCTTGTCGGTGGCGACGGAGCCGAGGAGAGTGAAGAGCAGCGGGTAGACCAGCGCCGGCACCAGGAAGGCCATCACGACGGTCCGGCGATCGCGGAGGGTCTCCACCAGGTCCTTGCGGAAGATGTGGAGGACGATCGCCAGCCTCATGCCGCGACCTCGTCTCCCACCCGCGCGAGGAAGGCGTCGGTGAGGGTGCGTGCGCCCGCGCGGGAGCACACGTCGGCGACGGTGCCCTGGTCGAGCACCTTGCCCCGGTGCAGCAGGACGACGCGATCGCAGAGCGCCTCGGCGTCTCCGAGCACATGCGTGCTGAGCAGGATGGCCTTGCCGGCGGCTCGCGCCTCGCGGAACGCCTCGAGGAGGAATCGGCCCGTCACCACGTCGAGAGCAGTGGTCGGCTCGTCGAGGATGAGCGCCGGCGGGTCGTGGATGAAGGCACGGGCGATGTTCGCGCGCTGCTTCTGGCCGGCGGAGAGCTTGCCGCAGGGGCGATCCGCGAACTCGGTGAGGCGAAACCGAGCCACCAGCGCCTCGATCCGTGCGGTGAGCGTCGCCTCCGGAATCTCGTGGAGGCGGCCGAAGTACCTGAGCACCTCGCGCGGGGTGAGCCGCTGATACAGGGCCGTGTCGCCCGTGAGGAAGCCGAGTGCCCGCTTGAGCTCGAAGGCCTCGGCCTCGGTGCCGTGGCCCGCGACGCGCACATCACCGGAGGTGGGGGTGAGGACGCCGGCCAGCATCCGGAGGACGGTGGTCTTGCCCGCGCCGTTGGGACCGAGGAGCCCGACGACCTCTCCGGCGGAGACGGTGAAGCTGACGTCGGAGGCGGCCACCACCTCGCCGTAGCGCTTGGACAGTCCGCGAGCTTCGATCATCCTGGACGAGGGGCTCGTAGCACAGAGCTCCGTCCCGCCGCGCACCCGGGAAGAGAACCGAGCTTGCCCGGGCGCTTGACGCGGTGCTTCGCCGCGCCGGGCTTCGCGACTGAGGAGGCGGGAACGACCTGAACGAGGTGTTTGGCACCTGCCCACAGCACCTGCCCACATCTGCCCCGGGCAGCACCTGGTCCCGGGAACGAGCCCCAGAGAGGCCCGTCGTCCGCCGCGGACCCTCAGTCCGTCGCCCGAGACCCGTCAACGGCCGGGTCAGCAGAGGAGGGTCGTAACGAGGTGTTTGGCACTTCGTAGGGGCACTTCGTAGGGGAGAGCTCGGCCGAGGCGTGCGAGACGCGTAACGAGGTGTTTGGCACCTCGTCACGGCACCTCGTCACGCACCTCGTTGCGGACGCCGTCCCTGCGGCTAGTTGGTGACCTGCGGGAAACTGTTCCCGGTGAACCAGCAGATCCCCGTGCCGGGGTCCTCCCCGTAGAGCGCGCCCACCTCCATGTTGCAGCTCACCGGGTAGAAGGGGTTCACGCCGGAGCCCGCCGCACGGCCAACCGCCGGATCGGCGAACGGGTTGCAGTCCGCGTCACTCCCACAGGTCGCGATCGGGGTGAGCAACAGCCCGTGGTACGACGCGCTGCACGCGCCGATGGTGTAGGTCGCGTCGCTCTCGGCCTGCGAGCCCTGGTACGCCGGCGCGCTCAGGAACTTGGTGTTGGACAGGGCGATCGACCGCGCAGGGTCGGGAGGCGTCCCGTCGCTCAGCGCCGGAACCGCGTTCGCGGTCGAGAAGGTCGCGACGGTGCACACGCCCTGCGCATCCGGGGTGTCTCCGATCTGCCCCCGGCCGACGTCTCCGGTCGAGGCCGGGAAGTCGACGTCACCGTTGGCATCGTGGGGGAGCATCGACTGGGCCCGGAAGACGACCTCCTTCTGGTCGGCACCGAGCTTGTCGAAGTTGAGGTTGTCGGCCAACCGCGGCGGCAGCACGGAGTCGTCGCATCCCGCTCCGCCGCTCACCGGGCCGGTGCGGTCCATCACGAACAGATAGCCGCCGAGCGAAGGGCGCTGCACGAGGCAGGTCGTGTTGACCTCTCCTCCGCAGGCCGCGAGCAGCGCGACGAGGGGCACCACAAGGAACGAAGGCTTGAACATGGTGTCGTCGGTCCTCAGAAGCTGAAGCGGGCGGTGAACCGGAAGCTGCGCACGGCCTGGTACTGCGTGGCCCGGCCCCAGTTCGGGTTGATGGCGTAGGTCTGCGGCTGCTGGTCCGGATCCGGCAGGACCACGGTCTTGAGCTCCGGTCCGTTCGGTCCGGCCACGACGCCGCCACGAGGCAGCGAGCCGTTCACCCCGTACGGCGCAGGAATGCTCCCTTGCGTCCCGTTCACGATGGGCCCGGGGTCACGTCCGCCGCCCGTCAGAGAGGGCAACGTCACGTACTCCTCGTCGACTCGGATCGGGTTCTGGAAGTTGAAGAGGTTGAACCCGTCGACGCCGACGGTGATCACGCTGTCCTTGCTCAGCCGATAGTTCAGCGCGAGGCGGGCGTCGACGCTGTTCACCCAGGGGAGCCGTCCGCCCTGCCCTCGCTGCAGGATGTACACCTGGCCCGGGCCGTAGCCGGTCTCGTTGGACGGGCCCGTGTAGCTGATGGGCGGGCCCGATGCGCCCGTATAGGTGAGGCCGAGGGTGACGCTGAACACCGGGCTGATCACGAACTCCTTCGCCGCGAACACCTTGATGGTGTGCGTGATGTCGCCCGAGAGCGGACCGTCCTGGTTCACCAGGAGCTGCGCCAGGTCGAAGGTCGCGTTGATGTTCGGATCGAGCTGCCCGGTTCCGTTGACGAACAGGCCCTCGTAGTTCCCGCGCAGCCGCGACCAGGTGTAGCTGACCTGCGCCTGCCAGAGGTCGCTGAAGTTCTTCGTGAACTGAACGGTGACCGCGTGGTACGTGCGCGTCGCCTTCGGGAACGATGTCGCGATGCCCTCGCCGGGGTTGCCGATGAAGTACGTGTTCCCGTTGTCCGCCGACATGTCCTCGATGGTGCGGACGAGGTTCCGGTACGTGTACGAGACTCCCAGGCGGGCGTTGGGGATGATTTCGTACTCACCACCGGCAACGATCTCGTCGTTCGCGGTCGGCTGGAGGTTGGGGTCCGTCGGGGTCTTGTCCACCGCGACGTTGCGCCACTTGACGTTCGGCCTCGCGATGTTCGAGCCCCGGTTCGCCGTCGCCAGATCGCAGCCCGCCACTCCGACGGCACGGGGGTCGCAGTCGTGGTTGGCGATGGCCAGGCTCTCACCCGAGAGCGCCCGGTCCGCGATGTCCAGCGGGATCGCCTCGTAGTAGCGCCCGTAGTTGGCGAAGACCTTCGAACGGCCCTGCTGCGTCGGGTCCCACACGAAGCCGATGCGGGGCGACCACTCGTTGTTCAGCTTCATCGCCAGCAAGCCATCCTTGTCGTAGAGGTACTGGCCGTCCCAGCGCAGGCCGAGGTTCACGGTGACCTTGTCGAGGATGCTCCAGCTGTCCTGGACGAAGCCGCCGACGATGACCGACTTGCTCTTCACGGTGAGGATGCCGTTCCCTGCGGGCGTATCGATGTCCGAGAGGTACCCGAACCGACGCGCCTCCTGGACCCCGAGCGAGGTCCCCGGGGCGACTCCACCGGGACCGAAATCGAAGTACCAGGCGCCGCCGCCGTAGGTCTTCAGGTGGTCGTAGTACGAGATGCTCCCGTCGACACCCGCCTTGATCACGTGGTGGCCGAGCGCGGCGAGCAGATACGTGATGGTCGCCTTCCCCTGGAAGGAGTCGAGGACCTGCCGCTCGAGGAAGTTGTTTCCACCGTAGAGGAGCCAGGTGGTCTGACACTTCGTCGTGCGATCGCCGGTGCCGCACGCCTCGCGCACGCTCGCAGGGACCTGGTCCTCGAAGTCGAGCACGTTGCTGACGTAGAGCGGCGCAAGCGACGGGATCCCGGCCAGCGTGTTCAGGTTGTGGATGTTGTCGAATCCGCTCCCGTCGCCGGGTGTTCCCTCGTCGAGCTGGTGATGCCAGCCGAGCCGCACGTCGAGGAGCAGCTTCTTGTCCATGAAGCTGCTGTTCAGCTCCCCGCTGACGTCATAGGCCGTGTCGTTGGTGAGGTAGTGATTGGAGTTGAAGGTCTGAAGGGTGTAGGCGGCGATCGGGAACGGCGCCCGACCCGTCAGCACCCCCGGCACCCGGACCGGGAAGGCCGCGTCGCTGCCACCGGTGGTCGGCGTTCCGGTCACGGTGAGGCTCAGGCGGTGATCGGAGTTGATGAGGTACGTCAGCTTGCCGATGAACTGGATCGACTTCTCGTCCGCGAACCGCCGCTGCTCGCTGTTGGGAATGAGCGAGTAGGCCTGGTTCCCGTCGGCATCCGTCTGACCGGGGTTCTCGATGTAGAACTGCCGCTTGTACGAGTAGCGGGTGAAGCTCGGCTGGATGCCCGCGAAGAACCAGAGCTTGTCCTTGACGATGTAGCCGCCGAGCGTCGCTCCGAAATCGCCGATGTTGTAGAGGTCGCGCGTGCCGGAAACGACGGCACCAGCGGTGGTCACCGTCTTGGCGCGACCCTGCAGAGCTCCGGGAGTGAACGTCCCCCAGACGCTTCCGTGGAACTCGTTGCCACCCGACTTGGTCACGCCGCTGACCGCGCCGCCCGTCGTGCGGCCGTACTCGGGCATGTAGCCGCCGGTGATGATGTTGACCTCGTCGAGGAACTCGATGGTGAGCGGGCTTCCGAGAACTCCGTAGGCGGGGTTGTTCACCGAGAGCCCGTCGATCAGATACGAGCTCTCGGGCGAGGTCGCGCCGTTGATCGAGATGCCGTAGAGGTCCACCGCGGCCTGCGGCGCCGCCGTGGCGATCGAGTCGAACGAGCGAACGGCACCGCCGATGCCTCCGGCGCGGCTCAGAGCAAAGTTCTTGATGAAGTCCTGGTTGATGGTGGTGCCCACCGAGCTCGAGCCCACGTCGACGACCGGTGCAGCGCCGGTGATGACGATGGTTCCGCTCTCGAGCGTCTCCGGGAGGATCTCGACGTTGAGTCGAAGAGTCCGGTCCGCGGCGACGTCGAGGCCGGTGCGCGTGTATGGGTGGTAGGTCTCCTTCTCGAACCGGAGGGTGTACGTGCCCGGCGGGAGCTGGGGGATCCGGTAGAGACCGCTGGAATCGGTCACCACGACCTGCTCACCTTGGAGACTGGGCGAGGTGGCCGTCACCACGACATCGGCGACCGGAGCATGGGTCTGCGTGTCGACGACGTTTCCCGTCAACACCGAGGTGGCGCCTTGCGCCCGCACCACCGAGGGAAGCAGCCCTGCCGCGAGCACGAGCGCAGCGAGCCTTCCCGAGCGAATCAATCTCACGAACATCCCTCCTCCGTTGAGAGGAGAGGGATAGCGGAGCGAGCTTCGTCCCTGCCTTGGTCCGACCGACCGGTACGGTTCTGGTACGCGCACGTCGGGGAGTGGTCAGTGACGAATCTCCGCGCGAGCACGCAACGACCGGCGCGACGAGTGTCGCCGCACGCAGCTCATGGCGACTCGCGACGATCGCCGATGAACCGACGGGACGCGCGCACCGAGCGCCCGAAGCCGGCGCCAGACCCCTCGTCAAAGGACAATCGTGACGGGCATCGAGGGGGTGGTTCCACCTCGGGGCGCCTCAGCCGGGGGCGCTTTCTTCGACTCTCTGATTTCGGACTCCGGATCCCGTTCCGCGGACGTGCGCGCGAGTGGATCGCGCGAAATCTGAAAAGTGGATCAATCGAAGGTCGTTCGCGGGCCTTGAACGCGGTGCTTGAACGCGGTGCCAAACACCTCGTTACGGCCGCGGACCTACGCCGCGCTCCGCGATCGAGACTTGTGACGAGCGCAGCGGACCGCGGGTGCCCCGGACGAGGTGGCACCGACGAAGTGCCAAACACCTCGTTACGGACCAGGGGGCCGAGACGAGGTGCCGAGACGAGGTGCCAAACACCTCGTTAGGGGGCTGCGTGAGGCTCGTATCTCGGACTCCGAGTCCCGTTCGGTGGACCCGACGAGGTGCCAAACACCTCGTTACAAACACCTCGTTACGCCCCCCACCTCGTTCCCGCCGTGCCGCTCACCGCCGGGAGCTCGAGCCCCGGCCCCGACGAGGCGCCGGCCAGCCCTGCGACCCGCCTCATTTCTCCGGATCGTCGGCGGCCAGTGCCCCCATCAGCTCGGACCGAGTCGACACGCCCACCTTCTCGAAGAGCCGCGCCAGGGTGTTCCGCACCGTGTTGGTCGAGATCCCCAGGTCCCGCCCGATCTCCCGGTTCGTCAGCCCGACCCGCAGCTTCTCGACGATCTCCCGCTCGCGGCGCGTCAGGCCCGAGGTGATCAGCGGCCCCCCCACCAGCTGCGCCCGCGTCCGGACCCCCGTCTTGTCGAAGATCCGAACCAGGAGGTTCCGCACCGCCGACACCGACCGTCCCGTCGCCAGCGCGATCTGCGCGTTGGTGTAGCCGAGCCGCACGTACTCCACGAGGTCGGCCTCTCGCGGCGTCAGCGCCCGGGATGGACCCGAGCTCGCCGCCGTCCCCTCGTCGGCCAGGATCAGCGTCGGGAGAAGCGCCCGGAGCCAGTCGACATCCCTGGCTCCGAACGCACCCCCTCCCCGCTCCACCGTGAGCACCGCCCTCGTGCGCCCGAAGCGCTCGAGGTCCAGTCGGAGCACCGCTCGAGGCCGGTCCACACTCCCGCACGGCTCCTCACCGGCAACCGCCGCGGCCGCCGGCCCGAGGTCCTGACCCGTCTCCGTCACCACGCATGCCGGCTCGCGGGCCTCGCCGTCCCGGCCACCGATCCAGCTCACTCCCGGATAGACGACACGGAAGTCACCGAACGGCGGGACCTCTTCCCACACCGCGCGATCGAACGGCAGCGCGCGCGACAGGAGAGCCAGCGCCCGTCCACGGAACTCCGCCTTGCACGCCGACGCCAGCGCCAGCCGCGTGAGCTCGGGGACGAGCTCGGACGGGTCGGTGGGCTCCTGCGCGACGAACGCCTCGGCCTGGAGCGCGGTCATCGCGCGCCCCCCGCCGCCTGCGCCAGGATCCGCGAGGTCGCCAGCCCCACCAGCTCCGACCGCGTCGACACGCCGGTCTTCCGATAGAGACGAACCAGCTGGTTCCGAACCGTCGCCGGCGACGTCCCGAGCGCCCGGGCGATGTCCTCGTTGCGGAAGCCCCGCACCAGGAGCTCGAAGATCTGCCGCTCGCGAGGAGAGAGGTGGGCACCGATCGTCTCGCCGACCTCGACCTGCCGCTCGTCCCCCAGCTGCAGGACGGGCTGAAGCTGATCGAGCGACCGAAGCTCCTCGGTGGTGAAGGGACGGGTCCTGGAGAGCGACAGCGCGGACATCGATCGCTCTCCGACCCTGAGCACACAGCACATGAGTTCACGTCCCGTCGCAGACCAGTCCCGCTCACCCGGTCCACACAACATCCATCGCGCCGGAGGACGCAGCCGGGCCCGCAGCTCGAGCCCCGCCTCCGACCACAGAGTCACCAGCCGTCGCGGGCTGGTGTTCCAGACCGCCACCGTCTCGTCTCCCCACGAGGGCGGCACGCTGGCGAACGCCGCGGCCTCCAGCGTCAGCGCACCGCTCAGCCGCTCGACGACGCCCCGCCTGAACGCAAGACGGCCCGGAGCCTGAACGGCCCACTCGGCGATGTCCGGAAGGAGGGAGCCGACTGAGAGGGTCAACGCGCTCGAGTGCGGGACCCGCGTCGCGCTCCCCTCTTCGGGCGAAGCTCCCTGCCCCAGACCGTAGGGCATCTGCACCACCGAGGTGAAGCCCCCTAGAACGAATGTTCTAGCGAGGTGCGTCACTTGAAGGACACGTACCCACCGCGTTTGGTGCGAACGGACCCGGTGCGAACCGGGCCCGCGGCCGGCATCAAGATCCCTCACTGTGCTCGCACCAACTCGAGAGGATCTGCTTCGCTGCCTTCGGGCCATCGGAGATCCGCTGCGACTCCGCATGCTCGTGCTCCTCGCTGACCCCCCCGGCCCACGGACCGGCCCGGTCTCCGAGAGCGAACCCGGGATGTGCGTGTCGGACCTTCGCGCCCGGATAGGCCGCGCCCACGCCCTCGTCTCGCACCACGTCCAGGTTCTCCTCCGGGCGGGGCTCATCCGTCGCGTCCGGCGCGGTCGCTGGTCATTACTCCAGCTGGACACCAGCCGGGTCGCCTCGCTCGGAGAACAGATCGCGTCACTTGCGAGCGATCAGCTCCGGACGCTCGCCTCACTCGGCACGCTCGAGTCCACCGAGATGGAATCGATGCCCGTGACCGCTCGGGTCGCGGGAGGCAGGCCCCCGCCCCTCTCCCTCGCCGCCCGCGCCAGCTGCAGCGGACCGGAGATGGCCGGGGCACCTTCCTGGTGAAACGGCCGCGACGGCGTCACCCGCGCCGGCGAGACCCGAACGCGCGTCTCACCTCGGGGTGCGCGGCGATCAGCTCCAGCGCCCGGACGAGCAACGTCTTTCCCGGCTCCATCCGGTGCCACGTCGACGCTCCCGATGGATGCGGCAAGGGGATCACATCCGCGCGGTGACCCTCGAACACAAGCCGGTGCGAGGTTCCCACGACCTCGGCGAGCCCGCCCCGGTGTCCCATCACCTCGGCGATCGCGAGCGTGCCCACCGGGACCACCAGCCGCGGCCGCATCAGCTCCACCTCGGCCCGGAGCCACGGACGGCAGCGCGCCACCTCCTCTGGATCCGGCCGCCGGTCCCCGCCCCCAGGCGCCTTCCCCGGGAAGCAGCGGGTGACCGCGGCGAGGTACACGTGCCGCCGGACCGTCTGCTCGTCCGCCCCCAGCACGGACGCGAACCAGCCGAACAGCGTCCGCCCCGCGGTCCACGCGAACGGCCGTCCCAGAGAGGCCTCCCGCGGCCCGGGCGCCTGGCCCACGAGCAGGATCCGCGCCGGTTGTGCGGAAGGGTGGACGGGAGTCCCCATCACCCGCGGACAGGCGCGGCATCCGGACAGCTCGGCGTGGAGATCCTGTAGTCGTTCCCGGGTGGTGGGCATGCGTCGTCGGGTTGTCCGGGGATTCAGCACAAGAGTAGCCTCGGAGGGTCGCTCCCCGCCTCCGCGATGTCCGCCTCCCTCGAAGCCACCCAGTCCCCTGCGCGGCCGGTCGCGGGGCCTCCGCACATCCCCGGTTACCGCCTGGAGAAGCTGGTGGGCAAGGGCGGAATGGGCGAGGTCCACCGCGCCGTCCAGCTGAGCCTCGGCCGCGTGGTCGCGGTGAAGATCCTCTCCGGCGAGCTCGCCGCCGATCCCACCTTCGTCGCCCGCTTCGACAAGGAAGCCGCAGCGCTCGCCACCCTCAGCCACCCCAACGTGGTGAGCATCGTCGACAAGGGGAAGGCGGAGAACACCTACTACCTGGTGATGGAGTTCGTGGACGGCCCCTCGCTCCGCGAGGTGATGCGCTCGCCCCTCCTCGACATCCCTGGCGCGCTCCGGATCATCATGGAGATCGCACGGGCCATCGACTACGCGCACAGCCGCGGGGTCGTCCACCGGGACCTCAAGCCCGAGAACATCCTCTTCGACGAGCAGGCCGGCGGCATCGCCAAGGTGACCGACTTCGGCCTCGCCACCTTCTTCGACGACAGCAAGCTGACCAGCCGGTTCAACGTGACCGAGACCCACGTCTCGATGGGCACGCTGAGCTACATGGCCCCCGAGCAGCGGGTGGACGCGAAGAACGCCGACCACCGCGCCGACATCTACTCGCTCGGCGTCATGCTCTACGAGCTCCTGGTGGGCGAGGTCCCCATCGGGACCTTCGACCCCCCGAGTCAGCGCCGCCCCGGCACCGACAAGCGCCTCGACGGCATCGTCCTCCGCTGCCTCAAGCCCTCGCCCGCCGATCGCTACCAGCGCGTCGCGGACCTGATGCTCGACCTCGAGCCGTTCGCGCCGGTGTCGTTCAGCCAGGTGCCGCGGAAGATCTCCCGCGTCGAGCAGCTCAAGAACCAGGTCCGCGCGGTCCTCCGCAAGACGTTCCGGGTGGCCGAGATCGCCGTCGTCGTCGCCGCCTTCGCCATCCTCGGCATCAGCTGGGCGCGCAGCCGCTACCACCCGCCGTCCCGACCCTCGCCCGGCACCGCCCTGACCGCGCCCGAGCTCCGGCTCGAGACCGCCACCACCTCGCCTGGCCGCATCGCCGACACCAGCACCGTCCGGCGCATGGTCCTCGGCGAGGGCCCAGATTCCATCCCCCTCATCGCCTGGGGCCGCATTCCCGGTCTCGAGGGACGGACGGTGCGCTTCCCGGCGAGCTCGGACGACCTCAGCGTCGGACGCCTCAACCTGGACCTCGTCGACCGCGACGGCATCTCGGCCCAGCTCATCGCCGACGTGACGGCGACCGCTCCCCCGTCTTCTTTCTGGTCGGGGATCCGCGAGCAGCTCCTCGGCCTCGGCCGCGAGCCCCAGTCCGCACTCGTGCTCCTGGGAAGCCCCGGCCGGTACGTGGCAGTCATCGTCTCCGGAGCCGGCGAGCCGGTCGCGTTCGAGTGGGCCCTCGGCGAGAGGCGGGGCACGATGCTCGGCCCACCGAGCCCCCCCGGCGGCGCAGCGCACGTGAAGCTGCAGGTCGACCGCGCGGGCCAGCTCCAGGCCTTCGTGGGCACCGACATCGACCAGCGCCCGGTGGGCGAGCCGCTCTACCTGGGCACCGACTGGCGCAACAGCTTCGGCGCTCCCCCCACTCCCGCACTCGGTTGCATCGATGGGGAGTGCACCTTCCGTCAGGTGGGTTACGAGATCGGCCGCGAGCCGCCCGACCTGCCCGAGCCGATGGTGCTCACTGAACCCTCCACTCCCTCGAAGACGAAGTCGGTTGCCAAGGGAACCACGAAGCGCAAGACCTCGAGCGACAAGAAGTCGCTCCCCGCGCGTTCCCCGGCGCCCACCACCCGCCACGCCAAGAAGTGAGCGCGGGCGGCCGTCGCCCCACTCTCCGAAAGCCATCAATGCGCCGTCTCCTCCCCCTCCTGGTCGTCGCGCTCTGCGCCTGCGCCCATGTCCCACCCTCTCCCACCGCGGTGCTCGACGAGGCCGCGGGCCGCGCCAGGGATGCCGACGCGCCCGCCCGGACCCTCTCCCTCGCTGCGTTCCACGCGCTGCTGGTCGAGAACCAGCCCGAGCGCGCCCGGTCGCTGGCCGGGGACGCGCTCCGCCGGGATGCGGGTGAGCCCTACGCCCTGGCCGTCGAGGAGGCGCTCGCCCGGAGGGATGGCCATCCGGAGAAGGCGCTCGATGCGGCGCTTCGCCTGGTCCGCGCCGCCCCCAAGCACCCGCTGGCCAGCGCCGCCGCGCGGCAGATCCACGACATGGCGGGCCTGGCGAGCTCCCTGGACTCGCGCATCCTGACCGAGGCTCCGCACGCGCTCGAGGCCGGTGCGTCGGGCGAGACCGCGGTCCTGCTCCGTCAGGCCATTGCTCAGGTCCAGTTCCTCCACGAGCGGCCGGAGCTGGCCGAGACGCGCGCCGCGACCGGCGTGCCCGGCGAGGTCACCCTCCTCGGCCCCCTCTCGCCGCTGCACCTCCTCGGGTTCGGCGAGCGCAGCGAGCCCGAGCGCACGGGCGAGATCCCCGCGACCCTCTCCGGCCCGTTCGGCCCGGTGACTCCCCGCAGCCTCGCCCTGACCGCGGGGCGGCTGTCGCTCGAGGCCGAGGGGCTCGGGGGCGACGTCTACGTCATGGCGGTGGACGTGGAGGTGCCGGCGGCCGCGGTCTACGTGGTCCGGTCGCAGAGCCCGAGCACCCACCGGGTGCTCCTCGACGGCACGCTCCTCCACGAGCGCCGCACGTTCGAGCAACCCGACTCGACCATCGATGCGCAGGCAGTCCGGCTCGAGCCCGGCGTCCACCGGCTCATGGCGGTGCTCCTGAAGGAGGAGCGCACCGGATCGCTCGCCTTCACCGTCTCGCGCGCCGATGGGCAACCGGCGGGGGTGCGCTTCTCGGCGGCGAAGGGGTCGGCACCGCGCTGGAGCGGAACGAAGGTGGAGACCGCGTCCGGCTTCTTTCCCGACGCGGCCAGCCTCGAGGCGGCGCTGGAACCGGAGGCGGGCCGCTCGCTCGCGACCTTCCTCGGCGCGAGGGACGCCGTGGGGCGCGACGTGGACGGGGCGCGGCGCCTGGTCTCCGCGCTCGGGGACCTGCCACCGGCCGCCGCCTGGAACCTGCTCTCCGCCGACCTGGCCCTCCGCGACCGCAGCCTTCCGACCAAGGTCGGTCAGGGACGCGCGACCCGGGATCTCGAGGTCGCCATCGAGCGAGATCCGAAGAACGTCGGCGCGCTCCTCGCACGGGGTCTCCTCGCGGTGAGCGATCAGCGGGTCGACCAGGCGGTGAGTCTCGCCGCGCGGGCGCGTGCCGCGTACTCGCCGGTAGGGACACCGGTGCTCTCCCTCGAGTCGCGCATCGCGCTCGCGCAGGGAGTGGACGCGCAGGCGGACACTCTCGCCCGCCAGAGCCTCGACCAGATCGCCGGGCTGTGCGAGGCGTTGCTGGTCCGCTACGACGTCGCCCGCCGCAGGGACGCCGTCGCCGTCACCGACGGGCTCCTCGACCCCATCTCCAGCTGCCCGGGCGAGCAGCTGCGGCGAGTCAGCCACTGGAAGTTCCGCGGGAAGCTCGATCGCGCGCTCACCGAGATGCGCGCCGTCCGGGCCCGGCAGCCCGGAGACGTCTCGCTCGGGACGCAGGAGGCGGACCTGCTCGTCGCGCTGAAGCGGACCGACGAGGCGGCGGCTCTGCTGCGGAGCCTCACCGTCCTCCGTCCGAGGGACCCCTCGCTGTGGAAGCGCCTGGGGGACACGCTGGCACTCGGGAAGCACGACGCCGAGGCGCTCGCCGCACGAGAGCAGGCGCTGACCCTGGACGGCTCGGACCTCTCGCTCCGCCGCACCGTGGAGCGGTCGAAGACCGGGAAGGAGATCCTCGCCGACTACGCCATCGACGGCCGGAAGGCGCTGAAGGCCTTCGACGCACGGGGAAGCAACGTCGAGGGCTCGAGCGTGCTGGTGGTCGACGCCGCGGCGACCCGGGCCTTCGCCGACGGCTCGATGGTGGACCGCGTCCACACCGTGGAGAAGGTGCTCGACCAGAGCGCGATCGCGCGCGTGGCGGAGGTCCAGGTTCCGCAGGGCGCGCAGGTTCTGGCGCTGCGGACGCTGAAGGCGGACGGGACGGTGCTCGAGCCAGAGAGCCTCGACAAGGACACCGTGAGCCTTCCCGGCGTGGGCGTGGGCGACTCGGTCGAGCTCGAGTACCTGCTGGCGCACCCGTCACGGCGCGCGGCGAGCCCGGGCTGGACCGCCGGAGCCTTCTATTTCCAGGTGGCCGCGACGGCGGACGACTGGGCGAGCTACGCCGTCCTGGCGCCGCGTGGCTCTGGGATGATCGTCGACGCGCACAACATGCCTGCCCCGACGGTGAAGACCGAAGGACAGCTCGACGTCCTCCGGACGGAGGTCCGGAACGCGCCGCCGCTGGTTCCCGAGCCGAACGCACCGCCCTCCGGGACCGAGCAGCTCCCGTTCCTCGTGGTCGGCGCAGGAGACACCGGTCCAGGGGGGTTGCTCACCGCGACCGGCGACGCGCTGAGCGCCCGGGCGCAGCGCACCTTCGAGGTCGAGGCGTTCGCGAAGGCCGCGGCCGCCGGGAAGACGGGCGTCGACGCCGTGCGTGCGCTGCACGCTGCGGTCATGGAGCGCATTGCCGGGCGGGACGCCGGCCTCGGGCTCACCGCGGCAAGCACCCTGGCCCAGGACCGGGGCAGCCGCCTGTGGCTCCTCAAGGCCGCGCTGGAGGCGCAGGGCTTCCCGGCGCGCGTCGCGATGGTGCGGACGTTCGCCAGCGACCCGAACCCGTATCGCTTTCCCAACGAGGCGCTCTTCCCGTACGCGTGTCTGCGGGTCGACGTCCCCGGGCACGAACCGGTGTGGCTGGACACCGTCATCCGCTACGGCCCGTTCGGCCTTCTTCCCGAGCAGGCCGCGAACGGGCTCGAGGCATATCTCCTTCCCGAGCCTGGGCGCCCGCTCCAGGCAGTGAAGACGCCGACCCAGCCTCCGGTGGGAGGTCGTGAGGTGAAGCTCGACCTTCGCCTGACCGAGGACGGGACGCTGAGCGGCGACGTCCTCGAGGTCTACAGCGGGTTCGAGGCCGCACAGCTCGCCGAGACGCTCGAGGGTGTGTCCAACGAGCAGCGCGACCAGGCCCTGCAGCAAGCGTTGTCGCGGTACTTCGGGGGCGCGGAGCTCTCGTCGCTGCGGCTCGACGTGAAGCGCGCGGTGGGGGCGCAGCTCTCTCTCCGCTATCACTTCGTCGCGCCGAGGTTCGCGCGCGTCGAGGAGGGGCGGATGACGCTCGGGCCGCTGACCTACCCTGCGCAGGTGGGCCGGCGATACGTCACGGTGGGAACGCGACGCTCGCCGCTGTTCATCGACTCGACCGAGCAGAACGTGAGCCATGTGACGCTGAAGCTCCCGCCCGGCTGGCGCATCGACGATCCGTTGAAGGATGGCAAGCTGCAGAGCCCGTTCGGGCTGTTCACCCGCGACGAGCGCGACGCCGAGACGTTCCGGGTCGAGGAGACGTACCGCCTGAACATGGCGCGGATCCCGGTGAGCCAGTACGAGGCCTTCGCGGGGTTCGCGGGCCAGGTGGATCTGCTCCAGACCCGGGATCTGGTCGCGCTGAAGCAGGGGGCGTTGAAGAACCCTGCAGGCCGGACGGAGCGCTGACCGTTAGCCCGGCGGCCTTCGGCGGAGGAGCGCGTCGACGCTCCACGGCCCCGGCCCCGCCGCGGAGAGGTAAAGCCAGACGAAGCAGAAGAGGACGGCAGGATGGCCGCCGTTCAGGACGGGCCAGAACCCGCCGGATGCGTGGCCCTTGAAGTAGGCCACGGCCATCTCGCCCGAGACGATGAAGGCGACGGGCCGGGTGAAGAGCCCGAGGAGGAGCAGCACTCCGCCCACGCTCTCGATCAAGCCGGCGACCCCGGCCAGCGAGGTCAACGGAGCCGTTCCGCCGCCGGGCAGGAGGGACCCGGGCATCGCGAGGATCTTCCCGGTTCCGAACTGGATGAAGAGGAACGCGGCGACGATGCGGAGGACACTCAGCAGCTGCGGCGCCCACGAGCGCCAGCGGGTGACGATGTTCTCGTCCGGCATGGAAGCCTCCTGGGGGCGCGCCGCGGCGGCCCGACCGCGGAGCGTGTCTAGCAGCCGCCCCACCGAGAGCGACAAGGGCTTCCGTGGGCGGATGGCGTGCGTCAACACTGCGCCGTGGTCGTCCGCCCCGAATGCCCGAGATCGGGACCTCGGGATGTCCACCGGAAGGGCAGGAGATGTCTGGCACCTCGGGCCGGCACCTCGTCGGCGATCGTCTCGTCGGAGCCGAAACGAGGTCTTTGGCACCTCGTCCAGGGAGCACCCGACGGGGCACCTCCGCCGTAACGAGGTGTTTGGCACCTCGGCGGGGCACCTCGCCGGGGGGGCCACCTCGTGGGGACACCCTGGCCGGGCACTTCGGCCGTAACGAGGTGCATCCCGGCCGGGCACCTCCGCCCTAACGAGGTGTTTGGCACCTCGTCCGGGCCGTAACGAGGTGTTTGGCACCTCCGCCGGGGCACCTCGTCCGGGCGCCCTGACCGAGCCGGGTGCACCGCGTCGCGGCATGGGTCCGTCGACCGGACTCCTCCGGGCCCTCGGACCACCCGTAACGAGGTGTTTGGCACCTCGTCCGGGCACCTCGTCCGGGCGCCCTGGCCGAGCCGAGGGCACCGCGTCGCGGCATGGGTCCGTCGACTGGATTCCGCCGGGCCCTCGGACCACCCGCGGCCCGGAATGGGCCAGCGGCTGCCGGCCGCTGGTTCACCGCGTCACCGCCGGCAAGCTCCGCCGTCATGCCGGACTCGACACGCCCTTCGCTGGCGACGGTGTTGCTCGCCGCGCTCGTCGTCGCCGTCGCCGACCTGCTCGACGCGATCATCGTCTGGGTCGTCATCTTCCGGCAGAGCACGGTGCAGCGAATCCTCCAGGCCGTCGCCTCCGGCCTCCTCGGCCGCGACTCCTCCTTCAGCGGTGGCAGCGCCACGGCCGCGCTCGGTCTCGTCCTCCACTTCGTGGTCGCGCTCGGGTGGACGCTCGTGTTCTGGATTCTCCTCCAGCGCTGGCCGCGTCTTCGCGCCTGGACCGCCACCACCCGCGGCGCGGTGCTCGTGGGCCTCGTCTACGGCGCCGTCGTCTGGCTGCTGATGGACGGGGTGGTGCTCCCGCTGAGCCGCGCCCGCGCGACTCCGGTCACCGCTGCCTGGTTCTGGATCCAGCTGGCCACCCACCCGTTCGTCGTGGGCCTTCCCATCGCCGTGATCCTCGGACGTGCAGGGCGTTCCCCGCGGGACGCCGCGCCGGCGAGCGTCCCCCGGGCCGCACCCGGGACCCGCTGAGCCTGCGTCAGATCGCGATCTCGCCGGGCTGCTCGCGCCGGGGCAGCGCGACGTAGAAGGTGGCGCCCTGGTCGGGAACTCCCACGCCCCACACGCGCCCGCCGTGGCGCTGGATGATTCGCCGCACGTGGGCCAGCCCGATGCCGGAGCCCTCGAACTCGTCGGCGCGGTGCAGGCGCTGGAAGACGCCGAACAGCTTGTGGGCGTACTTCATGTCGAAGCCCACGCCGTTGTCGCGGACGTAGACGATGTCCTCGGCACCGGGGACGTTGACGGTGCCCACCTCGATACGCGCCGGACGCCGGGCGCGAGTGTACTTCAGCGAGTTCCCCAGCAGATTGCGGAGCACGAGGAGCAGCAGGGTCGGATCGCCCCGCACCGTCGGGAGCGGATGGATCACCCACTCCACCTCACGCCCGCCTTGCTCGTGAAGCAACCCCTCGCGAACGGACGCGAGCACTGCGTTGAAGTCGACCGGCACGCGGCGCAGCTCGGCCCGGTTCACGCGGCTGAACGAGAGGAGGTCGTCCACCATCTGGACCGCCTCGGCGGCTGTGCTGCGGAGCATCGCCACGTAGCTTCTTTCCTGGGCATCGAGTCGGGAGCCGGCGCTCTCGTCGAGGAGGCCGGTGAACCCGCCCAGTTGACGCAGCGGAGCCCGGAGGTCGTGGCTCACCGACGAGGTGAACGCCTCCAGCTCGGCGTTGACCGCGGCCAGTGCCTGCGTGCGCTCCGCGACCCGCTCCTCCAGGGACGCGTTCAGCTCGCGGATGGCCTGCTCGCGCTCGGCCATGGCCTCGACCGCCTCACGGTGGCTCTTGGCCAGCGCCAGCAGCTGACGCCGGCTGGTGTACCCGATGATCAGCGCCAGCGTGCCCACGCACCCGAGCGAGAGCCAGAACAGGAGCCTCCCGGTCAGCGCAGCGTTCTCCGCCCGGTCGCGGCGGCGCTCCTGCTCGCTCTGCCCCAGCGAGTCGAGGACGTCGAGCATGCTGGAGAGCCGCTGCATGCCTTCGCCGGCCTTGAAATAGCGGATGTAGTCCTCGCCGGACTCGAAGAGCGCGCGCTCGCGGGCGGCGTGCGCGGCCCACTCCCAGGCCATCCGCTCGACGATCTCCAGCCGCGCGAGCTGATCCCGGTCGTCGTGGAGGTGCGCCCGCAATCCGCTCAGGGTCTCGACAAGATGTCCGTCCGCGCGCTCGAGCGGCCCGAGGAAGGTCCGGTCACCGGAGAGGAGATAGCCGCGCAGTGCGGTCTCGCGATCGACGAGCAGCTCACGCATCCGCGCGGCCTGCGCCAGGATCTGATCCGAGCGCTGCGTGAGTCGCGCCTGTCGCACCAGCAGGGCCACCCCTCCGCCGAGCGCCACCGCCAGCAGGGCGAGGAGGATCGCGGGGATCAGGAAGGCGCGGGTGAGGAGGCGCCGGAACTCGACCGTCTCGTGAGCGAGCGGCGCGAGCGTGGCGCTCGCGTCGGCGTCGGGAGCGAGCTGGACGGGAACACCGGATGGACCGACCGGCCCCGGAGCGGGCTCGGCGCGGGCCTCGGCGACGGAGCGCGGCGCGTGCACGTGAGCGAAGGAGTCACCTTCTAGCACTAGCACGCCAGCCACGCGGGCTGGCGAGCGGACACGCGTGTCGGACACCTGCGCTGGCGCACCCGCATCCGCGCCGATCCGCGGCAGCGGTAGGTGAACGTCGACGCCCGGGCTCCGCGGCGAGGAAGCGCGGGACGCTCACGCCCCGCTCACACGAGGCGCGCGCTGATCTCCTGGTGCAGGTGGGCCCCACGTCTCGTCAGCCGGAAGCGGCCCCCGAGCGACTCCAGGAAGCCATCGCGCACCAGCGCGTCGACCGCAGCGCTCCGGGGCGCGACGCCCTGCTCCGCCCAGAGCCGGCCGAGGTCGAGGCCGGTCCGCAGCCGGAGCCCGAGCAGCAGCCGCTCCTCGTACAGAGCCTCGGGGCCGAGCGCCTCTCGTTCCTCGTCCGGGAGCCGCCCCGCTTCCACTGCCTCGAGCCAGCGCGGCGTGCTGCGGAGGTTGGTGGTGCGGACGGCCCCGCCGCCGTGTCGATGGAACCCGACCGCGCCGGCGCCGAGCGCGAGCGACTCCCCGCCAGTCCAGTAGAGCGCGTTGTGTCGCGAGTGCCGGCCGGTCACCGCGTGACTCGAGATCTCGTACCGCTCGAGGCCAGCGGCGGACAGCACCTCCCCGACGGCATCGACCATGTCCACCACCTCGTCCTCCTCGGGCAGCACGAGGCGACCTTGCCGGAGGCGGCGGCTGAACACCGTCTCCGTTCCGAGGTGATCTCGGTCCACGGTGAGGACGTACGACGAGACGTGCTCGGGTCCGAGCGCGGCCGCTCGCCGGCCATCCTCGACGGCCGCGGCGACCGACTGGCCGGGGACGCCGTGGATCAGGTCGATCGAGACGTTCGAGAACCCCGCTGCCCGGGCGGCCCGGAACGCGGCCTCGGCCTCGTCCGGCGAGTGAGCCCGGCCGAGCGTCTTCAGCACGACCGGGTCGAACGACTGGATCCCGAGCGAGAGGCGGTTCACGCCGGCGGCGCGGTATCCGGCGAGACGGGCGGTGTCGGCCACCTCCGGATTCGCCTCGAGGGAGATCTCCGCATCGGCAGCGACCCCGAGCGCGGCGGCGATCCCCTCCAGCACCCGTCCGACCTCTCGCGCGTCCCAGAGCGACGGTGTCCCGCCGCCGAGGTAGATCGAGTCCAGCGGGCGATCCACCCACGCGGGACGCTCCTCGACGCGCAGCCGGAGCTCGGCCAGCACCCCGTCCGCGTACCGAGCTCCTGGAACCGAGCGCGCGATGGCGATCGTGAAGTCGCAGTACGGGCATCGCCGCAGGCAGTACGGGAAGTGGACGTAGAGGCCGGAGCGCGCTGCCTCGAGGCCGGTGAGTGGGTCCACCTGCATGAGGACGCTCTATACGACCTGGCTGCTCCGGCCGCCGCATCCATCGGGCCCTCGTCGACCGCGCCGCCGCCGTTCAGCCTCGAGGCGCCTCGTGGAGCTCGACGGGATTGCCGTCCGGATCTTCGATCTGGATCTGCTTGCCGCCGGGTCCAGCCTCGACCTCGTTCCGGAAGCGGCCCCCCGCGGTCCGCAACGCCGCGACCGTCGACGCGAGATCCTCGACGTACAGCACGATCCTGTTCCAGCCGCCCGGCTCCTGGCGTTGCCCGCCCGGCATCGGCCGGGAACCCGAGCTCTCGGGCCCGCTCAGAAGCAGGTGAAGGTCGCCTCGGCGCACGGTGGCGATGATCGCTCCGGAGCTGTGCGCGACCTGGAAGCCGAGGTGCTTCGTGTAGAACGCGATGGCCCGCTCGACGTCCCGCACCTGATAGCGCACCAGCGCCGCCGTCGCGTCCGGGACGAACGTTCGGGACTGCGCGTGAGGGGTTTCCGGCATGGTGGGTCCTCCGTCCGGGATCAAGGTGTCCCTTCCGATCCGGCGCCACCACTGGACGCGATGGACCCTCGCCGAGCGTCCTCAGGCCCCGTCGATCGCTCGCCGGATCGCCGCGCGCGCCAGCAGCCGTGTCGAGTCCAGCGTCGGCAGCGGAGAGTTCGCATCCGAGATGATGAGTGGGATCTCCGTGCAGCCCAGCACCACCGCGTCGCAGCCAGAGTCGCGGAGCCGCCCGATGACCGCCTGGAACGTCCGCACTCCCTCCGGCAGGAACCGACCGTTGACCAGCTCCTCCATGATGATCCGGCTGCACTCCAGCCGGTCGGCCTCGTCCGGACGCACCCAGGCGAGCCCCCGCGCCGCCAGCTTCTCCGGATACACCTCGCTCGCCACGAGCCACCTCGTCCCGGTGAGCCCGAGCTTCCGGAACCCGCGCTTCACCGCCTCGGCCGCCACCACCTCCGCGATGTGGAGCCAGGGCAGCGGCGATCGCCCCTCGAAGAAGGGGAACGCCTGGTGGATGGTGTTGTCCGGACAGATGACGAACCGCGCCCCGGTCGCCGCGAGCTTCCGGGCCGAGTCGAGCATCAGCTCCGCCACGCCCGCCCAGTCATTCCGGGTGAGGCACGCGTCGTAGAGCGCGAAGGAATGCCCGTGCAGCGACACCTCGGGATGAGCGTAGGGCCCGAGCAGCGCGGACGCCTCGTTGCACAGCGTCCGGTAGCAGAGGGCGGCACCCTCCGCCGAACAGGCGACGATGCCGATGTGGAGCGGGGGCGCGGTCATCGCCCCGGAGCCTGACAAGGGATGACCGGTACAGTCAGTAGCCGGCTACGAGCCCTTCTTCTTCAGCTGGGCCTCGAGGCGTGCGACCTTGGACTTGAGGAGGGCAGCCGCCTCGGCCGCGTTCTCCGCCGCGACCAGCTTGGCCTTGAGCTTGGCCACGTCCGCGCGGAGCTTCTCCACCTCCTCGCTGCTCCCACCGCCCTTCGGCGACGGAGCCGGCCGGCTCTCCAGCTCGGAGACGCGGGCGGTCAGCGCCTCGCGCTCGCGCTTCTCCTTCATGTAGGAGGCCTGCGACTCCATCGCCTTCCGGTTGGCGTCGACCAGCTCCTCGCGAACCTTCTTCAGGGCCATCGCGTCGGCGCGCAGCCGCTCCACCTCGTCGGCCAGCTTGCGCACCGTGGCCTCGGACCCACCGGCCAGCTGCGCGTTCAGCTGGTCGCGCAGCGAGGCCGCCTTCTGCGACTCGGCCTTCAGCGAGTCCTGGAGCTTCTGCACCTGGGAGGCGGCCTGGGCCGCCTGGGCCTTCGCCTTCTCCTCGGCGGCCCGCGCGCTCTCCAAGTCCCGCGTCGCCGCCTGGAGCTTCTGCTCCGCGCCCTTCCGCCGCTCCTCCTCGCCGCCCAGCGCCGCCTCGAGCTGCGCCGCCTGCTGACGCTGGGCCTCCAGCGCGGAGCTCGTCTCCTCGTGGGCGCCCTGGTACTCCTCGAGCTGTCGACGCAGATCGGCACCCTTCGCCTCCGACTGGGTCCGCTTCTCGACCTCCGCCTGCAGCTGACGCTCCAACGCCTTCACCCGCTCGCCGCGCGACTCGCCTTCCTGCTTCGCCGCCGCGTCCGACTTCTGCGCCGCCTGGAGCTGCTGGGTGCGCTCGGCGAGCTTCACCTCGAGCGCCTTCCGGGCCTGGGCCTCGCGTTCGAGCGCCTCGTCCAGCTCGGCGCGAGCCCGCTGCTCCTCGGCCTGCATCTGCGACTGGACCGCCTCGAGCTCGCCCCGGAGCGCCGCCGACTCCTCGCTCTGGCCGTGGACCGCGTCCTGGAGCTGCGAGGCGTGCCGCGAGCTCTCCTCGAGCTGGGACTGGAGCTCGCGCACCTTCCCCAGCTGCGTCTCGAGGGCCTGGCGGAGCCGCGGGAGGTCCGCCGCCTCCTTCTCCAGATCCGCCTTCTCTGCCTTGAGCGCGGCCAGCGCGGCGCTCGCCTCCGCCAGCTCCTCGCTCGAGGCCTCGGCCATCTGCGCCGCGCTCTCCTCCAGCGCCTGCGCCCGCTCCCGGGCCTCGTCGAGCTCACCCTGGAGGTACCGGGCGCGCCCCTCGAGGTCGCTCAGGCTGCTGCGGCTCTTCCCGTGCTCCACCTCGAGGTCGGTCAGGGTCCGCCGGGCGCCACCGAGGTCGGTGCGCAGCTGGTTCGCTTCGGTGGCGATCGACCCCATCTGCGAGCGGAGATGCTCCTTCTCGCCGACGGCCGCGTCCCGCTCGGCGGCCAGGGACCTCGCCTCCTCGGACACCCGCTGGAGGTCCTGCTCGAGCTTGTCCGCGATGGCGGCCATCTCCTGGTACTGGCCGTTGACCGCGTCGAGGCTGCCCATCGCCTCCAGCTTCTCCACCTCGAGCTGGCGCGCCTTCTCCTCCGTGCCGTGGAGCGACTCCTTGAGGTTCGCCACCTCCTCGGAGAGGGCGGCGCGGGCAAGCTTCTCGTCCTCGAGCCCCGCCCTCAGACCGGGGAGCTCGGCCTCCACCTCCGCCAGGGCCCGCGCGAGGTCGCGGCGGTCCGCTTCGCTGGAGGCAAGGTGCTGCTCGAGCTGCGATGACTGACCCTCGGCGGCGTCTGCCCGGAGCCGCTCCTGCTCCAGCGCGGCCTGCAGCTGCTCGAGGCGTGCCGGGAGGTAACGGAGCTGCCCCAGCTGGGGAAGCATCTCGTCCAGCTGCGCCTTCAGCGCCTGCGCCACCTCGCGGAGCCGGGTGGCCTCCTGGTCGCGCTGCTCGTAGACCGCTCGCGCCCGGCCGAGGGTCTCCTCCTTCAGCTTGAGGACGGAGCGGAAGTACTCGAGCTTCTCGTCGAGGGCGATGCCCCGGGGAGGACGCGGCTCGGGCGGCTCCTGGAACGGGTCTCCAGACGGTTTCGCGAGGGCCGGCGGCACCTGGGCGACCGCGACCAGACCCCCGGTGCTCCCGGGGGGCTGAGCTGGCTGGGCCGGAGCGGCGGCCGGCTTGCTCCCGGGGGACCGGGAGGAGCCGCCTGCTGGGGGGGCGGGGGGGCTCGTCGGGCCGGGGGAGGCGTGGCCGGAGCCTTCGGGGCGAGCGGTTCGTCGCCGAAGTCCAGATCTTGAAGAGGATTGACGTCTTCCGGTGCGCCGGGCATCGCCTGAACGGGCAGACTACCTGTCCTCCGGGGGTTTACCCAAAAGCCGCAGTCCGACGAGGCCCCATCCCACATGCCCACCCGCCACCGACTCGACAACGGCCTCACCGTCCTCCACGAGCACCAGGGGGCCGCCCACGTGGTGGCCTGGCAGATCTGGGTCAACGTGGGGGGCGCCGACGAGGGTCCGGACGAGGCCGGCCTCGCCCACCTCCACGAGCACATGCTGTTCAAGGGAACCGAGCGCCGTGGCCCCGGGGAGATCGCCCGGGACATCGAGGCGCACGGCGGCGAGGTCAACGCGTGGACCTCGTTCGACCACACCGTCTACCACACGGTGATGGCATCGCAGTTCGCCCGCGAGGGGCTGGACGTCCTGGCCGACGCGGTGCGGTTCCCTCGCTTCGACGCCGTCGAGCTCGCGCGGGAGTGCGAGGTGGTGGTCGAGGAGATCAAGCGCGCCGACGATGCACCGGCCCGCCGGTCCTCGCGTGACCTCTTCGAGACGAGCTACGCGGTGCACCCCTACCGTCTCCCGGTCCTGGGGACGCCGGAGAGCGTGCGAGCCACGACCCGCGAGCGCATCCTCGGCTTCTACCGGAAGCACTACACGCCGGAGGCGATGACGCTCATCGCGGTGGGCGACGTTCCACTGGACTCGGTGCGCCACTGGGCCGAGGAGCTGCTCGGCGGAGACTGGAAGCGCCCGCGGGCACCTGGACGTCACCGCTCCCAGGAGCCCGCCCGTGCCGGACGGCGCATCCACCTCGTCCCCGACGAGGCGAAGGAGGCCTGGCTCAACGTGTCGTTCGCGATCCCCGGGGCGAACCACGAGGACGTGCCCGCGCTCGACGTCCTTGCGATGCTCGCCGGTCAAGGCGAGACCAGCCGCCTCTTCCGGCAGGTGAAGCGGGACGCGCGACTGGTGAACGAGATCAGCGCCTATGCGTACACGCCGGTGGATCCCGGCCTGTTCGGCGTGGGGATGACCCTGCCCGGAGAGAAGGTTCGCCCGGCGCTCACCGAGGCGCTGCGCGCGCTCGCCCAGCTCGTCGCGGCGCCGCCGACCGAGGAGGAGCTCGGGACCATCAAGGCACTGGTCGAGAGCGAGGCGGTGTACGCCCGCGAGACGGTGCAGGGCCTCGCGCGGAAGCTCGGGCACTACGAGACCACGCTCGGCGGATACGAGGCCGAGGAGAGGTACCACGCACGTGTCGCCGCGCTGACCCCGGACGCGGTCTTGCAGGTGGCACGCCGCTACCTCGACTTCGACACCGCGGTGGTGACTGGCCTTCTTCCGGCGGGAACGCAGCTGACCGACGCCGAGGTGCACGGGGCGCTCGACGAGGCACGACGCGCTCCGGGCGTGACCACCCCCGCCCGGCGAGCCCAGACCGTGCCCGCCGCGGCGATGCCGAAGCTGAAGGGAATCGGACCCGAGGCGGGGAACGTTACCGTCGAGACGCTTCCCAACGGCGCGCGGCTGATCCTCCGCGAGGAGCGGGCCGCGCCGCTGGTCGCGATGCGCGCAGCATTCGTGAGCGGGCTGCGGTTCGAGACCGAGGAGAACAACGGGCTCACCACGCTGCTCTCACGGATGCTCACCCGCGGGACCGCCTCGCTCGGGGCCGAGGAGATCCAGCACGTGATGGATGCCTGCGCGGGCTCCATCTCCGGCGCCGGCGGACGAAACTCGGTCTCGCTCCGAGCCGAGGCGCTCTCGCGCCACTTCGATCGCGCCTTCACCCTCTTCGCCGACTGCCTGCTCGACCCGGCGTTCCCCGAGGAGGAGCTGGAGCGCGAGCGGAACCTCCAGCTTCAGGAGATCACCGCGCGCGAGGACCGACCGTCGTCGCTGGCCTTCGATGCCTTCTCCCGCGCGCTGTTCCAGAGGCATCCGTATCGCCTGCCGCAGATCGGCGAGCGCGCCACGGTCGAGCGTCTCGACGCCGAGCAGCTGCGCGCCCACCACCTCTGGTTCCACGATCCGTCGCGGATGGTGCTGGCGATCATCGGCGACGTGAACCGGGCCGAGGTGCTCGAGCGTGCCCGGACCCTGTTCGGCGGGGCCGGCGAGTCCCCGGGCCCCCTTCCCGAGGTGTCGCACGATTCACCGCCGACGGAGCGGCGCCGCGTTCACCGGACGCTCGCGCGCGCCCAGGCCCACGTGGTGATGGGGTTCCAGGGTCTGACCCTCTTCGACCCCGACCGACACGCGCTGGAGGTTCTGTCCACGGTGCTCTCCGGCATGGGCGGACGGCTGTTCACCGAGCTCCGTGACAAGCGGAGCATGGCGTACACCGTGACGAGCCTCGCGGTGGAGGGGATCGATCCCGGCTACTTCGCGGTCTACATCGGGACCAGCCCCGACAAGCGCGAGGCTGCCGAGGTCGGCATGGAGGCCGAGCTGCAGAAGGTCCTCCACCACCCGATCACGCCCGCCGAGCTGGACCGCGCGAAGGCCCACCTGGTGGGGACGCACGAGATCGGCCTCCAGAGGAACGCGGCTCGCGCGGCGCTGCTCGCGCTCGACGGCGTGTACGGGCTCGGCCTGGACAACTTCGAGCACTACGATGAGCGGATCCAGTCGGTCACCGCCGAGGACGTCCTCCGCGTCGCACGACGCATCATCCAGCTGGACCGCGCAGTGGTGGCGGTGGTCGGTCCGTGACCGCCCCCGCGCTCCTGCTCTGGGACGGCGACTGCGGCTTCTGCCGCCGAGGTGTCGAGTGGGCGGAGCGCCGCGATACCGGCCACGCCTTTCACGCCGTTTCCTACCAGCAGGCGCCCTCGCCGCCGATGACCCCCGAGCTGCGTCAGGCCTGCGCGCGCGCGGTGCACCTCCTCACCCCCGAGGGCCGGATGCTCCGTGCGGGGCGAGCCTGTCTCTGGGTGCTGGAGAGGATCGGCTACCCGGTGCTCGCGCGGGTGCTCGCGCTGCCGCCGCTGGTGTGGGTCGTCGACGTGGGCTACTGGCTGGTCGCGCGGAACCGCCGTCTCGCCTCGCGTGTGCTCTTCCGGAGAGGAGCGGAGCGATGATCTGCGTCGCGGTCACCTACGTCGTGCTGCCCAACCGGGAAGAGGAGGCGGTCGATCTCTTCATCCGCATGACCGAGGCCAGCCTCCAGGAGCCTGGCTGTCGGATGTACCAGGTGCACCGGAGCCGGCAGGAGCCGCGCCGGTTCTTCCTCTACGAGCAGTACGACGACGAGAAGGCGCTCGAGGCGCACCGGGCGAGCCCACACTTCGAGCAGCACGTGCAGCGTGGCCTCTTTCGCATCATCGAGAGCCGTACGCCGGACACCTGGATCCCGCTGCAGCTTCCCGGACAGCGACGGTGAAGGCGGTCTCGCTGACCCTCGAGGTGCCCGAACCCGAGGCGGAGCGGGTGGAGGCGCTCCTGTGGGACGCGGGCGCGACCGGCCTCGAGATCCGCGATCGGGAGGCGCCCCCGATGCCGGGCGTCCGTGGGCCCTCGCCGGGTGAGGCGATCGTCGTGGCGTGGTTCGAGGAGCGCGAGCCAGCCGAGGCGGCGCTGGCCGACGTGCGGGCGTGGGTGCCCGACGCGCGGGGTGCGTTCGGCGAGGCGCCGGATACCGACTGGTCGATGGCCTGGCGCTCGCAGATCCGGTCGACCCGGGTGGGGCGGCTCTGGGTCGGGCCCCCCTGGGAGACGGCGCCCGAGGGAACGGTCTCTCTGGTCATCGAGCCGAAGATGGCGTTCGGCACCGGGGATCATCCGACGACGGCGCTGTGCCTGGCTGCAGTCGACGCGTTCTGCGCGGCGCATCCCGGCGGGTCCGTGCTCGACGTCGGGACCGGAACGGGAGTGCTCGCGCTCATGGCCCGGAAGCTCGGAGCGGCCCGTGTGGTGGGCGTGGACAACGATCCGATGTCGGTGACGCTTGCCCGCGAGAACGCCGCGCTGAACGGCATCGCGGGGGTGGAGCTGTCCGGGGCCACGCTCGACGCGATCGACGGGCGCTTCGATCTGGTGGTCGCCAACATCCTCGCCAACACGCTGGTGGAGCTCGCTCCGGCGCTGGTGGCGCATACCCGAGGACGGCTGGTGCTGGCGGGCGTCCTCATCCACCAGGAGGACGAGGTGCGCGAGGCGTTCGAGCGGGCCGGCGCGGCCTCCGACGGCGGCGACCGGAGCGGAGACTGGATCCGCCTCGACCTCCGCGTGCCCTGACATGTTCCGGGTCCGGCTCGACGTCGGCGTCCCCGCTCCCTCGCGCCTGCGCGTCGAGGGACCGGCGCTGCATCACCTCCGCGTGGCGCGGGTCGAGCCCGGCGAGACGGTCGAGGTCTTCGACGGCCACGGACGGGCATGGGCCGCGCGGCTGGAGTCGGTGGACGCTGGCGGCGCGGTGCTCGTGCTGGGCGAGGAGCGGCGAGGCGCGACCGGAAGGCGGGTGGTGCTGATCCAGGGACTCCCCAAGGGCGACAAGCTCGACCTCGTGCTGCAGAAGGCGACGGAGCTGGGCGTCTCGGCGGTGTGGCCCGTGCTCACGGAGCGCTCGGTGGCCCGGCCGAGGCCGGAGGCTCTGGGGACGAGACACGCGCGATGGCAGCGCATCGTCGACGAGGCGGCGCGCCAGTCCGGGCGCGCCGAGGTCCCGGAGGTCGCCCCGCTCCGCTCGATGGAGGAGGCCGCGCGGGGGCTGGGCTCCGGGATGCGCCTGCTCGTCCTCGACGAGGAGGAGCGGAACGAGCGGCTCGGAACCGCCGCCGGTGATGGCGCGGTGGCCCTAATCGTCGGTCCGGAAGGCGGTCTCGCGCGCGAGGAGGTCCGCCTGCTGCACGACCTCGGTGGCGTGCCTGTCTCGCTCGGGCCGCTCGTGCTCCGCACCGAGACGGCCGGCCTGGCCGCCCTCGCGGTCCTGCGCCATCTGGACGGGCTGCTCGGCTAGGAGCCAAAGGCCGGGCCGGCGAACGCCATCAGCCGCGGGTCCACGCTGCACCGCATCCAGAGCGGGCCGACGGCGAGTACCCATCCGCCGAGCAGCACGCACGCGGAGCCGTGCCCGACGACCTCGTGAACGACGAACTGCGCCAGCGCGGCGATGACTCCGGTCGCCACCGTGGTCGCCAGGTCGTCGGATTCGGTCTTCGCCACCGGTGGTCCTTCCCGGCTCAGCGCCGTCGAGGAGCGACCGTAACGAAGGTGTCTGGCACCTTCGGCTGCGACGGTAACGAAGGTGTCTGGCACCTTCGGCTGGTCACGAGGTGTCTGGCACCTCGCGGCGTGGTCACGAGGTGTCTGGCACCTCGCGGGCAGCACCTCGCGGGCACCTCGCGGCCGGCACCTCGCGGCCGGGTTCGGACCGCTCCTGAAGCCCCCGGAATCCGGTGCATCGGATTGGGCCTCCGGGCACGTGGCCCGTGACGGGCGGGTAACGAGGTGTTTGGCACCCGAGGGACGGGCTCCGGGCGGACAGGCGAGCCGCCCCGTTTCTTGCGTCCCCCCCTCATCCGGCCTTTCATGCCGCCGTGTCCAAGTGCCTGAGATGCGGCGCCGAATTGCCGCCACACGGCGATTGCACGGCCTGCGAACCGGGCATGCTTCCCGAGCGACCTCCACCCGAGATCCTGAGCCGGGAGCTTCCGCTCGACCGGCGCCAGCTGCCACCCGACGCGCCTCCGAGGCTGACGCCCGAGCCCTTCCGGCTGGACCCGCCGACCGCGTCGGGGCCCATCGCGCCGATCCCGATGCTGACGCCCATTCCGCGGCCGGGCCCGGCGTTCGGGTCCGCCCCTCCCGTCCTCACACCGTTGCCCGGCCCCCGGCCCGCCACGACCGGAGGAAGCGCGATCCCACGGCCGCCGCCCACGACGGCAGCTCCGGCCGCACCGACCGGGGCGCCCCTTCAGAGCGGGTCTCCGGGCTCGGTTCCCCGGAAGGCCGAGCGCATCCCGACCGGAACCATGCCCACCTGGCCCCGCGCGCCGAACCCGATGGTTCCGGCCGCGGCCCCACGGTCGGCATCCTCTCCGGGAGTCCCGGCGACCGGGGGATCTGGTCTGCCACCGCCGCGAACGACGAGCGCCCCGGCGACACCCACCGCCCCGGCGGCAGCCGCAACCGGGCCAGCACGGCCGCTCGCACAACCCGGAGCTTTCCCACCGGGGCCGACCGTGGGCGCCCCTCGCGCCGTCCCCGGCGCACCGGGCGCGCAGACGCCACGGGATCCGGACATGGGACTGCCCGGTGCTCCTCGGGCGGCCGCAGCGGCACCCCGAACTTCGGAGGCTCCGAGGACGGCCAGTGGCTCCGCCCTTCCTGCCTCCCCTGCCCCGCGCGCCCCCGCCACGGCCCCGGGCGCGAACGCCGGACCCGCAGGCCGCGCTTCCGATCCGAGGGCCACGAGCGGCTCGGCCGTTCCTGCCGCCCCGGCCCGCCCTCCCGACGCGGTGTCGAGAACCTCGAGCGCCGCCGCGCCGCCCGTCCTCGACTCTGCACCGAGAACCTCGAGCGGGCCGAACGTTCCTGGCCCCGCCGCGCCGCCCGTCCTCGACTCCGCGCCGAGAACCTCGAGCGGGCCGAATGTTCCTCGCGCCACCGCGCCGCCCGTCCTCGACTCCATGCCGAGGACCTCGAGTCGGCCTGGCGCCGCCGCGCCGCCGGTCCTTGAGTCGGCGCCGAGAACCTCGGGCGGACCAGGACTCCCCGCGACCAGCGCGCCACGCGTCCCCGATTCCGCGCCGAGAACCTCGGGCGGGCCGGGATTGCCGGCCACGACCACGCCACGCGTCCCGGACGCCGCACCGACGACGTCGAGTGGGCCAGGCGCCGCCGCGCCGGTCCTCGACTCGGCGCCGAGAACCTCGAGTGGAGCCGGAGTGCCGGCCACCACCACGCCACGCATCCCCGACGCCGCGCCGAGAACCTCGACTGGACCAGGACTACCGGCAACCAGCACGCAACGCGTCCCGGACTCGGTGCAGAGGACGTCGAGCGGTCCCGGGATGCCGGCCACCACCACGCCGCACGTCCCCGACTCCGCGCCGAGGACCTCGAGCGGAGGAGGACTACCGGCGACCAGCGCGCCGCGCGTCCCCGACGCCGCGCCGAGAACCTCGAGTGGACCCGGAGTTCCGGCCACGACCGCGCCACGCGTCCCCGACGCCGCGCAGAGGACGTCGAGCGGACCCGGGATGCCGGCCACCACCACGCCGCACGTCCCCGATTCCGCGCCGAGAGCCTCGGACGGACCAGGACTACCCGCGACCAGCGCGCCGCGCTTCCCCGAGCCCACCCCGCGGATCCTCAGCAACCCCGAAGTGCGCGCCGCCGCCGCCGCGCCGCGCGTCCCCGAGCCCGCCCCGCGGACCCTCAGCAATCCCGAAGTGCCTGCCGCCGCGGGGCCGCGTCTGCCCGACCCCTCCCCGCCGATGGCCAGCAGCCCGGCCGTCCCCGCGACGTCGCCGAAGCCTCCCGCCGTCCCGACTGTTCCCGAGCGTTTCCCCATCACCACGCCCGCGCCGGGGATCGCCGCCGAGGCACCTCCCACGCGCTCGCCGAGCATGGCCGAGCTCCTCGGCACCCAGCCCGCCGAACCGCGCATCGACGAGCAGCTCGCCACCGAGATGGTGGAACAGGTCGCCCGCGCCGTCGCGAACGAGCCGGCCAAGGCGACCCTCGGCGGTATCATCGAGATCCGGGCCCGACCCGCCGCCCTCTGGCAGCGCATCACGGCCTTCATCATCGATGGCGCGCTCATCGGCGGGGTCCTCGCCCTCTACGTCGGTCTCGCCGCAGCGCTCATCGGCCCGCACGGACCCACCTCCACCCAGCTCACCGGCATCGACGGGGTGATGGCCCGGGTCCACCAGCTGAACTCCGTGCTCGCCCCGTGCGTGGCGCTCGCACTGGTGCTCGGTCTCGTCTACGCGGGCGCTTTCGCGCTCCTCTGGAACGGCCGGACACCCGGGCGCCGGCTCCTCGGCATCCGGCTGGTCGATCAGACCGGACTCGCGCCTACCCCGGGTCGGGCCATCACCCGATCCGCCCTCGCCGTCGTCTCCTTCCTCCCGTTCCTCGCCGGATTCTGGCTCGCCCTCTTCGACCGGCGGGGTCAGACCCTCCACGACAAGCTGACCCAGACGTTCGTCGTCCGTCCCGGTTGACCTGCCGCGCCGTAGAATGGCGAGCGGCGCAATGACCGAACGGCTGGAAGAGCACCTCGTCACCCGCGGCCTCTTGAGCCAGGAACGCGCGGACGACGCCTTGCGCTCGCAGGCCCTGGTCGGCGGCGCGATGGACACCCTTCTCCTCGAGATGGGCGCGCTTCGAGAGCAGGACCTGGTCACCGCCCTCGGGGAGGTGAGCGGTCTCCAGCCGATCTACCTCGCGGACTACGTCCCCAACCCCGCGATGGCGTCGGCCCTCCCGCGCGAGGAAGCCGACCGGCTCAACCTCGCACCGCTCTCGGTCGAGGAGGGGATGCTCCACGTCGCCGTCGCGCACCCGGTCCCCATGCGAGGGCTCGAGTTGCTCGTCCGGAAGCTGGGCCGCTCCGTGGCGCCCTGGGTGTCCACCGACGTGCGGGTGCGCGCCTGGCGCGCGCAGATCTACGGCACCGCGCTTGCGGCGCGCGACACCGCCCTCCTCGGAACCCTCGGGCCGACGCTCGAGGAACGGCTCGCCACCGAGATGGCGGATCGGGCCGCGCGCTCCGTCGCGGACGAACCCCTTCCGCTGGTCAAGGCCCGTTCCTCCGCCGAGGCCCCCGCGCCGGCGCTCCTGCCCGAGGGGGACGCCACCGATCAGGCCGGCTCGCTCCTCGAGGCGCTGGAGGCCGGAGTCGCCGCAGCCGAGCCCGAGCTTCCGACCTGGCAACCCGAGCCGCCGCGGCCGCGCCAGCAACGCCCGCGCGAGACCGCGAAGGAGAGCTCCACCGGCGGCGAGGGCGTGGTGGACTGGACGCTGTCCGAGGCCCGTACCGCGCTCAGGGCCGTCGCCGGAGACCGAGAGGGCCTGAAGGACGTCGTCCTCCGCTACGCCCGCCGCACGCTCGACTTCGTGGCCGCGTTTGCGGTCGTGCGCGGCGCGGCGATGGGCTGGGATGCGCAGGGCGAGGGCGCGGAGGGAATCTCCATCCCCCAGGTCTCCTTCCCGCTCGACGTGCCGTCGGTGTTCCGCACTGCCACGCTCGCCCACTCCTGCTACGCCGGACCGGTTCCGGGTGACGCGCTGACCCGGCAGGTGCTCGCCTCGCTCGGGCGAGCGCCTCGCTCGGTCTTCGTCTTCCCGGTGGAAGTCCGAGGCCGCCTGGTGGCCGTCCTCTACGGGGACCGCGGCGAGCGCGCCATCAGCCAGCGCCGTCTCTCCGACCTCATCCTGTTCTGTCAGGACCTCGGTCAGGCGTTCGCCGAGCTGATCGTCCTCCGCAAGCAGCGCCGCTTCTCCGACGAGGACGCTCCCGGTGAGCGAGCCGGTGCCCTGACCGTCGACGGCGCCCCGCGCCCGCCACCCGAGACGCTCGAGACCCTCGATCGCGCACCGCCTCCAGCGGCGCTCGGAGACCTCGGCCCGGTGCTGGAGCGGCTGGTGGGGAGTGACGCCACGGCTCGGGCAACGGCCATCTCCGAGCTCACCCGGGCGCCGGACGCCGCGGCACGCGCTCTGGCTGCGCAGTTCCCCGGCCCGAGCGCATGGAGCCGCGTCCCGGTCCAGGAGCTGCCCGCGCCCGACGAGCTGGGCCCGGTCCCGGCCGGCCTCGCGCGTCTGGGGGCAGCCGGGGCGCGCGCGCTGATCAGGTTCCTCGATGCTCCGGAGTCCGAGGTCCGCTACGTCGCGCTGCTGACCGCCGGGAGCCTTCCCCACGCCGAGCTGGTGCCCGGAGTGCTGCGGGGGCTGTTCGATCCCGAGCCGGACGTCGCCTCGGCTGCGCGCGCCGCCGCCACCGCGCTGCGGAGCCTTGCCCGCTTCCAGCAGGCGCTTCCCGATCTCCGGCAGGAGCTGGTGGCGAAGGAACCCGAGCGGCGTGTCCTCGCCGCACGCGCGCTGGGGATGCTCCACGACCGACCGTCGATCGAGGGCCTCATCGGGCTCACCGCGAGCGACGACGCGCTCTCCGCGCAGGCGGCGGCCGAGGCGCTGATCGAGATCACCCGCGCCTCGTTCGGCACCAGCACGCACGCCTGGATGGCCTGGTGGGCCGAGAACAAGGGGCGCCGGCGCGTCCAGTGGCTCCTCGCCGCCCTACGCAACCCCGAGGCCTGGCTGCGCTCGGTCGCGGTGGAGGAGCTGGCCAGCGCTCTCGGCGACACCCTGGACTACGCGCCCGACGCGCCGGAGCGGGACCGGCTGCAGGCGATCTCCCGCTGGGAGCAGGCCCTGCTCGACCCACGCCTCCGCACGCTCGACGTCTGAGCGCTCAGAACCGGCCGACGAGGCCGAAGCTCGCCCCGCCCGGACCCATCGCGACCGCCGGAAGAAGCGAGGGCACCGACGCCAACGCAGCAGGAGGGACGTCCGAGGCGGACAGCTCGTAGCCGATGACCGCCCCGGCCACCGGCAGAAGCAGGGTGAGCGCGTACGTCGCCTTCGCGGCCGAGCTGTCGCTTCCGGAGCGGATCAACCCGTAGATGCCGTAGCCGACGCCCAGGCCGGCCACGCTGCTCAGCCAGCTGACGATGAAGCTTCCCTGACGGCCGAGGAACTTTCCGGTGAGCGAGACCCCGATCGGGGCGCCCACCGACACGCCGATGGCGCCTCCGAGCTGGGCCGCAGATCGGCGGGAAGCGTCGTCTCCTTGCGTGTTCAGCGTCCCGTAGATGACCCAGGCGGAGGCGCCACCGAGCAGGAGACCGCCGATGATGCCGCCTCCGCTCTCGGCGCCGACGCGGAGAAGCGGCGGGACCGGCTCGGTGGCGGCCGGCGGCGCGGGCTCGGCCCGGGCGGACACCGACACGAGGAAGGCGAGGGCGACGACGCGGGCGCGGGTCGGTGAGATCACCGGGAGGCGTCTGTCGGCAGTCCGGTCCGGCCAGCCTCCGGCGCTCCGACGAGGGACGGAGCATCCTGGCACACGTGATAAAGGCCCTGCCACCATGGCTTCCCCTCCCGACCCAGACCCGCTCCGCGGCAGGCTGGACGCTCTCGAGCGCCAGGCCGAGCTCGGCGGAGGCCCCGAGCGCATCGCGAAGCAGCACGAGGCGGGCAAGCTCACCGCGCGCGAGCGGCTGGAGCTGCTGCTGGACCCAGGAACCTTCACCGAGCTGGACAAGTTCGTGACGCACCGGAGCTCCGAGTTCGGGATGGGCGACAAGCGCATTCCGGGCGACGGCGTGGTGACCGGGTACGGGCGCATCGACGGGCGCCAGGTCTTCGTCTTCGCGCAGGACTTCACCGTCTTCGGCGGCTCGCTGTCCGGCGCCTACGCGCAGAAGATCTGCAAGGTGATGGATCTGGCCACCCGGGTGGGGGCGCCGATCATCGGCCTCAACGACTCGGGCGGAGCACGGATCCAGGAGGGAGTGGAGAGCCTCGCCGGCTACGCGGACATCTTCCTCCGCAACACGCTCGCCTCGGGCGTGGTGCCCCAGATCTCGCTCATCCTCGGACCCTGCGCGGGCGGCGCGGTGTACTCGCCGGCCATCACCGACTTCATCGTGATGGCCAAGGACACGAGCTACATGTTCATCACCGGCCCCGAGGTCATCAAGACGGTCACCCACGAGGAGGTGACCAAGGACGACCTCGGAGGCGCGCTCGCGCACAACCAGAAGTCGGGCGTGGCGCACTTCGCCGCCGAGAACGAGCAGGCCAGCATCGTCCTCACTCGCGAGCTGCTCTCCTACCTGCCCTCCAACAACGCGGAGGATCCGCCGGTCATCCCCTGCGACGACGACCCCTTCCGATCCGAGGAATCGCTGAGGACGCTCGTCCCGCCGAACCCCAACAAGCCCTACGACATCAAGGAGGTGGTGCGGGCGGTCGTGGACCACCACCACTTCTTCGAGGTCCACGAGCACTACGCGCGGAACATCGTCGTGGGGTTCGCACGCCTCAACGGGCGACCGGTGGGCATCGTCGCCAACCAGCCGGCGGTGCTGGCAGGGGTGCTCGACATCTCGGCGAGCGTGAAGGCGGCGCGGTTCGTCCGCTTCTGCGACTGCTTCAACCTGCCGCTGGTCACCTTCGTCGACGTGCCGGGGTTCCTGCCCGGGACTGCGCAGGAATGGGGCGGGATCATCACCCACGGCGCCAAGCTGCTCTACGCCTTCGCCGAGGCCACGGTGCCGAAGGTCACGGTCATCACGCGGAAGGCCTACGGCGGGGCGTACGACGTCATGGCCAGCAAGCACATCCGCGCGGACGTGAACTACGCCTGGCCCACGGCGGAGATCGCGGTGATGGGTCCCGACGGCGCGGTGAGCATCATCTTCCGCAACGAGCTGGCAAAGGCGTCGGACCCGGCGGCGGAGCGGGCGCGGCTAGTCGCGGATTACCGGGAAAAGTTCGCAAACCCGTTCAAGGCGGCGGAGCTAGGCTACATCGACGAGGTCATCCGCCCCGAGCAGACGCGAGAGCGGCTGGTGCGCGCCCTCGAGATGCTCAAGGACAAGCGCCAGGAAAACCCGGCGCGGAAGCACGGGAACATCCCTCTCTAGAGGGAAGCTCCAACCGCGCGCGCGACGAAGACCCCCGGTGAAGGTGTGACAACGTCGTACGTAGTCTCGCCAGACCCACCACGGGTCGAGCAGGCACATCTGCCGGGTGGCAACCACCTCGATTGGGTCAAGAAGGACTTGATACAGGTGTGTATTCGTGTGTCTCATGGCGCAGATGCACGTTCGATTCCCCAGGGGGATCACATGCGCCGCCTGACGATGATTTCGGTCGCTGCGTTGATTTCGTTCGTTGCCGTAGCCCCTCGCACCGAGAAGCGTGGAATCGCAGCCAGCTTCTCCGATCGCGAGATCTTCGAGGGCGTGGTGTTCGGCGTGGGGCCGGTCGCACAGCTCGTGCCCGAAGCTCGGGAGCAACTGCGGCCCGAGATCTACGCGCAGAACGCCGACGAGCTGGCCTCGATGGCCACGGTGCGTGCGAGTCTCCTTGCCTCGATCGAGCGTGCGCAGCCGGCTCTCGTCGCGGAATTTGCGCGCGTCGCACGCGGCGGAGATCCCGCGGCGATCCGCGCGATGCTCGAGCGCGCGACCGAAGCGGTCAACGCCGCGGCGGGGGAGCAGTGGCCAATCCTCGATGGGACTCTGGTCGCCAACGTACCGAATCCCAATCCGCGAACGCGCCCCGGTCCTGCTCCGCGCCCCACTCCGCAGCTCCAGCAGGACGAGCCCCTCTTCGCCAACGTACCGAATCCCAATCCGCGAACGCGCCCCGGTCCTGCTCCGCGCCCCACCCCGCAGCTCCAGCAGGACGAGCCCCTCTTCGCCAACGTGCCGAATCCCAATCCGCGAACGCGGCCCGGTCCTGCTCCACGCCCCACCCCGCAGCTCACCTCGCCGCAGCTCGCCGCGCAGCCGGCGTGGGCGCTCTTCAGCTCCGCGCTGTTCACGGACCAGCTCGCGGGCTCGATCGCCATCAAGCTCGAGCGCATCGAGGGCTGACCCGTGCGTCCACGGCAGATGGCGCGGCTCCTCGCCGCTGCGATCGTCTGCCTCTTCGCCCTGAACTGGCTCGAATCGCCCCTGCGGGCACCTGCGGGGCGGCGCCTCCAGCTGCTCGCCGTCGCTCCGCAGTTCTGGGGGTACTTCGCCTTCCCCTTGCAGGACCGCATGGAGCTGTTTCGCCTTCGCGGCGCCTCGTGGGCGAGGGCCGACTTCCCTCTGGCCTCTCCGAGGAACCTCTTCGGTTTCGGTCGGGGACCGGTGGGACACAGCTCGGAGCTCCGGGCGCTCCTGCGAGATGCCCCGCTCGAGTGGTCGGATGCGACGCTCCGAGAGGGCGAGCTGCCGGAGACGGCCTCCCCGGGCGTTCCGGTGCGGAACCTCGCGCAGCATCCCCAGCTCTGCGGTGACGTCCTGCTGCTGGACCGGACGCCAGTTCCCTGGGCTTGGGCCGGCTCGCACCGCGCGGTCTCGATGCCGGTCAAGTACGCCCGCCTGGACGTCCAGTGCTGAGCCAGGCCGACAGACCCTGGACGAACGTCTACGGCGTGGCGCGCTCGCTGCTCGCGGCGGCGACGCTGCTCACCCTCGTCGCGAACCCCGCCGGGCAGCTCTTCCATCCGCTGGTCGTCGACGACCCGGGCATCCTGGACCGCCACGCCATCGACGGGTTGAGCCTCTTCGTCCTCGGTCGCGAGCACCTGGTCCTCGCGAAGCTCGTGGCAGTCATCGTCCTGTTGCTGGTCATCAGCGGCTGGAGGCCTCGCCTCACCGCGCTGCCCCACTGGTGGGTGTCCTATAGCTTCGCCGCATCGGCAGCGGTCTTCGACGGGGGCGACGTCGTCGCTGCCACGCTGACCCTCCTGCTGCTTCCCGTGGCGTTCACCGACCGGAGGCGCTGGCACTGGCGGGGGATCGGGGACGGGAACGCGCCCGCGTCCGTCGCGGCGCAGACCGGGCTCTTCCTCCTCCGCTTCCAGGTCTCGATCATCTACCTCTTCGCGGCGGTGCTGAAGCTCCGGAGCGAGGAGTGGGCCAACGGGACGGCGCTCTACTACTGGTGGTCGCATCCCAAGTTCGGCGCCTGGGGACCGCTGCGGTGGCTCACCGACCTCGTGGGGTCAACCCGCCTCGTCGTTCCGATGACCTGGGGTGTGCTGGTGCTCGAGCTCTGCCTGGCATTCGCCCTGCTCGCGCCGGTGCGACTGCGCAGCTGGCTGTTGCCGGTGGCGGTGCTCTTCCACGTCGGCATCGCGCTGCTGCACGGGCTTCCCTCGTTCGCGCTGACGATGGTCGCGGCGCTAATCCTCTACCTGCGGCCCACGTGGCGGCCGTTTGCGCTCCCGGAGCTCCGTCGCCGGGCGGCCGCCGAGCCGTCGAAGCAGCTCGCCCCGTCCCCGCTCGCGCGCTGAGCTCAGGGCGGCGACGAACCCGCCTTCCACTCCGCTCGCCGCCGGTCCTGCTCCACCTTTCGCGCCTGGGCCTCGGACTCCTGCCGCGGAAGCTCGTCCAGGCGGGTGCGGTGCATCTCGACGGCCAGCTCGAGGAGCCCGCGGTCACGGTCCGGCAGCTCCGAGCCGTGCTCGGCCAGGATCCGCTGGGCGAGCTCGATCGCGTCCTCGGAGACCTGGCGCCGGTGGTCCACCCACGTGTGGATCTCGTCCGTGGTCGCCGTCCCGGAGAGGACCTTCCCGTGGAGGTCGTTCCAGGCGGCGGCCTCGGTCTCGCGGCGCTTCAGCTCCTCGGGGTCGTTCGTCGGCGCCGAGTCGATCCAGTAGCGGTTGTGGGGAAGCTCGGCGCGCAGCAGCTCGAGGTTCACCGGGTAGCCCTCGTCGATGACCGGCGCGGGCGACCCCGGGGGAAGCGGGAGCGCCGCAGGTGCGGGGGCGGCCGGCGGAGGAGGCGGCGACGTCACGCGCGCGAGCGCGGGCGGGGGCGGGGGCGCGGGGGCACGAGGAGCCGGCACGACCGCGGGAGGAGCGCTCGGGCTTGCCGCCACCGGCTCGACCGAGCGGGTGGCCGCGATCCCCGCGGCGAGGGCCGCGAGGAGCAGCGCGAAGAGCAGCAGGAGCCAGCGGTACCGGCGGGACACGGATGGCGCAGTATGGCGAGCCCGAGGGCCGCCCGGAAATCCGGGCTGGTGGAGCAGGTGCCGAAGCAGGCAGTCTCCGACGCATGAGGGCGTCCGGGGGCCTCCGGCTGGTGATCGTTGCGCTGGCACTCCGCGCCTCGACGGCGAGCGCTGCGACGGACGAGCGAGACCCGGCCTTCATCGCCGAACGATTGAGCGGGGCAGCCGCTGGTGGTCGCGGTGCCGGTGCGCAATCGCTTCCTCGCCACTCGCGGTGACACCCAGGTGCATCTGGTCGCCCCTGCGGCGGCTGGCGAACGTCTGGATCGAGGAAGACAGTCATCCGCTGAGCACCCCCCTGCTCGAGTGGACCCAGGCGGGATTCCGGGTGTGGAACCCGGGCGCGCCCGACGGCGGCCGCTGACGCGCGCTGCGTCACGACCGGGGAATCACCCGGAGTGTGACACGTCGACGACGCGCGTCACGCGATTCGCCGGGGGTCGCCGACTTGCGCCGGCAGCGGTGCTGACCGACGCTTCAGCGGCCGCGAACGGGCGCGGTCCCGAGCAGAGGGGGAAGCACATGACCCGGCGGATCGTCTGGGGCTTGCTGACCACCGTCCTCACGCTGGCACCGCTGCCGGCGCGCGCGGAGAGCCTCCTCGAGACCATCGTCAACGTCCTGGTGGACGGGGGGAACTCGTACTCGTGGGAAAAGGTGGAGATCCCGGGCACCGCCTGCGGCAACGGGTCGCAGTACAAGTTCTTCGTCCGCCGGACCGCCTCGCCCGACCTGCTGTTCTTCTTCGAGGGCGGCGGCGCGTGCTGGGACTATGACACCTGCAGCGGGCGCGCGGGCGGCTTGGGCGCAGCCAATCCGAACGGCATCGCGGACGACTACATGCAGCAGTTCACCGCGAAGTACGTCTCGCCGATCGTGAATGGCGCCGACCCCGGGATGCCCTTCCGCAGCCGGACCGATCTCATCACCAAGAACTGGAACATCGTCTATCTGCCGTACTGCACCGGCGACGTGCACGTGGGGCATCGCCTCGTGACGTACGCCGATCCGCGGGGAGTGGAGCCTCCGCTGAAGTGGATTCACCACGGCTTCGTCAACACGGCTTCCGCGATCGTCTGGGCCCACCAGGCGTTCCCCTCCATCGACCGTCTGCTGGTCACCGGGTTCAGCGCCGGCGGGACCGCCACGTCGGCTGCGTACTGGTTCGTGCGCGGCACGCTGCAGCCTCGGAAGTCATATCTGTTGAACGACTCGGGGCCGGTGTACTTCACGCCGAGCGGCACGGGGCTCTCCCGTCCGCTCCACCAGCAGATCACCGATTCGTGGGGACTGATCCCAGTCTTCTCTCAGCTGCCCGGTTTCGATCCGAACGACTTCGGGAGCATCAATTTCCTGGTGGCGGACCAATTCCCCGCGGACCGACTTGCGTACACGGGATACAGCCGGGACTACAACTACTCCCGTTTCTCCTACGAGAGCTTCTGGGGACTGAGCAAGGAAGGCGTGCTGGCGTTCTGGAAGATGGACGAGGACCGTCTGCTGAGCGCGATCTCGACGCGCAGCAACTGGAGCTACTTCGTCCCCTGGGAGCGGCAGATCAACGACAGCCACTGCAGCACCATCATCACCTTCATCGGCAGCCACGCGTGCCAGCAGATGGAGAAGAAGCACCACTGGTGGGAGTACCTCGAGTGGCCTCCCGGCGAGAGCTACAAGTGCTACAGCGAGTTCGTCGGGATGGACCGCTTCCTCCAGCAGTTCATCGGTCAGAATCGTCAGTTCCGGATCCAGGAGCCTCCCAATGGCTACAACGCCGAGGACCCGGGGATGAAGATCGTGGCCCCGCTGATCAACTCGGCGCTGGACGGCTGAGGCGTCCAGGACACACGGCAAAACGCTTGGCTGCAGCCAGCGGTGTGCCGGCTGCAACCCCCCGTCCCCCGCCTTGCCCGGCCCCTCCGGCCGTGAGATCTCCGCGGTGTATCGCGAGGTTCGCCATGCGCAAGGACTCCCCGCTGGTCGCCTGCTCCATCGCCGCGCTGATCCTCCTCCTCGCCGGCGCGGCACTGGCTCCGCCGTCCGCGTGGCGCGCGGCGTCCGTCGTCGCGCACCTCGCTCCGACCCTGGCCTCGACCGCAACCGGCCACGGGTCCACCGCGGTGAGGGCCGCGGGGATCGGGATGCTCGCGGCGCCCGCGCTCCTCCGCGACACCGCTCCCACCGCAAAGCCGCGCGAGCCGCAGGTCCGGGTCTGCCGACGCGACCAGCCCCGCGCGTGCAACCGGCCGGTGGAGTGCCCGCAGAAGATGTTCCAGCGGCTGCACCTGGTCTTCCCGATCGACGGCTGAGCCTCGCGCTTCGACCGGCGGGGATCCGCCAAAACGAACTAGGCTCCGCAAGCGAACCGGGGGTGAGGCGTCTCCTCCTCGGTCCTCGACATGCCTGCCCTGCTCCGCCGCTTCCTCCTCGCGCCCATCCCACGGTTGCTCTGGACGCTGCTCCTGGCAGCGATCCTCGGCTGGGTGCTGTTCTGGATGTCCCCGGCGCTGATGCGCGCGTCCAACGTCACCCTCACCGGGGCGATCCGAAACGCGGTGCTGACGACGATCATCTTCGCCCTCGGCCTCTGGCTCTTCGAGGGGAAGCGCCCGCGCGATGCGGGGCTCGGGCTGGCGGGCTCGGTGTCCGAGACCGCCCGGGGCTTTCTCCTCGGCGCGCTGCTCCTGACCGTCGTCACCGGTGTGATCGCGCTCGGAGGCGGCTACCAGCTCCTGGGCTGGGCGCCGCTCCCCGAGGACACGAGCCGGGCCGAGCTGCTCATCCGCGCCGTTGGACTCTTCCTCGCCGTCGGCATCTTCGAGGAGGTTCTCTTTCGCGGCATCATCTTCCGTCAGCTCGAGCAGGCGATCGGCACCTGGCTTGCGCTCGTCGCCAGCGCGCTCTTCTTCGGACTCGGCCATCGTGGCAACCCGGGCGCCACCTGGGTCAGCGGGGTCGCCATCGCCGTCGAGGCCGGAGTCCTGCTCGCGGCGTCCTACGTGGCGACTCGTTCGCTGTGGATGCCGATCGGGCTCCACTGGTCCTGGAACCTCTTCGAGGGCCCGGTGTGGGGCTCACCGGTCTCGGGCTTCCCCCTGCCGGTCGTGGCGGACGCGCGATTCCCGGGTCCTCACCTTCTCACCGGTGGCGCATTCGGCTCCGAGGCCAGCATGCCGGCGATGGTGCTCGGAACGGCGCTGGGAGCCTGGTTCCTCGTCCTGGCCGTCCGTCGCGGGCAGATCGTGACGCCTGCATGGATGTGGTGGATCGCGGCTCGCCTCCGCCGCCCTCCCCTCGGTCCGGTCGCTCCGTCTCCGGTGGCGGAGTCGATCTCGCCGCCGTCGACGGCCTGAGCGCCTCAGGACGCCTCGCCCGCCTCGCCGAGGAAGCGGGCCACCGCCTTCCACACCGCCTCGAAGTGCTCGCGGTCGAAGCCCGTTCCGGACGCCACCCAGTCGAAGTGGGGCGGGACGTGGCGTGGCCGGTGGAAGTGTCCGAGGACGTCGTGGTGGTCGGCCCAGACGGCGGACACGAGATCTCCCCGCACCTGGCTCAGGGTGGGGACGATGCCGTCGTTGGCCTTGTGGTCGGGAACGCTCCCGTACGCGCGACGGAGGAACTTGCGCTGCTCCTGCGTGAGCCTCGCGGGTGGATCGCCGGACCGCCCACGGGCGAGCCGGTAGAGGACGACGTAGAGGGCATGGGTCGTCTGGGCGTAGCCGCTCAGCCCGGCGCGGGTGAGGGAGCGCAGGCCGGGCGGCCGCGCACGGGTGATCACGTCGCCGTAACGGACGCCGGGGCGGTCGACGGTGGCGGCGTTGAAGAGCTCCATCGCGCCGGGAGCGAGCTGCGGCACCAGACCCTGGTCACTGTGGACGCTGGAGAAGAACTCCTCGATCGCCCGCCGCCGCTTCCCCGCGAAGTCCGAGAGCAGCTGGAGGAAGAGCTGGTCGACCACCCCGGTGGGGGTGCTGTCCCGGCGCCGGAGCAGACGCGCGAGCCGGAGCGCGACGCCGACCGGAAGCCGGCCGGTTCGCAGCGAGTACACCGTGGCCAGCGAGAGCAGCTTCAGCAGCTGGCTCCCGAACAGCGAGGTGAAGTGCGACGCGAGCGGCGTCCCGTGGTGCGGCGCGGCCACCCCGACCACGGCGCGAACGGCGGCGGCACACCGCTCCACGTCCACCCGGGTGGGAAGGACCGACCCGGGGTTGAGCATCAGCCGGCCATCGAGCGCTCCGGTGGAGTGTCCGACGATGCTCACCACGCCGCCGCGCTGCTCGAGCAGCCGGTGAATCGACTCGGCGAGCAGCGCCGCCCGCCGGGGCAGCGAGGACGAGGGCTCGGTGAAGACGATGCGGATCTCACCGTCGAGGCCCACAGGAGGGCCGGCCTCGGCGAGGAGGTCGCGCACGTGCCCGAAGTACGTGAAGTCGCCCAGGTTCGCGAAGCCGAAGAAGCCTGGGACGAGGACGACGTGATGAGGTCCGGCCACCCGCGTGGCACCTTATCGGGCCCCGGGGGTGGGATTCACGGCTCTGCCGCTCAGTCGAGCGTCGCGCCCGGGGCGAGCACGGTGTACGGCAGGCCGGCGGCCTTCGCCGCCTTCGCGAAGGCGCCGATCGGGTCCGGCACCTCGGCATACCCCTGTCCCGCGTTCCCGTAGTGGATGGGAACCACCCGACGGGCGCGGAGGATCTGCGCGACCTCGACCGCCTGCTCCGGGGTGAGCGACATGGGCGCCGGCACCCGGGTGGTGCGCCCGAGCGTCTGGCGGAAGCCGTTGATGGGGAGGAAGGCGAGGTCGAACGGGCCATAGGCGCGGCCGATGTTCCAGAACTGGCCGTGGACCTGCGTGTCTCCGGCGTGGAACACCCGGCGGCCTCCGCCGTCGATGACCCAGGAGACCTGCGGGCTGCCCAGACCGTCGGAGGCCGGGACCGCGAACACCGCGAAGTCGGCGGTCCGCGGAGACAGGAACTCCGGCTGGTAGAGCGCGACGGGAAGGAGCGGGACCTCGCGGTCGCCCACGCGGAGGGCGGTCTCGCGATCGCACACCAACCGGCTGCGGGCGTTGAAGACGGGCTTGAGCGTCTCGGGCTGACAGTGATCGCCGTGGTAGTGCGTGACCAGGGCGTGGCGCTCCGGAGTGGACGCCTGGAGCGGCGTGCTGCCCGGCTCGGACGGGTCCACGGTGGCGTCGACGAAGAGCGTGGTCTCGCCGGCGACGAGACGAACGCCGGCCCAGGTCAACCGCGTGACGCGGAGCGCGGCCGCGGGAGGGGTGGTGGCCGCGTGCGCAGGGCACGAGCGGAGCAGTGCCGTCGCTCCGACCAGCTCGAGGAGGGTCCGTCGGTGCATGCGGCGGTCGTACACCGCGAGGCGCCCCGCCGCCGGCCGTTTGCGGATCGGGCGAGCACGCTGGCTGCAGCAGAGGACCGGGAAGCCGCGCGCGTGGGTCGAGCGAACCACGGGGGATGTGGTGCGGATCCCGCTCGGGTGCGCACCGCCGGCGGCCTGGCCCGCCGGGGGTTCTGCTCTGCACCCGGAGCGAGACCCCCGTGAAGAAGCGCGCCGAGAACGGGTGAGGGTCCGGAAGCGGGGTTCCGGAGCCCAGGCCCGCACCGCACGGTCCGTCAGCGACCGGTGCCCGAGCTCGCGCCCGTCGCGGGGTCCGTCGCGCCCGTTCCCGTCGTGCCCGTCGCGCCTGTTCCCGTCGTGCCCGTCCCGGGGGTCCCGGTGCCGGTCGTCCCGGGGATGCCCGTCCCCGTGCCCGGGACGCGATACCTGCCGGTCGGGTCCGTCGTGGTCGATCCAGGAGCCCGGTAGGTCCCCGTCGTGCCGGTGGTGCTCGTCCCCGTCGTCCCCGCGCCGCCGGTGCCTGTCATCCCGGAGCCGGTGGTCCCCGTGCTCCCCGTGCCGGTCGCGGTGCTGCCCGTGCCCGTCGCTCCCGACGTCGAGGACGTTCCGGTCCCTGTCGACGTCCCCGTTGCAGTGCTCGACCGGCCAAGAGCGCTTCCGGTCGTGCCGGTCTGCCCCGCGGCGTTGCCGGTGCCCGGAGTGCTGGCGTTCGGATTCACCGCGGCCGAGCCGCCCGTCGCCGGTGCCGGCGAGGGCGAGTTCAGCGTGCCGTCGCTCCCCGCCGTCGTTCCCGCGCTACCCGTGCCCGAGTACGCGCCCGTACTGTCACGCGCTGTCCCCGTGCCCGGCCCCAGCGCCCCGGGCGAGCCCGTCCCGGGCTGCGTCGTCCCCGCGGTTCCCGTACCCATCGGAGCTCCGGCGTTCCCGCCGATGCTCCCCGCGCCGGAGGTTCCCGCGGACGTGCCGGAGCTCGAGCCGCTGGAGGACTGCGCCAGCGCCGTCACCGGCCAGAGCGTCGCGGCGCCCGCCAGCACGCCCGTTCCCACCCATCGCCATGCCGTTCGTTTCATGACCGTCGCCTTCTCCCCTCGTCCAGACTGTCCTCCGACAAGGTAGGGCCCGAGGGGCATGGCCGGGACCCCGTCCAGGCGGCTCCGACGCTCGCTTGCCCGTGCTAAGCGAGCAGGGTGGCCCAGGGAACGAGACCCATCCGGAAGATCCTGATCGCCAACCGAGGGGAGATCGCCGTCCGGGTGATCCGCTCGTGCCGGGAGCTCGGCATCCCGACCGTCGCGGTCTACTCGGACGCGGATCGCGCAGCGCTCCACGTGCGGATGGCGGACGAGGCCTACCGCGTGGGCCCACCGCCCTCGCGCGAGTCCTACCTCTCGTTCGAGCGCATCCTCGAGGCGGCGCGGTCCTCCGGAGCCGACGCCATCCACCCCGGCTACGGCTTCCTCAGCGAGAACGCGGCGTTCGTCCGCGCCTGCGAGGCGGCCGGCATCGCCTTCATCGGTCCGCCCGCGGCGGCGATGGACGCGATGGGCGAGAAGACCCGCGCGCGGGCAAACATGGAGAAGGCCGGCGTCCCCGTCGTCCCGGGCAGCATCGCGCCCTTCCCCACGGTGACCGAGGCGCGTGCCTACGCGGAGAAGATCGGCTTTCCGGTGATGCTCAAGGCGGCCGGCGGCGGTGGCGGCAAGGGCATGCGACGGGTCGAGCGGGGCGCGGACTTCGACTCCGCGTGGCGAGCGGCGCAGAGCGAGGCGCTCAACGCCTTCGGGAACGACGCGGTGTACCTCGAGAAGTACCTGGAGGAGCCGCACCACGTGGAGATCCAGGTGTTCGCCGATCAGGCGGGGAACACCGTCCACCTGAACGAGCGTGAGTGCTCGGCCCAGCGCCGCCACCAGAAGGTCGTCGAGGAGACTCCATCGCCGATCCTCGGCCCCGAGATGCGCGCCGCGATGGGCGAGGTGGCGGTGCGCGCCGCGAAGGCGGTGGGCTACGTCGGCGCGGGGACGGTCGAGTTCCTCGTCGACCGGCACCGCAACTTCTATTTCCTGGAGATGAACACCCGGCTCCAGGTCGAGCACCCGGTGACCGAGTGGGTCACCGGTCTCGATCTGGTCGCGTGGCAGATCCGGGTCGCGCGCGGGGAGCCACTCGGCTTCCGGACCGAGCCACCCCGCGGACACAGCATCGAGGTGCGCGTCTATGCCGAGGACCCGGCACAGAACTTCATGCCCAGCCCGGGCCGCATCACCTATCTGCGCGTGCCGTCCGGACCGAACGTGCGCGACGACTCGGGCGTGTACCCGGGCTACACCGTGCCGACGGTCTACGACCCCATGATCTCCAAGCTCTCGGTCTGGGCGCCGACCCGGCCCGAGGCCATCGCCCGGATGCGGCGGGCCCTCGCCGAGTACGTCGTGAAGGGCATCACCACCAACATCCGCTACCTGCGGGCCATCCTCGAGCACCCCGAGTTCGTGGACGGCAACTACGACACCGGGTTCCTTCCCCGGGCTCACTCGGCGCTGCTGGGGCGCACCGATGCCACTCGCGGGGAGGTCGCGCTCCTCGCTGCGGTGGTGGATGCCTACCAGCGCGATGCGCGCAGGCGACGGAGCCTCACTCCCGTCTCCGGGCAGACCTCGGGACCCTCGCCCTGGCGTCTCCGGGCACGGGGGAGCCGCCGGTGAGCGCGCCGAAGCGCTACCTCACCCGCCTCCGGGGAGCGAAGGACTCCGTCCCGGTGGACATCGAGGACCTGGGCGACGGCACGTTCGCGCTGACCCTCGGGGGCCGTCGCCACACGGTGGACGCCCGGGTGCTGGAGCACGGAGCGGTGTCGCTCCTCGTGGACGCGCGCTCGTACGACGTCGAGCTCGACGAGTCGGGGGACGAGGTCCAGGTCCTGGTGGACTCGGAGGTCGTCACCGTCGACGTGGCGGATGAGCGAGCGGTGAGCTTGCGCGCGGGCGCCGCAGGGTTCAGCGTGAGCGGCAAGGTCGTGCTCACCGCGCCCATGCCGGGCAAGGTGGTCCGGGTGCTGGTGGCGCCCGGCGCCGAGGTGACCGAGGGTCAGGGCCTGGTGGTGGTCGAGGCGATGAAGATGGAGAACGAGCTGAAGAGCCCCAAGGCGGGCACCGTCGTCGAGGTGTTCGCGAAGGAGGGCAGCGCGGTGGAGGCGAACGCCAAGCTGCTCATCGTGGAGTAGGACATGGCCGACGAGCGCCGACGCTGGCTGGACCAGGTCTGGGCGAAGGCCCGGGCGAGATCTCCCGAGCGCAAGGACGACTTCCGGACCACGAGCGACATCGAGCTCGACCCGGTGGACGCGCCTGCGAATCCCGACGCCGACTACCTGCGCCGACTCGGATTCCCTGGCGAGTACCCTTTCACCCGGGGCATCCAGCCCACGATGTACCGCGCCCGGCACTGGACGATGCGCCAGTACGCTGGCTTCGGCAGCGCGGAGGACGCCAACGCGCGGTACCACTACCTCCTCAAGTCGGGGCAGACCGGCCTCTCGGTCGCCTTCGATCTCCCGACGCAGATGGGTCGCGACGCGGACCACCCGCGCGCCCGCGGCGAGGTGGGCAAGGTCGGGGTGTCCATCAGCTCGCTGCGGGACATGGAGGTGCTGCTCAAGGGAATCCCGCTCGGCGAGGTCTCGACCTCGATGACCATCAACTCGACGGCGGCGATCCTCCTCTCGCTCTACGCCGCCGTGGGAGAGCAGCAGGGTGTGCCGCTGGAGAAGCTCTCCGGCACCGTCCAGAACGACATCCTCAAGGAGTACATCGCCCGCGGCACCTACGTGTATCCGCCACGAGAGTCGCTGCGGCTCGTGACCGACGTCTTCGCGTTCTGCGCGAAGCGGGTGCCTCGGTGGAATCCGATCAGCATCAGCGGCTACCACATCCGGGAAGCGGGCTCGACGGCGGCGCAGGAGATCGCCTTCACCCTGGGGAACGGGATCGCCTACGTGGAGGCGGCGCGACGCGCCGGGCTCGAGGTCGATGCGTTCGCCGGACGGCTGTCGTTCTTCTTCAACGTCCACAACAACTTCCTCGAGGAGGTCGCCAAGTTCCGCGCCGCGCGCCGGCTCTGGGCCCGGGTGATGAAGGACCGGTTCAAGGCGAAGGACCCGCGGAGCCAGATGCTGCGCTTCCACGCGCAGACCGCCGGCTCGACGCTCACCGCCCAGCAGCCGGAGAACAACGTGGTCCGGGTGGCCCTGCAGGCAATGGCGGCGGTTCTGGGCGGCGCGCAGTCCCTGCACACCAACAGCAAGGACGAGGCGCTCGCCCTCCCCTCCGAGGCGGCGGCGAAGCTGGCGCTCCGGACGCAGCAGATCATCGCCCACGAGACCGGAGTGGCGGACGTGGTGGACCCCCTCGGCGGCAGCTACACCCTGGAGCGCCTGACCGACGAGCTGGAGGCCCGGGCGGACGCGTATCTCGGGAAGATCGACACCTTCGGGGGAATGGTGGAGGCCATCGCCCAGGGGTACCCGCAGCAGGAGATCCAGGACGCGGCCTACCGTGCGCAGCGGGCGCTCGAGACGCGCGAGTCCGTCGTGGTGGGCCTCAACGAGTTTCGCGAGGAGGAACCGGCGCCGGAGGGCCTGCTCCGCGTCAACGAGCGGGTGGAACGGACGCAGGCGGTGCGACTCGAGGCGCTTCGGAAGGAGCGCGACGGCGCGTCGGTGCAGCGGCGGCTCGACGCGCTCCGGACCGCGGCGAGGGACGAGCGGCAGAACCTGGTGCCCCTGATCCTCGATGCGGTGAAGTCCCTGGCGACGCTGGGGGAGATCTCCGACGCGATGCGGGACGTGTTCGGAGAGCACCGGGAGCAGGTGGTTCTCTAGGCCTTCTCCCAGCGCGGAGCCCGGAAACCGGGCCGGAGGTCGAGCACCCCGAGGTGGAACTCCGCCTCTCCGGCGCGCAGCTCGTTCCCCGCGGCCCGCGCGGCCTCGGCGAGGATCGACCACGCCTGGGCTTCCTCGGGGTACAGCGTCACCACCGCCTCCGCCAGCGTGACCGCCCGAGCGGTCTGCCCCGTCGCGATCGCGTAGCGGATCATCGTCACGTGACAGGAGAACGTCGTCTCGCCGCCCTCGGCGAGGAGCGAGTACAGACGCGGGATCGCCGGGTCGTCGACCGCCCGCAGGCCGCTCCGCAGCGCCGCCCGGAGACGGCGCGCGAGGTTCGCCGAGAGCGTGGTCACCCCGGGGTGGAACGGGTCCAGCCGCAGAGCCTCGGTCACCTCCTTGAATGCCTGGGCGTGGTTTCCCAGATCGTCCAGGAGGTCGGCGAGCTGGAAATGCAGCGACGCGGACACGTAGCCCAGCGCCTGCGCGTCCTCCACCGCCGAGCGCGCGAAGACCTGCGCGAGCTCGGGGTCCTGCCACCGCAGGCTCTGCGCGGTCTGCATCTTGAGCAGGATCTGCTCGATCTTCACCATCGCCGCCCTCCGCGCGCCGGGTGGACGTGCAGCGCCCCGCGCACGACGGAAACGAGCGCCCCCCTGGAGGCATCCAGGAGGGCGCCCTGCGCCGCCCGCAGCTCGTCTCCACCCGTCTTCATGCCGTCGCCTTCCCGGTCACGCCGAACAGCGGCGGCTGCGTGCCCATCACGGCGGCCTCGGCATCGGCCGCCGCCGCGCGCGCCACGTCTCCCTGCGCCCGGGCCACCCGACCCAGCGCCTCCCAGGCCTCGCGAGCCGCCGGGAAGAGCGTGGTGACGGCCTCCGCCAGCGCCCGCGCCCGCTCGAGCTGCGCGGTGGCCACCGCGAAGCGCACCATCACGAGGTGTGCCTCGAGATCGGCCTCCCCCGCCTCCACGAGCAGCGTGTAGAGACGCGGGACGTCGGCGTCGTCCGCGGCCCGGGCCGGATCTGCCAGCGCGGCTCGGAGCCGTGCCGCCACGTCCAGGAACGCGTGACGCACCGGGAGCGCGAGCGGGTCCGCCCTCGCTGCCTTCTTGATCTCGTCGAACGCCATCTCCAGCTTTCCCATCCGGTCCAGAAGGCCGGACAGCACGTAGTGCACGTACGCGGACACGACGCCCAGCTTCTGGGCCTCGGCCATCACCTCGCGGAAGACCTTCTCCGCGGCCTCCGCTTCTCCCCTGTCATCCAGCGCCCTCTTCAGCTTCGCCAGGAGGGCCTCCAGCTTCGCTCCAGTCAGCATGTCGGACCTCCAGACGCGCCCTCTCGAGAACGCACGCGGGCGGGCACGGGCCGCGTGGCGGACGTCTGGTTCAACGGTCGCGGCGAGACGGCAGATCTCGGCCCGGCGATGGGAGCTCGCGCAGGCCGAGCGCTCCGGTCGCCACGGGACGTCACCCGCCACGACGGACGGGAGACGCCGCCTCACCTCGTCTTGTTCAGAGCCTCGTCGACTGAATGCTCGGGAGGCGCATCATCGGTGGCCTCCTTTCGAGCACGGGCAGCTCCGGGGCCAGGGAGCTGCGGCGCGCGGTGATGCCAGAGCGCCTGCCTCGCTGTCAAACGGCTGCGGAAGTGCTCGGAACGGCTCGCCACTGTGAGAAGGTGCCTGCCCCGGGGGGAAACCGGAGAGGTCGATGGACGCCCCGCTGTCCGGCGGTGACGAGACTCGGGTTCGATTCGCCTGGCTGCCCCGGCCTGGCACGGCCGCCTACCACCTGATGCTCGCCGCGGTGGCGTTGCTGATCCTCGGCCCGCTCGGAGGCGTCGCCGCCGCGTACATGAACTTCACGCTCGGAATCTTCGTCCCCGGGCAGATCCTCGCCGGCATCCTCGGCAGCGTCGTCACCTACCCCTACGGGGCCGAGGGTCGCCACGGCGCGAACTACATGCAGACGATGGCCGCGTCGGTCGCCTCGCTCGGGGCGATGGCCGTCCTCATCCAGGCCGCGGTCTGGCTCGGCATGGAGCTGCCGCCAGCCTGGCAGCTCATTCTCTTCATCAGCTGCGTCGGGATGTTCGGCGTGGGGCTGGGAATGCTCTACACGCCCGTCCTCGTCGACCGGATGCACCTGGACTATCCGTCCGGCTACGCCGTCGCGAACATCATCCGCGCGCTGACGGACAAGACGCTGTTGAAGCAGTCGATCCGGAGCCTCGGGACGGGCGCCGGGCTCGGAGCCGTGGGCGGATGGCTCATCGACCGCGTGGCGTGGATCGGCGCCAGCGGGCTGTCGATGTCCAACGTCGGCGCCGGCCTCATCGTTGGCTCGCGCATCGCCGTCCCGGCCTCCGTCTTCGCGATCATCGGAGCGCTGCTCACCCCCTGGCTCCGGAGCAACGGCTGGCTGGGCGCGAACGAACCCTTCCGCCGGCTGGGATTCCTCGTGGGTCTCGCCTCGATCATGGGAGCCGCGGTGGTGGACCTCACGCTCATCGGCCGCCAGGCGCTCATCCGGGCCCGCGCGCGCGACCCCGTCCCCTCCGGGCCGCCTTCCGGCCAGAGCAACTTCCCGACCCGGATGCTCGTCTCGTGGGTGCTGTTCTGGGGGACCGCGGTGGTGCTCGTCGCGACGCTCCTGATGCACCAGCCCGCGCGATGGGTCCTCTTCGCGCTCGCGCTCAGCGTGGTCTTCGTCTTCGTGAACGGCATCTCCACCGGCGTCAGCGACCAGAATCCCATCTCCAGCGCCTTCGTGGTGTCGGTGCTCCTCATGTCGGCCATGGGACTGCGGAATCCGGTGGTCGCGATCACCGCAGCCACGGTGCTCCTCATCTGCAGCTCGGTGGGGCCGGACATGCAGCAGGATCGCTCGACCGGCTGGCGCCTCGGGACCGACCGCCGGGTTCAGTTCTGGTACCAGATCCTCGGCATCGGCATGGGCGCCGTGCTCTGCGTCGTGCTGGCCCGCGTCTTCATGACCGCCTATCCGGTGCTGGCGGTGAACAGCTTCGACCATCCCGGGGCGAAGGTCGGGCAATGGCAATCGGCGATGACCTACAAGTTCGTCGGCGCCATTCGCGGCCTCGGGAGCCTGCCGCGGCACCAGCTGGTCGCGCTCGAGGTCGGCTTCGCCCTCGGCCTGGTCATCGAGGTGTTGCGGAAGCTCCTGCGGGCCAGCCCGCGGTACCGAGCCTTCGTCGCGCGGCCAGGCGCAGGTTCCACCGTCGGCTGGGTCGCGGACGCGGTGGTCCTGCCGAGCCCCTACGCCTATGCCTTCGGGACGTTCGTCGAGCTGCTCACCGCGCTGTGGTGGGGCGCCGGAGGCATCCTCTCCTCGGTGTGGAACACGCTCGCGCGGCGCTCGGGGCCCGCGGACCGCGCGGCGGCGGACGAGCTCCCGGCAGACATGTCCACCACCTCGCTGGTCGGGGGCGGGCTCATCGCCGGCGAGGCGCTCTTCTACCTGGCGATGGCGCTCATCGGCCTCGGCGCGCTGGTCTGAGCGCTACCTCGGCGCGAGCCGCGAGCGCGCCCATCCGGCGAGCGCGGCCGCCGGCGCCATGACCAGGACCGCGGAGAGATCCAGCCAGCGTGGGTTCGACCCCGGCTCGAGCAACGGATGGATCAGACCGGCCACGGCGATGAGGCCAGCGACCGCCACTGCGTGCAGGAAGGGCCGGCGCACGGGAACGCTGGCCGCGGTGAGCCCACCCAGCGCGGCGAACACCGCCCCGTAAGCGATGGAGCCCGCGACGAGACCGAACGTGGGAGGCGCGCCGGGGTGCTCGGCGACCGCCCCCCGGGGCATGTACGAGCCGATGACGAAGATGCCGAACCCCAGGCCCACCCCCAAGATGCTCCGGATCCAGTCCATGTGGCCGCCGTTCTAGCGCGACGCGAGGCCCGGAACCGAGCCAGACTGGAATCCTCCGGCCGCAGGGGGGCGTTCATGCATCGAGCAGTCGTGAGGGCCATCGTCGTCGGGTTGCTGCTGGGGGGACCCGCGCAGGCCGACTCGGAATGGAGGGAGATCCGGGGGCCGCACGTGGTTCTCCGCACGGACCTCGGCTCGGGAGCGGCTCGAGAGGCAGCGCTCGCCGTCGAGCGATTCCGGGCGCAGATCATCGCCGCGGGCTGGCCGAGAGCCACGCTCCCGGCCGGGGACCGGGTCGAGGTGACGGTCTTCGGCAACGGGCTCGATTTCGAGCACCACTTCGGGCGCAACATCGCCGGGGTGTTCTTTCACGAGTTGCCGCCGTTCGCCGTCATGTACGGCCACCCGGACAAGTGGGAGCACCGCGCAAGCCTCGCCACGCCGGAGACCACCTCGATCCTCCGTCACGAGCTGGTCCATCACCTCGCGGCGAGCATCTACCGCCGCCAGCCGCGGTGGTTCGCCGAGGGCGTCGCCCAGTTCCTGGAGACGGTCCGGACCGGAGAGGACGGGAAGACGGTGGTCGTCGGCGCGGTCAACCTCGACGCCATGCAGAAGTACCGCTCGTTCCGCAGCCTGCGCGTGGCGGATGCGCTCGCCTGGTCGGGGCAGCTGGACGCCATGCCCGAGGCGACCATCCACGCCCTCTACGGCCTGAGCTGGGTCATGGTGCACTGGCTGTTCAACGAGCAGCCGCAGCAGTTCGAGCAGTTCCAGGGGTTGCTCGCGCGGGGGATCGATCCGGACAAGGCGTGGAAGGTGATCCTCCCCGGCTTGAAGACGCCGGACGTCGACGCCGCGATCAACTTGTACGTGAGCCACGGCAACTACCAGGAGTTCCTCGCCCCGTTCACCGATCCCCGGCCTCCGCTGGAGGAGTCTCCAATGGCCGAGGCCGACGTCCACGCCGAGCGCGCGCGTGTGGCGATGGCGGCGGCACGCTCGACCTCCGATCGCGCCGGGCACCAGAGGGAGGCGGAGGAGGAGCTCGCCAGGGCTCTCAAGATCGATCCCGCGGATGCCAACGCGCTCGTGCTTCGCGTCAAGCTCGCCTCGACCAAGGACCGGGCCGCCATTGCTCGTCAGCTCACCACCGTCCACCCCGAGGATGGACGGGGCTGGATGCTTCTCGGAGACGCACTGCGCGAGGGAGGAGCCACGCCCGAGCGCGAGGCTGCCCTCCGGAAGGCGGTCGCGCTGCGCCCGGAGGATCCCAACGCGCTGAATGACCTGGCCTGGTACCACGTTCAGCAGGGCAAGGCAGCCGAGGCCGGTCCGCTCATCACGAAGGCCGTCCAGATCGCCCCCTACGACCCGTTCCTCCTCGACACGCTCGCCGCGGTCCAGGCGATGGCCGGGCGCTGCTCGGAGGCCGCCGCCACCCAGGCGCGTGCCCTCGACGCGCTGCCCGAGGGGATGCCCGCGTCGAGGCGGCGCGACTTCGCCGAGCGGCTCGAGCGGTACCGGACCCGCTGCACCTCGGGTGCGTCGGCGACGGGGAGCGGGGGCTGACGGGCGGACGGCCGGGCGCGCCCCGGAGAGGGGAAACCCACCGCCCGTTACGGTCCGGGCCCCGGCTGCGGTATGACCCTCCGAGATGGCGGGCACGCAGATCTTCGTCCGGAACCGGGAAGGGAAGGTGTTCGGGCCGATCGAGCCGTCCACCGTCGAGCTCCTGATCGAGAGCGGCGCGCTGCAAGGGCTGCTCCAGGTCTCGACCGACGGCGAGCGCTACGCCCTCCCCTTCCGGTTCCCGGAGCTGCGTGACTTCTTCCCCCGCCACCTCTGGGGCGACGAGGGACACCGGGAGGTGCAGCTCGACGCCGAAGGTCCGCAGGCCGCGGGCCCCGATGCCGGAGCTCCGGCCGCCGAGCTCTTCGGGGCACCCGCGGGGGGGGAGCCTCCCTCCGCGGCGCGGGCGCAACCCGGTGGACGGACACCCCCGGTCCTGGTCGCCGACCCGACCCCCGAGGCGGACTCGACCGCCCCGCCCGACGGTGACGCGACGTTCTCCGAGCCCTCCCCCGACGAGCCGCCCATCCTCGGCACGGACGAGGAGCCGGCCCCGCCTGCTGCGGCGCCACCGCCTCCCCCGCCCGTGCTGACCGCCGATCGCGGAGAGCCGCTCGTTCCCGCACCTCGACCTGCCGCTGCCGCGCCTCCGGTCCTCACCGCGGCCCCCGTCGAGCCACCCGCCGCGCCGCCCACCCGCACGCCCGGGGGCGCCGGGGCGCCGCCCACCCCCGCGCCGGCGGGAAGGCCCTCTCCGCCCGTCCTCACCACTGCGCCGCCCGAGGGCGGGCCGCTGCGAGCCGAGGACGCCTGGGCCGAGGCAGTCCCCTTCGAGCTCGCGCCCCCCGGCGCCCCGCGACCTCCGGCACGGGCAGCCGCCCCGGTCACCTCCACCTTCGGCCTTCTCCGGGCCGACCTCGCGGAGACCAACGCGCTCCGGATCTACGTCCAGGCCGCGCGCGCCGGAGCGACTGGCCTCTTCTTCTTCGACATCGAGGACCGCACCGCCACGCTCTACATGAGGCGCGGGAATCCCGAGTCGGCCGAGTCCACGCACGACTCCGACGCCATCGGGCCCTTCCTGCTCGCGCAGCGGCTGGCCACCCAGGAGCAGGTCAGCCGCGCGGAGAAGGAAGCGATGAAGTACGGCAACGACGTGCTGGCCGCGCTCTTCACCCTCGGCGCCGTCAACCCCGGCCTGGTCTTCCCCGCGCTCGCGCAGCGCGCCGCCGACATCCTCCTTCGCGCGTACCTCTCGCCGCGGGGGAGCTTCCGTTTCGAGGCGCTCGAGCTGCCGGCGAACAAGGTCGTCCCGCTGGGAAACCGGTGGGGGCTCCTCGCCGAGGTCATCCGGCGCGTGCCACTGCCCGAGCTCAAGTCGCGGCTGATGGACGTCCGGGAGCGGCCGGTCGTCCGCCGAGGAGCGGGAGACGCCCTGCCCGACCTCCGCCTCACCGCGCAGGAGACGCGCGCGGTGGGCTACTTCGACGGGACGCGGTCGCTGGCCCACCTGGCCCAGAGCAACGCCGGAGAGATGGACACCATCCTCCGGGTCGCGCTGCTCCTCCGCGAGCTGGACGCCGTCTCGTTCCCCGAGGTGAGCCTGCGCGCGCCACCTCCCGCGCCGGCTCCTCCTCCCCGCACGCCCACCCCTTCGCCCGCTCCACCGCCGAAGGCGGCCCCGGCCCAGGCGGCCCCCGCGCCTGCACGAAAGCCGGCGTCCCCGCCGGCCTCCGCCCCTCGCCCGCCGGTGGCCACGATGACTCCCACCGGGCTGGCGTCGATGGCCCAGGCCGAGCCTCCGCGCATCGCTCCGATGGTGCCGCCCGCGGCTTCCCGACCCGCGTCGCCCGGATTCGCCGCCGAGCTCCGGGAGCTGCAGGCGCGCCTGGAGCGCATCCGGAAGGAGAACCACTTCCAGGTCCTCGGTCTGCCGGACACGGCCGACGCGACCAGCGTCAAGACGGCGTACTTCAAGCTCGCGAAGCAGTTCCACCCCGACACCGTTCCACCCGACTCACCGCCCGAGCTGGGGAAGACGAAGGCGGAGATCTTCGCCGCCATCGGCGAGGCGAACCGGGTGCTCGCCGACGACGCCTCGCGCGCCCGCTACAAGCAGACTCTGGCCGAGGGTGGACCGGCCGAGGTCGACGTCCAGGCGGTGCTCCAGGCCGAGGAGACCTTCAACAAGGGGACGTCGCTCGTCCGCGCCCGCCGCTTCCCCGACGCGGTGAAGACCTTCGACGACGCCATCGCCGCCAATCCCCGGGAGGGCGAGTTCTACGCCTGGCGCGGCTATGCGCGCTTCTTCACCTTGCCCGACAAGAAGGTCGCCATGGTCGAGGCGATGCGCGACCTGAACCAGTCACTGAAGCTCAACGAGCGCTGCGCCCCGGCGCACTACTTCATCGGTCAGCTCCACAAGCTCACCGGCGATGCGGCGACGGCGCTCAAGCACTTCAAGCGCTGCGTGAGCATCGATCCGCAGCACGTCGATGCTCAGCGGGAGATCCGCATCGCCACCGGACAGAAGTGAGATGGGCCTCGACGGAAAGCAGCGGCGGAAGCTCCGTGCCCTGGGACACCACCTGACGGTGGTGGTGCACGTGGGCCACGACGGAGTCACCGACGGGGTGCTCGCCGCGCTCGAGCAGGCGCTGTGGGATCACGAGCTGGTGAAGGTCAAGCTCGCCTCCGAGGACCGCGAGACGCGGAAGGAGCAGGCCGAAGCGCTTGCCTCCGGCACCGGGGCCGAGCTGGCCCAGGTCCTGGGGCGCACCGTCCTGCTCTACAAGCCGAACCCGGACGAGCCCCGCATCGAGCTCTGACCTGCCCGAATCGGCGCGGAGCGCTGCGTCAGGATGCTCGGTGAGTAGGATGGCCCGTGGGCGGCGTCCCTGACGACGGCACCGTCTTTTCCACGGGAGTCCTCATGCGAATGCCCCTCGTCGTCGCGGTCCTGCTCGTCTCTGCCCCCCTCGTGGCGGAGGAAGCCGCCCCGAAGAAGCAGACCCCGGTCGGCCGGAAGGTTCGCTTCAACGGTCGATTGCTGGGTGGCCCCGAGCTCGCCACCCTCGAGCAGCTGGAGCGTGGCGGGCCGCGGGTCAAGGACGGCGAGTACTGGTACGACGCGCGGACCGGCGCTGCGGGAACGTGGGGCGGGCCGACGCTGACCTTCCTCCCTCCCGGTCTGGCCCTCGGGGGGCCGCTCCCGGCCGATGCCTCGGGCGGCGGACGCGGGACGCTCACCGGCGTCTTCGTCAACGGGCGCGAGCTGCATCCCGTCGACGTGATGGGGCTCCAGCAGCTCGTCGGTCAGGTGCTTCCGGGCCGCTGGTGGGTGGACGCACAGGGAAACTACGGCCTCGAGGACGGCCCACCGCTCGGAAACCTCATGATGCTGGCGCGCGCTCGCCGCGGAGGGGCTGGGAGCGGAGGACCGCAGGCCTGGAGCAAGCACTACGAGGGGATCACCCCGGGGCAGAACATGAACCTCGCCAGTGACGGGACCACCACCTGCTTCAGCGTCGCCGGTGACACGCGTTGCACGGGGATGTGAGGCGTTCGCAGGCCTAGACTGTGCGCCCGAGCTCGCGCGCGAACTGCTCGCGCATCGTCGCCGCGACGCGCACCGCGTCGGCTCCGGCGGGGAACTCCACCGGCGGGAGCACCCGGATCCGGATGTCCACCCGCGGCGCCATCCACGGGCCGTCCCCCACCACCAGCGCACGGGTGCCGGAGAGGAGCACCGGGACCAGCGGGACCCGCTCGTCGCGCGCGAGGACGAACGCCCCTGGCTTGAAGTGGAGCAGCGCCTCGCCCGGCGCGTAGGTGCCCTCAGGAAACATCAGCACCGCCATCCCCCGGCGAAGCCAGCGCCGGCAGTCCTCGAGCATCGCCCGGGTGGAGTGGGGGCGTCCGCGCTCCAGCCGGACGTAGCGGAGCATCGACATCGCCCATCCGACGAGGGGCAGCGAGAACAGCGAGGCCTTGGACACGAACTTGAACGGCCGGTGGAGCCCCATGCAGGCCGCGACGTCGGCCAGCGACTGGTGGTTCACGACGAGCACCGACGCGCCGGGCGGAATCCGTTCCCGTCCCTCGACCCGCACCCGCCAGAACGGGTTCAGGTGCAGGTAGGCGTGGCAGCTCCGGCAGACGAACGCGTGGAGCACGCGCCGGTCCGGATCGAACGGCGCCGTCACCGCGAAGAGGAGCACCGCGACGACGAAGAGGACCGGCATGGTCAGCAGCACCACCGCCCAGAACGCCACGGTGACCGCCGCGCTCGCCGGCGAGGGGCGAACGCTCACGTCTTCGCCGCGATGCGCGCGCCCAGGGCCATGCCGTAGGCGACCTCGAGGCCCCCGTCGACGACCAGGGTGGTCCCGTTCACGTAGCCGGCGGCATCGGAGAGGAGCCAGGCGATGGGCCGGGCGATCTCCTCGGGCGCCGCGACGCGACCGGAGGGGACCTGCGTCTCCACGGTCTCGGTCATCGCCTCCCAGGCCTGGCCCATGTAGAAGCGCGAGCTGTCGGTGTCGATGTACCCGGGGTTCACCGCGTTGACCCGGATGCGGTCCCCGGCGAGCTCGGCCGCGAGGTACTTCACCAGGACCTCCATCGCGCCCTTCATCGCGCCGAGGAAGCCGTGGAAGGGCAGCGGCATCCGGCTGTCCATCCCGGAGATGGCGACGATGCTCGCTCCGGGCCGGCCGCGCATCAGCGGCGCCGCGAGCTGGGCGAGGAGCACGAAGCTCTTCACCGTGACGGCGAAGGTCTTGTCCATCTGGTGGGCCTTCATCGTCATCAGCGGCACGAAGGCCGTGCTCGCCGCGTTCGCCACCACGGCGTCGAGGCCTCCGAACGTCTCCCGCGCGCGCTCGATCACCTTCTCGAGGGCCTCCGGCTCGAGCTGGTCCGCCCGCAGGACGAGCGCCCGCCGGCCGAGCGCGGTCACCTCCGCCTCGAGCGAGCGAGCCGCCTCCTCGTCCCTCCGGTACGTCGCCAGCACGTCCCATCCCTCGCGGGCGAGCAGCAGGCAGACGGCGCGGCCGACGCCACGGGAGCCTCCGGTCACCAGAACCACCCGGTTCGCCATGGCGCCTTCGTAGCAGACCGGCGCAATCCCGGGTGACGGTGTACGTCTCCCGATCGATGGGACTGCTGCATGGACTGTGGCTGCTGGTGGTGGGCGCGCTGGGCGCGGCGACGATCGTCGCCCGCGACCGCCGGGGCGCCCGGGTGCTGACCGAGCTGGAGCCCTACCGCGGGTGGATCGGCGTCATCAGCGCCGTCATCGGCGCGTGGCGGCTGTTCTGGGTCCTCCTGGAGCTGCCGGGGCTCCGCTGGTTCAACCACTGGCTGCTCCGGGCGATGGACGGTGCGCTGCTGCTGTCCCTCGGACTCGTGCTCGGGGTGGGCATCTTCCGGGGATGGCTGAAGGGTCCCGGGGCGCAGGCCACGCTCGACGGGTGGACGCGAAAGCTCCAGCCCTACCGCGAGAAGCTGGGCGTCACGGCGATGGTGCTCGGCGCCTACCTCGTGCTCCGCGCCGTGTTCTGAGACGGGACGAAGCCGGCGCCCGGGCTGGTCGACACCGAGACCACCTGGATCGACCGGATGCTCGCAAGCGAGGGACGGAACGATCCGGGTGCTTTCGGCGTTAACATCCGGGCCGCTCCATGTACGTCCTCCGCATCGCCCTGTTCCTGGCCATCGTGCTGGTCGTGGTGGTCGGGGGCCACCTCTACCTGTACCGGCGCATGTTCCGGGACACGACAGACGACCGCCGCATCCGGCGCGTCGGAGCCATCGCGCTGGGCCTGGCGGCCGCCTCGCTCTTCCTGGCGCGGTCCCTCTTCTCGCGGGTCCACACCGCCTGGGGCGATGCGCTGGCCTTCGCCGCGTGGTGCTGGATGGGCGTGGGGCTGTACCTCGGCATGTCGCTCGCGCTCTTCCATCTCGGGAGGAGGCTGGCCGCCTGGCGGCGGGGGCGGGCGGGGGCGGTGCCGATCTCGGCCGAGCGGCGCAAGTTCGTGGCGCGCGCGGCGGTGGGCGGCGCGGGGCTCGTGGCTGCGGGCTTCAGCGCGTACGGGGTGCGACGGGCCTTTGCGCCGCCGGCGATCGACGAGATGGCGGTCCGGCTCCCACGGCTCCCCCGGGCGTTCGACGGTCTGCGCATCGTGCAGGTGAGCGACGTTCACATCGGCGACGTGCTGGGCCGATCGTTCCTCGAGGACATGGTGCGCCGCTGCAACGCGCTCCGGCCCGACCTGGTGGCGGTGACCGGCGATCTCGTGGACGGGCGGGTGAGCGTGCTGGGCCCGACGGTGTCCGCGCTGCAGGGTCTGCGATCGCGCTGGGGGACGTACTTCATCACCGGGAACCACGAGTACTACTCGGGCGACCTCGAGTGGTGTGCGGCGCTGGAGCGGATGGGGCTGACCGTGCTCCGCAACCGCACAGTCACGCTGCGCGACGGCGATGCCCGGCTGGACCTGGTGGGCGTGGACGACTACGGGCAGAAGGACCGGCCGCGCGGCTGGGACCTCGAGGCGGCGGTGGCCGGTCGGGATGCGGAGCATGCGGCGGTGCTGCTGGCGCACCAGCCTCGCGCGGTGGAGGAGGCCGTCGAGAAGGGCATCGGCCTGCAGCTCTCCGGGCACACCCACGGCGGGCAGCTGTTCCCGATGACCGCGCTGGTGTCGGCGCTGTGGAAGTACTCCGCCGGACTCTACACGGTGGGCGACGGGCACGTGTACGTCCACCGCGGGACCGGGTTCTGGGGCCCGCCCATGCGCATCGGCAGCCCGCCGGAGATCGCGGCGATCACGCTGACCGTCTGAAGACGCGCGCCGGCTCGGGTGAACCGCCACGCCCGGACGTCACTTGCTCTGCGCGGCGGCGGTCTTCGGCGCGACGATCTTCACCACCGCGGTCGAGCCCGGGATGCGGTCGCCCGGCAGCGGCTCGACGCGCCCCCCGAGGAACTGGCCGAGGAAGGCCTCGGCGCGTGCGTTGAAGTCCATCGTGTTCTCCGGCCGTGCGAAGCCGTGCCCCTCGTCCGAGTAGACGACGTAGGTCACCCCGAGGCCGTGCTTCTCGAGCGCCGCGACGATCTGCTCGGACTCGGCCTGCTTCACCCGGGGATCGTTCGCGCCCTGCCCGATGAGGAGCGGCATCTTGATCCTGTCCGCGGAGAAGAGGGGCGACGCCGAATCGAGGAGCTGCTTGTCCGCCGGGTCGTCGATGTTCCCGATGCGCCGGTTGAAGATCGACCGCAGCGGCTTCCAGTACGGGGGAATGGATCGGAGGAGCGTGAAGAGGTTGGAGGGGCCGACGATGTCCACGCCACAGCGGAACACGTCCGGGCTGAAGGCCGCCGCCGCGAGGGTCGCGTACCCGCCGTAGCTCCCGCCCATGATCGCCACCCGCTCCTTCTGCCCCACGCCCTCCTTGATCGCCCAGTCCAGCGCGTCGAGCAGGTCGGTGTGCATCGCCTTGCCCCACTGCCGATTGCCGGCGCTCATGAGCTTCCGCCCGTAGCCGGTGCTGCCGCGGAAGTTGACTTGAAGCACCGCGTACCCCCGGTTCGCGAGCCACTGCGCGTAGGGGTCGAGCTTCCAGTGATCTCGCCCCCACGGACCTCCATGGACGAGGAGGACCATCGGGCCTGCGGCGCTGGCTCCCACCGGTCGCGTCAGGTAGCCGTGCAGCGGGAGACCGTCACGCGCCGCGAAGGCGACGGGCTTCCTCTCCGGCAGCGAGAGCGATTCGAGGTTCGGCCTGTCGACGAAGAGAAGCTTGCCCTGCAGCGACGTGCGGTCGAACGAGAAGTACCGGGTGGGGCCCTGTGCATCGCGGAAGGCCACCACCCAGGTCCGGTCGGCGCGGTCGCGGGAGACGACCTCCGGGAACCCCCGCGCGAGGTGAGGGAAGACATCGAAGTCCTTCTTCACCGTCGGGTCGAGGAGGGTCCAGGCGGGGAGCCCCGGCTCGAACACCACCCCCTCGACGATGTGACGCGTGGGGTGGACGGAGACATCCGACGGATCGACCTCCGGATTCGAGGCCAGGACCTTCTCCGGGCCGCCGGAGAGGGCCCGCTGCACCACTCTCGCGGTCGGCGCCCCGGCGCTGCTGATGTAGAGGACGCTCTTGCCGTCGGCGGTGAGGTCGAGGAGATCCACCGTGTCGTCGGGACCGCCGCGGGTCAGCGTTCGCCAGGCGCCCTTCGCCGAGTCGCGGACGAGGAGCTCCTGGCCGCCGTCGGCCCGCGAGGCGACTCCGGCCTTCACCACCAGGTCGTCGGTGGCCGCCCACGTCGTCACCGTGCCGGGGTTCTTCGTGTCCAGCGTCACCGCCCCGCTCCGGAAGTCGATCCGGTGGACGTCCATCCGCCCGCGGTCCTGGAGGTTCAGCGCGACGAGGATCTCGGAGGGACGGCGTGGGCTGTCGGCGACCAGCTCGGCGTGCACGCCGTCGAAGGGGGTCAGGTCCCGGACCTGCCTCGACTCCACGTCGACGCCGTAGACGTGCCAGTCCTCGTTCCCCTTGACGTCCTGGAGGTAGAGGAGGGTCCGGCTGTCCTGTCCCCACTGGAATCTGCGGATCGGTCGCTGGCGGTCGGCGCTGACCGCCGTGGCGTCGTCCTTCCCGAGGGTCTGCACCCAGACCTGGAGGATCCCCTTGTCCGGCTGAAGCCAGGCGAGCCGCTTTCCGTCGGGGGAGAGGGCCGGCTTGGTGCGCTCGGGGTTTCCGAAGAGCACCTCGCGGGGGATGAGCGGCGTCTCGGCGCGGGCCGCGACGGCGAGGAGGAGGATGGCGGGGGCGAGCCGACGCACGGGGGTCCGGGACATGGGCTCCGGTGTTCTAGCGCAAGAGGACCGGCTGACGCGGTGGGCCAGCTCGGGCGAGGGCACGCGGGTGGTCGGTCGTGACCCTCGCGACCCGGTCGTTGCGCTGGCAGCGGAGTCTCGTCTAGGGACGGAAGTGGCGATGAGAGTCCATGCCTTCCTGGCCACCGCCGACGCGCTCCCGCGGCTGCTCGAGGCCGGCACCGCACCTCCGACCAGCGCCGAGCTGAGGGGCGTGGATCCGGTGAACCTGGCGTCGCTGGTGGCGATCGTGACCGCCGGGAGCGTCGGCAACGAGGAGGCGGGCGCCGCCCTGGAGAACCCGGTCCTCACCACGGGAGCGCGGGGGCCCTCGATTCACCTGCTTCCGGCGGATGCCGCCGAGGCGCTGGGGAACTCGGACGCGGCCGAGCGGACCCGGTGGGTGGCGGAGTGGAGCGGCGGGAACGGACGTCCGGACGACGGACCGGAGAAGACGGTGGAGACGCTGGCGCAGGTCGCGGCGAGCCGAGGACCCGAGCAGGGCCTCTACCTCTGGGTGGCGGATGGACCGTAAGCGGCGCTGCGGCTGGGTGACGGAGGAGCCCCTCTACATCCGGTACCACGACGAGGAGTGGGGCCGCCCGGTGCACGACGACCGGACGCTCTTCGAGTTCCTCGTCCTCGAGGGCGCCCAGGCCGGCCTGTCGTGGTGGACGGTGCTGAGGAAGCGGGAGGCGTACCGAAAGGCGTTCGACGGCTTCGATCCCGAGCGGGTGGCACGCTTCCGGGCCGCGCGGGTGGCGGCCCTGCTGCGGGACCCGGGCATCATCCGGAACCGGGCGAAGGTGGCCTCGGCGGTGGAGAACGCAAAGGCGTTCCTCGAGGTCCAGCGCGAGCACGGGTCCTTCGACGCGTTCGCGTGGAGCTTCGTGGGGGGCAAGCCCATCCGGAGGCGGCCACGCAGCCTCCGGGACATTCCGGCGACGACGCCGGAATCGGATGCCTTCAGCAAGGCGCTCCGGGAGCGCGGCTTCCGGTTCGTGGGCTCGACGATCTGCTACGCCTTCATGCAGGCCTGCGGCCTCGTGGACGACCACGTCCAGGGATGCTTCCTGGCGAAGCGCCGCTGAGGCATCACCCGCGCTCAGCCTCCGCCGTTGCCGGAACCTGACGTCTTCTGGCTGCCGCTCTGGTCCGACGGCGGCGTCTCGTTGCCCGTCCTGGCGGGCTTCTTCCCGGAGCTCTCCGCCCCGGCGCCGCCCTTCCCTGCATCATCCGAGGGCTTGCTCACGTCCGCCTGGGCCTCTCCGGGCTTGGTGCCGGAGAAGTTCTCGAGCGACTTGTCGATCTCCTTCGGCTCGAGCCCGAGCCGCAGCAGCGTCTCGTGATCGGGGAAGCCCGTCGCGGCCAGTCCCTGGCTCTGCTGGAACTTCCGCAGGGCTGCGCTGAGCTGTTCTCCTCGCACGTCCTGGGCGACGACGCCCTTGCTCTTCAGCGCCTGCGAGATCTTCTGCTGTGACCCCGGCTCCATCAGCTCCGAGGGGGACGCGGCGAGCGGAGGATGACCCGGCGGGGTCTTGGGAGTGACCTTCCGGGCGCGCACCGCGTCGTCGCCCGACTGGGGCGCGGTCGCGTCCTTGACCTCCTCGTTCTTTCCGGTCTGCGTCGTGTGCGCGCATCCCAGCGCCACCAGCAAGAAGGATCCGACCGCGAGCCCGACTCTCATTCTCCTGCGCCTCCCGTTCCCCGCGGTTGCTCCTTGGGGAGTCCTGCCTTCTGGTTGAGCGCGCTGTTCGCCTGCTCCAGCACGTTCTCCGGCTCCTGCGCCCGAGGCGGCGGAAGGTGCGAGAACGCCGCTCCGATGCCCCGGACGAAGGCGTTCCGGAACACCCCGAAGATCGTGGGCCAGAGCTGGATCTGTGGGTCGGTCAGGTTCCCCGCGATCGGGACGACCGTCGAGACGGCGTTCCGCCCGGGGACGCGATCCGAGAGGAGGTCGACGCCGAGATTCGCGGCCCAGGCCTTGACCTTGGTCCCGAAGTCCTCCTTCGCGGCCTTGATCTCGGCGTTCTTGATGACCGGCTGGACGGCGCCGGTCAGCTTCCCGGCCTCGCACCCGAAGCGCGCGAGGAGATCCAGCGTGCCCTTCCCGAAGGCGACGTCCGACTTGGAATCCACGAGGTTGTAGGCGTCCTTCAGGTCGAAGCCCTCGATCGCCATCTGCCCGGCGAAGGTGATGCCCCTGGCCAGCGGATCGGCGGTGGCGAACAGCGTCGTCTTCCCGCTCTTGTTGAGGAGGGCGGTCATCGCGAACGTCGTCGCGCCCTCGGCGTACTCCGGGCGGGTCGCCAGGTTCTCGATGGTCGCCTCGACGTCGTGGACCCAGAGCTTGGGGACGGTGCTGCGGCCTTCCGCGGCCTGCTGCTCCTTGCCCTTCTCGTCCTTGTCGTTCCGGAAGACGTAGGTGAACTCCGAGCTGCGCAGCTGCACGCGGTGCAGCTGAGCCGGCGCGAGACGAGTGACGATCTTCGACAGATCGGGGATCGTGGCGGTACCCGCCTTCCCCTTCGTCTCGCGGAGGACGAGGTTGCCCTTGTAGATCGACGCGGCGGCGCGGAGCTTGCCCCGCAGCAGCCACTTCCAGTCGAGCCCGGCCACCGTGTCCTGTGCGTACAGCGTGGGACGCGAGCGATCATGCGGCTCGAGCTTCAGCTTCGTCACCCGGTACTCGAGGGGGAAGATCGAGACGTGCGCATCGTCGAAGCTGCCCACGTACCCGGGAATCGAGGCCAGGGCCCGCCGGGTCCCGTAGCGCGCGAGGGGCTGGATCGCGATCGCGAACGCGAGCACCACGAGGAGCAGGGACCAGACGACCCACGCCCACCAGCGGAAGTACCAGTGCCGTCGGGGATGCGCGTGAGCCGTCACCGACGCAACGTAGGTCGCGGGGTTGCGCGCGACATCCGGTCTGCCTGGCCCGGGGCGTCCCGTCCGCGCCAGGCCAGCGAGGGTTCGACCGTCCGCCCGACGACTCTCTCAGGGCCGTGCGAGGCGGGCGAGGAACTCCACCGCCTGCGCCTCGGCCCAGAAGCGCGGCCGCAGCAGGCTGCCGGCGAGGAAGCCCACGTGGCCGCCCTGTCGCGTGCGGAGCAGCTGCACCGCCGGATTCGGAGTGGGCCCGGGCAGCGTCTCGACCGGGACCATCGGATCGTCCTCCGCGGCGATGCAGAGCACCGGTCGCCGGATGCGATCGAGCAGGGGTCCGGACGAGGCGCGCGCGTAGTAGTCGTCCGCGTCATGGTAGCCGTTGCTCGGTGCGGTGAACGCGTCGTCGAAGGCGTGGAAGGTCCTCGAGCGGCGCACTGCGTCCGCCGACAGCCCGCACGCCGGATGCTCACGCAGCTTCCGCAGCGCCTTCCGCCGCAGGGTGCGGAGGAACTCCCGGCGATAGATCGCGCCGTTGCCCCAGGGAGCATCGAGCGCACGCGCACAGGCCGCGAGGTCGAAGGGCGTGCTCACCGCCACCCCGGCGTCGATCGGAGACGCATCTCCGGTCTCGGCGAGCAGCTTGAGCAGCGCGTTTCCTCCGAGGGAGAAGCCGATGGCGAACAGCGGACCGCGGACCCCGGCGTCGCGGATCCGCCCGCACACGAAGCGCGGATCCTCGGTCTCTCCGGAGCAATAGGTCCGCAGCGCGCGGTTCGATTCACCGCCGCAGCTCCGCCAGGCCATCGCCACCGCGCCCCACCCCCGCCGAGCAATCTCGTTGAGCGTCGCGCGCACGTAGCCCGAGCCGGGAGTCCCCTCCAGACCGTGCAGCACGAGCACGTGGGGAACGGTCGGCGGGGCCTCGAGCCAGTCGAGGTCGATGAAGTCTCCGTCATGGGTATCGACGCGCTGGCGCCGGAGGGACGGGGGGCGAGGGCGGCGCAGCAGATGAGCCAGGAGCGTCTGTGCCTGCGGACCTGCGGCGCCCCAGGCCGGCCGGAAGGGCTCGGACGGCACGAACGGCCCCGCCTCGAGCGCCATCCGTCCGGTCGCCCCGACCGGTAGCTGGCTCCTCGGGGTGGCCACGACCGGGACGGACGGCGTTCCCGGCGACGTCATCCACGCTCCGGGACACGCGCGTCGGGAGCCGGAGGAGCGGCGGCGGGGACCGCGCCCGAATCGACCGCCTGCACCGACTCGAGGGCGCCTGCGACCGCCGAGACCTCGCCGGACAGGGTGTCCAGGCTCTGCCGGAGTCGCTCGGCCGCAGCCTCCTCCTGTCCCGCCTCCGCGGTTGAGCGCACGGCGAGCACCTGCGTGTGCAGCCCCTCGAGCGTGTAGAGCAGCCGGGTCCGCTCCGCCTCGAGGCGCGACGCGGCGGTGAGGAGCGAGGCGCGCTGGTTTCGCTGCTGCTCCAGCGCCTCGAGGGCCTGACCCAGCCGCTGGCGCGTGACGGCGTCCTGCTCGGCGGCGAGCCGGCGCTGGAGCGAGTCCCGCTCCGCCTGGAGCCGGGCGTCGTCCTCGGGCCGGGCGAGGTCGCGGATCTCCCGCTCGCGACGCTCGAGGGCGTGCACGCCGTCGCGAAGCGCCTGCACCGCCTCCTCCGGCTTCTGGACGATCTCCCGGAGCACCGCCGGGCCGCTCCGGATGTCGGCGAGAAGCTGGTCGCACAGCTCGTCCACCCGTGCGAGCCGCGCGTCCACGCCGGTGGGCTCGGGGATCGCCTCGGCCTCCACGTCCGGCTCGCGCCGGCCGATGACCCGCCGCAGGCCCTCGAAGAACATCCACAGGGCGATGAACAGCAGCCAGAACGGCGCTCCATCGATCACGACGGTCGTGAGCACCGAGGCCCCGATGAGGAGCCCCACTCCACTGCGGGGCTTCCGGCGCCGAGCTCCTCGCCGGGCCGCGCGCCGCTCCCGGCGGTCGTCACGCCGTTCGCGACGACGCGCCCGACGGTCGTCCTCGGCCGCCAGGGCCCGCTGCATCCGCTGTACGTCCGCGTCGAACCGGTCGCTCACGCTCGTTCTGGCCTCGGGCGAGGGAATCTGCCGATCCCGCGGCCGGAGCGCCACCCTTCTTCGACGCCTCTGTCAGTGAGCGTGCCGGTGATGGGCGTCCGAGACGTGGGCGTGGGCGTGGGTCAGCGACGCGTGGCGGTGCGGGTGCGCGTGCGGCACGGCAGGGTCCACGCCCTCGGGGTGGGCGTGCTGGTGATGCGCGTCGTGGACGTGGCGGTGGCTGTGCTCGAGCGGCTCGTGGGTGTGCTCGTGTCCGTGCCGTTCCCGGACGAGGAGCGCCACGCCGAGGACCATCACCACGCCCGCGGCGGCCTGCGCCGGGCCGAGACGCTCGCCCAGCACCGGCACGGAGAGGAGCGCACCGGCGAACGGCGCCGTGGCGAAGAAGGCCGCCTCCCGCGCGGCGCCGAGCAGCCGGAGCGCGAACGCGTCGAGCAGGACGCTGGCCCCGTACGCGAGCGCGCCGAGCGCCCCGGCGGCGACGACGACCCGCCACGGAGGGAGCCCGTCTCTCAAGATCATGGCGAGCGCCACCAGGCCCGTGCCAGCGCCGAGCGTCTTGGCGATCACCACCTGCCAGGGATCCTTCCCTGCGAGCCCCTGGGTGAGGTTGTTGTCCAGGGCCCAGGCCGCGCAGGCCAGCACGAGCAGGAGCACGCCGCGGAGCTGCGTGGTCCCCCCCGAGCTCGCGCCGGGAAGGGCGAGGAGACACGCGCCGGCGAAGACCAGCCCGGTCCCGAGCGCGGCACGTCGACCGAGGTGCTCGCCGAACAGGCTGAGCGCGATGAGCACCGTGAGCGGACCCTCGACGTTGAGGAGCAGTGCGCCGCTCACCCCCGAGACGCTCCGGAGCCCGTTCACCAGCGCCAGGGGGCCGACGACTCCGCCGAGCAGGACGATGGCCAGCACCCGCCCGAGGTCCTTCCGGCCGAGGCTCGCCTCGACGATGCGGCGCCGCGCCAGCAGACGGACCGTTCCCACCGCGACGCCGCCCCCGAGGTACAGCAGCCCGGCGAGGAGCACCGGTGGGATCTCGGGGAGCAACCGCTTGGTGATGGGCACGCTCGCACCGAAGAGCACCGCGGAGCCCAGCCCGGCGAGCGCGCCGAGGAGCACCGGGCGTCCGGCGCGGCTCACCTGCGGCTCCTCCGGGACGTGCGGCGCATCGCCGGGAGCATAGCGCTCCGGGTCCTCAGCGCCGCGTCAGGCGACGGGCCCGCCCGAGGCGGATGCCGCCTCTCCTCGCCGGTCGCGGCGCGGGCGGTCCGATCGGATCGGGACACACCGACCGCAGCCGGCACCGCCCGCACTCCGCCCCCGACCACACCGACTCGAAGAGCGCCGTCACCCGGTCCACCGTGTCGAAGTCCTCGGTCACCAGGCCGAGCTCGAAGTTCCGTCCGTCGGGGTGCTTCGCGCCGAGGCCCGCGCCGGTCAGGTTCGCGCTCCCCAGGTAGACCCACGCACCGTCCACGCGAACGCACTTGAAATGGACCCGGGGGCAGATCTTCAGCTGGAGCCCGCCCTCGACCAGCGTCCTCGAGCGGTCGAACGCGGTCCGGAACGGCCGGCTCGGCAGCTCGGCGTGGAGCAGGCGCAGCTCCACCCCCCGCCTCGCGAGGGTCCGGAACAGCGACAGCACCGGGGCGAAGCGCCCGCCCTGCTCCACCATCATGGCCTTCACGTTGGCGGTGGCGATCCACACCGACTCGCGAGCCCCGGCCATCCTGTCCAGGACGACGGTCCGGTAGAGGTCCGATCCGCTGAGGAGCTCGCCGTAGATCGGATGTCCAGCCACGACCGTCCTGGCTAGCACGGTGCCCTGATGTCGAGGCGGACGCCCGGCGGAAGGCGTACTCTCGGGCCGCCGTGGAGCTCTCCGTCGCCCCCCACCCATTTCTCCTGCTGCGCGCCTTCGTGACCGAGTTCCCGGCGCCGCTCGGCAAGCTGCCCCGCGACACCTACCGTGACCTGCTCGCCCCCGGCGCACGCGCTCCGGTCCGGGGACGCGAGGAGGTGCGGACCGCGATCCGCGACCTGCTCCGGCACGGCGGCTACAAGCCCACCGGCCGGGGAAAGCCCGCCTCGGAGTACCTTGTTCGCGCCTCGGCCGAGGGGAAGCTCGCTCCCATCAACGCCGCGGTCGACGTGGGAAACGTGGTCTCCCTCCACTCGGGCCTCCCCATCAGCGTGGTCGACGTGGACCGGCTCCGCGCCCCGGTGCGAGTGGACGTCGCGCCCGCTGGCGCCCGCTACGTCTTCAACAGCTCGGGCCAGGAGATCGACCTCGAGGGGCTGCTCTGCCTCTTCGACGCCGAGGGGCCGTGCGCCAACGCGGTGAAGGACTCGGGACGCACCAAGACCTCCGAGGAGACGACCACCACCCTCACCCTCATCTGGGGAGCGGTCGAGGCCGGCGACCTCGTGGAGGAGGCCCTCGGCTGGGCGTGGGAGCTGCTCGGCCGGGTGAACGCCAGCATCGACTCGGTGGACGTGACGTCCGCCGACGCCCCGGGGCTCAGTACATCTCGCTGAGCTCGACCGAGCGGGTGTCCTTGAACCGCTTCTCGAGCCGGCCGAGCACGGCGCGCTCGCGCGCCGCCACCCGGAACAGCGTCGCGTCCAGCAGCTCGATGCGCATCGCCAGCTCGCCTGGAGCATCACCCGGCTTCGGCGCGCGCGCCCACCCGTCGAGGCGGACGTCCACCGGGGTGTGCAGCACCGCGGCGAGCGAGGTGAGCTGCTCCCAGGAGAGCTCGAGCCCGAACTTGCGCGCCGAGGCCTGAGCCTCGAGGTCCTTCAGGCCCGCCGGCCAGGCGGCGCTCACGTCGTCGCGCGCCTCGATGTACCGGAGCGTCCAGACCAGTCGTGACGCGGGCGGATCGGCAAGGCGGAGGATCTCCGCGAGGCTGCCGCCCAGCTTGCCGTTCTCGTCGGTGTCGAAGATCTCGAGGGCCCGCATCCCGTCGCAACCCCCGAGGTTATGCGCAAATCGCCCGGAGGCCGCGTGAACGGCATCCAGCACTGAACGCACACCTGCTCGCACCTGCCCCGCGGTCGCGGGTCGGCCCGCTCAGAAGTTGATCGAGCCCCGCACGTAGACGCTCCGCCCCGGCGCCCAGTGGCTCCCGTTGAAGCCGTTGTAGAGGCGGTAGGCGTACTGGGCGTCGAAGAGGTTCACCACATCGATGGCCAAGGTCGGACGAAGCGGAAGATTGAGGAAATCGTGTGCGAGCGTCAGGTCCACCCGGACCCAGCCGGGCACGTGGCTGTCATTGTTCGCGCCCGTCCGGAGGCCGCTCCCGTAGGCGGTCTGCACCGTGACCAGCGTCGGGCCATCGCGGTAGCTGGCCCCAGCATTCGCGGTCCAGGTCTGCGAGTGATCGAGCGTCTGCCAGTCCTGATTCTTCAGATCGGCGGGGTCGAACAGGTACTGCGCGGTGGCGATGCCCTTGCCCTGCGCGGTGCCGAAGCTGACGTTCCCGAAGGCGGTGAGTCGCTGGGTGATGACCCAGTCGACGGTGGCCTCCACGCCACCCGCCCGGCCCTCGGAGAAGTTGTAGGGGGTGGTGATGCCGGTGTTGCCGATCTCCGTCTCATCCAGCTGATCGGTCGACAGCCTGCCCCAGAGCGTGAGTCCGAGGGTCAGAGCGCGAACCACACGGGCCTTGAGCCCCACCTCGGCGTAGCGGTCCTTCTCCGGACGCAGGTCGTAGGGGATGGGCTGCCCGGGCTGGACCGCTCCCGGCGTGAGCCGCGCACCGGCGGCGGCGTCGGTGACCGAGGGCGGAATCCAGAGGAGGCCGAAGAAGGCGTGAGCCACCAGGTCCGGGGTGAAGGCCCAGGCCGCGCCGAGCCGCGGACTCACTCCCACGTCGCTGGTCCGGACCGCGCCGGCGCCGGGTGAGGCGCTCTGGTAGTCGGCCCGGAGACCTCCGGTGATGGTGAGCTTCCCGGCAGTGAACCGGTCCTGCGCGTAGACACCGCCGGTGGTCGCCGTTGGCGCATCCGCGCCCTGGCCAATCCGGGAGAAGTCGGGCGGGGGCGTGAGCTCGCGCTGGTACGCGTCGTAGGCGGTGTTGCCCCAGAGCTGGTCAACGGTGAGCCCGAACTTCAGCGTGTGCTGGTCCCCCAGGCGCTGGAGGTAGTCGGTGACCAGGCCGACGTGGTCGGCGCGGCGGTTGACGTTGCTCACGCCCGGGCAGCTGTCCTGGGTCGTGTCGAGGCAGACCTGGGTGGAACCGAGCGCGTGCTCGGGGTCTCCGAAGAACTTCGCCGCCGAGTGCCGGACGTAGCCGGCGATGCGCAGCGAGCGCGAGGCGTCGAAATCGTGCCGGTAGCTGAGGATGCCGAAGACGTCGTTCTCCGTCTCGGTCTGTGACGTGTCGGGTGGAAAGTAGGGCGAGGGCGGATTTCCGAACTCGTCCGGCTGCGTGTTCCCGGGGACGAGCGTCGGGTCGATGGGGATCTGGAACCGGTCGTGCGAGTAGCTGAGCAGCGTGGACAGGTGGTCGCGGTCGTTCAGGTCCAGGTCCACCTTGGCGAACACCCGCCCCTGCTGCGCCTTGTCGTTCAGATAGGTCGTGGGGTTTGGCGGATCGAGCCCCCGGTCCGTCCAGTTCAGGCTTCCACCGACGAGGTAGCTGACCGACCCGACCTTCTGTCCCCAGTAGCCGCCCGGGCTGACCGTGTTGTAGCTGCCGTACAGCAGGTCGAAGCGCCCCTCGCCCTCGGGCGCCGGCCGGCGCGAGTTGAGGTTGACCACCGCCGAGAGCCGCTGGCCGTACTCGGCCGGGAGGCCGCCGGTGATGACCTCCATGTTCTCCAGCAGCCGCGCGGTCAGGAACTGACCGAAGAGGCCGGAGACGGTGTCCGGCAGCGGCACGCCGTCCAGCTGGTACTGGATGTTGCCGTGGTTTCCGCGGACGTAGATCTGCCCGAGCGCGTCGTAGACGAAGCCCGGCTGGGTGGCGAGGACCTCGTTGACCGAGGCGCTGTCGCCCCGCGGCTTCGACTGGATGTCCTCGCGCTGGACCTGAGTGGCGGAGCCGGTGGTGGTCGTCGGGCGTGGGGCCTCACGCTTCGGGGCGACCACGGTCACGGTTTCCTCGAGCGTGGGGAGCGTGACGTCGAGCTCCAGCACGTCGCCGGAGGCGATGAGCACCTCCCGGTCGTCCATGCGCCCATCGGGAGCGGAGAACGTCAAGCGGTACTTCCCGAACGGCACCTGCTCGAACTCGAAGTGTCCGGCGGCGTCGGTGGCGTGGGCGTCGATCCGCTGGGTTCCCCGGAGCAGCTTCACCTGTGTGCCGGGGATGGGCTTTCCCACCTCGTCGTGAACCGAGCCATGGACGATGCCCAGGTTCGCGGCGAGCACGGGCGCGCTCCAGCCGACCACGAGCAGCGTGATCAGAACGGAGCGCCTTCCAGGTGGGGACGACAAGTGCGGCAGTGCGGACATTCGGACTCTCGGGGGTCGATGACGGCGGTGGGCGGCTCGCGCCCCGCGGCCGGACGGCCACGGCGCGACGACTCACTCGGGAAGAACCGACGTCAGACCGGAGGCGACTGCTTCGGGGCGCGATGGAGGGCCCAGCCGGCGGGCGGGGAAGCGTCCTGCGGGCCCGCGATCACCGCCGGGTGCTCGGCGGCGGCGAGCACCGGCGTGGCGCTCGACGACCCGAGTCGCGCCTGCCGGAAGACCCAGAGCGCCGGACAGTGCGGATGCTGGTCCGACCGGGCCAGCGAGCTGGACGCCCTTGCGATTCCCGCGGGCGCGGCGACCGACTCGCCGCCGCGGGACGTGGCGTCGAGGTCCACCACCACGCCGTGCTCCCAGCAGATCCCGTGCGGAGCCGCCGCCAGATGGAGCGTTCCTCCCAGCTGGAGGAGCACGAGCGCCGCCGCGCACAGCGAGAGCCAGCGCGGGAATGTGCGTACGGCGTGCATCAAGGGCCGAGGAGGCTCGGGGTCCTAGCGCACGCCCGGTGCGGCCGCAACGGGCGCCGGCTGCAGAGTTCCTGGCCGGCGTCGGGCCTCAGGGCGCGACGGATGTCTCGTCTTGCGGAGACGCGCGGGCCCCGGAGCCGACCGGGAGCGACACGTGGAACGTCGCCCCGTGGCCCGGCGTGCTCTCGACCCACACCGTCCCGCCGTGGGCCTCGACGATTCGCTGCGAGATGTACAGCCCGAGCCCCTTGCCCCCCGCCTTCGGGTTCGCCTGCCAGCCGCGCTCGAAGACCCGTTCGACTTCCTCCGGCTGCAACCCCATCCCCGAGTCACGAACCCAGACCCGGACCTGTCTGCCGTCGTGCTCAGCCCCGACCACCACCCGACCGCCGACCGGAGCGAACTTCACTGCATTGTTCACGAGGTTGAAGAGCACCTGCAGCATCCGCTCCAGGTCGAAGTCGAGCAGCAGCTCCGCGGGCCAGGCACGCTCGACCACGAGGTGCCGATCGTCGGCATCCATCTGCTGCAGCGCGCACGCCGATTCGAGCACCTGGGCGAGGTTCCCCGGTTGGGGCTGCACGTGGATCTTCTCGCCCTCCATGCCTGCGACGTCGACGACCGTCTTGACCAGGCCGAGCAGCCACTGGGACCCTCGGGCCACCACGCCCAGAGCGCGCTGCGCCTGCTCGCCCCCACGGACCAGGCCACGCTGCGCGTGGAGCCGGAAGGAGAACAGAACGCTGGAGAGATCGTGGGCCAGCACCGCCATCATCTCGTCGCGCGCGCGGGTGGCCTCCGCCGCCCGCCGAAGCAGCGCGGAGTTCTCGAGGACCATGGAGGCCCGCCGAGCGAAATCCTCGGTCAGGGTCCTCGACGGTTCCTCGGCCTCGGGGGGAAGGTCCTGGAACAGCGTGAGCGTCCCCCGGGTCTCTCCCCGGACGATGAGGGGAGCGGTGACCCAGCTGCGAACCGCCGGCCACTGAGGCCGGGCCCCGAGATCCTCCGTCCACCGGCCGAGCCTGGCTCGCCCGTTCGCTCGGGCCAGCCGGATGGTCCCGGCGAGCTGGACCGCGATGCTCTGGAGCTGCTCTCCCTTCATCTTTCGCCGCAGGGGCTCCGTTCGCCAGGCGGACGTCTCGGCGCCTTCCATCTCCACCCAGCAGCCATCGACCGCGCCGAACGCCCCGGCAGCCGCGATCTCTTCCAGGAGCTGGGGCGACTCGAGCGGGATCCGGTTGAGCCGTGCTCCGGCCTGGCTGAGGAAATGGAAATTCTGCTCGGCGGTCGCCCGCGCGGTGATGTCGTGCATCGCCATCCGGACCGGCCCGGGCCGCGAGCGATGCACCGGGATCGCGACTGCCTCCACGACGTAGGTCTGCTGAGAGGGGGTCCGGAAGGTCAGCTCGGCAGAGCTCGGCGTCCCCTGCTCCGCCGTGGCACGCAGGAGCGAGCGGAAGGCCAGCGGGTCGACCATCCCCACCACGGTCTGCAGTCTCCGGCCGTGCAGGAACGAGCGGTCCTGTCCGACCATCCGCGCCGCGGTGAGGTTCGCCTCGACGATGCGACCATCCGCCTCCAGGGTGAGATAGGCCACGGGCGCGAAGTCGAACAGCTCCACGTAGCGCTCACGCGAGGCCTCCAGCTGCTCCTGGGCATCGCTGAGCGCCCGGTTCTGGATCTCCAGCTCGATCTGATGAACCCGCAGCTCGTGAACCAGCCGCTCGGTCTGGGTCAGCGCGCTTCGCATGCTCGTGAGATCGTGATGCTGCGGGCCGAGGGCCTCCGGGTCGCTGCCTTCGGACATGCTCACGACCTGGCCCGCCTGATCTGCTCCAGCATCAGCAGCAGCTGCGCGCCACCCTCGCCCGACCGGGGAAGCCTGGCCCCGTGCGTGCGCCGCTCGGCGTCGAGGACGAGGTCGACGAAGGGGACCCCGTCGCGGAACGCCCGCTCCACGGCCGCCCGGAGTCGTGGGTCGCCGAGGATGCCACCACCGAGCTGCTCGAGGCCGACACCGATCAACGGACCTTCCGCGGTCCCCAGCGCGTCGGACGCCGCCTCGTTGGCGCTCACCACGCGCAGGTTTTGGTCGAGGACGAGCGCCGGAACCGCGGTGTTCGCGGCGGAGCCCGACGCTGGCTGGTTCGGATCGGTCATGTGGCACCGGAAAGCCCGGACCGTCGACAGTTCGCGCTCTTGGGATGCGAAGTCAATCGCGCGGCGCCCGGGGTTGATGAGAAAGCGAGCCTTCGGACGCGCGTTGCCGGGGCGCCACCTTCCCCCGCCGCTGACGGCACGGAGACCCCCGCTGGCGGCTGGACCGTGCACGACGCAGCACAGCACAGCACAGCTGGTGTTCAGCGATCAGCCGCTGTAACTGTGCTGGTCGTGAAGGGGCTGCTCCCTGTAGGAAGCAGCCTTCATTCGCCCGAGGAGAACCTCATGGCCGTCGCCCGCGCTCACAAACCGCTCCTCTTCGAGCAGGTGGCAGCGCGCATGCGCGATGCCATCCACGCCGGGATCCTCGCCGCAGGCGACCGGCTCCCGTCGGTGCGAGAGCTCAGCCAGCAGGAGCGGGTGAGCATCTCCACCGTGCTCCAGGCCTACCAGCAGCTCGAGGCCTGGGACCTCGTCGAGGCCAGGCCGCAGTCGGGTCACTACGTGCGGCTCCTGCGTCGTCCGCCGCCGCAGGAGCCACCGGTGAGCCGACCCCCCTCCTCGGCGCGCGAGCCGAGCGTGGTGGAGCTGGTCCGCCGCATGTACATGGCGGCCGGCAACGAGCGGATCGTCAACCTCGGCTCGGCCCGTCCCAGCTCGAAGCTCCTCCCCACCCGCAAGCTCTCCCGCCTCATCGCCGCCCTGGCCCGGGAGGCCGGTGGGGTCGGCATCGAGTACGACATGCCGCCCGGCTGGCCCGCCCTTCGCCAGCAGCTGGCGCGTCGTTCCCTGGCCTGGGGTTGCCAGCTGGGGCCGGACGACTTCGTCACCACCATCGGTGCGGCAGAGGCCGTGCACCTGTCGCTGCTGGCGACCTGTGGCCGCGGAGACATCGTCGCCGTCGAGTCACCGGCGTACTACGGCACCCTTCAGGTCCTGGAGATGCTCGAGCTGAAGGCGCTGGAGATGCCCACCCACCCCCGGGAGGGGATGCAGCTCGATGCGCTCGAGGCAGCGCTGAAGAAGCAGCCGATCAAGGCCGTGCTGGTGGTGACCAACTTCTCCAACCCGCTCGGCGGCTGCATGCCCGACGAGAAGAAGGAGGCGCTGGTCCGCATCTGCGAGCGCGCCGGCGTCCCGCTCATCGAGGACGACATCTACGGTGACCTCTACTTCGGTCCCGCCCGTCCGCGGGCCGCCAAGAGCTTCGACCGCACGGGGAACGTGCTCTACTGCTCCAGCTTCTCCAAGACGCTCGCCGCCGGGTTCCGCGTCGGCTGGGCGGCGCCGGGGCGATTCCGGGAGCGCTTCGAGCTCTTGAAGTTCGCCCAGACGGTGGCCACGCCCACCCTCCCCCAGATGGCGATCGCCGAGTTCCTGCAGCAGGGCGGCTACGACCGGTTCCTGCGAACGCTCCGGCGGGAGCTGGCCAAGCAGATGGAGCACGTGCGCGGCGTCGTCTGCTCCAGCTTCCCCGAGGGGACGCGCATGACGCGGCCCGAGGGCGGGGCCATCCTCTGGGTCCAGATGCCCGCGAGCGTCGATGCGCTCAAGCTCCACGAGGAGGCGCTCCGGCGAGGGATCAGCGTCGCGCCCGGGCCGATCTTCTCGTCGACGGGCCGCTACCGCAGCTGCATCCGGCTCAACACGGGAAACCCGGATCTCGAGCAGGTGGAGGCCGCGGTGCGGACGCTGGGACAGATCGCCCACCGGCTGGCCGAGTCCGCCCCCCGCCTGCAGAAGACTGCGTAGCCGAGGTCCGCGCTCTCGACCGCCCCCCGGGCATGGTCGCCGGGGAGAGGCCACGGAGTGGAAGGAGCGCGCGACGGCTGAACGCAGGAAGCCTGCCCCGGTAGGCTGCGGAACATGACCATCCAGGCCAGCCCCGCGTGGGTCCACGTCCCCGCGGCGTTCTGGAGCCCGCGGCGTGCGCTGGGGCGGCTCATGCTGGCGGCAGCGGCGGGCGGGCTCGCGGCGGCGGTGATTCCCGGTCGGGTGGGCGGCCCCTTGCGCACCGTTGCCGGATGGGACGTGGCAGGGCTGGTGCTGCTCGCGCTGGTCTGGAAGATCATCCTCCGCGCGAGCCCGGAGGAGACGGCACGGCGGGCGGCGGCCGAGGACGTGGGCCGGAGCTTCGTCTGGGCCGTGGTCGTGCTCGGGAGCACGGTCAGCATCTTCGCGGCGACGGTGGCGCTCCGGAACGTCCGCACGATGGCGCCACGGGCCGAGAAGGAGCTGGTCCTGCTATGCCTGCTGGCGGTGGTCACCGCCTGGGTGCTCTGCCACACGACGTACACGGTCCGGTACGCGCACCTGTACTACCGCGACGACGGAGACCTCGGAGGGCTGGGATTCCCGGGGACGGAGATGCCGTGCCTCCTGGACTTCGCGTACTACGCGTTCACCGTCGGGATGTGCTTCCAGGTGTCGGACGTCACGGTCACCCAGCACCGGATGCGCCAGGCGACGCTCGGGCATGCGCTGCTCTCGTTCGTGTTCAACACGCTGGTCCTGGCGCTGGCCCTGAACCTCCTCTTCGGGCAGCTGACGCCGGGGTCCTGAGCAGCGGCGCCGGTCGCCTGCCGGGCATGCGGGAACGGGCTTGCGGAACGCACCCGGTCGGCGCCGCCGTCCGCAGCAGGCGGTCGCCCCACCGCGGCGAATGGTGCAATGGTGACCGGGAACACTCGGTTCCTCCCGGACGCCCATGACTGCCCTTCTCGCGAGCCTGCTGCTCGCCGCCTCGCCGCCGCTGGTCCAGTTCGAGACCTACACCCTTCCCAACGGCCTCAGCGTCACCCTCAGCCCGGACCACCGGCTTCCGACCGTGGGCGTCAACCTCTGGTACCACGTGGGAGGTGCGAACGAGACACCGGGGCGGACCGGCTTCGCGCACCTCTTCGAGCACCTCATGTTCCAGGGCTCGAAGCACCGCCCCGGCAACGAGCAGGACTTCGCCGGGCTGCTCGAGGCGGCGGGAAGCTCCGACCTCAACGCCAGCACCTGGAACGACCGCACCAACTACTTCGAGACCCTCCCCGCGAACCGCCTCGAGCTCGCGCTGTGGCTGGAGAGCGAGCGGATGGCGTTCCTGCTCGACGGTCTCGACCAGACCAAGCTCGAGACGCAGAAGGACGTCGTCCGGAACGAGCGCCGACAGAGCGTGGAGAACACGCCCTACGGCAAGGCGGAGGTCCGCCTCGTCGAGCTGCTCTTCCCGAAGCCGCACCCGTACTTCGGCGCGGTCATCGGCTCGCACGAGGACCTCCAGGCCGCCACGCTCGACGACGTGAAGTCCTTCTTCCGCACCTTCTACGTCCCGGCCAACGCGTCGCTGGTCATCGCCGGTGACTTCGATCCGGCGCAGGCGCGAGCGCTGGTGGAGAAGTACTTCGGCCCCATCCCGAAGAGCGCGAAGCCCCCCGCGCCGGCGATCCAGACCCGGCAAATTGCTCGCCAGGTCCGCGAGACGCTCACCGACGACGTGCAGCTGCCGCGCATCTTCGTCGGCGTCATCGCCCCGCCGGCGTGGAGCGACGAGGGGTTCGCCTTCGACGTGGCGCAGGAGATCCTCGCCGGCGGGAAGACGAGCCGTCTCTACCGCGCGCTGGTCTTCGACCGGCAGCTCGCGCAGGAGGTGGACATGGCGACCGACAAGTCCACCTTCGGCAGCGCCTCGGAGATCCGGGTGACGGTCAAGCCCGGCCACCTTCCGGCCGAGGCGGAGGCAGTGCTCGACGCCGAGCTGGTCCGCCTCGGGCAGACGCCCCCCAGCGACGCCGAGCTCCGCCGGGCCCAGCGCAACATCGTCGCTCGCCTCTACCGTGGCATCGAGCGGCTCAACGGGAACGGTAGCCGTGCCGACATCCTCAACGCGATGCAGATGTGGCGAGGGGACCCGGGGTTCGTCAACCAGCTGGTCGGCCGCTACCGCGCCGTGACTCCGGCCCAGGTGCAGGAGGCGGCGCGGAGGGTGCTCGCCTCCGACGCCCGGGTGGTGCTCATCGTCAACCCCGCCGCCGCCCGCACGGCCGCGGCCCAGTGAGGACCCACGCCATGGACCGCCTCGGCCGCCTCGCGCTGCTCGCCCCCACCGTCCTCCTCGCCTGCGCCACCTCCGGCACGCCGCCCCCGGCCAGCGCGCCGAAGGCCGCGGCACCTCGCGCCGACACCGCGGTGTCCGAGACGGGCACTCCGGATGCCCCGTTCCGCAAGACGCTCCCCGAGCCCGGGCCGGCGGTGACGTTCCAGGCGCCGGTCCCGACGGTGAAGACGCTGAAGAACGGCCTCACGCTGTGGATCGTCGAGCAGCACCAGGTTCCGCTCACCACGGTGGAGCTGGTGGTCCGCGCCGGCGAGGACACCGATCCCTCCGGAAAGCCGGGCACCGCGAGCTTCGTCTCCGACATGCTCGACGAGGGCACCACCCTCCGGGACGCGCCGGCCATCGCCGCGGCGTTCGAGGACCAGGCCGCGCTCTTCCGGAGCCTGGCGGACAAGGACTCGCTCATCGCCGCGGTCTCCTTCCCCTCGGCGTCCCTCGGCCCGGTCCTCGACGTCTTCAGCGACTGCGTGCTCCACCCCGCCTTCAAGAAGCCGGATCTGGAGCGGGTGCGCGCGCTCCGCCTCGGGGACCTGGCGCAGCTCGAGGCCGACCCGGGGCAGATCGGCAAGACGGTGCTCAACCGCACGGTGTTCGGCGACGGCCACCCCTGGGCCTTCCCGGTCACCGGGACCGTGGCCTCGACGAAGGCCGCCCGCGGTGACCAGCTCACCGCCTGGCACCGGAGCTGGGTGCGACCCAACAACGCCGTGCTGGTGGTGGTGGGCGACGTGAACCCGACGACGCTCCTGCCCGAGCTCGAGCGACGGTTCGGCGGCTGGAAGGCGGCGGCGCTCCCGAAGCGGCGCTCGCTCACGCCCACCTCCCGGAAGGGCCCTCGCGTGGTCACGGTGGTGGACCGCCCCGGCGCGGCGCAGAGCCAGCTCTGGGTGGGCGAGCTCGGTCTCGGCGCGGGCAGCGCGGACCTCTACGCCGCCCAGGTCGCCGCAAACGTGCTGGGCGGCGGCTTCAAGTCGCGGCTCAACGCCAATCTCAGGTCGGGCAAGGGCTACACCTACGGCGCCTTCAGCGCCTTCGACGTGCGGCGCGAGCCGGGGCTGTTCGCCGCCGTCGCCCCGGTGGTGGCGGAGAAGACGCCCGAGGCTCTCCACGAGCTCCTCGGCGAGATCGACCGCCTCCGCGACGGGGGCATCGACGCCACCGAGCTCGCCGACGCGAAGTCCGGCCTCATCCAGAGCCTGCCGGCGGAGTTCGGGTCCACCACCAGCACCGCGCTCGCGTTCGGCAAGCTGGTCGCCCTCGGCAGACCGCCGGACTACTTCGCCAGCTACGTCCAGAAGCTCGAGGCGGTCACCCGCGACGACGTGGCCCGCGCCGCCCGCGCCCGCTTCGACACCAAGAACCTGGCCATCGTGGTGGTGGGGCCGCTCGCCGAGCTGCGCCCCCGGCTGGAGGCGCTCGAGCTGGGGACCATCGCCCTGCGCGACGCGACCGGCGAGGCGGTCAAGGCGGCCCGCGCGGTGAAGTCCAGCACCCACTGAGCCGAAGGTCGTGATGCCGCGGTCTTGCCGGAGCATGGCGCCTTGCGTCATGCGCGCCGCGACAGGTCCATCCTCGCTTGACTTCCGAATCGGCCATGACGTGATGCGCGACTCACAGGGGATTCGAGGGAGGGGCCGTACATGAAGAGTGTCGTCTGGGCCGCAGCCGCCGTCTCCGCGGCGCTGCTGGCCGGCTGCAACAGCCCACACGTCGCGCTCGCGCAGGACAACGCGGTGTCGGTGCCGGTCGGTGGGACGTTCGGGTTCAACGGGCTGGTCCAGGACTCGAACGGGACCATCGTCTGGAAGCTCGACGGACCCGGCTCCCTCACCAACACCTCCGGCGTGACGACGATCTACATCGCGCCCACCACCTACGACCCGAGCAACGCGAAGGCCACGCTGACCGCCTCGCTCAGCGACGCGGCGGACGCGAAGCAGGTGGTGACCATCACCATCACCAAGCCGAGCTCCTCGACGGGGGGCATCCCGCTGGTCTCGACGGTGACCGTCGGCTACGACCAGCGGAGCATCCCGACCATCAACTGCACCAAGTCGGTGGACTGCTACGCCGTCCTCGGCTTCATCCACGCGCGGGACCGGCTGTTCGAGATGGACTTCTTCCGGCGCGCCGCCCAGGGGAAGCTGTCCGAGCTGGTGGGGGACGCGGCGCTCGAGCAGGACGAGGCCATCCGCACCTTCTTCACCACCCGCGACGGTCGATCGATGCCCCAGGCGCTGACCGACCACGTGAACGCCGACGATCCCGACGTTGCCGCGCGGATCCACGCCTACGCCACCGGGGTGAACGCCTACATCGCGACGCTCCGTGGCGATCCGTCCCGCCTCCCCGGCGCCTACAAGCAGCTCCAGTACGTCATCAACCCCGCCAGCACCGACGACCTCCCCGACTGGCTGGACGTGGACACGGTGGCGGTGGCCCGGCTGTTCCAGTTCCAGCTCTCCGAGAACGCGGAGACGAAGGGCGACTACGGAAAGTGGGCCGCCACCTGGGCCGCGCTCATCCAGGGCGGCATCGCGAACGACCCCGGCCAGCTCACCATCGGGCTGTGGATCCAGGCGAAGTCACCGATCGAGTCCTTCACCCTCTCCGGCACCGGCGCGGCCAACGCGCCGAACCTGATCGCCACCCCGCCGGTGCTCGACTCGCTCCGCGCGGCCGGCCCGGCGCTGAAGGCGGCGACCCGGAAGCTGGACGCCATCCGGCAGCTCCGGGCGCTGATGGGCTCTCCGGCGGGCTCCAACAACTGGGTCGTGGACGGAGAGCACACCGACATCGGCCAGGCCTTCGTCGTGAACGATCCGCACCTGCCGCTGAACTACCCCTCCAACTTCCACCTCTCGCACCTCATCGGCTCCGAGGACCAGCTCAACGTCCAGGGCGCGATCTTCCCCGGGCTGCCGGCGACGCTGATCGGCCGCGGCGCCCACGTGGGCTGGGGCGTGACCGTCGTGGGCTACGACGTGACCGAGCTCTACCTGGAAACGCTCACCGCGACGCCCGGCGGAGCTCCGGCGGTCAGCTTCAACGGCCAGCCGGTGGCGCTCATCCCCGTGCCCCAGACCTACCGGTTCCGCACCTCCACCGGTCTCGCGACGCTCAGCGATCCGCCGGTGGTGCTGGTCTCGCCGCCGCACGGTCCGATCATCGCGGCGGGCCCCACCGCCACCACCGCCATCAGCGCGCGCTGGACCGGCCAGGAGACGCTCACCGACGACCTGCACGCGTTCTTCCATCTGAACAACGCCGCCAGCGTCGACGACGCCCGGCAGGCGCTGGAGGGTGGCCCGAAGCCCGACGGCGGTGCGTTCACCGGCTACTACACCGGCGCGCAGAACTTCGTCCTCGCCGACGACACGGGGAAGATCGCCTACGTCCCGCACGCCTGCGTCCCGCAGCGGCTCTGGGCGAACACCCCGATGGTCTATCCGTACCCGAACGTGCCGGTGGACGGGCGGGGCGCGTTCGAGTGGGCGAGCGGCCCCGACGGCGGGCTGCTCTGCGTCCCCAACGACAAGCTTCCGCGCGCCTATCCCGTCGACGGCGGAACTGGCTCCCTCAAGGGCTACCTGGCCACCGCCAACGCCGATCCGCTCGGCGTCTCCGCGGACAACAACCCCTACTCCAGCAATCCCAACGGGGTGCCGTACCTGAGCTACGAGTGGGACGACCAGGGCTACCGCATCTTCCGCATCCAGTCGGTGCTCGACGCGAAGCTCGCCAACGGCGGGAAGGTGTCCCTGGCCGACATGCAGGCCCTGCAGACCGACCACGTGATGACCGTGGCCGGGCCGTTCATCCAGTACCTCGGTGCGCTCCAGCAGGGCGGTCAGCTCCCGACGGAGGGCAACGCGGCACAGGCAGCGAACATCCTCTTCGCCTGGAACACCGGGGCGCCGAATGCACCTCCGCTCGACTGTCCCACCGGCCTGGCAGCCGGCTCGCTCGACCCCGCCACCGCGGTGAACGACAGCGATCCGGCCAACACCGCCAACTCCGCGGCCTGCATGCTCTTCCACACCTTCCTCCGCCGGGTGCTGGAGCAGACCTTCAAAGACGAGGAGGCCGTGGCCGGTGTGGGCCGCGCGCCGGGCAACGAGGTCCGGGCGCTCCTCACCCTGCTCTCCGGTCAGGTCCCGAACCCCAACAACGTGTTCTGCCGCGACGTGGGAGCCAACGGCGCGCCGCTCAACAGCAAGACCTGCCAGACCCAGGTGCTGGACGCGCTCGGCTTCGCCTACGCCCAGCTCCTGGGAGCGTACGGTGAAACGAGCAACTGGCGCTGGGGCCGCGTGCACACCATCACCATGCAGTTCGTCGTTCCGGGCTATCCGCTCATCGACCCCGGCTTCCGGCCCGGCCCCTTCCCGCGGCCCGGGGGCGCATGGACGGTGGACGTGGGCGCGCCGACCGGCCTGAACTCGAGCTTCCTCACCTACCCCTACGCCTCGGGCGGCAACGTCCGGTGGCTCGCGGCGATGGACGGGACGGTGGACCACACGATGAACCAGCTGCCCGGCGTGGAGAGCGGCGAGGCGTACCCGTTCGGTCAGTCCACCATGCTGACCGACTGGGTACAGAACAAGTACTTCAACTGGCCGCACAACGCGGCCGACGTGACGTCGGTCAGGACCGAGACCTTCTCGCCCTGAGCGATTCGCTCGCCGCGGCGGGGCCCGTCCCTCGCCGCGGCCTGCACGCCGGGGAGGGGCCTGCTCCCTGCGTCGCCCCGCCGCAGGCAGCGGCCCGCCGGTCGGGGTAGAAGGCCCGGAGACTCTCCATGCAGCCCGTCGACGTCTCCTGGCTGGTCCGGCTCCGCTGGGCCGCCGCGGTCCTGTTCCTCCTCCTCGCGCTCGCGGCCCGGTCGGTGTTCCACATCCCCGTCCCACCCCTCGCGGTCGGGGTGGTGTGGAGCCTGCAGATCCTGAGCAACGTCGCCCTCGGGCGTCGCGTGCGCACCCACCGCACGGTGCGCGCCACCACGGTGGCGGCCATCATGGCGCTGGACACCCTCCTCCTCACCGTGCTGCTCGCGCTGAGCGGTGGCCCGAGCAACCCCTTCAGCGTGCTGTACCTGGTGGACGTCGCGCTGGGCGCGGTGGTCCTCTCGCCCGCGCTCACCTGGGCCCTGCTCGGCCTCGTGCTCCTCTGCTTCGGGGCGCTCTTCCTCCCCATGCCCTGGAGCCCGGGCGAGGCGCTCGGGCACGCCGAGCTGATGCGCCTCCACCTCCGCGGGATGTGGGTCGCCTTCGCGCTCGCCGGAGGCACCCTGGTGGCCTTCGTGCTCCGCGTCCGGCGTGCCCTGGCCGACCGCGAGGCCGAGCTCTCCCGGGAGCGCGAGCGGGCCCAGCGGCGCGACCGGCTCGCTTCCCTGGCCACCCTCGCCGCGGGCACCGCGCACGCGCTCGGGTCGCCTCTGTCCACCATCGCCGTCGCCGCGCACGAGCTGGAGCGGCGGCTCCGCTCGCTGCCCGAGGCCGCCGAGGACGCCCGTCTCATCCGGACCCAGGTCCAGCGCTGCCGGGAGGCGCTGGCCCGCATGTCCACCGAGGCCGGTCAGTCGCCCGGCGAGATGCTCCACCCGCGGCCGGTGTCGCTGCTCCTCGACGAGGCGCTGGAGGGCCTCCCCGAGCCGGACCGGGTCCGCATCGAGCTCCAGGACGGCGTGCGCGAGGCCACCGCCGCGCTCCCGGTGCGCGCGGTGGGCCAGAGCGTCCAGGCCCTGGTCCGCAACGCGCTCCAGGCCTCACCCGCCGGGCGCCCGGTGCTGCTCCGCCTGGGTCTCGAGGGCGACCGGCTGCGGGTCGAGGTGGAGGACGAAGGCGAGGGAATGGCCCCCGAGGTGCTCGCCCGGGCCGGCGAGCCCTTCTTCAGCACCCGTGGCTCGGGACACGGGCTCGGTCTGGGGCTGTTCGTGGCCCGGAGCCTCGCCGAGCAGCTGGGGGGAGACCTCCATCTGGACTCCGCCCCGGCCCAGGGCACACGCGCCCGGCTCACCGTTCCCCTGGTGCCGGCGTCATGACCTCGCTGTCCATCCTCCTCGTCGACGACGACGAGAACTTCCGCGAGCGGATGGCGCGGGCGCTGAGAGACCGCGGCCATGAGGTGCGTACCGCCGGCGGGCCCGACGACGCCGTCCGCCTCGCAACCGAGGACTCGCCGGAGTGCGCGGTGGTGGACCTGCGCATGCCCGGCGGCAGCGGCCTGGACGTGGTGTCGGCGCTGAAGACGCTCGACGCCGCCACCACGGTGGTGGTGCTCACCGGCTACGGCAGCATCGCCACCGCGATGGAGGCGGTCCGGCGCGGTGCGGTGCACTACCTCCAGAAGCCGGTGGACGCCGACGAGCTGCTCGCCGCCTTCGCGCGAGGAGGAATGCTGCCCGCGGGCGAGGTCCCCGAGGAGCCCGCGGCGCCATCGCTCGCCCGCGCCGAGTGGGAGCACATCCAGCGCGTGCTCACCGACGCCGGCGGCAACGTCTCCGAGGCTGCGCGCCGGCTCGGGCTCCACCGGAAGTCGCTCCAGCGGAAGCTGCAGAAGCATCCGCCGCGGAGATAGGCCGCGCCGTCAGTTCAGGACGAACTGGAGGCTGGCGCTGGCGGTGACCCCCACCGTCTGCTCGCCGAAGAGCTGGGTGACGAAGGGGACCTTGACCTGCGCCAGCAGCCAGATGGGTCCGCTGACGTTCCAGGCGATGCCGGGAACGGCCGACACGACGAGGCCACCGGTGTTCTCTTGAAGGACACCCTCCGACCGGTCCCGCCCGGCGTATCGGCCGTCCACCCCGAGCTGGACCGCGAAGGGCTCCACCACCCGGTAGCGCAGCTGCGCGCTCCACAGGACGGCGTCGCCGAAGCGGTACTGGTAGCTGTTGGTGGTCCGGAAGCGCCCGGTCACCGAGAGGAAGAAGTTCCACGGGTCCTGGTGGAAGGCGTAGAGCGCGCCGACGTACGGACCCCAGGCGCCGGTGCCGAGCTGTGCGTGCTGGTCGATGCGCTCGCCGCCGGCGGTCGTCGCGTCGTCCGCGCCGGTGGGAAGGGACGTGCCGGCGGTGAGCGCGAGGTTCTGCCGTCGCTGCGCCTGGATGCTCGTCGCGTCCCAGAGGAAGAACCGCATCCCCACGTCCAGGTCGCCGAGCCCGATCGGGACCGCGGTCTCGGTCGCGTCGTTCGGGGTCGCCGAGAGCGCCCAGTCCTTCCGCACCAGCGGGACCTGGAGCACCAGGTTCACCCGTGAGAACGGGCTGTAGACCACGACCGGACGCAGCGTCATCTGGGTCAGCGTCTCGGTGCGGTCCGGCTCGTCGTCGCTGCGCGCGGTCGCGCTCAGGTACTCGTACTCCAGCGCGAAGCGGACGGTGTTCGCGACCGGCATCGAATCGCCGGCGAGCACCAGCGGATCTCCGCACCCGCACACCGAGCAAGCGCGCGCGACCGAGGGCAGGGCAAGACAGGCAGAGGCGACCAGCAGCGCGGCGAGCCGGGACATGCGCTCGTCGATCTAGGGGTTCCGCTGCTCGTCGACCTGCGGCAAAGCGCCGCACACGGGGGCGCGACCGCCCGGCGACGGCGCCACGCGGTGGCAACTCCTCGAGACGAGCGGCTAGTCGGCCCGCAGCTCGAGCGATGCGGCGATGGCGTCCACCAGCGCATCCGCGGCGCCGGGCGCGAGCGGGTCGACGCCGTCGAACCACCGGTCGTAGCGGACCAGCACCTGGCCAGTCCGCGCGATTCCGGCGGTGGTGAGCGGCACCGGGCTCGGGCTTCCGGCCGGCCCGAGGAACTGCGCGTCGACCTCGGCCTCGCTCGACGACGCGAGCTGGAAGGGCTGCGCGGCCCCGCCGCCGGCGGGCTCCACCGTCCCCTCCAGCCAGAGGGTGTTCCCCTCCATCGGGACGGAGGCAGGCAGGCCGACCGCGTCGGCGTCGGCGGGCTCGAGCAGCACCGTCCCCCGGCAGTAGCGGTCCGCCGGGGGCTTCAGCGTGCCCAGCGTCAGCGCCTGCGCGTCGTCGCGGAGGAGATCGTCGACGTGTGGCTCGCCGATGCGCGTCGGCGTCCCCTCGGTGTGGGCGCGTGCGGTCCCCACCGGCGACAGCGCCTCCAGCAGCTTCCTCCAGGCGGTGGAGGGACAGGCGAGGATCTCCACGCTGGCGACGTTCAGGTGCCCGCGGGTGAGCCGCACGACGTCGCCGTTCGGGCGCTGGATGATGCGCTCCGGCCCGCTCTGGGAGGCCCCGGACGGGCGATGGGCGAGGTGCAGCGCCAGGCTCACCCCGGCCTCCTCGCTGCTACAGCCGAGGACGAGGCACGACGTCACGACCACCGGGAGCATTGCCTTCACAGGTCCACCACCAGGCTGATCGAGGCGGACGTCCCCTCGGTGTGAACTCCCTCGAGCGCGTTGATCACCGGGATGCGCGCGGCGAGCTGGATGACCCAGTCCGTCGCGGGGCTCAGCAGCACCGCCGGCGAGAGGAAGGCGATGAAGCCTCCCGTGTCGGGCGAGACCGCGCCGTTCTCGTGCCACACCCCGTCCAGTCGCATGTCCGTCCCGAGGCGGACGGAGAGCCACGGCCAGGGCTGCAGCTGTCCGTACACCGTCGCGCGCCCCGTCGGGGCCGGCTCGAGCCCCTCCCGCCCCTTCGTCGGCAGATAGGCGAGCACGCTCGCGTAGGCCGACCACGGGCCGCCGAGGCGCGCGTAGTACGAGACCCCGCCGATGAACCACCACGCGCCCGGGCCGGCCTGGATGTCCGAGCCGAGCACCGTCCCGTCGGGCAGGCGCTGCAGCGGAGCGGTGGGAAACCGCATCCCGCCGAGCAGCGAGAACAGGTGGCGCGCGGAGAACTCCCGGTCGCGCCACAGCACCACCTTCGCCAGCGCCTCGACGTCGCCCAGGTTGGTCGAGTGGTCGCGCGACAGGTCGGCGGACTCGAGCGTCCGGAACAGCACCGGCACGGTCAGGCTGAGCGCCCAGCGGCTGGAGAAGGCGTAGCTGCCGCCGAGGTTGAGCGCCCACTCGGCGAGCGCGGTCCCGCCCGTCTGGGGCGTCCCGGAGGACTCGGTCCGGTACTGCCCCTCGCTGAAGGCGCGTATCCGGCCGCCGAAGGGCTGCTCCACGCCGATGCTCAGCAGCGTCGGGTCACCGCAGCCGCACGTCGCACAGGCGAGGGCCGGGCCCGCGACGGTGAGCGCGAGCAGGGCCAGCGCGGGCAGCAGCCAGGAAGGGCGCATCGAGCGGCCGAATCCTTGGCACGGCGCTCATCCCATTGGATTGCGACAAAGAGCCGCACCCTCGGCGGCGAGGCTCAGCGCTGCTGGCGGCTCAGCACGCGCATCACGGCGCCGACCAGGTCGACCGAGTCGACCGGCCGGGTCAGCTCGGCGTCGTAGCCCTCGCGACGGGCGCGGGCGCGCTCGGCCGGCCGGGAGCCGTCCACCAGCGCGACGGCCCGGAGGGAGATGCCCGACTCCCGCCGGACCTGCCCCAGCAGCCCGCGGGTCGGGTCGCCGAAGCCCATCTGTCCGCTCACCAGCACGTCGGGCCGCGCAACGCGGGCGTGGGCCACGGCCTGCCCCGGATCGCAGAGATCCACGTCCGCTCCGGCGCGCGCGAGCGCGGTGGCCATCAGCTGGCCGGCTGTGCGCTCCTCGGGAACGAGCAGGACCCGCACTCCGGCGAGCGGTAGCTGGGCCGGCACTGCCATCGACGCGACCGCCGGCGCGCCCTCCTGGGCCGGGGCGGGGACGGACAGACGGAAGGTGGCCCCCTGGCCGGCGGGGCTCTCCACGGTGAGCGTCCCTCCGTGGAGCGCGGTGAGGCGACGGGCGATGGACAGGCCGAGGCCCAGGCCCGTCCCGCGCTGCTCGTTCTCCTCGCCCTTCCAGAAAGGCTCGAACACGTGCGGCAGCGCCTCGGGAGAGATGCCCGGTCCGGCGTCGACCACCTCGAGCGCCACCCCGCCGTCCGCCCGCCGCATCCGCACCTGCACCGTGGAGCCCGGCGGCGAGTACTTGAGCGAGTTGGAGAGCAGGTTCCACATCACCTGGGTGAGCCGGCCCGGATCGCCGTAGAGGGCGGGCAGGTCCGGGATGGCCTCGACGTCCAGGTAGACCTCGCGGTCCTCCGCGTCCGGCGACACCGTCTCCACCGCGTCACGCAGCACGGCGCCGGGATTCACCCACTCCCGCTTCAGCACCAGCTTGCCCCGGGCCATCCGCTCGGCGTCGAGGAGGTCGTCCACCAGGCGCGCCTGCGCGCGCGCGTTCCGGAGGATGGCGGTGATTGCCCGCTCCACCGTGTCCGGGTCGGACCGCCGGGCCTGCAGCGACCTCGCCCAGCCGAGGATGGCGGTGAGCGGGGTCTTGAGGTCGTGCGCGACGGCCGCGACGGCGAGGTTCCCGCGCAGGGCCCCCTCGGCCTGATCGCGCGCGGCATTCGCCTCGGTGAGCTCCTCCAGCTGGGCCCGCTCGGTCATCCGGCGGGTGGTGACGTCCAGCACCAGCGCCGCCAGCCCGCGCGCCCGGCCCGCGACGTCCACCAGAGGCCGCCCGTACCAGGCGTGCCAGCGGAGCGCGCCGTCGAGGTGGATGCAGGGGTACTCGAAGTCGTGGATTCCCCGGTCCGAGAGCGCTCGCCAGAGCGTGTTCCACACCCGCTCGCGCTCGTCGGCCTGGACGTGCTCGAGGAACGCGTCCACCGTCCGTGGCACCGTCCCGAACAGGGACTCGGCCCGGTCGGTCCAGGTGAAGCGGCCGCTCTGGAAGTCGTATTCGCAGCTCGCGAACACCGCGGCCGTGGGCAGCGGGCCGGTCTCGATGCGCTCGCTGTCCGACGGGTTCACGGGAAAAGCACCTCTCGGCTGAAAACCCCAGGCGCCTCTCCGCCACGAACACCACCCGTGAAGTCAGCGGCCGGCGCCGGCCGCCCCTCGGAGACCCTACCGCGCGCCTCGCGCAGCGCGCCACGGAGGGTCCCACATGCCCCGTCCATGTGTGCAATGGGAATCCACCGACACCGGTGGCGAGTCTCACCGACCTCGCCACGACCCGACCGCCAGGTTCCGGGGGCTTACGCCTTCGGCTTCTCGAGGATGACCTCGACCCGCCGGTTCTTCGCCCGGCCGGCGGAGGTCTTGTTGTCGGCGACCGGCCGGTCCTGGCCCACGCCCTGGGCGCGGATCTGGTCCGCCGGGATGCCCCCGTCGATCAGGTACTTCCGCACCGTCTCCGCCCGGGCCTGGCTGAGCTTCATGTTCGTCTCGGGCTTGCCGGTGCTGTCGGTATGGCCCTCGACGAGGATGGTGCGCTGGGTGCCCTTCAGCGCCTCGGCCACGATCTTCAGCCGGTCGATGGCCACCTGCTGGAGGTCCGCCTTGCCGGTCTTGAAGGGGATGCCGCCGGCGAGGGTGATGATGGTGCCCCGCTCGTCCTCCTTCACGTCGGCGAACTTCTGCAGCCGCTTTCGGGCCTCCTCGGCCTCGCGGGCGGCGCGCTCGGCCTCCGCGCGGGCCGCGGCGTCGTTGGCCGCCAGGCCCTTCTCGTCCCACTCCTTCTGGAGGGCGGCGAGCTCCCACTCCTTCGCCCGGCGGTCGGCATCGGCCTTGGCCGCGGCGGCGGCGCCGTCCGCCACCTCCGCTTTGTACAGCGCCTCCTTCGACAGGTTGCGCTCGTACGACGGGTCCTTGCCGCGCTCGAAGGCGGCCTGCGCGTCCTGCGCCGACTGCGCGGCGCCGATGGCCTTCTTCGCGTCGTCGTACTCCTTCGGGAACGCCTTCGCGTCGCCGGTCTTCACCGCGTGGGCGTAGGTGTCCTTCGCCTTCGCGAGATCCGGATAGTTGAACGGCGCCGAGCAGCCGGCGCAACCGAGGGCCAGGGCAACGGTGAGCTTGATCGATCGCATGGTCGTGCCTCTCCCTTTCACTTGCCCAGCTTGGCCTTGAGATCGGCGATCTGCGCGTCGAGCTCCTTGACCTTGGCGACGTTGGTCGCCTCGGTGGCCTTCATCTTCGCGTCGTCCGCGGCGGCGCTCGCCAGCGACAGCTGCTGGATCGCGGCGCTCGGGTCACCGCCCTTGATCAGGCTCTGCGCGCTGGCCAGGTACTTCTCTGCCTGTGCCAGGAGGTCGCTGGAGGCCGGGAAGTTCGCGGCGCCCGCGGCCTTGGCGGCCTCGACCGCGGACGTGGCCGCCTTCAGCTTCGGAGAGGGGTCCACCGTGGAGCAGCCCACGATGGCCGCCCCCAACGCGATCAACGCAACGATTCGACGCATGGGGAAGTCCTCGGAACGGCGGGTTGTGCGAGCCCGGAGCGGCGCCCCGCATACTGGAGCGGACGCAGCGCCGGGTGACGGTTTTGAAACGGCGACATCAGACATCGCTCGTGCAGTACTTGCAGCGGGTGGCGGCCGTCGGGAGCGCCTCGGTGCAGCGCGGACAGGTCTTGGTGGGCGCGGGCGGCGGGGTCTTGATCAGCGCCTTGGTGACGAAGAACACCACCACCGCGACGATGGCGAAGTCGAGGACGCGCCCCAGCAGGTCGCCGTACTTGATCGCGTTGGTCACCTTTCCCGCGGCGTCGTGCGTGAGCGGAAGCTCCCAGTTCCGCCACTCCCCGCCCGGGATGAGGATCCCGACGATGGGCATGATGATGTCGTCGACGATCGCGCTCACGACCTTGCCGACCGCGGCGCCGATCACGACACCGACTGCCAGTGCGAGGGCGTTCTGTTTCAGCAAGAACTCGCGAAAGTCCTTCGCCAGGCTCATCGCGCGTTTCCCCTCCGTGACAGGCGTTCCGTCCTGCCCTTGTCTCGCCCGAAACGCAACAGGAACCGTACCTAAGGTCGATTGACCGTTGGTGCGGCTGCAACCAAGGTCGTAGACGGTGTTTCGACTGGAGGCATTCCGCATGCCCGACGACGAGCCCGATTTCTCCGATGTCCAGGGGGGTAGCTCGAGCATCTCGACCGACGAGCAGGTCGACCGGACGTACACGGTCCGCCCGGGAGACAGCCTGAGCAAGATCGCCAAGGCGCTGATGGGGGACGCCAAGAAGTGGCGCGTCCTCTACGAGGCGAACAAGGACGTGGTGGGCGGCAACCCTGACCTCATCCACCCGGGCCAGGTCCTGAAGATTCCCAAGAGCTGAGCGCCCCAGGACCTCACCCTTCACACGCGAGGAACACCGATGCTCCGAAAGGCTGCCCTGTTCGGGCTGTCGCTTCTCGTGCTCTCCGGCTGCAAGAAGGAGGAGCCACCTCCACCTCCGCCGCCGCCCCCCGTCGCCCAGACGCCCCCACCACCGCCTCCGGCCCCGTTCCACGTCACCGGGGTGCAGCTCGGCAAGGGGATCCAGCCCGACAACTCGGTCCAGACGCCCGCCACCACCTTCGGCCCGAAGGACACCATCTACCTCTCGGTGACCTCCGAGGGCATGGCTCCGCAGGCGATGCTCGCCACGCGCTGGACCTACGGCCCCAAGGAGGTGCTGGTCCACGAGGAGAGCAAGTCGGTGAGCCCTCCCTCCGCGAAGCCGATGCGGACCGAGTTCCACATCTCCAAGCCATCGGGCTGGCCGGCCGGCGACTACAAAGTGGCGCTCACCGTCGACGGACAGCCCTCGCAGACGCAGACCTTCAGCGTCGCGAAGGCCGGCGCGAGGCACTAGCGCTGCGTCCCCGGCGGCGCGGCACCTCGGTGCCGGAGACCGCGGATGTCATGTCGCCGCGCCGGTAGGCGTGGGCGAGGCAGCGCGTCGAGTGCGCGAGGCCCACCTCGCCCCGGCGGTCGAGCACGATGAGCCCGGCTCGTCCCTGGACGGCCCGCTCGAGGACCGCGAGCGCGTCGGCGGCGGCATCGTTCGCCGAGGCCCCGCGCTCCATCGCCACCAGGGCCCGGGTGGCGAGCCCCACGCGGAGGATGTGCTCGCCCCAGCCGGTGCACGCGACCCCGCCGGTCCGCGAGTCCGCCACGTAGCCCACCCCGGGCACCGGCGCGTCGCCCACCCGTCCGGGCAGGCTGAAGGCCACGCCGCCGGTGCTGTTCCCCGCGGCGAGCTGCCCGTCGCCATCGAGCGCCACCGCCCCCACCGTGTCGTGGGCGAAGTCGTCCGCGGTCGCGAGCCGGCCGGCGAGAAAGTCGTCGTAGCGCCGCCGCTCGCGGTCGACGACGAGGGTGTCCGGGTCCACCAGCGCGAAACCCTGCTCGCGCGCGAACCGCTCCGCGCCCTCGCCCACCAGCAGGTGGTGTCCGGAGCGCTCGAGCACCGCACGCGCCAGCCGGATGGGATGCGCCACCCGGTGGACGTTCGCCACGGCGCCGACGTGGAGGGTGCGTCCATCCATCAGGCCGGCGTCGAGCTGCACGCGGCCCTCGGCGGAGAGGACCGAGCCACGGCCAGCATCGAACGTCGGGTCGTCCTCGAGGAGCTCCACCGCGGCCACCACCGCGTCGAGGGCCGAGCCACCGGAGGCGAGCACCGCGAAGCCCCGCTCCGCTGCCGCGAGGCAGCCCGCCGCGTGCGCCTCCCGGGCCTCCGGCGGGATGCTCCAGGCGCCCCCATGAACCACGATGGCGGTCGTCCGTCCGCTCATGAACTCCCCGGACCCTACGTCACCCTCCCGGCAGACGCGCCGCCCAGACGGTTTCACTGGACCGGGGGGCATGCCTACCGTGCCCGCCATGGCATCCCCCTTCCAGAAGCGGTGGGTCCGCGTCCTGGCGATCGTCGCCGCGGTCCTGGTGGCGATCGTCTTCGTCCTGTCGCTGGTGCTCGATTCCATCCTCACCAAGCGGGCCCAGGCCGAGGCGGCCACGCTCTCGCAGCAGCTCGGCCGTCCCGTCTCCATCGGCAGGGTCTCCACCAGCTTCCTCACCGGCCTCGGGGCCACGGTCTCGAGCCTCGAGGTGGGAGCCGCCCCGGACGAGGGGGTGCCGCTGGCCCAGGTGAAGGAGCTGGAGGTCAAGGTCGCGGCGCTCCGGGCGCTGTTCTCGATGGGCAAGGACATCGTGGTCCGCTCCGTCGAGGTGACCGAGCCGATGGTGAACCTGGTCCGGCTCCCCGACGGCACGACGAACCTCGAGCGCGTCCAGGAGCGGCTCGCTGCGCAGGAGAAGGCGAAGCCGGCCGAGCCCTCGAGCAACGAGCCGAAGGACCTGTCCGCGGTGCGCGTCGACCACGCGGAGGTGACCGACGGACGGGTGCGGCTGGTGGACCGGAGCACCGGCAAGACCCGGGAGCTGGGCATCTCGGACCTGGACATCACCGTGGACGACCTGCGCGCGGGCAAACCGCTCGACGTCGTGGTGAAGGCCGCGCTCCTGACCGACAAGCAGAACCTCGAGCTGCGGCTGCACACCGCCCCGCTGCCCAACACGCTCCAGCCCACGCCCGAGAAGCTGATGGTGAAGATCCAGCCGGTGGACCTCGCCCCGCTCGGCCCGTTCCTTCCGAAGGACGCGCGGCTCGAGGCGGGGAAGCTCGACGCCGACTGGAGCGCCGAGCTCGGCGCCGCGGTGCCGGGCGGTCAAGGGCCCACCCGGGCCAAGGGCGGCATCCACGCCCGCGGGCTGCGCTTCGCCGGGACCACCGCGGGCCCGGTCGACCTGACTCTGGACACCGACCTGGACGGCAACGCGGAGACCGGAGACCTCGACATCCGGACGCTTGCCCTCGCCCTGGGACAGGCGGGCATCACCGGCCACGGCCGGGTGAAGGCGCTGGCGAGCGACAAGCCGAGCATCGAGGGCTTCGAGATCGTCGGACACGACCTCGACCCGGCGGTGATGGCCCGCTCCTTCCCGGCGCTGGCGAAGGCGCTGAAGGGTCAGGTCGCGGGGCCCATCGGGCTCACCGTCCGTGGCTCGGGAACGCAGGCCGCCCCGACGCTCGACGTGACGCTGGACTTCACGCCGGTCCGGCTGGCCATCCCCCTG